>Ga0210124_1000008_pt1 | contig 161439 bp, 145 predicted proteins | sample Muzzi_PWC_D2_FD_185554 | JGI IMG/M metagenome (GOLD analysis project Ga0210124, IMG submission 185554) | Wetland microbial communities from San Francisco Bay, California, USA, that impact long-term carbon sequestration - Muzzi_PWC_D2 (SPAdes) | ecosystem: Environmental > Aquatic > Marine >...
GAAATTGCCATCCAGCAAGTCGATTCTGGCGGCCTATCATCTCGAAATAGCGGTTGATTTCGTCCGCGGAAAGGGTCTTGATCTTGCGGCCGTTTTGGGCCTTAATGAAGCCCTCGACGCGTTTCACCTGCCAGCGCCTTTGTTTCTCCACTATGCAAGCTTTATGAAGGCATTCCAGGCAGTTATCGAATAAGCGCGAAGCGGTGTCAGGGACGATAGCGGAGGAGTCTGACATTTGGTTCTTCCATGTTGACAAACGAGGGCATCCTGCCTGGAGAGGGAAATGCTGCGAAGATGCTAGGCCGATTCCATCAATCGCACAATAGGACGATTCCGTATTATTGGTAATACTACGGATTCCGTCTAACACACTGTATGCAATCAAAAAGGAGTAAACAGTGAGAAAAGTTTTAATAGCGCTAATGGCTGCATTACTGGCTTCCTGCGCAGATAGCCATCAATTAATGCGCGTGGGTGGAGAGTTGCAGAAACTTGACCCTGGTGGAGTGGTGTATGTTTCAGTTCCTGCTGATGGTCATTACGGCCAAACCACTTATCATGGTTCAGGGCAAAATACTGCACAAATAGTTGTTATGGCATTTTCGAAATATTCAGCAAGAGTTGAAAATGGTCATGCTCAACAGGATTTTAATGCTTCCCTTGAAACTGCGCGCAAGGTTGGTGCTAAGTATTTAGTTACCCCCACTATTCTAGAGTGGGAAGATCGAGCAACTGAGTGGTCCGGCATACCTGACAAGGCATCTATAAAACTCTCAATAATCGATGTAGAAACAAATGCAACACTCGATTCCGTGATCATAAAAGGGAAAAGTGGCATTGCAACGTTTGGAGGCGATCACCCACAAGACTTATTGCCAAAGCCTACTAATGAATACGTGGCTTCTCTCTATTAAAGTCATGCATAACACGTCGCTCCACCCGACCAAAAACCGCTGCGCGGTTTTGGTCTGGTGAGCTAGGCGTTGGGCAGGTTTGTGCCCTATGTGCATAATAAGTAACGAACTCGATGGATGAGGTAATACCATGAAACTAAGCGGAACATTTCTTACTCCAATCGTGAGTTTTCTCCTATTCACGACGCCTGAATTTATTGTGGTGCCTTCAACCATGACAACTGCTCGGGCGGATCACGCACAAGTGACGCTGCAGAATGGGAGCGTGCTAATTTCAGGTGGCTTTAGCTCGCCCAGCTTTCCGGGTCTTGCGCTCGATACAGCGGAATTGTTCGACCCGACGAGCGACACTTTTACAGCCATTAATGACCGAATGCATTCGCGGCGGACGAACCACACTGCCACATTGCTGGTTAATGGCCAGGTGCTGATTGCAGGCGGGCAGACGGATGACAATGATGGAGACGGTAGCGACACCGCAGAGCTATTCGATCCTTCAACACATACTTTCACCGCTATTCCCGCACCCATGACTTCACCACGCGGAGGTCACGCGGCGGTCCTACTGAATGACGGAACCGTTCTGTTGATGGGAGGATTTAATAATAGCAGCACTGCGTTGACAACAGCGGAGGTGTTTGATCCAGCAACTGTCACATTTACAGCGCTTGGTGCTCATATGACTTCGCCACGTGCTGAATTCGCAGCGACATCGCTGCGCGATGGCAAGATTCTTATCGCAGGTGGAGAAAGCAATGGTACCGGCACTAATAGCGCCGAGATTTTTGATCCAGCCACTAGCACGTTTACTGCCATCGGCGCAACGATGACCTCTATTCGGGTGTCATGCTCGGGAAGTGAATTGTCAAATGGCCATATATTGATAACTGGTGGGACACGATCCTTCAACGGGCCGATATCTGGCATCGACACAGCTGAAGAGTTTGATCCAGGAAGTCAGACTTTTACAAAAGTAAACGCGACAATGACGGCGCCTCGGTTTGCGCATTCCTCGTCACTGTTAGCTGATGGCACGGTACTTGTTACAGGTGGAGCAACAGCCTTCGACGGCGATACGGTCACACTTTCAAATACTGTTGAACGGTATAACCCATGACGACCGGCTGACAAAGAGAGTGGTTCGATAATGACGACACTAATGCCCAACATTGCCATACACAAAGACGCCAAACTCTCCGCTACGCTCCGTGCTTGCCGCCTGTGATGGCTGGCGTTAGAGCGCAATTTTACTGTGAATATCTGCATCGACGAGTCAGGAACATTTGTGCATACCACCGCCCAAGAGTCGTGGAATTGCGTGGCTGCATATGTCTATCCTGAAAGTAACCGGCGATCTATATCTGAATTAATGGTGCAGTTTAAGTCTCGTGTTGGAAAGAATCGCGGCGCTGAGGTGAAGTTACGAGACGTTGGCGAAGGCGACTATATATGGTTGCTAGCCAGTTTAAGGGGGCTAGATGGCGTACTGTTTTCTATAGCGACAGATGCTTCATTGAATACTCCAAGCGTTATCGAGCACCATCAGGCGCAACAGGTAGCTAATATATTGAAGCCTATTCCGATCATGCATTTTGAGGAAGGGCGGCAAGGGCTACGTGATTTGGCGGATAAAGTCGCTCGACTGCCTATTCAGCTATATGTGCAGATGGTTAGCCAAGTTCAACTGGTAATCGCGATTCTTCATAGCGCAGTATTATATTATGTTCAAAGAAAACCTCAGACTCTAAGTCGGTTTCGTTGGCGCATAGACCAGAAAAACTCTGAAAAAACAGAATATGAAGAGGCTTTCTCGCAAGTTCTGCCAGCATTCTTGCAATCAGCGTCACTCCGAGAGCCGATGATAATGCTGGAGGAAGCCAACTACTCATGGTTTGATCGTTTCTATTATCCGGAAGGCGAAGCGCCCACATATCTTCAGGATGTATATGGAATCGAATCAAACGATGCTGATGATAGAAAGCTAAATATTGGTCAAATTGTTAGAGAGGACGCGGAATTCGTAGACTCCAAAGCTCATTTCGGAGTTCAGGTAGCAGATCTGCTTGTGTCTGGGCTTCGAAGGTGTTTACGGTGTGGTTTTCACCGTAACGACGACGTCGCACGTCTATTGGGAGCATTAATGGTTCAGAGCGTCGGGAACGATGTGCCAATTAAGCTCATTAGCTTTGGTACGGAGGATCACGATGCCGGAGATGGTGCAGCTAGATCAGTTGTTATTATGAGAGATAATGCGCGTGGGATGCTTGCGCTCTAACAAGACGGCCAAGCCGGACGGCGTTGCCGCCGCTTGCCTTAGTCGTGTGTGCCGGGCATGGCACAGTACTTGTCAGGTGAAAGTCCTGATACCAGGTGTTCGCAGAGCCGAAGGTTAGGAGAAGGGCAAGGGCGTCATCGTGAGGTGGGGTCTGGAGGAAGCCCAATCCAAAGCTGCGGGGCGACGTACAGGAACCCAATATGAGGTGTGGTACACCCGGGACGAGCTGGCACGTGACAGCGAAGTCCTCCGTCTGCGTATGGGGTGTGCTTTATAAATTGGGCGTCTACGCGGTGAAAGTACTTTGTCTTACCCCGGGAGGTCTGTCGGGTGTGGAGGGAGCCACTGAGTTCGGGGTGACCCGGATTGATCGTCCGGCAGAAGTCAGCAGCGGGCATAGTAGGTGGCTTCTCACCGCCGAAGGCCCAAACAATCGAGGGAGTGGACGTCGGTGAAGAGCTGGCCGAATGCCTCTGCACAACAGCGTGAGCTGTCTCTGGTGCAGCCGGAGGAGGAACGGTGTGTTGAGGAGCCGATGGGACCACGCCCCAGGGAGAGCGCATCGCTCATGGTGCAGGTGGTGGATCGGGAGAATCTGCGACGTGCGCTCAAGCAAGTCCAACGCAATCGAGGTGCGCCGGGCATCGACGGAATGACGGTCGAGGAGTTGCCCGGTTATCTCCAGGTCCACTGGCCACGGATCAGAGGCGAGCTGGTCGAGGGGCGTTATCGTCCGCAGCCGGTCAGGCGCGTACTGATCCCGAAGCCGGATGGGCGGCAACGTTCGCTGGGTATTCCGACGGTACTCGACCGGTTTATCCAGCAGGCGATCGCCCAGGTGGTGCAACGGTGCTGGGAGCCGTACTTCCATGACCACAGTTATGGATTTCGGCCCGGGCGCAGCGCCCACCACGCGATACGGTATGCGCAAAGCCGGATTCGAAGCGGCAAGGACTGGGTCGTGGACCTGGATCTGGACGCCTTCTTCGATCGGGTCAATCACAGCCGTCTCATTCGGCGGTTGTATCGTCACGTACCCGAGCGTGGTCTCATCGCGCTGATCAACCGCTATCTCAAGGCGGAGGTGATGATCGACGGCAGGCGGCAAGCGACGGTGGAGGGAGTACCGCAAGGCGGTCCCCTCTCGCCAGTGCTGTCCAATGTCGTGCTGGATGAGCTGGACTGGGAGTTGCACCGCCGGGGTCATGACTTTGCCCGCTACGCGGATGACAGCAACATCTTCGTTGGCAGTCGCGCGGCGGGCGAGCGGGTTATGGCCAGTCTGCGGCGTTTCATCGAGAGTCGCCTTCGGCTCAGGGTGAATATCGGGAAAAGCGCCGTGGATCGCCCGTGGAAGCGCAGCTTCCTCGGGTTCACGTTCAGCCGCAAGGGCGCCATGTTGAAGGTGGCTGGCAAGGCCATCGAACGGCTAAAGGCGCACTTGCGGGTTCTGAGCCGTCGCACGAGAGGTCACAGCATTGGCCGGGTTGTCCGTGAGCTGAGAGAGAGCCTGCTTGGTTGGAAAGCGTACTTCGATCTGTCCGAAGTGCTGAGCCCGTTGCGGGATCTGGACAAGTGGCTGCGACGCAGGTTGCGTTGTTACCAGTGGAAGCAGTGGGGCCGGGCCGGTTATCGCGAACTGCGCAAGCGGGGCGTGAGTCGGGAACTGGCCTGGAATACCTGCAAGTCGGCGCATGGGCCGTGGCGTATCAGTCACAGTCCGGCGTTGTATTATGCAATGCCAACACGGTACTTTAGGGACTTGGGGCTGCCGGAGCTGGCAGCACGATGAACTCAACGATTGAACCGCCGTGGTACGTGATCCGTATGCCCGGTGGTGTGGGAGGAGAGGAGCTGTGAGGCTCCTCCCTATCCCGATTATGCTGCATAAGGGCGAGCTTCGGTGAAAACAACCAGGTACTTCCAGTCGATCAGAAGCAGGAAGGACCGTGCAATAATAAAAGACGAATGGATTCAGTATGTTATTAAGAATCCAGAAAGAGAGCAAATTCAAGGAGATAGCCGAATTCGCCGATGGGCTAGAATCAATGCCATGCAGGGAAAATACCTGCGTGTGATATTACTGCAGGATGCTGAAACGGTTCACAATGCATTCTTTGACCGGGGCTATAAGTCATGAAGGTTAAGTACTTCAAAGATACGGATACACTTTATATTGAGTTCCGTGAAAATGAGATCGTCGAGTCAAAAGACCTCGATGAAAATACGGTGCTGGATGTAGATGCGGAAGGTAACGTGTGCGCAATTACATTTGAGCATGCAAGTCAGCGCACAGACATTAGTCATCTGTCTGTAGAAGGAATTGCAGCATAACAAATCACTTCTGCCGACGCCCTTGACACCGCTCGCTTTCGCTCGCGGTGTCAAGGGTTCCCTCGCTACGCTCGGCGCGGCAGAGTTCAGCCGTTATCGCGCCGAGCAAAGCTCGGCGTCTCTTGCGGGGTGGAAGTCCCCGTCGGGAAAGGGTTAGCCGCCCACCCGTAGCGAGTGTTGATCTCAATGAGGAGCGGAGCAACCCGCGAACGATAGGTGAGGTAAGCGTACACAGAGCATCCTGTAGGCCGCAGGGGTGATCGCGCACCCTGAAGTGCTGGTACAGCTTCGAAATAAGCTGGTTGCGGATGTCGACAGTTTTAACGTACTGGAAGACAACACGAAGCACCCGAGATGGCTTGGGTGTGGAGGTCCGCCGGAGTCCTCAGGCCGTGGCATGCAGGAAGAGAGGCGTCGGAGAACTCGGGAAGACCCGTAGGTTCCTGAACGAGGTGAGGTCATGAAATCGACAGAGCGAGGACACGTAAGGGTGAAGAGCCTGGACACGGCGTGCGCTTGGGTGGAGTAGCCGAACAGGGAGCGATCAGGAAGGCCAGAGACGGCCGCATGCCGACGGGGTGTCTTATCGGGCATAGTAGTCGGAGATGGGGAAAGCCCATCACAGGGCGAAGGACCCGACGGGAGTACGCAGCCCGCAAAGGAAACTCGTACCGGACAGGTTGGATCGGACCCACATGAGCCAACCTCACTGCGGGCAATAGCCAAACGGGCGAGAGCCTGTAAACACCATCGCTTTTGCGACCTCTACCGGGAAGTGAACGCCGATCTGCTGCTGCATTGCTGGCACGCACTGAACAAGGATGCCGCCAGCGGTGTGGACGGACTGACAGCAACGGCCTACGGTGAGCACCTGACGGCCAATCTCAGGGACTTGACGGAGCGAGTGAAAGCAAAGCGCTATCGAGCGAAGCTCGTACGGCGTGTATACATCCCCAAGGAGAATGGACAACGAAGGCCGCTGGGTATCCCGGCGCTGGAAGACAAGCTTGTGCAACTGGCCTGCGCCAAGCTGCTGACTGCGATCTACGAAGGCGACTTCCTGGATTGCAGTTACGGCTACCGGTCGGGCCGGAGCGCCAAGGAAGCGGTGTGTGACCTCACGTTCTATCTGCAATACGGGAGCTACGGCTACCTAGTCGAGGCCGACATCCGCGGGTTCTTCGAGCACATGGACCATGACTGGCTTCTGGAGATGCTGTCGTTGCGGATCGACGACCGCGCCTTTGTGCACCTGATCCGGAAATGGCTCAAGGCCGGGATACTGGAGACCGATGGACAGGTGCTCCATCCCGGTGCGGGAACCCAGGGCGGGATCGTCTCGCCGGTGCTCGAGAACCTCTACCTGCATCACGTCCTGGACCTGTGGTTTGAGCGCGTGGTCAGACCCCGCTGCCGGGGTGAGGCGCTGCTGTGTCGGTATGCCGATGATTTCGTCTGTGCGTTTCGTTATAGTGAGGATGCGAATCGGTTCTTTGCGGTGCTGTCGAAGCGGCTGAGCAAGTTCGGCCTGGAAGCGGCGCCGGAGAAGACGCGGATCGTGCGCTTCAGCCGATTTCATCCGAGCCTGAAACGCCGGGTTACTTTCCTGGGGTTCGAACTGTACTGGTTCCCGGACCGCCAGGGTGAGTCGCGCGTCATGCGTCGAACGGCCCGCAAGAAGCTGCAAGGGGCGTGTCGCCGTATCAAGGAGTGGATCAAGTGCAACCGGCATTTGCCGGGCAGGGAGTTTATCCGGGGGCTGAACCGTCGCCTGGTGGGGCATTACAACTACTACGGCCTGCGGGGCAACTCGCGGTCCTTATGGCGGTTCTACCAGTGGGCCATGGACTGTGCGTTCAAGTGGCTGAATCGGAGGGGTGGCAAGCGCAAGAGTTTCACATGGCCGGTATTTTCCCGTGCCCTTGCAAAGCTCGGGATCGCCAAGCCCCGGATTACCGAGCAGTCCTATGCACGGCGGGTGTTTGCATGAAGCTTATCGCCAGCGCGTAAGCGAGTACAACCGAGGAACCGGATGCGGGAAACCGCACGTCCAGGACTGTGCCGGGGCTCCGGGTAACCGGAGTCCCTACGGCGGAGGCATCAAAGAGGACAACCACGATGTCGCGAGTACGAGTCGAGAGCTTTACTATCTCCCTAGATGGATACGGAGCAGGTCCGAATCAAGACATCAACAATCCGCTCGGCGTTGGCGGGACGGATCTGCACCAGTGGTTATTTCCAACGCGTACATTTCAGCGGGTCTTGTTCGGGAAGGACGACGGCACGACCGGCGTTGATGATGACTTCGCCGCTCGTGGCTTTGAGAATGTCGGGGCTTGGATTCTTGGGAGGAACATGTTCAGCCCCCTTCGTGGGCCCTGGCCGGACATGAGCTGGAAAGGTTGGTGGGGGGATAATCCGCCTTACCACGTTCCGGTTTTTGTATTAACTCATCATGCGCGCCCGTCCATTCAGATGGAGGGTAATACCACATTTCATTTTGTCACAGGCGGCATTTCCGAGGCTCTGGACCGGGCACGCGACGCTGCCGGTGATATGAACGTACGAATCGGAGGCGGTGCCAACGCGATTCAGCAGTACCTGCGTGACAGCCTCATTGATGAGATGCATTTCGCCATTTCGCCCATCTTGTTGGGCAGCGGAGAACGTCTGTTCGAAGGTGTTGATTTACGCGCCTCCGGATATAAATGTGCGCAGCACATTGCTACTGAAAAGGCCACTCATATCGTCCTTCGGCGAGAAACTCAGTGATGCCTAACACATATGAGCCTCCAAGGCGACTGATCATCCGGCACGCTGCTGGTCCCTGCAACCACGGATGAACGATGGCCGCATCGGCTCGACGGGAAGTCCGGTGACAAAATTGTGAGATTTCCGTGAAGTTGTCGTGACCCGGGGCTGTCATCCTACACCATCTCGGGAATATGATCAGCCTCCGTCTGACTGTTCCCGGCGTACCGTTGTCTGTCTAAACACCCGTAGACATCGTCATCTCAAGGAGGCACAAGGGAGTGGACGACCGCGATGAAATGGACCGTTTCATCAGACTCGCAGCCACGTATTCCGTAAGCGGCACCGAATTCCACCCGCTTGCCTGCGCCAGTCAATCGCAGGCAGGCGCTTTCGCAAACAAACCGGATCAGTGGATCGATCGGTACAGACAGGCACCGATAGATTTCCTGAAAGCCGCATTTATACTTGGGGTAACCTTTCAGGTGCTGACCGCGCTCGATCACATACTCGGCTGCAGAGCCTGTCTCACCGGCCATTTATCCAACTGCCGAGGGTCTCAGGGAGTACCGCACGGGCACGTGCAGTGCCCGGCCGAACACAGACCGGGTGTGCGGGCTGACGCCAGCGAACCGGGGTATTTACCGGTGACCGGATTACAGGGAATTCCTCCGGATGGTGCGGTTTACGAATATTGCGATAGTGACACGGCAGGGAATTTATAAAGGAGCAAGCCATGAGTGCCGAGCGCAGTGCGACATCGGGCAACCCGTCAATGCCCGGAACCACGGAAGATATCCTGCAGATGATCTATCAGGGGACTGCCGCCACAACCGGTGAGGATTTCTTCAACGCTCTGGTACGCGCCACCGCCTCCGCCATGCAGGTGCACTTCTGTTTCGTGGCGGAGTTCGCCGGCAGCCGGGAACGCGTGCAAACGCTGGCCTACTGGAAGGGAGGGGACTTTACCGACAATATCGAATTCGACCTGGACGGCACCCCCTGTGAAGACGTCCTCAAAGGGGAGATACGCTACTATTCCGACGGGGTTCAGAAATTGTTTCCCCGTGACCGGGCTTTGATCGAACTCGGCATCGTGAGCTACCTCGCCACGCCTATGACAGCACGCAACGGCAATATTCTGGGACACCTGGCGATCTTCGATCTCAAACCCATGGATTTCCAGGAAGGCGATCTGGCCGTGTTCAAGATCTTTGGCGCGCGGGCGGCAGCCGAACTCGAGCGCATGCACGCCACCGAGTCGCTGCGGCAAAGCGAGGAGCGATTCTCCACCATCCTGTCCTCCGCCATTGATGCCATTATCATCATCGACGGCGATCATCACATTACCCTGTTCAACCAGGCGGCCGAACAGGTATTCCGTTGTAGTGTCGATTGGGCGGTGGGACAACCCTTTGACCGCTTCCTGTCGGAATCATTTCGCCGGTTGATGACACCGGCCCTCGACGAGGACAGCGTAGAGGCGCGGCGGATCTGGGCGCCGGAAGGCATCACCGCCATACGCGCCGACGGCGAGGAATTTCCCATCGAGGCCACGATTTCGCCCCTGAAGATCTGCGGCGATCGGCTCTATACCATCATTTTGCGTGATATCAACGAACGGGAACTCGCCCGGCAGCAAATCAGTAATCTGCAAGCCGACAACCTCAATCTGCAGGAAGAAATCCGGCGCCGCCAGTGCTACGCCGAGATCATCGGCGACTCACCCGCCATCAGAGAGGTATTCGAACAGATCGATATGGTCGCCGGCACCGACGCCAGCGTCCTGCTGATCGGGGAGACCGGCACCGGCAAGGAACTGCTCGCCCGTGCGCTGCACGAGCGCAGCGCGCGCAAGGACCGGATGATGGTCAGCGTCAATTGCGCCGCCTTGCCGAGCGAGCTGATAGAAAGCGAGCTATTCGGCCACGAGCAGGGTGCTTTCACCGGCGCCACCGTGCAGCGCAAGGGTCGCTTTGAACTGGCCGACAACAGCACCATTTTCCTCGACGAGATCGGCGAGCTCACCGCCCAGGCCCAGGCCAAGCTGCTGCGCGTCCTGCAGCAGCAGTCCTTCGAACGGGTTGGCGGTACCACCACTCTGCACGTGAACGCCCGGGTCATCGCGGCGACCAACCGTGATCTGGCTGCAATGGTGAAGGAAGGCCGATTCCGGGACGATCTCTACTACCGGCTCAATGTCTTCCCGATCCGCGTCCCGCCCCTGCGGGAACGGCGCTCCGATATCCCGCTGCTGGCGCGGCATTTCATGTACCACTATTCGCGCAGACTCAACAAGCCGGTACAGGGAATCGAACAGGAGTCGCTGGAACGTCTGGTAAGGTATTCATGGCCGGGCAATGTACGGGAACTGCAGAACGCGATCGAACGCGCAACGATCCTGACCCGGGGACCGAGGCTGAGCATCACCGATCCGACCTTCACCCATCCCGAGCCAATGCCCGTGATCGAGCCGACGGACGGCACCCTGGATGCCGTGCAGAAATCCTACATCCTCGAGGTGTTGACCAAATGCCAGGGCAAGATCGAGGGTCGCAGCGGGGCGGCGGCCATGCTGAATCTAAAGCCGAGCACGCTGCGCTACCGCATGCGCAAGCTCGGCATCGACAAGGACGCCACGCGGTAACACCCGAAAACACGCACCCGTGTTGCAATCAATAGACCGCAAAGGTGGATGCCGTCTTAATGAACCCGAATCACGTTAGGCAGCCACGGAATCCACAGAATTCTTGAATGAATATTCGGTGCTTACCCGTGTCCTTCCGTGGCGACACAGGCGCCATTGGCAATGGCACACATATTGTAAGCGACATTCGGCCACAGGGGGATCCACTGCTGTTCCATCACGGGTAACCCGCCATTCAAGCGACCTGCCCGTGGCCATTTACGGATAATCCACAAATAGTGGTGAGCACAGACCCACCTAAGCCTTCCATTGTTTCGAAGTACTACGGCTAATTCGCTGAATTGTCTCATCTATCCGCAAGTGCGTAAGAATGGCACAGGCATTGCAATTCCAGGTTCGGAGGCAGTGCTGCCCCTAAATACACAACCCAACCTGGAGGTAGTTTCCATGAAAGACAGCAACACAATCATCAGTGCCGCGATCGCGGGTTTGTTTGCCCTGAATGCTTTGGGTGTCGCCGGCACCGCCATGGCAGAAGAGAAAAAGCCTGAGAAGTGTTACGGCGTGGTCAAGGCGGGCAAGAATGACTGCCAGACCAGTTCCCATGCCTGTGCAGGCCAGAACAAGGCTGACGGCGATTCCATGTCCTGGATTTTTCTCCCCGAAGGCACCTGCGAGAAGATCGTTGGAGGCAGCCTGAAGCCGAAAGGCTGAGGCGGAAGATGACTGTCTCGTTCAGACAGCCTGTTGGGACGGGTCCGGTTCCGGCTTGCGCCGGAATCGGACTTCGGGCCCCGCATGTACACGAGATTCTGGAGACCCGGCCGGAACTGGGCTGGGTCGAGGTGCATAGCGAAAACTATTTCGGCCGCGGTATCCCGAGGCACTACCTGGAACACATTCGCGAGGACTACCCCGTCAGTCTGCACGGCGTCGGTTTGTCGGTCGGATCCACCGACCCGCTCAATCACGACCATCTCGCGGCCCTCAGGGAACTGGTCGGCGAGATCGAACCGCTGTTCGTCTCCGAGCACCTGTCATGGAGTTCGGTGGGCGGGCGTTACCTGAACGACCTGCTGCCGCTTCCCTACACGGAGGAAGCGCTGGCGCATCTCGTCACACGCATCATCGAGATCCAGGAGCAACTTGGGAGACAGCTGCTGATCGAAAATATTTCCAGTTACCTGCAGTTCGACCAGTCTGATATCCCGGAATGGGAGTTTATCGCCGAACTCTCGAAACGCAGCGGTTGCGCCGTGTTGCTCGACGTCAATAACATTCATGTCAGTGCGACCAACCACGGCTTCGATGCCTACCGCTACCTGCAGGCCATACCGGTACCTGCGGTGCGCGAGATGCATCTCGCCGGGTTTACCCGCAAGACTTTCGACGGCGGCGAGATTCTCATCGATACCCATAACCGGCGGGTCGTACCCGAAGTCTGGCGACTCTACGAGGCGGCTGTCGCGCGGTTCGGTAACGTGCCCACGCTGATCGAATGGGACAGCGACCTGCCCCCGCTCGCCGTGTTGCTGGACGAGGCGCGCCAGGCCCAGGCAATCCTGGAGGCCCACCATGCCCGCGCTGCGTGAGCTGCAGATCGGCTTCGCCGCTGCACTGACCAACCGGGAGGCCGTGGCACGCTTTACGCCCGGCGTGCGCGTGGAGGGCATCGAGGCGGAGCGCCGGCTGCAGGTGTATCGCAACAATCTCTGCGCCACTCTCTCAGAGGCGCTCGCGGCCGTCTACCCGGTCACCCGCAGACTGGTGGGCGCGGCATACTTCGAGCATGCCGCGCGCGGCTATATCGCCAATCACCCTTCGCGCTCCGGCGACTTGCATCACTTCGGCGGGCTCTTCCCCGATTATCTCGGCGGTTACCCCAACAGCGATGAACTGCCCTACCTGCCGGATACCGCGCGGCTGGAATGGGGCTACCACCGCGCCTTCCACGCTGAACAGCACCCGCCCCTGGACACCGAAGGGCTGCGTGCGGTGCCACCTGAGGTCCATTCGCGGCTGCGCCTGACGCTGCAGCCCTCCGCCCGCCTGCTGACATCGGCCTATCCGGTGTTGCGCATCTGGCAGGTCAACCAGGATGACTGGCCGGGCGATCCCACGGTCGACCTCGCGGAGGGTGGTATACGCCTGCTGATCCTGCGCCAGGGGGTGGAGGTCGCCTTCATTCCGCTCGGTGCGGGCGAACACCTCTTGCTGCAGGGTCTCACCCATGGACTGACGCTGCTGGATGCGCAGCAGCAAGCCGTCGCATGCGAGCCTGAATTCGACCTGGCAACGGTGCTGCAACGCCATATCTCGATCGGCACCTGCAGCGGGTGGCGGACATGAGGCGGTGTCCGCGGAGTGAACTCGCTCACGCAGGTGAGTCCACATCATTTCGGACAATTCCGGGCAAGTACCGGTACCGGCATGCACCCGGTGAAAAAGGCGTTGCATTGCTTCCCGGTGCCTGGCGGATTACACGACAGGCGCTGGCCCACCCGGCATTGCGACTTCCGCAGGCACTGACGAGGCCTTTCATCCCCGTGGAAGCGAGGAACCGGAAGCCGCCGGGCCCACCGGTTTCCCGTCTTCATGGTAATGACTCGGTCGACGTTTCCGCAGGTACACGCTATTCAATCCTGTATCCATACATCAACCTGGAGACTGCCCATGCAATTCACTTCTGAACACAGCCGGCACGCCGGGCACATCCTTCCGGTGGAACTGATTCAGCTGGGGATCCGCGGGCTCAATGCGCTGGCCCCGGTCGGTGACCTGGTGATCCGCCTGTGGGTCGCCAACGTGTTCTGGAAATCGGGTCTTTCCAAGATCCAGAGTGTCGAGACCACGCTGCAGCTGTTCCGCTATGAATACAGCGTGCCGCTGTTGCCGCCGGAGGTGGCGGCCTATCTGTCCATGTTTACCGAACTGACCTTTTCCGTCCTCCTGGCCGTGGGGCTCGCCGGGCGGTTGAGTGCCGCCGCGCTGTTCTTCGTGAACATCGTCGCGGTGATTTCCTATCCCGCGCTGGAAGAGGCCGGACTGATCCAGCATCAGCTCTGGGGCCTGCTGCTGCTCGTACCGTTGCTGCACGGTCCCGGCAGGCTCTCGCTCGATCACCTGATCAGCCGGCGCTTCAGCGCATAACCCTCGACAATCACGGAGCACGCATGAACGGGAACATATCTTTCGGGCGGATACTGGAAGGCCAGAAGGCGCTGGTGACCGGCGCCAATTCGGGCATCGGTGCATCCATCGCCAGGGCGCTTGCCGAGGCGGGTGCCAGCGTGGCGGTCAACTATATCAGTAACCCGGAGAATACCGAGTCCCTGCTGGAGGAAATCCACGAGGCCGGCGGCACCGCAATCGGCGTGCGCGCCGACGTCAGCAAGGAAGACCAGGTGCAGTCGATGTTCAGGGAGGTGACCGATACCTTCGGTACGCTGGATATCCTGATCAACAACGCCGGCCTGCAGCGCGACTCCTATATCCACGACATGACGCTCGATGACTGGAACTTTGTCATCGGCGTGAATCTTACCGGCCAGTTCCTGTGCGCGCGCGAGGCGGTGCGCGAATTCATGCACCGCAAGGTGCACAGCAGCTGCAGCTGTTCGGCCGGCAAAATCATCTGTGTGTCCTCGGTGCATGATCGCATCCCCTGGGCAGGCCATTCCAATTACGCGGCCTCCAAGGGCGGCGTCATGTTACTGATGATGACGCTGGCACAGGAACTGTCGGCTCACAAGATCCGCGTCAACAGCATCGCGCCCGGTGCCATCAAGACGCCGATCAACCGCATGGCGTGGGAGACGCCGGAAGCGGAAGCCGAGCTGCTCAAGCTGATCCCCTACGGACGCGTGGGCAATGTAGAGGACATCGCCCATGCCGCGGTGTGGCTGTCCTCGGACCTCTCGGACTATGTCACCGGGACGACCCTGTACATCGACGGCGGCATGACTCTCTACCCCGGTTTCCGCGAGGGCGGCTGAAATGAAACTCACAAAACACCTGCGTACCAGGATGGTCCTGCTGGTGCTGGGCACGGGTCTCTTCTACACCGCGCTCGCCGCCATGTCCGGCGAGGCACCGGTCGGGGTTGTATCCGATTCCCGCGGCAACACAGCCGGTCTGGCCGAAGGGGAGACCCCGTGGTGGCCGAGCCGTTACGGCGCCGACGACCAGATCGGCAGCCTCAACGAAATCACCCCGGAGGTGACGCGCGCGGCCTGCGCGCTGGTGCGCCACGGCAGGGTGGTCGATCTCGGCCGCATCCTAGACGAGGACACGCCGAAATTCCCCGGGCGTTACTGGCATCAGACACTGGACGTCACGCCTCACTACGAAAACCTGCGCCGCACGGACAGCGGCGGGCAGGGCTGGGGCAAGAACCAGATCAACTGGATCACCGAGATCCAGGCCGGCACCTTCCAGGTAGGCACCCAGCTCGATTCCATCGGGCATATCCAGTCCGGCGAGCGTTTCTACAACGGCTGGACCACCCGCGACCTCGTACAGTCGAACGGCCTGGCGCGTTTCGGCATGGAGACCGTACCGCCGGTGATCACGCGCGGCGTGCTGCTCGACGTGGCAGCCTACAAGAACGTGGCACGCCTGCCTGCGGGCTATGTAATTACCCGGGAAGATGTCGATGGGACGCTCAAACACGAGGGGCTTGCGCTGCGCGCGGGCGATGCCGTGCTGTTCCATACCGGCTGGGGCGGACTCTGGGGTGACGACAACGCACAGTTTTTGAGCGGCGAGCCCGGGCCGGGGCTGGCGACGGTGCAGTGGCTTTACGACCAGCACATCGCCATTACGGGCGCGGATACCTGGAGCTATGGCCCGGTGCCCGGCGAGGACCCGGAACGGCCCTTTCTGGTACCCCAGACCATGTACGTGAAGCTGGGGCTGTTCGGGCTGGAGAACCTCACCACCGAGCAGCTCGCCCGGGACGGAGTGCATGAGTTTCTGTTCGTGCTGACCCACGCGCGCACGCGCGGTTCCACCGCCGCCGTGGTGGCTCCGGCCGCGCTGTATTGAAGCATTGAGCCGGCGCCCTAAGAAACGATAACCGAGTTGACGAGATCGATGGTCATGAACTACGACTACATCATCATCGGATCCGGCGCGGGCGGCGCGGCCGCGGCCTGGTGGCTGGCCAGTACCGGCCGGCAGGTGCTGCTGCTGGAAAAGGGCACCGCACTGCCGCTCGACGGCAGCACGCTGGATGTCCAGCAGGTGATCCGCGAGGGCCACTTCAAGAGCCACGAACCCTGGCTCGACCGGGACGGCCGGCGCTTCACACCGGAGGAATATTTCAATCTCGGTGGCAAGACCAAGTGGTATGGCGCCGCGCTGCTGCGCTATTCGCCGCGGGAATTCGAAGCTGACACGGAACATCAATGTCTGGGCTGGCCGATCGGCTACTCCGATCTTGAGCCCTATTACAAGGAAGCGGAGCAACGTCTCGGCGTGCATCTGTTCGCGCCGGAATCCGGCCTCGCCGCGATCGTGCAACGGCTGACACAGGTGGGCGGCGGCTGGCAGGCCGAGGCACTCCCGCTCGCGCTGGCCACAGAGATCACCAGGTATCCCGAGGAGGCCGCCCACTTCGATGCCTTCGCCTCGGTCAAGGGCCTCAAGGGCGATGCCGAGAGTGCATTTCTGCAGGTCGCGCGCGAGTCGTCCAACCTGCGGGTGCTGGAGGGCCGGTCCGTGGTCGAACTGCTTGGTGACAAATATCGGATGACGCGGCTGCGCGGTGTCATGACCGATGACGGGCAGATCTTCGAGGGCCGCACGGTGCTGCTCGCGGCGGGTGCGCTGCACTCGCCGCGCCTGCTGCAGCGATACTTCAGGCGCACCGGGCTGGAGGCGGAACTGCCCTGCGCGCAGGTGGTGGGCCGCTATTACAAGCAGCACCTGCTGACCGCGCTGGTCGCCTTCACCGCGCAGCGCCAGCGGGACCTGCTGCGCAAGACGCTGTTGCTGCTGAATGACCGGGTGCCACACAGCAGTGTGCAGCCGCTCGGCTTCGACGGCGAACTGATCGGTGCGCTCATGCCAGCGCTGGTACCGCGGCGCATCGCCACCGCCCTGGGTCAATTCGCGTACGGGTTTTTCCTGCAGACCGAGGACGGATCCGACGCTGCCAACCGGATCATCGCGGAAGATGGCGGCGGTCTGCCGCAGATGGACTATGACCCGCGCCGGCTCGCCCCGGCGCGGGCCGAACACCGCCGTCTCGTGCGCGGTTTCCGCAGTGCCCTGTTGCGTGCCGGCTGCCTGGGGTTTTCCGGGGCCATTCCCCTGAGCGGCACCGCACACGCCTGTGGAAGCCTGGTCGCCGGAAACGATCCCGCGTGCTCGGTCGTCGATGCGACCGGGAAGGTGCACGGCATGGACAACCTCTACGTCGTGGACGGCAGCGTGCTGCCGCGCTCGAGCCGCGTCAATCCCTCACTCACCATTTTCGCCTGGTCGCTGCGGGTCTGCGACCTGCTGGCCGGGCGTATCGCAGAGACTCCTGATGAATCCGAATGTGAACCAGTCGTTGCCTGATTGCATCCGTTTCGGCCGTGAGGTCTGTTGCGATCTCGCCCAGGCCGAGCGGCGTGAATGGTGGCTCGCAAATGGCCTGGGCGGCTATGCGGCCGGCACGGTCGCCGGCAGTTTGACACGCCGCTACCACGGCCTGCTGATTGCTCCGGTCGACCCGCCGCTCGGCCGCCATCTGGTGTTCGCCAAGGCCGAGGCGGTGTTGATCAACGGCGAGCGTGAATGGGAACTCGGTACCAATCACTGGACGGGCGGTGTGGTGGCGCCGTGCGGACACTTGCACATCGAATCGTTTCACCTCGAGGGTCGCATGCCGGTGTGGCACTATGCGTTCGGTGCGTTGCGTCTCGAACAGCGTATCTGGATGGAACCGGGGGCGCATACGACCTACGTTGCCTACCGTCTGACAGGTGAGGTACCGGGGGCGGCAACTCCGCGGTTGCGGGTAAGGTTTCTGGTCAATGCGCGCGATCATCACGGCAATGCCCATCCCTGGGAATTCAACCCGGTGATCGAACAGGACGGCCACCGACTCACCGTCACCCACCCCAACTGGTTCCGCCTGCACCTGAAGATTCCTTCGGGGGAGCTGCGCAGCGATCACAGCTGGATCGAGAACTTCGATCTGCCGGTGGAACGCGAACGCGGTCTCGATGCCATCGACAACCATCTGTGCGTCGGTGAAGCGCTGTTTGATCTCCTCCCGGTGGAGTGGGTCGGTTTCGCCGCCAGCTTGAGCGAGGATGCCTCGCCCTATCTCGAGGAGTCGCTGCGGCGCTTCCAGTCCTACGACCGCGGCGTACTGGCGCGCGCGCGTCTGCACGCCGCCAGCCTGCGTGCGGCGCCAGCCTGGCTGCAGCAACTGGTGCTGGCCGCCGACAGCTTCGTATTCGCGCGGCCGCTGCCCGATGTGCCTGACGGGGAGTCCGTGATCGCGGGCTACCCGTGGTTCGGCGACTGGGGCCGCGACACCATGATCGCCTTACCCGGACTGACGCTCGCCACCGGCCGGCAGGAACACGGGCGGCGCATCCTCGAGACCTTCGCCCGCTTCGTGGACCGGGGCATGCTGCCGAACGTCTTTCCCGGCGCCGGCGATGTGCCCGACTACAACACCGCGGACGCCGCACTCTGGTACGTGGAGGCCTGGCGTGCCTGCCATGAAACCACGCAGGACCACGCCGTGCTGGCGCGGGTGTTCCCGGTGCTTGAATCGATCATCGACTGGCATGTTCGTGGCACGCGCTATGGCATCGGGGTGGACCCCGCCGACGGTTTGCTGCGCGCGGGTGAACCGGGTGTGCAGCTCACCTGGATGGATGCCAAGGTGGGCGATTGGGTTGTGACGCCGCGCATCGGCAAGCCGGTCGAGATCAACGCCCTCTGGTACAACGCCCTGTGCGTCATGGCCGACTTTGCACGGCAGCTGGAGCAGGACGCCGAACCCTACGAGACCCTGGCCGGAAAGGTGCGTGCGGGTTTTGTGCGCTATCTTCGTTACGGGGGCGGCCTTTTCGACGTGCTTGACGGTCCCGAGGGTGACGATGCCAGCGTGCGTCCCAACCAGATCTTCGCCGTCAGCCTACCGCACAGTCCCCTCACCACAGAGGCGCAGGCCGCCGTGGTGGCCGAGTGCGCGTGCGAGCTGCTCGGTTCCTACGGGATGCGCTCGCTTGCCCCCGCACATCCCGACTACCGGCCGCGCTATCAGGGCGGGGTGTGGGAGCGCGACGGCGGCTATCACCAGGGGCCGCTGTGGGGCTGGCTGCTGGGCCATTACGTACTCGCCCACTTCCGGGTGAACGGTGATGCGGAAGCAGCGCAGCGGCTGCTCGAACCGGTACAAGATCACCTGTGCGACGCGGGGCTGGGCACCGTGAGCGAAATCTTCGACGGCGATCCGCCGCACACTCCGCGCGGTGCTCCGGCTCAGGCCTGGTCGGTCGCCTGCGTACTGGAGGCCTGGTGCCGGCTGGAGCAGGCGCGTCGCGCACATCCTGAAAACCACGCTGGCGCTGACACCGGTGCACCGCACAACGAATGATGACATCCAGACCCCGGGGGTAGATGACATGGAAACACCTGAACGGAACATGGAGCGGCAGCGCATGCAGCAGCAGTACGAGGGCCGCGAGAACTGGCGTCTGTGGGGACCCTACCTGGCGGAGCGTGCCTGGGGTACGGTGCGCGAGGACTACAGCGAGTATGGCACCGCCTGGGAGTATTTCGATCATGACCAGGCGCGCTCGCGCGCTTACCGCTGGAACGAGGATGGCCTGGGCGGCATCTGCGACGACCAGCAGCGGCTGTGCCTGGCGCTGGCGCTTTGGAACGGCCGGGATCCGATTCTCAAGGAGCGCGCTTTTGGCCTGACCGGCAACCAGGGCAACCACGGCGAGGATGTGAAGGAGTATTATTTCTACCTCGACGCCACACCGAGCCACAGCTACCTGCGCTACCTGTACAAGTATCCGCAGGCGGAGTATCCCTATAACCGGCTGGTCGAGGAGAACCTGCATCGCGGCCGGCTTGATCCCCCTTACAACCTGCTTGACACCGGCGTGTTTCACGAAAACCGTTACTGGGACGTGGAGGTGCATTACGCCAAACGCTCCCCCGAGGAAATCCATGCCAACATCCTCGCCTACAACAGCGGGCCCGAGGAGGAGACGCTGCACCTCCTGCCCACGCTCTGGTTCCGTAACACCTGGTCCTGGGACGACACCGGCAGCGTCAAGCCCGTACTGAAGGGGATCGAGCCACCGCTGGGTGCCGCCTGGGCGGTGCAGGCGACTCACCCTGCGCTGGGTGCCTATTACCTCTACGGGCAACAGCCGGGCACCGGTCTCTACACCGAAAACGAAAGCAATGCCGAGCGCCTCTGGGGTTGCCAGAACGCCTCACCGTGGGTCAAGGACGGTGTCCACCGCTACCTCATCGAAGGCGTGCAGGAGGCCGTCAATCCGGCGGCGGAGGGCACCAAGTTCACGGCCTGGCACACGTGCCGCGTTGCACCCGGACAAAAGGCGGTGATCAACCTGGTGCTCTCGGCCCGGCCGCTCGATAAACCCTTCGCGCGCAGCCAGGTGACATTCTCGCAGCGCCGCTCCGAGGCGGATGTGTTCTATGATGAGTTGTTACCCGAGGCCAGCCCCCAGGATCATCGCATCCTGCGCCAGGCGCTGGCGGGCATGATCTGGAGCAAGCAGTTCTTCCACTACGATGTCTCGCGCTGGTTTGCCGGCGACTGTTTCCCCGCCCCGGCCCCGCGCCGCTTTGGCCGCAATCGCTACTGGAAGCACTTCCGCGCCGGCGATGTGATCTCCATGCCGGACACGTGGGAATACCCCTGGTTCGCGGCCTGGGACCTGGCGTTCCATTGCGCCGCGCTGGCACTGGTCGACGTGGATTTCGCGAAGGAACAGATCGAGCTGATGCTGAAAGAGACCTACCTGCATCCCAACGGCCAGATCCCGGCCTACGAGTGGGCCTTCGGCGACGTCAATCCGCCGGTGCATGCCATGGGCGCGCTCAAGTGTTATCGCAGCGAGCGGGTGCAGCGCGGCACCTCCGACCGTGATTTTCTGCTGCGCGTGTTCAACAAGCTGCTGCTCAACTACGCCTGGTGGATCAATCGCAAGGATGCCGAGGGACACAACGTGTTCGAGGGCGGTTTCCTGGGTCTCGACAACATCTCGGTGTTCGACCGTTCACACCCGCTGCCGCCGGGCTACAGCCTCAAACAGGCGGATGCGACCGGCTGGATGGCGATGTTCGCGCTCAACATGACGCTGATCGCGCTGGAGCTGGCCTATGACGACCCGGATTACGAGGACATCGCCATCCAGATCTACGATCAGTTCCTGTCGATCGCCAACACGGTCGCCGGCCATTCCGACGGCGGTGTCTCACTGTGGGATCCGGAGGACGGCTTCTTCAAGGACCTGGTCATCACGCCCGACGGGAGTTTTCACCGCATCGACGTCTATTCCTGGGTAGGGTTGATTCCGCTATTCGCCTGCGAGGTCGTCGACCGGAGACTGCTCAGCCGGGTGCCGCGATTCTGCGCCCTGCTGCGCGAACACAGGGGGGGCAGTTTTCAGGGCCATTATGTGTGCGCCTGCCCGGACTGGGAGAACGATCGCGGTGAACACCTGTTGTCGCTCGTGGATCACACCATGCTGCCGCGTATCCTGAAGCGGCTGATGAATGAGGATGAGTTTCTCTCATCCTATGGCGTGCGCAGCGTCAGCAAACTGCACGCCACGCACCGCGAGCTCGGCCATCTGCCGGGGGTGGGCGAGGCGATGATCGAGTACGTGCCGGGTGAATCGAATTCGGGGCTGTTCGGCGGCAATTCCAACTGGCGCGGCCCGATCTGGATGCCGACCAATTTCCTGTTGGTGCAGGCACTGGAGAAGTACCATCGCTTCCTCGGCGACGAATTCACCGTGGCCGTACCCTGTCTGGGCGGTCGGGAACTGAATCTGAAGGAGATCGCGAACCTCATCGCCGAACGCCTGGTGGATATCTACCGGCGCGATGCGAACGGACGAGTGCGCGCCCACCCTCCGGAGAGTCCGTTTCAGTACGATCCGTACTGGCGCGACTTGCACCTGTTCTACGAATACTTCCACGGCGACACCGGCCAGGGCCTGGGTGCCTCCCACCAAACTGGCTGGACCGGCCTCATCGCCAATCTGGTCGCCCGCCGCTACCGCCGCGATATCCCGCGCTACTGGCGCGAGCGCCAGCAGGCGGCCGGTGACGCACCCGCCTCCGGACGAAACGCGTGAACCGTAGCGGGGGTCTGCCAATGGATTCCTTGAGCGCCATGCATGAGCCAGCACTGCACCGGGCATGGGGCGATCTTACAAGACAGCGACGTCATGACACGTAGAGCGACCCGGCAACCGGCAGTGCTTTCCGCGGGCGCTGCTGCCGACAAGGATTGATTATGGACGCACGAACCGAACTGCGACCCAATTCCTGGCAGTCCATCGGCAGCCTTTATCTCGCAGGCATGTTGCAGGGGTTGACCCTGGTGAGCTTCCCGGCGAGCAGCGCGGTGCTCAAACAGATGCACGGTTTCAGCGACGCGCAGTATGGTGCGATTTTCCTCCCCCAGGTCGCACTCGCCGTGATCGGTGCCCTCGGAGGCGGTGCGCTGGCCGAACGCCTGGGTCTCAAGATGCTGCTGGGCGGGGCGTTGCTGATCAATGCCGCATCACAGTTGCTGCTCGCGGGCAGCATGCTGCTGTCTCCGGCGGCCGCCTTTGTATCGGTGCTACTCGGCACCGCCTGTCTCGGCCTGGGCTTCGGCCTCTCCGGCGCACCGCTGAACGGCCTGCCACCGCTGTTCTTTCCAACACGGCGCGATACTGCCCTGGTCGCGCTGCACACGTTACTCGGCCTGGGGCTGGCGATCGGGCCGCTCGTGGCCAGTCCCTTCATCATGACCGGACACTGGGCCGGCTTCCCGCTGCTGCTGGCCGCCCTGTGCACGCTGCTGGGCAGCATCGTTTTCACCCTGCGCTTCCCAAGCGACGGGGAAGACCGCCAGGTGCAGGCATCCGGCAAACTGGCGATGGCCGATCCCATGCCACTGCCGGGCAAGCCGCCAGTAATGCCGCGCCACAGACACCCCGTGCACACGACAGTCTTCTGGCTGTTTGCGGCGATCGCGATATTGTATGCCTTCGCCGAGGGCACCTTCGGCAACTGGGCGGTACTCTACCTACAGGACGTCAAGCACCTGCCGGAGACCGTCGCGGCCTCGGCGCTGTCGGTGTTCTGGGCGGCCATCGTCGGCGGACGCCTGCTGACCTCGGTGTTGGTTCTGAAACTTTCACCCCGTTATATCTGGCTCACCCTGCCCGGACTGATGATCGCCGCCTTCCTGCTGCTGCCCTATGCCGATACGCCGATGCGCGGTATCGCCGGTTTCGCGCTTGCGGGACTGGCCTGCTCGGCTTTCTTTCCCCTCAGCATCGGACTCGCTTCGCAGCGTTTCGAACACCATGTGCCGTGGGTGTCCTCGATGCTGATCGCAGCGTTGATGGTCGGTGTCGGCCTCGGCTCCTACGTCATTGGCCTGCTGCGTGACGCCGTGGCGATGGAGCATCTCTACCGGCTGTCGACGTTCTACCCCGCCGTGGTGTGGTTGCTCGGCTTGCAGGTGCTGCGATGGAGGTCATCCGCGATGGGGGAAGCGTAGCAGCAGTGAACAGATGACAGCTTCTGGGTCGCTCGGGCATCCCTGTTGAGCATGCTGTTTTCTGATTACCCGCCACTACCGCAATCAGCCCGGCCGAATAGGAATTATCAACGCACCCGGTGAGAAATCCGGGCTTATCCGCCGTCCACTGACAGCGACCAGTCCATCCAGTATCATTCCCGGCTTGCAATACCAGTCTCTCCGGGAGTACCGATGTTATACCTGCGTGGTTGTCCAGCCCTGTCCGATTTTCGCAAGCAGAAACTGCTGGCCCTGTGCCGGGAACGGGTGCCCACGCTGCTCGATCTGCACGCCGATTACCTGCATATCGTGGAGTTGGATGAGCCGCTGACGGCGGCTGAGCGGGTTGTCCTCGAGCGCCTGCTCAGCTATGGGTCGGCACAGAGTGTGGAGGAACCCGGGGAACCCGCGGCCATCGTCGTGCCACGTCCGGGAACGATTTCACCCTGGTCCAGCAAGGCAGGCGATATCGTCCACAACTGTGGCCTGGAGAAGGTCACCCGCGTCGAGCGGGGTATCAGCTACCGATTCAATTTGGCGGACGGGCAGCTCCTGGGCGAACCAGAGCAGGAAGCCTTGTGGCCGTTGCTGCATGACCGTATGACGGAGGCCGTGTTGTCCGACCTCGCCGAGACGGATGCGCTGTTCCGCCACGCTGTGCCGGCGCCGCTGACGGTCGTCGACGTGCTGGGTGGCGGGCGTACGGCGCTGGAGCTTGCCAACCGCGATCTCGGCCTGGCGCTCTCGGATGACGAGATCGATTACCTGGTCGAGAATTTCACCGCCCTGGGCCGCAATCCGGCCGATATCGAGCTGATGATGTTCGCGCAGGCCAACTCCGAACACTGCCGCCACAAGATCTTCAATGCCACTTGGATCATTGACGGCCGGCCGCAGGACAAGGGGCTGTTCGAAATGATCCGCAGCTCCTATCGTGCCAGTCCCGAAGGCATCCTGTCCGCCTACAGCGACAATGCCGCCGTCGTCGAGGGCTTCGAGGTGCAGCGCTTCTTCGCGGATCCCGGCACCCATGTCTACGCAGCGCACGGCGAGCCCGCGCACCTGGTCATGAAGGTGGAGACCCACAACCACCCGACGGCCATTTCCCCCTTTCCCGGGGCCGCGACCGGTTCCGGCGGGGAGATCCGCGACGAGGGCGCCACCGGGCGCGGTGCCAAGCCCAAGGCCGGTGTGTGCGGTTTTTCCGTTTCCAATCTGCGGATTCCCGGTTTCGAGCAGCCCTGGGAGACTGATCACGGCAAGCCGGCGCGCATCGTTTCCGCGCTGGATATCATGATCGAGGGGCCACTGGGTGCGGCCGCCTTCAACAACGAGTTCGGCCGTCCCAACTTGTGTGGTTACTTCCGTACCTTCGAGGAACGGGTGCCCGGCCCGCAGGGTCCGGAACTCCGTGGGTATCACAAGCCCATCATGCTGGCCGGTGGCTGCGGTATGATTCGCGAAGAGCACGTCGAGAAAGGCGACATCCCGGCCGGCACACCGATCGTGGTGCTGGGCGGCCCGGCCATGCTGATCGGTCTGGGTGGCGGGGCGGCTTCCTCCATGTCCAGCGGCGCCAGCGCCGAGGACCTGGATTTCGCCTCGGTGCAGCGCGGCAATGCCGAAATGGAACGGCGTGCGCAGGAGGTCATCGACGCCTGCTGGGCGCTCGGCGAGGACAACCCCATCATCTCCATACACGACGTCGGCGCGGGCGGTCTGTCCAATGCCGTGCCGGAACTGGTGAACGACAGCGGCCGTGGCGGGCGCTTCGAACTGCGCGCCATTCCCAACGACGATCCCGGCATGACGCCGATGCAGGTGTGGTGCAACGAATCGCAGGAACGCTATGTACTGGCTGTGGACGAGAACCGCATGTGCGAGTTCGAGGCCGTGTGCGAACGCGAGCGCTGTCCCTATGCGGTGCTCGGCGAGGCGACCGGCGAGGAGCAACTGGTACTGGGTGACGGCTATTTCGACAATACCCCGATCGATCTGCCCATGGGCCTGCTGCTGGGCAAGCCGCCGAAGATGTTGCGCGACGTACGTCGGCTGCAGGTCACACACACGGATTTCCCGACCGCGGGAGTGCACGCCAGCGATGCGGCCTACCGCGTGCTGCGCCTGCCGGGTGTCGCGGACAAGACCTTCCTGATCACCATCGGTGACCGCTCCGTCACTGGAATGGTCGTGCGCGACCAGATGGTCGGCCCCTGGCAGGTGCCGGTTGCCGACGTCGCGGTCACCGCCTCGGACTACGACCACTATACGGGTGAGGCCATGGCCGTGGGGGAACGCACCCCGGTGGCCCTGCTGGACGGCCCCGCCTCGGGGCGCATGGCGGTGGGCGAGGCCGTTACCAACCTCGCGGCCGCTTGTATCGCTGGCATCGGGCGGATCCGCCTGTCGGCCAACTGGATGGCACCTGCCGGGCATCCCGGCGAGGACGCCAGGCTCTACGACACCGTCAAGGCCGTCGGGGAGGGCCTGTGCCCGTCCCTCGGTATCGCCATCCCGGTCGGCAAGGACTCCATGTCGATGAAATCGGTGTGGCGCGAGGCCGGCAGGGACCTGGCCGTGACTGCGCCGCTGTCGCTGATCATCTCCGCGTTTGCACCGGTGACCGATGTGCGTCGTACCCTGACGCCGCAACTGCGCTGCGACCGGGGCGAGACCGAACTGCTGCTGATCGACCTGGGGCAGGGTAGGAACCGGCTGGGTGGTTCCGCGCTGGCGCAGGTCTACAAGCAGGTCGGCAGCACACCACCGGACCTGGACGACCCGGCCCTGCTGCGGAGTTTCTTCTCCGCGATCCAGGAACTGAACGGGGCTGGACATCTGCTGGCCTACCACGACCGCTCCGACGGTGGTCTGTTCGCCTGCCTCGCCGAGATGTGTTTCGCCGGCCATACCGGTGTAACGGTCTCGCTGGATTCGCTGGGAACCGACCCGGTGGCGGCGCTGTTCGCCGAGGAACTCGGTGCCGTGATCCAGGTTCCGCAGGCCGGGACCGGACAGGTACTCGACAGCCTGCAGGCGCAGGGTCTCGGCACGGTCGTGCATCGCCTCGGTTCTCTCAATAGGGAGGATCGCCTGCAGGTCCGCTTCGCCGGGCAGCCCGTGCTGTCCGAGTCGCGCATCGAGTTGCAGCGCGCCTGGTCGGAAACGACGTTCCGCATGCAGTTGCTGCGCGACAACCCGGGCTGCGCGCGGCAGGAATACGACAGCGTGCTGGATGCCTCCGACCCGGGTCTGTGCCCGGTGGTGCCCTTCGATCCGGTGGAGGATATTGCCGCGCCGCTGATCGCCACGGGTGCGCGCCCGCGCCTGGCGGTATTACGGGAGCAGGGGGTCAACGGCCAGCTGGAAATGGCCGCGGCCTTTCATCGCGCCGGCTTCGAGGCCAGCGACGTACACATGAGTGACCTGCTTTCCGGACGTGTATCGCTGGCGGACTTCAAGGGACTGGTGGCCTGCGGCGGATTCTCCTACGGCGACGTACTCGGCGCCGGGCAGGGCTGGGCCAAGTCGGTGCTGTTCCATGGCGAACTGCGCGACATGTTCAGCGCCTTTTTCGAGCGTGCGGACAGTTTCGCCCTAGGGGTCTGCAACGGCTGTCAGATGCTCTCCAGCCTGAAGGAACTGATTCCCGGCGCGGCGGACTGGCCGCGCTTCGTGCGCAATACCTCGGAGCAGTTTGAGGCGCGCTTCGTGCAGGTGGAAGTGCTCGGATCGCCCTCACTGTTCCTGAAGGGCATGCAGGGCGCGCAGCTGCCCATCGCCGTGGCGCATGGCGAGGGGCGGGCGGAGTTCACGGATCCCGATGTGCCGAAACAGGTCCTGGGTAAGGGGCTGGTAGCGCTGCGCTACGTCGACGGCCACGGCCGGGTCGCGGAGAACTATCCGGCCAATCCAAACGGCTCGCCGCTGGGCATCACCGGGCTTACCACCATGGACGGCCGCGTGACCATCATGATGCCGCACCCCGAGCGGGTCTTCCGCAGCGTACAGAATTCCTGGCACCCGGACGACTGGGGCGAGGATGCCCCCTGGATGCGCATGTTCCGCAACGCCCGGGTATGGATGCACTGAACGGCGCGGCCGCTTTCACCGAGACGGTATGCGTTCCCACGCGGAGCGTGGGAACGAGGGAACATATACTGGTTCCCACGCTCCGCGTGGGAACCCCACATGGAAGCCATATAATGGGTAGAAGGCGCCTTACAAGATAAAAGATCCCGAATCACCGCTTGTTGTCATACGCACGATGTACCACTGGATTCCAGTGATGATCTTATGCGACTGGTTATGCGTTCCTACGCGGAGCATCGGAATGAGGAGACGAGGAATCGCCAGTTGAATGCGATACTATGCGTTCCCACGGGGAGCGAGGGAACGAGGGAAATCCCACATATACTGGTTCCCACGCTCCGCGTGGGAATCCCACATGGAAGTCATATAAATGGGCAGAAGCCGCTATAAGATAACAGCCCCCGAATTGCCGCATTTCGTCACTTGCACGGTATTACACTGGATTCCAGTGTTTACCCGGCCTGAAACCGTTGAGATTGTTCTTGATTCGCTCCGTTATCTGCAAGCCGAAGGCCTGTACCTGTATGCCTATGTCATCCTGGAGAACCACTTGCATCTGATCGCGCAGAGTAGCCGGCTGGATCATGATATGCAGCGTTTCAAGTCCTTTACCGCAAGGCGATTGATCGGCCACTTGAGCGAACACAATGTCAGGCGGATTCTGGAACAGCTGGCCTTTTACAAAAAAGCGCATAAGCACGATCGTGCCTATCAGTTCTGGCAGGAAGGCATTCACCCGGAATGGGTACAAAATGAGGAAATGATGCGGAAGAAAATCGAGTACATCCATGAAAATCCGGTGAAGCGGGGTTATGTGGATTTGCCGGAGCATTGGCGGTATTCGAGTGCTCGTAACTATCTTGGGCAGAGAGGGTTGATTGAAGTTGATAGGCGATGGTAAACGACAGTTGTGGTTCCCACGCGGAGCGTGGGAACCAGGAACCAGGAACCAGGAACCAGGAACCAGGAAAACCAGGAAAACCAGGAAAACCAGGAAATTCACTGGTTCCCACGCTCTGCGTGGGAACCCAAAGGGAAGTCAAATTGATGGTCAGCCGAAGCCGCATGAACGGCGCAGCAGTTCTCTGCAGGACGGATCTGCATTTCCACGCGGAGCGTGGGAACATGTAAACCAGGAAATTTCAGTGGTTCCCACGCTCTGCGTGGGAACCTATAACGCCGGATTGAGGCGGTTACGGTATGGCAATATCGTTCAGGTACGAAAGAGATTGGTGGACATATTGCCGTCTCTGGGTGCTGTTGCTATGCCTTGCCTTTCACCAGCCGGTATCCCCCGCAGCTGATTCGTTGCGGGACATCTCCATCGATGAGATCAGCGCACGTCCCGAGGCGCCGGAATTCGATTTCGAGCGCTTCTACCGTACCCGGCCGCTGCAGCAGCTGGCGTTTTCCGCGGATGACCGCGAGCTGTATGTCCTGCGCAGCGACGGACGGGTCGACAACGTCTTCGCCATCGACCTGAAGGACGCCTCCCTGCGCCAGGTCACCCGCTCGCGTGAATCCATTGCCGGTTTCCTGGTGGGCCGAACCGGGAAGTTCCTGATCCTGGTTCGGGACATCCAGGGAAACGAGCGTTACGACCTGTACCGTTTCGACCTGGCGACGGGCGCGATCCGGCAGCTCACTTCTGCCGCCAGCGGGGATTCGACCATGGCCTGCGGGTTGTCGCCGGACGATCGATGGCTGTACTACGCCCAGACCCGCGGGCATCGCCGCGAGTCCAATCTCTGGAAGGTGGAGGTGGCCACCGGCAAGGCGCGCCGGTTGCTGGCCGGTAACGGACATACCATAGACTGCGCCGCGGCCAGCCCCGACGGTCGCTACCTGCTGTTCGGGGCGCTGCGCGGTTTCGACGAGCATACCCTTGGCCTGCTCGACGTGGAGTCCGGCAATGTCCGAACCATCGCCGCCGCGGGCGGGATCAATAACCAGGACGGAAGTTTTGCCGGTAGGGTGATCTATTATCGCAGCGCGCTGGGCTCAGACGGCTTTCGGCTGTGGCGCTACCGCATTGCGACCGCCATGGCCGGGCCGGTACCACTGCCTGCCAGAGACGTGGAATCGCTCGCCGTCTACGCGGATGGCGCCAGGATCGTGCTGGGTTATCGGAGCGGGCTGTCCGCGCGTACGGCGGTTTTCGGCGCCGGCCTTTCCGGCCCACTGGAATTCGGTTTCCCACCCGGAAAGGTCATGGACGCGGTGTTCAGTGATCGCGACCCCGGACTCGGTGTGCTGTCGGTGGAGACAGCCAGCATGCCGCGCCGCTATTACCTGGTCGGCAGGGGGCCACCGCGGCTGCTCTATGACACGAATCGCTCGGGTATCGATATCCGTTTCTTTTCCGAGTCACGTTCCGGCTGGGTCCGCAGTTTCGATGGTCTGCGCATCCCCGTGCACCTGTTCATTCCCAACGCCACCTCGGCACAGCGGCGGCGTCCGGTCATTCTGCTCATCCATGGCGGGCCGGAGTCCCACATAGATCCGGTCTATAGCAGCGAGATCCAGTTTCTCACCAACCGCGGCTTCATCGTCGTGGCACCCAATGTACGCGGCAGCACCGGGTTCGGCAAGGACTTCGCTTCGCTGGACAACAACGACTGGGGTGGTGGGCATATCCGCGATCTGGTTGCAGTGCTGGCCGCCGTGCGCGAACTGGATTTCGTCGATCCGGACAATGTGTTCGTTACCGGCGTGAGCTTCGGAGGGTTCAGCGTCATGTCCCTGCTGACGCAGCACCCGTACCTGGTGCGGGCGGGTGCGGATTTCTTCGGCTTTACCGAGCTGGAGACCTTTGTCGCAAGCTGGCCGCACTTTCTGCAGCAGAACCTGTCCGTGGAACTCGGCTTCGACCCGCGCCGCGACCCGGTGCGCAACCGGGCCATTTCACCCTTATATCACCTGGACAGGATCAGGGTGCCACTGCAGATTCACCAGGGCGCCAATGACAGGCGCGTACCACGTTCGCAGTCGGACCGGGTTGTGCGCAAGTTGCGAGGCGCCGGTCGTACGGTGGAATACTTTGTCTACCCGGATGAAGGGCACGGCTTCGCGAAGTTCGCCAATGAACGCCTGGCCTACCTGCGGCTGGTCGATTTCTTCAGGCACCAGCTGAAATTAACGCCGGTTAACGCCTGGAGATCCAGACGCCCTTCAGGCCCAGGGTCTTTTCCAGTGAACTGATATTGGCACGTGCCGTGCGGCTGTTCTCGAAGCCGGTGACCCGGATGCGATATATGGTGCGGTCATTCATATCGACCGTCTGGATCTCCGCGTCGACCCCCCTGGACTGGAATTCCTCCAGCTTTTTCCTGGCCATGGATTTAAAGTTGTAGGAAGCCAGATTGACGACCCAGCCACCCACGGGTGCCGCAGCGGCGGCCGCCGGTTTGGTAACGCTGGTTGGCGGCTGCGCATCGATCGCGGTCAAGCTGTCATTTCCGGGGCTGTCCTGTTCTTCGGCCGGGGTGTCGGGAACCGCCGGCTCCGAATCTTCCCGGCTATCAGATTCTTGAGATATTTCCTGGGAGTCAGTAGGTTCGGCTGGTGCGGCTGCCTCAGGCTGAATGACCGCGGTCTGAACTTCCACCTCGCGACTGATTCTGCCGCGAGCGGTCTTGCCGGCAGCTGGTGGCGGAAGATTTTCCGGTACCACTTCAACCGTTACCGCCTCTGTCCTGGCAGCCTCCCGGGCAGTGTTTCGTACTCCTCCTTCCGGGATCGGAGTTCCGCCGTTGTCTGCGGTTGTGCCAATGGCGGCTTCAGCTGTCGTCTTGCCTGGATCCGATTCACCGGTGATTTGCGCTTCCATTGAGGCCGGTGTTTCGGTTGACGTTTCCTCCGGAGTCCCTGGCTGACCGGCAGGGGTTACCGACTCGTCACCAGTGGGTGCATGTTCTGCAGGGGGTGTGGCTTCGACTTCATGGACTTCCGGCTCCGCCATTGCCAGGAACGGGTTGGCGGAGCCGGTATCCCAGGTATCGGCTCCGGCTGTGGGGGATGCTTCTTCCATATCGTCGTCCAAAGCGGGGGCTGTTGCGATCTCCATGGCGAGCTCGGTTTCACTGTCGAGGGCGGGGGCGCTGTCCGCCCGGAGCTGGGCTGAGGATGGTGCGTTCGTCAGTAACAGGGCGGTTGGGGCGGCCACGATTTCAATGTCCTGAGCGTTTGCATTGGTTTCGGGTGCAGGGGCGGACGTTTCGATTTCGGCTACGGGCTCTTCAGGGTGCGCGACACCCGGCGCGCCAGCCATGTAGGTTGCGGCTGGCGTCCGCATCTCGTCCGTGGCATCCGCTTCGGCTACGGGCGTTTCGACTCCCACTATCTCTGGCCCCGCTGCAGGTGGCGGCAGGGAGTCGATTGCCATGATTTTCGGGGCGCTCAGGGCCGCGCGTGCCGCCGGCTTCTGACTTTCCTTTGTATCGTGTTGCCACGGCAGCGGAATCGGGGTCGGCTGCACGGCGGTCCGTGCCACGGTAGCGGACTCATCCTTGGTGAAATAGACGCCGGCGATGCCCACAGCCATGGCCGCGAGCGCGAGCTTGGCCAGGCCTGAGAGAAACCGGTCTCCCAGGCTGGCCGGTTTGTGCTTGTAGATTGTGCGTGCCTTGGTGTTCCAGACAGCCCGCTTGTTACCACCGGCCTGGGCTCCGGATTCATCCCAGGCGTCCCAGGGGCAGGGGCCATCCGCGAATCCGTCTGCCCCCTCATCATGCATCTTCTGCTGGAATTCTTTAAGCCTTTCCTTATCAGTGTCGTGCATCTGTCTAATTTTCCAGTCTCTTGTACTTGATCCGATGTGGCTGATCGGCATCCGCCCCCAGGCGCCGATGGCGATCCGCTTCGTAGTCTGCATAGTTGCCTTCAAACCAGACTACCTGACTATCCCCTTCGAAGGCCAGGATATGGGTGGCGATCCGGTCCAGGAACCAGCGGTCGTGGGAAATGACGACCGCGCATCCCGGGAAATCCAGCAATGCCTCTTCCAGGGCGCGCAGGGTTTCCACGTCCAGATCGTTGGTCGGCTCGTCCAACAGCAGCACGTTGCCGCCGCTCTTCAGCAACTTGGCCAGGTGCACCCGGTTGCGCTCCCCACCGGACAGGCCGCCTACGTGTTTTTGCTGGTCGGTCCCGGTGAAGTTGAAACGCGAAACATAGGTGCGGGAATTCAATTCGTGTCTTCCGACGGTGATGATGTCCTGGCCGTCGGAGATCTCTTCCCAGATGGTCTTGCTGCCATCCAGACTGTCCCGGCTCTGATCGACATAGGCGATCTGCACGGTCTCCCCAATGCGCAGTTCACCATGGTCCGGCTGCTCGGTCTCGGTGAGCATTCGGAACAGGGTGGTCTTGCCGGCACCGTTGGGTCCGATGATGCCGACGATGCCCCCGCGCGGCAGGTTGAAGCTGAGATTTTCGTACAACAATCGATCGCCGAAACGCTTGCTGATATTGCTGGCTTCGATGACCAGGTCGCCAAGGCGGGGACCCGGTGGAATGAACAACTGCTTGGTCTCGTTGCGCTTCTCTACATCGGCGGAGGATAGCTCCTCGAAGCGTGCCAGGCGGGCCTTGCTCTTGGCGTGCCGTCCCTTGGCGCCTGCGTGTACCCATTCCAGCTCTGCCTTCATGGCCTTCTGCCGGGCGGTCTCCTGCTTCTCCTCGATTTCCAGGCGCTTCTCTTTCTGCTCCAGCCAGGAGGAATAGTTGCCCTCCCAGGGAATGCCATGACCGCGATCCAGTTCCAGGATCCAGCCGGCAACGTTGTCGAGGAAGTAGCGGTCGTGGGTGACGGCCACCACCGTGCCGGGGAACTCGGCGAGGAAGCGTTCCAGCCAGGCGACGCTCTCGGCGTCCAGGTGGTTGGTGGGTTCGTCCAGCAGCAGCATGTCCGGCCCCGAAAGCAGCAGCTTGCACAGCGCCACCCGGCGGCGCTCACCGCCGGACAGTGTGGCGACGTCGGCATCCCAGGGTGGCAAGCGCAGGGCATCGGCTGCGATGTCCAGCTTGCGCTCCAGGTTGTGGCCGTCGCTGGTCTGCAGGATGTTTTCCAGACGCGCCTGCTCGGCGGCCAGCGAATCGAAGTCGGCGTCCGGTTCGGCGTAGGCGGCGTAGACCGCCTCGAGTTGCTGCTGCGCCGCGGTGATTTCGGCCAGCGCCTCCTCGATGTTGCCGCGCACGTCCTTGGCCGGATCGAGTTGCGGCTCCTGCGGCAGGAAGCCGATCTGGATGCCCGGCTGAGGCCGTGCTTCACCCTCGATCTCGATGTCTATCCCGGCCATGATGCGCAGCAGGGTGGACTTGCCGGAACCGTTCAGGCCGAGCACACCGATCTTGGCGCCGGGAAAAAAGGACAGGGAGATATCTTCGAGTATTTTGCGCTTGGGTGGAACGATTTTGCCCATGCGGTTCATGGTGTAAACGTACTGCGCCATTATTCGGTGAAATCCAGGGTGGAATAATGGACGCACATTATAGACGCAGCAGATTGGCGGGCAAGCCGCATTGACACAATCGTGTTCGCGCGGCGGTCGGCTTTAGGCTGAATTCCGGTTGTGTGCCGCAGTCTCGAAGATCCTGGAAACATAGCGCTTGCAAGGAGTATGCGTGGCCGCGAACAATACCGCTATGTGCCGGCGGCCACAAGGAGGCTGTCGGACTTGTACGATCGTAGCGAGCAAGGTGGGAGGGTGAGGCCATTGTTTCGATCGTTTGAGGGGAACAGCCGTAGCGATTTGACGAAAAGGATGGGGAAAATGGCCACTCCCACCGGCGCAGTAGATCAGTTCCAAGACCAACAGCCTCCCAGCACATGAATACCGGAATGCAGGATGTGACAACCATGCAACAATCAGCAACGAACGGCGAAGTGTGTGTCTACCTCGGAAAGGACCTGGCCGCCTACGGGTTCGGGCAGGGTCATCCCTTCGGCCCGGACCGCCTCGATGCCTTCTGGTGTGAGGCGCAGGCAAGCGGTCTTGACCGGCGCGTGGTGCAGTGCAATCCCGTGGCGGCCACTCGGGAGGAGGTCGAACGTTTCCATACGAGTGCCTACGTGGACCGTGTGATCACGCAATCCGCCAGTGGAACGGGATACCTGGATGCCGGCGATACCCCGGCACCACTTGGCATTTATGAATCGGCGTGCTTCGTCGTCGGCAGCGTGCTGGATGCGCTCGCACGCCTGGTGCGTGGCGAGTGCACGCAGGTCTTCGTCCCGATCGCCGGCCTGCATCATGCCCGCCGTAATACGGCGGCCGGCTTTTGCGTATTCAACGACTGCGGTGTCGCGATCGAGACCCTGCGTCGGATCCATGGGATCCACCGGGTGGCCTATGTCGATATCGATGCACACCATGGCGATGGCGTGTATTACAGCTTCGAGGACGATCCGGATCTGGCATTCGTCGATCTCCACGAGGATGGCCGATTTCTCTACCCGGGCAGCGGCGACATCCGGGAAACCGGCAGCGGTGCCGCGCGCGGCACGAAGCTCAATATCCCCATGCCGCCGGATGCCGGTGATGCGCAGTTCTTCAAGGTCTGGGAACAGGCAGAGTCCTTCGTCGATGCCGCCCGTCCGGAGTTCATCCTGCTGCAGTGCGGTGCGGACAGCATAGGCGGGGACCCGATTACGCACCTGCGCTATACGCCCGCCGCGCACCGGCATGCCGCGGCACGGCTCCGCTGTCTGGCGGAGAAGCACTGCCATGGGCGCCTGCTGGCAATGGGGGGAGGTGGCTACAACCGCGCCAACCTGGCAGCCGCCTGGACCGCGGTCGTAGCGGCCCTGCTGGAGGGTTGAATCTTCCCGGAATTTACGGGGTTATATCCATCGGGAATGGTTCGCAAGCCCCCGGCAGATCGGCTATCATCTGCTGCTCCCGGCGCGCCGGTTATTGCATTTAAAATTCATGTTATTATTTTCAACGTCTTAGGGGCTATATCTCACGTGTTTAGTAAAGATATGCGAATCGAGGATTACGATCCTGAACTCTGGGCGGCGCTCGCAGGTGAGCGGCGGCGGCAAGAAGAACACATCGAATTGATCGCCTCGGAGAACTATGCCAGCCCGCGGGTACTGGAAGCGCAGGGCTCGGTTCTGACCAACAAGTATGCAGAAGGTTACCCCGGCAAGCGTTACTACGGTGGCTGTGAATATGTGGATATCGCGGAACAGCTGGCCATCGATCGTGCCAAGCAGTTGTTCAACGCCGACTACGCCAACGTCCAGCCGCATTCCGGTTCGCAGGCCAATGCCGCCGTCTACCTGGCGCTGCTACAGCCCGACGACACCATCCTCGGCATGAGCCTGGCTGACGGCGGACATCTCACCCATGGTTCCAAGGTCAATTTTTCCGGCAAGCTGTTTAATGCCGTGCAGTACGGCCTGAACCCGGAGACCGGCGTCATCGATTACGACCACGTGGAAGAACTGGCCCGGGAACACCAGCCGAAGATGGTAGTGGCGGGATTTTCCGCCTACTCGCTGCAGGTGGACTGGCAGCGATTCCGGGATATCGCCGACAGCATCGGCGCCTGGCTGTTCGTCGACATGGCGCATGTCGCCGGCCTGATCGCGGCGGGTATCTATCCGAGCCCGGTGAACATCGCCGATGTGACCACGACCACGACCCACAAGACCCTGCGCGGTCCGCGCGGCGGTCTGATCCTGGCGCGCGCCAATGAGGCGGTGGAGAAAAAACTCAACTCCCTGGTGTTTCCCGGAACCCAGGGCGGTCCCCTGATGCACGTGATCGCCGCCAAGGCGGTCGCGCTCAAGGAGGCGCTGGAGCCGGCGTTCCGGGAATACCAGCAGCAGGTGCTGGACAATGCCCGGGCCATGGCGGACGTCATCATGACGCGCGGCTACAAGGTGGTCTCCGGTGGAACCGACGACCACCTGTTCCTGGTCGATCTGATCGACCATGGACTGACCGGCAAGCAGGCCGATGCGGCGCTTGGTACCGCCAATATCACGGTCAACAAGAACGCCGTGCCAAACGATCCGCAGTCGCCATTCGTCACCAGCGGTATCCGCATCGGCACCCCGGCCATTACCACGCGTGGCATGGGTGAGGCCGAGGCGCGCGAACTGGCCGGCTGGATCTGCGACGTTCTGGACGATATCGACAACGGAGCCGTCATCGAGGCCGTGCGCGGCAAGGTGATCGATCTGTGCGGGCGCTTCCCGGTTTACGGCAAATGAGACGGGGCGGGGCGGTCGGCCGTGTATTGTCCGTTTTGCGGTAAACAGGACACCCGGGTTATCGATTCGCGCCTGGCCAGCGAGGGTGCGCGAGTGCGCCGCAGGCGGGAGTGTGTTGCCTGCGGGGAGCGATTTACCACCTTCGAGTCTCCCGAGCTGGTGATGCCGCGCATCATCAAGAGCAACGGTGCCCGCGAACCGTACGATGATGCCAAGCTGGCCGGCGGAATGCTGCGTGCCCTGGAAAAGCGGCCGGTGGAATCCGAGCGCGTCGATGCGGCCATGAGCCGGCTGCAGCATCGCCTGCGTGCCAGTGGTGAGCGCGAGATCGCCTCACGCCAGCTGGGTGAGTGGGTGATGAATGAATTGCGGCAACTGGATCAGGTCGCTTATGTGAGATTTGCCTCGGTGTACCGCAGCTTCGAGGATGTGAACGCCTTTCGCGAGGAGATCGAGAAGCTGGAGAATGAGCCGACCGCGGAAGAACGCAAACACCAGATTTCACTGTTGCCGGATGAATAGCCGTTTCTGCACGCCGGCACCGGCTTGCCGCTGTCGCTGAAACCGGCGCAGGTCACGATTTGCCGAATTGTCACCGGGGCCTTTTGTGTGGCAGTTGAAGTGACGCACACGCCTGGTTCGCCGTAAGAATCCGGATCCAGCAGCCATTCACTGCTCGAGGTTTCTTTCTGTATATGTTCACCGCAGATGATCATCGTTTCATGGCCCTTGCCCTGCAGCGGGCGGCCCGCGGTCTGTATACGACAGATCCCAACCCGCGGGTGGGCTGCGTGCTGGTTCGGGATGGACAGGTTGTCGGAGAGGGATGGCACGAGCGGGCCGGCGAAGCGCATGCGGAGATCAATGCATTGCGCCAGGCGGGTGACCAGGCGAAAGGTGCCACCGCTTACGTGACGCTGGAGCCATGCTGCCATCATGGACGTACGCCGCCGTGCAGCAAGGCACTGATCGAAGCCGGGGTGTCGCGGGTGGTGGCGGCAATGCAGGACCCGAATCCCCAGGTCTCCGGTAATGGCCTGGCAGAGTTGCAGGCCGCTGGGGTGATGACCGCGTCTGGGTTGCTGGCGGCAGAAGCTGAAAAGTTGAATCCAGGATTCGTAATGCGCATGCGTCACGGTCGTCCCTGGGTGCGCTGCAAGCTGGCCATGAGCCTGGACGGGCGTACGGCCATGGCCAGTGGTGAAAGTCGCTGGATCACGGGCGATGCGGCGAGGCGTGACGTACATCGCCTGCGGGCTCGCAGTTCGGCGATTATGACAGGCCTTGGGACGGTACTTGCGGATGATCCAGCGCTGACCGTGCGTCTGGAAGCTGACGGTGCTGTGCCTTACCACCAGCCGCTGCGAGTGATACTTGACAGCCAGCTGCGCATCCCACCGTCAGCCAGGCTGTTCGAGCAGCCCGGTGAGAGCCTTATACTGACGGGCAATACCGATGCCCGCAGAGAGGCTCTGCTGGGGCGCCCCGGGATTTCCATCAAAACCCTGCCCCTCGATGCAGACGGACGGCTGGATTTACGGAAAGCCCTGGGCTATCTCGGTGGTACCGGGAACAACGAGGTTCATCTTGAGGCCGGAGCCATACTCAGCGGCGCCATGCTGGCTACGGGGCTGGTCGATGAATTGATCGTTTATATGGCCCCGCATCTGATGGGGGATGCTGCGCGTGGACTCTTCACCCTGCCGGGATTGGAGCGGATGTCTCAGCGCATCGCGCTCGCGATCCAGGACGTACGTGCCGTGGGCGAGGATCTGCGGATCACGGCGCGGCTTACGCAACGACATTAACCCGGGTTTCGCGCCGGGCGGTATTGCGGGATCACATTCTGATGAAGCAGTTGAAGTGGTGACGGGCAAGTAGAAAGCAGTATGCTTTCCATGGATGTCCATCCCGGTGAGAAATCCGAATTATGATTTTGACGGGGGCAGTACGCCAACGGGATTATCAAAATAGATCAAATAGATACCGTAATATGTTTACAGGAATCATTCAGTCTGTGGGGAGCATTGCCTTGCTGGAGCGGCGTGGTGGCGATCTGCGCCTCGGCATCAATACCGGCAAACTGCCGCTGGATGACGCAGCCCCCGGTCACAGCATTGCGGTCAGTGGTGTTTGCCTTACCGCAGTGGAGTTGGGGAGCGGCAGTTTTCTTGCCGATGTCTCCGGCGAGACACTGCGCCGGACCATCATCGGTGACCTTGCCGCTGGCGATGCGGTCAATCTGGAAAAGGCCTTGACGCTGGCGACTCCATTGGGTGGGCATCTCGTCAGCGGACACATCGACGGCATCGGGACCGTCATCTCAATCCGCCGGGACAGCCGTTCGGTGCAGGTTACCCTGCAGGCCCCGGACGAACTGGCGCGATACATTGCGGTAAAGGGCTCGATCTGTGTCGACGGGGTGAGCCTGACGGTAAACGGTATTGATGGTGCGCGCTTCGAACTCAATATCGTGCCGCACACCCTGGAACAGACCACGCTGTCGGACTACTGTGAGGGACGCCGGGTCAACCTCGAGGTCGATCTGATCGCGCGCTACCTGGAGCGCCTGCTGCAGGGTGAAACGGCCGCCCGGCCGGGCAGTGGTACCGGCATCACCCGCGAACTGCTGGAGTCGTGTGGTTTCGGCGGAGCTGAGAAATAGCTGTCCGGATGAACAGTTATCGTGAAGCAACCTGCGCATGCGTGGATAATCGCGCGTTCCGATCTTGGTGTATGATATAAAGAAATGTTGCTATGTCACTGAATAGTATCAAAGAAATACTCGGTGATATCCGGGCCGGCCGGATGGTCATCCTGATGGACGACGAAGACCGGGAAAACGAGGGCGATCTGGTGATGGCCGCTACGCACGTGCGCGCCGAGGATATTAATTTCATGGCGAGTCACGGGCGCGGCCTGATCTGCCTGACGCTCACCCGCAAGCGCTGCGAGCAACTGGCACTGCCATTGATGGTGCAAAGCAACCTCTCGTCACACTCGACCAACTTCACGCTGTCCATCGAGGCGGCCGAGGGGGTGACCACGGGTATTTCGGCGGCGGACCGGGCGCGAACCATCCAGACCGCGGTGGCGGCGGATGCAAGCCCGAGTGATATCGTGCAGCCCGGCCACATTTTTCCGCTCATGGCACAGCCCGGCGGTGTGCTGACCCGGGCAGGCCATACCGAGGCGGGCTGCGATCTGGCACGGCTTGCCGGTCTGGAACCCGCCGCCGTTATTGTGGAGATTCTCAAGGAAGACGGCAGCATGGCGCGGCGTCCCGATCTCGAAGCCTATGCACGGCAGCATGGCATGAAGATGGGTACCATCGAGGATCTGATCCGTTATCGCATCGAAAACGAAAAGACGGTGGAACGGATTGCGACCAGCGAGGTGGCTACGGTGCATGGTATTTTTACGGTGCATGCGTACCACGACTCCATAGACGGAGCGATTCACCTGGCGCTGGTCAGGGGTGAAATCACCCCGGAAGAGCCGACACTGGTACGTGTGCAGTTACAAAATACGCTGAGTGACCTGATTGATCTCAAGCGAGAAGGGCAGCATTGGCCGATGCGCGATGTGTTACAGCGGGTCGCCAGCGAGGATAGCGGGGTGGTTGTCATTCTGCGCCCGCAGGAATCCCCCGATACACTGCTGGAACAGATAAAGGCGTATCATATGCCGGAACGGGAAGAAGCGCCGAAATCATCCGGCAAGCCGGACGAGTTGCGTACCTATGGTGTCGGCGCACAGATCATCGCGGATCTTGGCGTACAGAAGATGCGGGTACTGAGCGCGCCGAAGATCGTACATGGCATCGCTGGATTCGGACTGGAAGTGGTCGAATACATATCCTGATACGAAGCCCTTTCTTTATCAGATTCTGAGGGTTGAAGGAAGAAATTCATGAGTGAGATTAACGTGAGGGAAGGCGCGCTGGTGGTGCGGGATGCACGCATCGTGCTGCTGGTCTCGCGCTTCAACAGCTTCGTGGTCGAGAGCTTGCTGGAAGGCGCGCTCGATACCCTCAGGCGCCACGGTGCCGATGATCGCGATCTGGATGTCGTTCGCGTACCAGGTGCCTATGAAATGCCGATCGCAGCTCAACGGCTGGCGGCTGGCAAGCACTATGATGCGATCATCGCACTGGGCGCCGTGATTCGGGGCGGCACACCGCACTTCGAATATGTCGCCGGTGAATGCACCAAGGGCCTTTCCGCGGTTTCGCTGAAATACGATATTCCGATCGCCTTCGGAGTGCTGACCGTTGATACCATTGAGCAGGCGATCGAGCGGGCTGGTACCAAGGCGGGCAACAAGGGCGCCGAGGCTGCCATGTCGGCCATCGAGATGATCAATCTGTTACGCGAGCTGGAAAGCTGATTCTTCAATCAGGCCACCCATGAATCTTTCAGCACACGCCCGAGCGCGAGCCCGGCGCTATGCCATGCAGGCGTTGTATCAATGGGACTTGTCCGGGACGGAGCTGCCCGTTATCCGGAGTCAGTTCCTGGAGGCGGAGGACTTCTCCAGGACCGATCAGGCATACTTCGTGGAATTATTGAGTAATATCCCTGAACAGATTGATATAATAGATGAAAATATATCCATATTTATCGACAGGCCGTTGGCGCAACTGGACCCGGTGGAACATGCCATCCTGCGGATCGGGATCTACGAACTGCTTTTCCGGGTTGACATCCCCTATCGCGTGAGTATCAACGAGGCGGTACAGCTCAGTAAGAAATTCGGCGCCGAGCAGGGGCATGCCTTCGTCAACGGCGTACTTGACAAGGCGGCGCACAAGATTCGGGCGGCTGAATGCAAGCAGGCAGGAAAGCAAGCCGCTGGACACTAGCCCGGATTTCTAACCGGGCGGCGGCGGTTGATTACAAGTAGAATGTAGTTGGATGGAATGTGTAAATGCCTGTTGTTTTGGAAACATTATGTTTACCGCAATGCCCATCCCGGCCCTGGCTGGTTCTCGTGCACCCGTACTTGCGATGTACAGGAATGTACAAGTGCCACGGGAGGCAGGATGCAGGGAGCGGCCTCTTCACTCAAGTGGTAGCTACAGCTACCACTTTCCTTCCAGCGCAGCGTCCAGGCACACGGGTCCTGCGCCAACATCCGGGATCCCGGTGAGAAATCCGGGCTAGCCCGGCATGTTAGAAACCGAGTTCGATATCATCCACCACTATTTCACCCGGCAACCTTGCCGTCGTGACGATGTGCTCACTGGAATCGGCGACGATGCCGCCGTACTCAAGGTGCCGCCCGAGCGGGAACTGGTGGTGTGTATGGATACCTTGATCGAAGGAGTGCACTTCCCTATGGGCACTCCAGCCGCAGCCGTCGGCCACAAGGCCTTGGCGGTCAATCTCAGCGACCTCGCGGCCATGGGAGCGGAACCGTCCTGGGCTACCCTGTCACTGACACTGCCTGAACCCGATTCGACCTGGCTGGAGGATTTCGCCAAAGGGTTCTTTGCCCTGGCCTCCCGCCATGGGATGCAGTTGATCGGTGGTGATACCACCCACGGACCGCTGGCGGTAACCGTGCAGGCGCACGGTTACGTCCCGCCGGGCCAGGCGCTGATGCGAGCGGGCGCCAAGCCGGGAGATCGCATATATGTGACCGGTACCTTGGGTGATGCCGCCCTGGCACTGCGGTTGCCGGGAAATGCCCAGGCGGACCTGCGCCGGCGACTGGAATATCCTGAGCCGCGTCTGGATGCGGGTATCCTGCTGCGGGGTCTGGCCAGTGCGGCCATCGACATCTCAGACGGCCTGCTGGCCGATCTCGATCACCTGCTGGAAACCAAGGGCTTGGGCGCATCCTTGAAGATCGAAGAACTGCCGCTTTCCGCGGCCTTCAGCGCTGCATGGCCGCGGTTCGCGAAACAAGGGGCAACCTATTATGAAATACCGTTGTCGGGTGGCGACGACTACGAGCTGTGTTTCACTGTGCCTGAACGGCACAGTGCAGAGGTGGAGCGACAGCTGGGGAGCCTATCCTGCGGTTGCACCCGAATCGGCCTGATCGAGGAGCGGCCGGGCATTCGTTGTCTGCTGCGTGATGGCGGCAGCTACCAACCTGCTGCAACGGGGTACCGGCATTTTGATGGTTAGTCCGGGGACAAAACGCATCTCCGCCAGCCATCTCCTGCATCCTGTGGATTTCCTGGCGCTGGGATTCGGCACTGGCCTGATGCCATATGCTCCCGGCACGGCCGGGACCGCGGCCGCAATTCCGCTTTACCTGCTGCTGAAAGCACTGCCGGCACCGTATTACCTGGCAATCGTGACCGTGCTGGCACTGGCCGGGATTGCGATCTGCGGTTTCACGGCAAGCCGGCTGGGTGTGCATGATCATCCCGGCATCGTCTGGGACGAAATCGTCGGCTACCTGGTGACGATGGCCTATGCCCCTGCCGGCTGGTTTTGGGTTGTGCTTGGATTCGGGCTGTTCCGGCTGTTCGATATCCTCAAGCCCTGGCCTATCCGCTGGTGCGACCGGCAGGTCGGCGGCGGACTGGGTATTATGCTCGATGATGTCCTGGCCGGTCTGGTTGCCGCTTTGCTGATGCAGGTGCTGATATTGTTTGTCTAGTTAATTCCAGGTTCCGGATATGTCGGCATGCTTGCGAAAATACTGTCTCGTCGCATCGAGCAATTTGTGCTGTTCATCGTTCAGCGTGGATTCAAGTGTTCCAATCTGTTGCATCATCCCGAGCAGGGAGGATACCTGTCCAGCACTGAAGGAGGTGGCGCTCCTGGCCAGGATTTTGTCCAGGTTGTCCACCAGGTATATTTCGTCCCGCAGCAGGTGTGAACTTGCCAGTAGCAGGTCGGCTGCGGTATTGCGGTCGAGATGGAACTCGGTTTCGAACATGCCCTGGATGGCCTGTTTTTGCTCGCGGCTGATCTCACCTTCGCACTTGGCGATGCCGAGAATCATAAGGGCCGCGACATCCATTGGCTCGCTCAGGTTGTAGATGGGTTTAATACCGTATTTCCGGCGCCATTGGGCGCGACGATACCAGAGAAAAGGATTGATCGAATCAGGATTGAAGCCGGATCTCTGCAGGGCCACGATTGCCCAGATGAGCCCGGCAAACGCGGACAGTGCACCGATGACGATATGCATGGAAACCGACTCCATGTTCACTTGGTCTTCCCTTATCGTCGTTGCCGTCTGCTGGCTTGAGTGCCGGAACTACCGGGTACAGGTACTCAATATTGCCCTTTGGTACAACGGTAAAGGGTGCGGATAATTGATCTGCATCAATTATAAGCGGGCTTGAAGTCGATAAAATCTAAGGCAAATTATACTAACAACAGCAATGGGGCAATCAATGCAGGATAGAAATTTCCAGACTGGCGACAGACGCAAGGGTGTCACAATGCCGGCGATCCCGTTCAAGGACTGCAGGGGCACGACCATCCGTGAAGATCGCCGCAAAATACCTGATCGGCGTCTCAATAACATCAAGGCCGAGTGGGTGAATGAGATCTTGCTGAGCTCCTGAGCAGTTCACCCTGGTGTTTTCCAGGTTCGACCCGGCGAAGTCTGGATTCACAGAGCGCCGCTGGTACCTCAGGCGGGGTCCCTGCATCTTTGCAGTATTCAGCTTGAGGACATCCACCCCCCCATATCTTGATCAGTACAATCGGAGGCCTGATATTTCCAGAGTGTTAGCAGGATCCGCAATGGATTCTGAATTGTGATTCCCGTCACTGAATTAGTGTGTCCTGGTAAGAGAGAATATCCACTCCGCCTTGACTGGTAATGATTGGAGAATTCCATGAAACGAATCCATCTCGCAATTGTATTGACGCTGGCGGCTTTTCAGGTGGGTGCTGACAGCTCCACGATAGATGCTGCGATCGGCGGTGGCCTCGGTGGTGCGACCGGGGCCGTGATCGGTAATGAGGTCGGTGGCCGTGACGGGGCGATTGTCGGTGGTGCGCTGGGTGCCGCTGTCGGGGTCGCGGTCACAACCGATGACGATAAACATCAAGCAACATCGCGTTCATACGTGCAGCATGAAGAAGTACACTATCGGAGCGAACCTTCTCACTACGACCACTTTTGTCCGCCTGGACAGGCGAAGAAAGGTCGCTGCTGATACGCGATTGGCTTGTTTCATGGTTATGTAAAGAAGAGGGCTGACCAGCCCTCTTTTTTTCTGCCCGCAACATTCAGGTGTGACGTGTACCTGCCACTTCCTGCTTCCCGGATATGTGCATCAGTGTGCAGCCTTTGGTGCAGCACCGATGTTCTGCATCAGTCGCTGGTACTCGGGATGGCTGAACAGTAACTGATGGCCGGCGTCGACCAGATCGTTAACGACGTTGCGTGGCAGAGAGAAGTCTGTTGGAACCGAAATCAGGCGCTTGCGTAGATAGGGGTCCGGAATATCATCGATACGCAGTTCGATCAGGTAAGTTTCCGGTGCACTGCATTTAAATCTATGCCTGCAACGCTGCCTTTTGATCTCGTTGCGCCAGCCCGACAGGTTGTTGCGAAGATACTCCAGGGTTTCGAAATTATAATTGGCAAGTGGTGTGGTCGTGGCGGCATCCAGGATTACCGAGGTTGGTGGTGTCTTGTCGGATTGTTCCCACTGGGACGGCAGCAACGCGGTGGCATTGACCGTGAGCAGCACGATATGATTGACATCCTCCAGCCCGAACTCTTGCAAGGTATTCCACAGTCCCCCCTCGACTACAATGTAATCCATTACGGCACGCAAGCCCAGGTTATCGGCAAGACCACCATCGACCAGATGAATATAGGGGTGTTCCCGCCGATCTAGGTAGATCTTCAGGGTGGCGGCAAGGCGGTCACGCCGGTTGTTGGCGCCTGGAGCCTGCTCCAGCCAGGCCGGGGGGGTATATTTGCAACTGCCGGCATGATTGGTCAACGTCAGTGGCGCAAATAACATGGGAATTGCACTGGAAGCAGCCACCGCACGTGATATCTGAAACCGGTCGATATCCGAGCAGATGAGCGCGAACTGTTCCGGAGTGAAACCAAATTGTCCACCCTTGAACAGGTCGGTGGCATTGATCTGTACGAATGGTCCGTCGTCATCCACGAGCTTGCTTACCGGCGCTGTGCCGAACAGCAGGTGGTTGAAATATTCATCCAGAACATCACCTGAGCCAAAGGTCTCGGAGCTGATCCGGGCCAGGGTGGCCGGTGCCAGCAGATTGCTGGTCAGTTCCGCAGTTACATCCCGCTCCAGGAATGCACTGCGGAAATCCTTGAATATCCGCTTGCCGTAGAGACCGAAATAGGCAGCAGTGATGCTGCCGCCGGATACAGACGAGATCATATCGATTTCATCCAGCATGGTCCTCGGTTCGTCGGTATCCGCAATCGATGTAGTTTCCAGGGCTTGCAGTACACCATAGGCCAGAGCGGCTGCACGGGTACCGCCACCGGAAAAGGTGATGATCAACAGGATACTGCCGTTGCCCTGTTCGCTCAGGGCGTGGGAATTCGCGCGGCTGTCAGCATGCACCAGAGGCGGGTTTTCGGGAAACCGCGCCATACTGACGCAGCCGGTGATGAGGGCGCCGGCGAGGACGTGGCGTAACAGGGTATGACCTATTTTCGAGAGGGTATTCAAGGCATCCATTTCGGGTTAGTTCTGGCAATCGGCTCGACGGGGTAGTCCTGTGCATGCCGGGTATCCTTCGGTGATCATATAGTAGCTGCGAGCAACGGAGCCAGCCAGCGCCGGTAGAGCTTGTCGGCAACCTGCCGAGCTGCTTCGATACGGGTATCCAGCCCGGTTGTCATTTCCTCCAGTGATTGCACCGTCGCGATGGGGTGGGCGAGTTCGTCTCGATAGATGGATGCCCAATCTTCGACCATGGGTGCCGTCATCTCCATATGGCATTGAAGTGCGAGGGTGTTGCCATGGGCAAATCCCTGGTGTCTGCAGTTATCACTTTCCATGATGAGTTCGGCACCTTCCGGTATGGAAAAAGTCTCCCCGTGCCAGTGAAACAGCGTGAATTCCTGGGGCAGGCCTGACAGCCAGTCAGCCGCAGCGGGTGTATTGCTCCTGCGTACAGGGTGCCAGCCGATTTCCTTGACTGGATTGGCGGAAACCGTTCCGCCAAGCGCCTTGCTGATGAGTTGTCCTCCGAGACAATGACCGAGGACGGGCAGACCGCGGGCGTGCGCCTTTCGGATCAGTGACAGAAGCGGCTCGATCCAGGGCAGGGGATCATTGACGCTCATGGGGCCGCCCATCAGTATCAGTCCTGAGGTCCCGTCGATATCCCCGGGCAGCGCTTCATTCAGGTCGATTTTGACCAGCCGATAGGGCATAGAATACTGTGCGAGTACCTCGGCAAGGTAGCCTGGCCCCTCGCAATCGATGTGGCGGAAAATGATCAAGGGTTTCATGTTCGGTATATGGAAACTGGTGATTGAAGGCATGACATTGAGCGCAATATTACGACATATCCCTCTCCTGTTGGTTACAACTTGGCTGAATTTCGCTCAGGCGGCGACGGATGTCCGCGTGCTGGGACTTTTCAATGATCGTGCCGTCGTCCTCATCAACGGTCACCAGCATATGCTTAGGGCCGGACAGGCCGGACCTGAAGGGGTCAGGCTACTGGAGGCGGACAGTGATTCAGCGCTGCTGGAAATCGACGGCCGCGAGGTCAAGGCAGCACTGGATGGGCGAGTAAGTGCGCGTAACAGCACAGCCGGGGTGCAGGAGTTCCAGATCTGGCGTAACAATGCAGGCATGTACACGACAGTTGGCAGTGTCAACGGGCTGCCGGTTTCATTCCTGGTCGATACCGGCGCCACCAACGTGACGTTGAATGCCGGTGAGGCAAGACGCCTGGGTATCGATTTTCGCGTGGTTGGCGCACCGATGACGGTGGGGACTGCATCGGGTCTGGCGCGTGGCTGGGAGGTGACTCTGGATATCGTAAAGGTCGGCAGTCTGGTGATACGCAACGTGAGCGCGATTGTACTGGAGGGCGGTTCACCGCCGGTCAGCCTGCTGGGGATGAGCTACCTCGGCCGGCTGGAGATTACCAACGATGGTCGCAGGATGACGCTGCGCAAGAAATACTGAAGTCCGGCTGCGGGTCAGATGGTGGTCTTGACATGATCGATGAGGGCGTAGGCCGAGTGATTGTGAATGGACTCGAAGTTCTCGGATTCCACGGTATAGGCAGTGATGCGATCATCCTTGTTCAGGAGGTTGGCGATATCGCGAACCATGTCCTCGACGAACTTGGGGTTGTCGTACGCCGTTTCCGTCACGTATTTTTCATCGGGCCGTTTCAGCAGACCATAGAGTTCGCAGGAAGCCTGGCTCTCCACCAGGTCGATCAGATCCTCGATCCATACGAAGCCATGAGTTTCGGCGCTGATCGTAACATGCGATCGCTGGTTGTGTGCCCCGTAGTCGGAAATCTTTTTCGAACAGGGACACAGGCTGGTTACCGGGACCACCACCTTGACGTTCATCCTGGTCTTGCCGTTGATGATTTCACCGATCAGGCTTACGTCATAGTCAAGCAGGCTTTCCACGCCCGAGATCGGGGCCGCCTTGTTGACGAAATAACGGAAGTTCATTTCTATGTGGCCTGATTCCGCTTCCAGTCTCTCGGTCATCTCGTCGAGCATCTCCCGGAACGATTCGACCGTGATTTCGCGTTCATGCTGGTTCAGAATCTCGACGAATCGTGACATGTGTGTGCCCTTGAAGTTGTGGGGCAGGTTCACGTACATGTTGAAAGTGGCGATGGTGTGCTGTTCGCCGCCGCTGCGGTCCTTGACACGGACGGGATGCCGGATATCCTTGATACCGACCTTGTCTATCGGGATGCGCCGTGTGTCGGCACTGTTCTGTACATCTTCAATGACGTGAGGGTTTGCATGTGCCAGTTTCGGCGATTTCATCAGCGTCGTCCGGTTTCGTACTGAGTCAAAATTGGAAAAAAGCATACCGCCCGGCAGATAGTCTGCCTAGCCGCCCAATTGGGTGGGCAATATGGACAGTGAATCCATTAATTCCTGAGTGGGATGGTCAGAATATTACCCGGGTGCTACAGATGCTGCAATCGAAATGATTGTGTCTATCAATCATTCATCATTTAGCTTGGAGGCTGTCGGACTTGGGCGCATTCCCGCCTGCGCAGTAAATCAGTCCCAACTCCGACAGCCTCCTAGGCATTCATGCCGCTTTGTTAAGACCGACTCACCGTGATTAGCCACGGAATCCAAGGAAATCGTTTGAACCTATCTCAAAATTCATTATCCGCTGGTTCGTCCTGTGCATGCAGGACCCGCGCCCCCGCAGGGAACGGGGTGTCGGCGAGCGCACCCGCGAGGGCAACGACGTAGGACCCGCGCCCCCGCGGGGAACGGATCTGGACCAAAAGACCGGCTTATACCCGGCGTGCGCCGGTCCAACCATACCAACCAGACAGCACAGGATCTCGAAATTTGCGATCCCGTAATCTTGTAATAGGTTCTAATTAACGATTGGTGTTTTTCCACGCGCTTCCGTGGTGAACTAGACGCCATCAACGATGACACGCGCTAAGCAAGTGCCATTCATCCAGAACATTCATTGTTCACTCTTGGCCGCTTACGCGACTACTGCAACACTCTCGTCTGTTTTTTTCACCTCGGCCGTCAGGTTGGGTAATTCAAGCTGGCCTCTCTCAATGGAATGAGCCAGTAAGGTCTGTAGTTCGTTGAAACTGTTAAAGGACTCTTTTTGGCCTGACTCGGCATCTTCAATAATTCCGGATACCGAAGCTACAGCGCCTGGTCGTGAGCGGTAAACCCGCACCACATAGTTGTGCATGGTATGCTCCTCCGTAAATTCTATTCTTGGTTATTCAGCCAGAACATTATTTTTCATTCTCAGCTTAGCAATTCTATAGCAGGCTGACTTGCGGTTAAAGTTGATCTCGATCAAATGCAGTGAATATAAATAATTCAGGCTATTCTTCTGGAGCCTTGCCGTGTAGGCCACATTTGTATCAGACTCAGTCAATGCTGTCTGAATCTGTGTGCCCGTTTCCACTACGTTATGGAATTTATAGGCAATTATTTGAGCTTTCGTTTTGTTTCTAGCCCGGATTTCTTACCGGGCATCCGGATACTTGCGCGACTGCAGGGAGAAGATGAGACCGGGAACCAACCGGGGCAGGGTCAGGCACTGCTGGCGAACACGCTGTTTCCAGGACATCAGTCACTTCTCATTCCTTCATCTACATCTAATCAACCGCCGCCGCCCGGTGAAAAATCCGGGTTTGTTCCGGACCTTAAGCCTTGTCGCTTATATTCCTTTGCCAAATGTCCGAATCGGCATCGTTCATTGCCCTGGGCCAGCCTGCGGAGTGCTACTGACGGATGGAATTCAAGGGGAGCTGTTTATTGATTATGTATGGTCTCTAGTGAAGCCCGGCAGTGTCCCGTTCATTCGTCTGCCAGGTTGAAATCGTAGACCCGGATCTTCTCAACCAGCGGCTTGAGGGTTTCCTCGACCAATTTTACATGGATCGGGTTGGACAGGTAGTCCGCCATGGCGGCGGTGTCGTGCAGGGTGATGATCAGCGCGACATCGAAACTGCTGTCAACGATGGGACGCACGCTCGGCAGCATGAAGCCGGCGCGCAGGCCCGTGACGCCGGGGATTTCCCGCAGGACCTGGCTCGCCGCGATGATGCGCTCGCGGTGCGTGGTATTGCCCGGTTCCCGCAGCCAGACAATGACGACGTGCTCGATGCTGTCCGCAGCAACCGTCGTGGGGATGGCAGTGGCAAGACCGGAGAGCAGGCACAGCAGCCACATCGTGAGGAGTTTGCAGGATATGTCGCGTGCTGTTCCCTGTCGCAAGACCGAAAAGCCAGCCAGCCGGGTAAAAAGACTGTTCCGCCACGGCTGCCTTTCCGATGCGCGCCGGTGGCATGCGGTCATCGAAGCGATCATGCCACTATTTCTGCAGGGCCTTGCGGTGATACACCGTGTGCCCGCAGTTGGGGCACTCGGGTATGTAGCCCGTGGCATGGAAGTGCAGGGGAGTCTTGCAGGAGGCGCATTCCAGCGTGCCCGGACCGGTGATCTCGCCGGCATTCCAGGCGGGGCCTTCCTCGATATCGTTTTCAAACTGCAGCATTTCCAGCCGGGTGTGGTCGGCGACCCGCATGAGGACCTCCAGCAGGCGCTCCTCGATCTGATGAATATCGAATCGCAACCAGTCGCCGAATTCCTGGCCGGTATCGGCGAGGTGCCTGCCGGCATCCTCCAGGTCGCGCTGCAGATAAAAGGCGATCTTGTCAGCTTCCTCCCGGGTAAGTTCCTCCAGATCCACGGCCTTGTCGCGGGCATCATGGATGAATTCCCGCAATTTCGGTAGGGTGGCTTCCTCGGCCTCCTCGATGGCGGTTTTCACCCGCACCATCATGTCGTCGTAGGCGGCCAGCCATTGTTCCCGGGTGGTCTTCTCGTCACTCATGTCTGTCTTCCCGATTGATTCCAGATGGGGCAAGTTTGAACCAAAGCGTCGCCGAGGTGAAGGAAATCGACGGCGTCTTGTTGTGGGGGGGATTGTGGCTACGGTATTCTTTCGCCTTCCGATTCTTATCAGCATGCAGCCGATGGAAGAGATCTACAAGCCCGAAGTGGCGGAAGCCGCCGCCAGGAAGTACTGGGAGGAGCACGACACCTTTCGCGTGACCGAGGATTCGGCGCGGAAAAAGTATTACTGCCTGTCCATGTTTCCCTATCCCAGCGGCCGCCTGCACATGGGGCACGTGCGCAACTACACCATCGGGGACGTGATCAGCCGTTACCAGCGTATGCTGGGCCGCAACGTGCTGCAGCCGATGGGCTGGGACGCCTTCGGGCTGCCGGCGGAAAATGCCGCCATCCAGAACAGGGTGCCACCGGCACAGTGGACCTACGCGAACATCGATTACATGCGCGACCAGTTGAAGCAGCTCGGCTTCAGCTACGACTGGTCCCGGGAGATCGCCACCTGCGATCCCGACTACTACCGCTGGGAACAGTGGTTCTTCACCCGCCTGTTCGCCAAAGGGGTGGTCTATAAGAAGACGGCCATGGTGAACTGGGATCCGGTCGACCAGACCGTACTGGCCAACGAACAGGTGATCGACGGCCGGGGCTGGCGCTCGGGTGCCCTCGTGGAACGGCGCGAGATTCCGCAGTGGTTCCTGAAGATCACCGATTACGCCGAGGAACTGCTGGCCGACCTGGAGCAGCTCGACGGCTGGCCGGACCAGGTGCGCGCCATGCAGCGCAACTGGATCGGGCGCTCGGAAGGCATCGAGATGCAGTTCGGCATCGTCGGTCGCGAGGACACTCTGCCGATCTATACCACGCGTCCCGATACCGTCATGGGCGTGACCTTTGTGGCGGTGGCGCCGGAACACCCGCTGGCAGCGGAAGCCGCCGACAGCAACCCCGCACTGCGGGCCTTCATCGACGAATGCCGCAACACCCGGGTGGCCGAGGCCGATATGGCCATGCTGGAAAAGAAGGGTGTGGCCACGGGATTCATGGCGTTGCATCCGGTTACCGGTGAGGAGGTCCCGATCTGGGCGGCCAATTTCGTGCTGATGGAATACGGTCATGGCGCTGTCATGGCGGTGCCGGCGCACGACCAGCGCGACTACGAGTTCGCGCAGCAGAACGGCATCGCCATCCGCCAGGTGATCCATCCCGCCGACGACTCGCAGCAGGCCGATCTGGACCGGGAGGCCTTTCTGGAGAAGGGTTTCCTGCAGGATTCTGGCGAGTTCTCCGGGCTCACCTCGGAGCAGGCCTTCGAAGCCATCGCCGGCTGGCTTGAGGCGCGCGGTAAGGGTAGCCGCCAGGTGAATTACCGGTTGCGGGACTGGGGCGTGTCGCGGCAGCGTTACTGGGGTTGTCCGATTCCGATCATCAATTGTCCGGACTGTGGCGCCGTGCCGGTGCCCGAGGCGGACCTGCCGGTAGTGCTGCCGGTGGATGTTACGGTGGATGCCGGCGGCTCGCCGCTGAAAAAGCTGGCGAGTTTCCTGGAAACGACCTGCCCCCGCTGCGGCGGCAGGGCCGAGCGCGAGACCGATACCTTCGATACCTTCTTCGAGTCTTCCTGGTACTTCGCCCGCTATGCCTGTGCCGACCAGGCCGGTGCCATGCTGGATGACCGTACCAGGTACTGGCTGCCGGTGGACCAGTACGTCGGCGGTATCGAACATGCCGTCCTGCACCTGCTGTATGCACGCTTCTTCAACAAGCTGCTGCGTGACGAGGGCTTGCTTGGCAACAACGAACCCTTTACCCGTCTATTGACGCAGGGCATGGTGCTGAAGGACGGCTCCAAGATGTCCAAGTCGAAGGGCAACACCGTCGACCCGCAAAGCCTGATCGACCGTTATGGCGCCGATACCGTGCGCCTGTTCACCATGCAGGCGGCCCCGCCCGAGCAGTCGCTGGAGTGGTCGGACTCGGCGGTGGAGGGGGCTTACCGGTTTCTCAAGCGGCTGTGGAAGCGTGTGCACGAACATGTCACTGCCGGTCCCGTTCCCGGCTTGCAGACGGCCGCGCTGACGGACGGGCAGCAGGCCCTGCGGCGCAGCGTGCATGCCACTCTCTCGAGGGTCTCGGACGACATGGGGCGCCGCCATACCTTCAATAACGTGGTTGCGGCCAACATGGAACTGCTGAACGGGCTGAATCGCTTCACGGATGACTCGGGGCAGGGCCGGGCGGTGCTGCACGAAGCGCTGGAACTGATTGTGCTAATGCTTTCACCGGTGGTGCCGCATATCACCCACGCCCTGTGGAACGCCCTCGGGCATGCCGGTGCGGTGGTGGATTGCGCCTGGCCGGTGGTCGACGAGGCCGCACTGGTGCAGGATACCGTATCCCTTGTGGTGCAGGTGAACGGCAAGGTGCGCGGCAAGGTGGATGTCGCCACGGACGCGCAGCGCGATACCGTCGAAGCAGCGGTGCTCGGCGAGGAAAATGTCCGCAGACACATCGGTGACAATCCCGTGAAAAAGGTCATCGTGGTGCCGGGCAAACTGGTCAACGTGGTCGTGTAGCATGCACGGGCACGCGCTATACAAGATCAGTTCTGGATTGCTGCTTGCCGCGCTGGTCACGCTGCTTGCCGGCTGCGGCTTTCACTTGCGCGGCAGCGCGGGGTTGCCGCCGGCCATGGCGGTAACTTTCATCAAGAGCAATGACCCCTACAGTACGCTGGTCAGTGACTTCAGGGCGGCGTTGCAGGTGCATGGTGCGACGGTAACCCACGAGCGCAGCGAAGCGACGGCGGTGCTGAAGATTCAAGACAGCGATGTCGAAACCCGGATCCTGTCGGTCAATACCGCCGGCAAGGTACTGGAATATGACATCAAGCAGACGCTGCGGTTTTCTGTGGTTACGGCCGCCAACCAGCAACTGGTGCCGGAACAGACGGTCTCCCTGAACCGCGATTATATCTACAGCAATACCGACGTGCTGGGCAAGCGGCGCGAGAGTGAGGTGGTGCAGGCAGACCTGCAGCGCAACATCGTCAACCTGGCCATGCTGCGCATCTCGGCGGCCGCACGCTAGCCGGATGCAACTCAAGCCCGAACAACTGGAAACCCGCCTTCGCAAACAGCTGGATCCCGTGTATTTCATCAGCGGCAATGAACCGCTGCGGGTGCTGGAAGCAGCGCAGGCTGTGCGTGACGCGGCGCGATCCGGGGGCTACGACGAGCGCGAAGTGCTGACGGTGCAGGCGGGTTTCGACTGGGAGTCCCTGGCCGCAAGCGCGGGCAGCCTGTCGTTGTTTGCCGAACGCCGTGTGGTCGACCTGCGCCTGCCCACGGGCAAGCCGGGAGACGACGGTGCCCGGGTGTTGCGTGCCTGGGCGGAACGGCCTCCCGAAGACACCCTGCTGTTGGTGACCTCCGGCAAGCTGGAGCCCGCGGCGCGCAGGAGCAAGTGGCTGCAGGCCCTGGATACGGCCGGCGTGGTGGTGCAGGTCTGGCCGCTCAACGCAGCGGAGTTTCATGTCTGGGTACAGGCACGCATGCGCCGGCGCGGCCTGGAACCGACCCGCGAGGCCGTGGCCATGCTGGCCGGTCGGGTGGAGGGAAACCTGCTGGCCTGTGTGCAGGAAATCGACAAGTTGTACCTGCTGCGGGGGGGCGGTCCGGTGGACGCACAAGCCATTCTGGATCTGGTCGCCGACAGTGCCCGTTTCGATGTGTACGGGCTGGTGGACAGTGCACTGGCCGGGCAGGCCGGGCGTAGCGTGCGTGTGCTGCAAGGCCTGAACGCCGAGGGTATCCCGGTGCCGGTGGTCCTGTGGGCGTTGACCCGGGAGATCCGCCAGCTGGCCGCGATGGCGGCAGTGGTGGCCGGTGGTCTCCCGATAAACGGGGTGCTGGATCAATACAAGATCTGGGGCAGTCGCAAACCGGTATTGGAGGCAGCATTGCGGCGGCTACCGGTGGTCCGCTGCCATCAGCTGTTGCGGCAATGCGCACTCGTGGATCGGGTTTGTAAGGGGCAGGCCGCGGGCAATGCCTGGGATGAGCTGTTACAATTGATGCTCGAACTGGCCGGCCGGGAGACCCTGACCGGGCCGCCGGAACTGGAGCAGGCTTCCTGATACCCCGATATGAGCGCCAGACCCGAAGAAATGCAACTCGACATACCGGAATACATGCACATGCTCGGCAGGCATGCCCGTGAGGCGGCGCGTACCATGGCGCGTGCGAGCACCGGCATGAAGGACATGGCATTGACGTCGATCGCCACCGCCATCGAGGCCTCCGCGGAAACCCTGCAGGCGGAGAACGCCAGGGACCTGGCGGCTGGCAGGGAGCACGGCCTGGATGCGGCCTTGCTGGACCGGCTGGAGCTGACTGCTGCACGCATTGTCGCCATGGCCGAGGGGCTGCGCGAGATCGCGCTGCTGCCGGACCCGGTCGGTAGTATCTCCGGAATGAACTACCGGCCTTCCGGCATCCAGGTCGGACGCATGCGCGTGCCGCTGGGGGTGATCGGGATTATCTACGAATCGCGCCCCAATGTTACAGCCGATGCCGCCGGACTGTGCCTGAAATCCGGCAATGCCACCATCCTGCGCGGCGGCTCCGAGGCGATCCATTCCAACCAGGCCATTGCGCGCTGCATCCACCAGGGGCTCACGGAGGCCGGGCTGCCGGCCGCAGCGGTGCAGCTGATCGAAACCACAGACCGGGATGCCGTGGGCGAACTGGTGCGCATGCCGGAATTCGTCGACGTGATCGTACCGCGTGGCGGCAAGGGGCTGATTGAACGCATCAGCGCGGAGTCGAAGGTGCCGGTGATCAAGCATCTGCACGGCATCTGCCATACCTACATCGACGATCAGGCCGATCTCGACAAGGCCGTGAAGGTTGCCTATAACGCCAAGACCCAGCGCTATGGCACCTGCAATACCATGGAGACCCTGCTGGTGGCGGAGGGGATCGCCGCGCGGGTGTTGCCGCCGCTGGCGGAGAAATATCTCGCCGCCGGCGTCGAACTGCGCGGCTGCGAGGCGACCCGCAACATCCTGCCGCAGATCAACGTCGCGACCGATGCCGATTGGGACGCGGAGTATCTCGCCCCCATCCTTGCCATACGGGTGGTGGCCGATCTCGACACCGCCATGGACCACATCGCGCGTCACGGATCCAACCACACCGATGCCATCATCACGGAATCCTTAACCCGCGCGCAGCGTTTCCTGCGCGAGGTGGATTCCAGCTCTGTCATGGTGAACGCCTCCAGCCGTTTCGCCGACGGCTTCGAATATGGTCTGGGTGCCGAGATCGGCATCAGCACCGACAAACTGCACGCCCGCGGCCCGGTCGGGCTGGAAGGGCTGACCACCCTGAAATTTATTGTCCTGGGTGACGGGCATATTCGCACGTGAATGGGCCGAACCGTGTCGCTGAGCCGGGAGGCAAGAAACCTCTCGCTGGCTGCATGTCAGGAATATTCACGGGGGGTGTATGCCGATGATTGGAATACTCGGCGGCACTTTCGATCCGGTGCACTTCGGGCACCTGCGCCCGGCACTTGAGATCCAGCAGCAACTCGGCCTGGAGGAGATCCGGCTGATACCCTGTCGCATACCTCCGCACCGGCCGCAGCCGCTGGCCTCGGCGGATCAGCGCGTGTTCATGTTGGAGGCCGCCATTCACAATCATCCGGTGTTCCGCATCGATACCCGCGAACTGGAACGCGAGGGTCCCTCGTGGACCCTGAATACCCTGGTCTCACTGCGCAAGGAGGTTGGTGCGCACCAGCTGTGCCTGCTGCTCGGCATGGATGCCTTCTGTGGCCTGACGACCTGGCATCGCTGGCATGAGTTACCGGACCATTGCCACATGGTGGTCATGACCCGACCCGGTATCGAATTGCCCGGCGAGGGTGAACTGGCGGATTTCATTGCCCGGCACCGCGTCATGGATCCCGGGGCGCTGGCGCAGCACGCCAGCGGCCTGTTGCTGTTCCGGACGGTCAGCCGACTGGAGATTTCGGGAACCCAAATCCGCAAACAGCTGGCCACCGGACAGGATCCCGGCTACCTGTTGCCGGAGGCCGTATTGGAGATCATCCGCAAAGAGGACTTGTACAGGTAGCCATTATGACGGGCAAACGCAGCAAGGTGGAAAAACAGGCGCACTTGTCCGGCGACGAGCTGCTGGATATCGTCATTGCCGCCCTGGAAGACCTCAAGGGCGTGGATATCCGGGTCATCGACGTACGCGAGCTGACGTCCATCACGGATCGCATGGTGATCGCCAGTGGCACCTCGACCCGGCACGTCAAGGCGCTGGCCGACAACGTGGCGCTCAAGGCCAGGGAACGGGGCTACCGGCCGCTCGGAATCGAGGGCGAGCAGGCCGCGGAATGGGTGCTGATCGACCTGGGTGATGTCGTCGTTCACGTAATGTTGCCCGAGACCCGGACATTTTACGGTCTGGAAAAATTCTGGTCCGTCGGTAATCGCGACCCCGACGGCGGCTGAGCCTGCCGGCCAGGAGTCTCCGTGGTATGCGCATCCATCTGTTTGCCGTCGGGACGCGCATGCCCGCATGGGTCAGTACAGGATTCCGGGAATACGCCAAGCGCCTGCCTCGTGAGTGCAGTCTGCGGTTGGTCGAGATCACACCCGGCAGGCGCGGCAAGTCCATCCCCGTGGAACGCGCAATCGGGGAAGAGGGGCAGCAAATGCTGGCAGCCCTGCCCCGGGACTGCCTGGTGGTGGCCCTGGACGTGCAGGGAAAGTCGTGGACTACCCCCGTGCTGGCGGCACGCCTGCAGGACTGGATGTCCGGTGGGCGCGACGTGGCGCTGCTGGTCGGGGGGGCGGATGGCCTTGCTTCGGACTGCCTGGCGCGCGCCGACCTGAGCTGGTCGCTCTCAAAGCTGACCTATCCGCATGCGCTGGTGCGCATCATCGTCGCTGAACAGCTATACCGGGCGTGGTCCATCAACGCCGGTCATCCCTACCATCGCGCGTGACAGACCCGGCATGTCCCGCTTTGCCGCGGTTGAAATGGTATGCTTCGAGGAAAGGTCCGTAGAATGATGCGATCTCCGGAGATCTACCTGGCTTCACAGTCACCACGGCGTGTGGAACTGTTGCGCCAGATCGGCGTGGACTTTCAGGTTCTTTCCTTGGATGTCGAGGAATCCCTGGTCGCGGGAGAGTCACCCGAACAGCACGTAACCCGCCTGGCGCTGGAGAAGGCACGCTCCGGGTATGCGGCTCTGCCGGACGGGCGGCAGAGGCTGGTCCTGGGTGCCGATACCGTGGTCGTTGCCGGTAATGACGTTATGGGCAAGCCGGTGGATCGGGAGGATGCGATCGGTATGCTGCAGTCGCTCTCCGGCAGGACGCATCGGGTGCTGAGTGCCGTGGCCCTGACTGGCAAGACGGCGGGTTGCCGTCTCAGCAGCAGCGAGGTGACGTTTCGTACCCTGACACCTGCGGAGTGCGAGGCATACTGGGCGACAGGTGAACCCGCTGACAAGGCAGGTGCCTATGCCGTCCAGGGGCTGGCCGCCATGTTCATCACGCGCCTGCAGGGCAGCTATTCGGGGGTGATGGGTCTGCCCCTGTATGAAACCGCACAACTGCTGGCCGTATCCGGTATCCGGCTGCTTTAGCAACGGCGCATGCAGACCGTAACAGGGAAGAGTGACCACAAGCGTGGCAGGGAGAATATGAGCGAGGAAATACTGATCAACGTGACACCCCGGGAGACTCGCGTTGCGCTGGTCGAAAACGGGGTGCTGCAGGAGATCTTCATCGAGCGGGCGGCAAAACGCGGCCTGGTGGGGAATATCTATCGCGGCAAGGTCTGCCGGGTACTGCCCGGCATGCAGGCGGCATTCGTCGATGTCGGCCTGGAACGTGCGGCGTTCCTGCACGCCTCAGATGTCGTCAGCCGCGAGGGCGGGCAGGATGACAACGATGACGGCGGCGATACCGATATCACCCGGTTATTGCTCGAGGGACAGGAAATCTCCGTGCAGGTCATCAAGGATCCGCTGGGCACCAAGGGTGCGCGCCTGACCACCCAGATCACCATCCCGTCGCGTTACCTGGTGTTCATCCCCAATGTCGGCACCGTCGGTATTTCCCAGAAGATCGAGGGTGAAACGGAGCGGGTGCGGCTGCGTGACATCATTCAGCTGTTCATGACCGAACAGGAGGCCGGCGGCTTTATTGCGCGCACCGCCGCAGAGGGGGCCAGTCCCGAGGCATTGCGCGGCGACATGATGTTCTTGCGCAAACTATGGGAGGCAATCAGCAGCGCCGAGTCCGGCGCCTCCCACGGCTCCGTGATCTACGAGGATCTGCCGCTCAGCATCCGGGTCATGCGCGACTTGCTGGGCGACAGGGTGGAGAAGGTGCGTATCGACTCGCGCGAGAGCTACCAGCGGGTGCAGGACTTTTGCGGACGCTTCATGCCGAGCCTGCAGACGCAGATCGAGTACTACCCGGGTGAACGCCCGATTTTCGATATCTACGGCATCGAGGATGAGATTCACAAAGCACTGGAACGCAAGGTGCAGCTCAAGTCCGGCGGTTACCTCATTCTCGACCAGACCGAGGCGATGAGCACAGTGGACGTCAATACCGGCGGTTATGTCGGCCACCGCAACCTTGAGGAAACCATTTTCAAAACCAACCTCGAGGCGGCTCAGGCATTGGCGCGGCAGCTGCGCCTGCGCAATCTCGGTGGCATTATTATCATCGATTTCATCGACATGTCCGACGAAGACCACAAGCGGCAGGTACTGCGGGCACTGGAGAAATGCCTGGAAAAGGACCACGCACGCACGCAGATCACAGAGGTGTCCTCGCTGGGGCTGGTGGAAATGACCCGCAAGCGGACGCGCGAAAGTCTGGAACATGTGCTGTGTGAATCCTGTCCAACCTGCAGCGGCCGGGGGACACTGAAGACACCGGAAACCGTCTGTTACGAAATTTTTCGGGAGATTCTGCGTGAATCGCGCCAGTTCGATGCCCAGCAGCTGCTGGTGCTTGCCTCGCAGGAGGTCGTCGACCTGCTGCTGGACGAGGAGTCAACCAGCCTGGCGGAACTGGAGGCATTTATTGGCAAGCCGATCAAGTTTCAGGTGGAAGCCCTGTATACACAGGAGCAATATGACGTTGTCCCCCTGTAGGCGGCGCATACCAGTGCCTGCAGGTGACAGACGACCGGCCAGCTGATGATACGACGGACATTCCGGGTGCTCTGGCTGCTTCTGGTTGCTACCCTGTTTCTTGTTGCGGTGCTCCTGACGGCTGCCCGTCACTGGGTGTCCACGCTGGAAAATTACCGGCATGAGATCGAACTGGCTGTGAGCAGGGCGCTGCAGCATGAGGTCAGTCTGGGCGAGTTGCGGGCCGGCTGGCACGGTATCGGTCCGGTGCTGGTTCTCCGGGATGTAGTCGTTGCCGGCGATGCCGGTCATCCGCTTGCCATTCGGGAAGTGCGGATCGGTGTGGATATTCTGCACTATCTCACCGAGCAGGAAATCACACTGTCCGTTATTGACATTATCGGTACCGATCTGACGCTGGTTCGGGATGCCGCGGGCACATTACATCCTGAAGGCTTCAGCGGAGCTGCTGCCCTGGACCTGGCGGCCCTGTCCTCCATTTCCCGCCTGTCGCTGCTTGATGCCACGGTTACCCTGAAAGACCTGCCGGACGGAGCAGCCCCGCAGCGCCTGAGCGGCGTGCATCTGTCGCTGCGCCAGAGCGGGGATGGCCGTGCCCTGACGGGCTATGCAACCATGCCCGAGGGTGTGGGCGGCAGGCTGGATGTCGAAGCCGAGTTCCCTGGTGATGTCGCGCGACTGAAAGACCTGCACGGTCGTGTCTATCTCAAGGCACAGGCAGTCGTTCTGCCCGGGGGATTCGCATCACTTCTACCAGCCGGGAGTCATGTTCACGGGGTTGGTGATGTCCGGCTGTGGGTGGATTTCTTATCAAACAGGCTGACGGCGCTGGCCGCTGAGATCGATTTCCGGGATTTCACGCTAGCCCATACCGCAGGGGATAAGGGGGACAAACGCTTCAGCGCAGACAGTATGCAAGGCCGGTTCGGCTGGCGACGCAGCAACGACGGCGGCTGGCAGTTCGCGGTCCAGGAACTGGACATCGAATCCGGGGCGCTTCATTGGAAAACAAGCCACCTGGCTGTAGACGCGGCTTACGCGCAGGACGGCCTGTATCTGAACGCCGCTGTTCCATTGCTCGACCTGGACAGCCTCGGGGTCCTGCTGCCGGCCCTGCCGGGCCTTGATAATGAGCTGCGCGGGCGCCTGTCACAACTGCAACCCCGTGGCCGGGTCAGGGACCTGCGACTGTCGCTGGAGCTGCGGGACGATGCCGTAAGTCTGCGGAGTGTCACTGCGCGGTTCAGCGGTATCGGCTGTGAACAGTCCGGTGCCATCCCGCACCTCAGCGGCCTCGACGGAAGCATCTCCGGTACCCTGGAAAAGGGCAGTCTGAACCTGGACGCCCACAATGCCGGGTTTGCCGATACCCATATATTTCGTGGCGTGCTGCCCGTTGACAGCGCAGCCGGCGTGGTTTCCTGGCAGCGTACCGATGAACGCCTGGAGCTGGTCTCGGAAGCGCTGCGATTGATGAACCGCGACCTGGCGATGACGGCAAGCTTCGCACTGGATCTACCGAAAGCCGGGTCGGCAGCCATCAACCTGATGGTGGAACTGGAAATGGCGCGGCTCGACAGGGTGAGTTACTACCTCCCGGCCAGGATCATGCCTCCCAGGGGGGTGGCCTGGCTGGATCGCAGTTTCAAGGACGGAGTGATCCATAATGGCACGGTACGGATCGAAGGGAGGCTGGACCAGCTGCCATTCGATCATGGTGAAGGGGTCCTGGAAGTGCGACTACCGGTCACCGGTGCACGTCTCGACTATCATCCCGGCTGGTCCGCCGTCACCAACCTGGATGCCCAGGTGGATTTTACCGGGCGCTCCATGGATATCATGAGCCATGCAGGTTCGATCCGCAGCGCCCGGCTTGATCACGTCCACGCACGCATCGGCGATCTCGCCAGGCCCGATCTGCGGATACAAGGCAGCGTGCATGGGGCGTTGCAGGTCATGCTGGCGGAACTCGGCAGCAGTCCCCTGGGAGAGACCTATGGCGGTCTGGTCGATCGCATCAGTACCGAAGGCGATGCCGATCTCGGGCTGGATATCGAGGTTCCCCTGTGGCAGCACGACGCCCCCGTGGAAGTGTCCGGTTCCATCGGCCTGGACGGAAACAAGCTAAGGGTGCTGGATACCGAAATTGCGCTGACCGCGATCAACGGTCGGCTTGTCTTTGATACAAAGGGTATTGGCGGGGAAGGGCTGAAGGCCCGCCTGTTTGACAAGCATGCGGATGTGAAGGTCTGGACCGAGGCGGGTGCTGCAAACAAGCAAAATGCAAATACGCATATTCAGCTGACCGGACGGTTCGGGTTGTTCAAGCGGTTCGGCGGCGATTCCGCGCTGCTGCCCAAGGTGCTGGAAGGTGACAGCGACTGGGACATCATGCTCAGTGTGCACGGCGCGCCCGTACGTGGCAAGCCGGCCAACATCGGTTTGCAGGTCACTTCTTCACTGGTCGGCACGGAAGTCAGGCTGCCGGCACCACTCGGTAAACCGCGGGGCGACGTGCAGCAGTTTTCAGTCGGTATCGACAGGCTGTCGGACCATGGTCAGACGCTGCACGTTCACTACGGGGATGTGCTTGCCGGCCTGTTGAGGTTGGGGGCGGTCCAACAGGGTCTGCAGCTGCAGCGTGGTACCCTGACCCTGGGCGGAGGCAACCCGGAATTGCCGGACGCCAGGACCCTGCTGATCAATGGCCGGCTCGATCGCGTGGATGCTGCTGAATGGCAGCCTTTTATCGATACGGCCGGTGCCGGTGCCGCCGTTCCGGTCAGCCTCGACCTGCATTTGGGGAAACTGGAGATGCCGGGCTGGCGCTTCGACGACGTCGACGTGGCCATGCAGACAGCCGGCCTGGTAAGTGAAGTCACGTTCGGGGGGCCGTCGCTGGCGGGAAGTGTCCAGTTGCAGCAAAGTGCCGGCAGGTTGCATCGCGTGGTCATGATACTGGACCGGCTGAAACTGCAGCCCACCGGAAGCGGGTCATTGCAGCAGACGCGCGGCCTTACCCCGGCCGAGGTGCCGGACCTGCAGGTTACGGTGCGTAACCTTGTCTATGGCGAGACCGGACTCGGCAGTCTTGAGCTGCTCGCAGAGCGGCAGGCTGCCGATTCGCTGGCGATCCGGCGGCTGGCACTGTCATCCGGGTTGCTGGAATTGCGCCTGGAGGGGGGCTGGAAGCTCGAAAAGGATCAGCAGCTCTCCAGTATCGACCTCGAGGTCAGCCGTGGTGACGTGGAGAACCTATTGAAATTGCTTGGATACCAGGAGAGTATCAGGGACGGCAGGCTGTCGGGGAGGATGCGGCTTGCCTGGCCCGGGCCGCCATGGGCATTTTCACTGGGGCGCGCCGAAGGCAAGGTGAGTCTCAAAGTGAAGGACGGCCGGCTCGTGGACATAAAACCTGGTGCTGCAGGACGTGTGCTCGGGCTATTGAGCGTGAGCAGCCTGCCACGGCGTCTGACGCTGGATTTCAGGGACCTGTTCGCCGATGGCTTCAGCTTCGACACTATCGCGGGCAGCTTTCGGATTGACGGCGGCAATGCCTATACCAACGATCTGACCGTGGACGGACCCGCCGCGCGCATCGATATATCGGGGCGTGTGGGACTCGCGGACAAGGACTATGACCAACTGGTCACGGTGACTCCCTATCTCAAATCCGGTTTGCCTCTGGCCGGGGCGCTGGCCGGCGGCCCGGCGGTGGGGGCGGCCCTGATCGTCGCCGGGACCCTGCTGCCTGAGCGGTTCGACCAGCTGAGCAAGCTGGCCCGCAAGCAATACACCGTTACCGGTTCCTGGGCCGAACCCAAGGTAACCAGGCTCGATAATGCTGAACCCGCCGCGGAGGACGATGCCTATGACATCCTCGAGTAATCAACCACCGGTCGCTGGCGGCAAACCGTGGTATTCGTGGTTTCTATGCTATTCTCCGTACATACTGCAAGCAGACGGGTAACGTGAATCCATGACGGTTGTCGCATGCATCCAGATGGCCTCCGGCCCCAACATCGGCGCCAACCTGCTGGAAGCGGAACGGCTTATCGAGGAGGCGGTCAGCCAGCAGGCACGCCTGGTTGTGCTGCCGGAGAATTTCGCCTTGATGGGCAAGACCGAAAGGGACAAGGTGGAGGCGCGGGAAAAACCGGGCACTGGCGCCATCCAGACCTTTCTTGCCGAGCAGGCCGCGCGCCACGGTATCTGGCTGGTCGGCGGCACCATACCGCTGGTCGCCGATGATGACAACAAGGTGCTTGCCAGCTGTCTGTTGTTCGATGACAAGGGCAGGCAGGCGGGGCGTTACGACAAGATCCACCTGTTCGATGTGCATTTGGTGGACAGCAATGAACAGTACACCGAATCCGAGACCATAGAACCCGGCAACGAGGTGGTCGTCATCGACTCGCCCTTCGGCCGTATGGGCCTGTCGGTCTGTTACGATCTGCGATTTCCCGAACTGTTCCGGCAGCAACTCGAGGCCGGTATGGAGATCGTCGTACTGCCGTCGGCCTTTACCGCTATTACCGGCCGTGCGCACTGGGAAATCCTGTTGCGGGCACGAGCCATCGAAAATCTTTGCTACGTCATCGCGCCGGACCAGGGCGGCTATCACCTCAATGGCCGGGAGACATTCGGCCACAGCATGATCGTGGATCCCTGGGGCACCGTTCTGAACAGCCTCGCGCGCGGTCCCGGTGTGGTCTGCGCCGATGTCGAACTGGAGCGGTTGTACAGCGCGCGCCGTAATTTCCCTAGCATCCAGCATCGCCGCCTGCAGTGCCTGAACAAATGAACGATTCGAACCTCGAGATCGCTCGCAGCAGCCTGCTGGCTCCCGCGGGCATCGACGAACAGGACCTCGACCGGGTCTTCGGCCAGTTGCTCGGGCACGCCGTGGAGAGCGGCGATCTGTATTTCCAATCGACCCGCTACGAGTCCTGGGTCCTGGAAGACGGCATCGTCAAGGAAGGCAGCTACAGCATCGAGCAGGGTGCCGGGGTGCGCGCCATCAGCGGGGACAAGACCGGGTTCGCCTATTCCGACGAGATCCGCCTGCCGGCACTGTTGCAGGCCTCCACGGCGGCGCGTGCGATCGCCAGGCACGGCACCACCGGCAGACTGCAGGCCTGGCAGGCCAGCGGCGGCAACGCACTGTATCCGGCGCAGGATCCGCTGCAGGGCATGAGTGCGCAGGACAAGGTCGGGTTATTGCAACAACTGGATGCCGAGGCGCGCCACCAGGACCCGCGGGTGCGGGAAGTGGTAATCAGCCTGACGGGTGTTCATGAGATCATTCTGGTTGCCGTCAGCGACGGTACGCTGGCTGCCGATATCCGTCCGCTGGTGCGCTGCAATGTCACCGTCACAGCCGAGCAAAACGGCCGGCGCGAGCAGGCCAGCCACGGCGGCGGTGGCCGCAGCGACTACGCATTTTTCCTTGAGGAAGGTCGGGCTCTGGGTTATGCGCGCGAGGCGGTGCGCCAGGCACTGGTCAACCTCGAGGCCGTGGACGCACCGGCCGGTACCCTGCCGGTCGTGCTGGGGCCTGGCTGGCCGGGCATCCTGCTGCACGAGGCCATTGGCCATGGCCTGGAAGGCGACTTCAACCGCAAGGGAACATCAGCCTTCGCCGGCCGGGTCGGCGAGCAGGTCGCCTCGCCATTATGCACGGTTGTGGACGACGGTACCCTCAGCGGCCGGCGCGGCTCACTCAATATCGATGACGAGGGCACCCCCACGCAGCGCACCGTGCTGATCGAGAATGGCATTCTCAAGGGATACATGCAGGACCGCATGAATGCCGGACTGATGGGGGTCAGCCCAACCGGCAACGGCCGCCGCGAGTCCTACGCACACCTGCCCATGCCGCGCATGACCAATACCTGCATGCTGGCGGGCAGTCACGATCCGCAGGAAATCATCGCTTCGGTCGACCGTGGACTGTATGCCGTCAACTTCGGCGGCGGCCAGGTGGACATCACTTCCGGCAAGTTCGTGTTCAGCGCCAGCGAGGCCTACCTGATCGAGAAGGGAAAGGTGACCCGACCAGTGAAGGGAGCGACCCTGATCGGCAATGGTCCTGAAGTTCTCAAGCATGTCTCCATGCTGGGGACCGACCTGCAGCTCGACCCCGGTGTGGGCACCTGCGGCAAGGAAGGCCAGAGCGTGCCTGTCGGTGTCGGCCAGCCGACCATGCTGATCGATCGTCTGACGGTGGGCGGGACCAGCGCCTGAGCGATCGGCGCACGGCCGGAGGCGGGGTGGCTTGCCAGGAATACTGCGGACATGCGCTTTGCCACACCGCCCCAAACGTCTGCAACGTGTTTCATGATATCCCGTCCCCTGCCGTTATAGCAGTCACTGTTTTTCGTTGTGTATGTTCTTGTTTTCGATGAGAATGATCCTGCCCTGACAGGGTGTCACCGGTTGCTACAGGAGAAGTAAATGGGTTCCGGAATTTTCGATGTAATTTTCAGTTTCGGCGTTGGTCTGGCAATCGTGTTGGTCGTACTGCTGAAGACCTCCATCAAATTCGTCCCGCAGAATCGTGCCTATGTCATCGAGCGCTTCGGCAAGTACCGCGCCACGCTGACGGCGGGCCTGAATTTCATCGTACCCTTTGTCGAACACGTCGCCTATAACCGCAGCCTGAAGGAGCAGGCGGCCGATGTGCCCAGCCAGGCGGCGATCACCAAGGACAACATCGGCCTGACGGTGGACGGTGTGCTCTACATGAAGGTGCTGGATGCCTACAAGGCCAGCTACGGCGTGGAGGATTATGGTTTCGCCGTCACCCAGCTCGCCCAGACGACCATGCGTTCCGAGATCGGCAAGATCGATCTGGACAAGACTTTCGAGGAAAGGGATGCGCTGAATACCGCGATCGTCAATTCCATCAACGAGGCGGCGGCACCCTGGGGTGTACAGGTACTGCGCTACGAGATCAAGGACATTACCCCGCCGCGCAGTGTCCTGGAGGCGATGGAGCGGCAGATGAAGGCTGAGCGTGACAAACGCGCGGCGATCCTGGAGTCGGAAGGTGAGCGCCAGGCGGCGATCAACGTGGCCGAGGGCGAGAAGCAGGCGCAGGTGCTGGCCGCCGAGGCGAATCGCGCCCAGCAGATCCTGCGCGCGGAAGGCGAGGCGCGCGCCATCGAACTGGTCGCCGAAGCCAAGGCCAAGGCGCTGGAAACCGTCGGCAAGGCGGCGGATACCCATGCGGGCCAGAAGGCGGTACAACTGGATCTGGCCACCCGTGCCATCCAGGCAAAACGGGATATCGCCAGGCAGTCCACCGTGGTGCTGATGGACGACAAGGGCAGTTCGGCAGGCAATGTGGTGGCGGAAGCTGTGGCCATCGTCAGTGCGATGAATCGCAGCGAGGCCTTCTCCGGTAATACAGCGGAGCCGGGACAGCCATGATCGAGTATTTCGACGCCAACCAGCATGCCTTCTGGTTCACGGCCGGCTTCACCATGCTGGTCCTGGAGGCGCTGGTCTTCGGATTCTCCTCCGGTGTTGTCCTGTTCAGTGGTCTCGGTGCCCTGTTGACTGGCGGGCTGTTGTGGGCCGGGGTGCTGCCCGCAGGCTGGCTGAACGGGATCGCCTGTTTCGGGATCTGTTCCGCCGTCAGCGCCGCCGTGCTGTGGAAACCGTTGTTGAAATTCCAGAACTTCGATGTTCCGGTCAAGGACAACAGCAGCGACATGGTCGGTTACGTCTTCCGCCTGGAGCAGGATGTAACGATCACGCAGCCAGGCAACACGCGCTACTCGGGGGTTGACTGGCGTGTGGAAGTCGATCCCGGTTGTGATTGCGAGGAGATCACCGCCGGTACCCGTGTAGTCGTGGCCTCGGTGGATGCCGGCATATTCCGGGTCAAACCGGCTTCCTAACCCGGATTTCTGCCCGCGATCCGATCTCGCCTTCTCCTGTCTCGCGTGGCACTTGTACATGGCCCGGGACAACCATTCGACCGGTTCCCGACCTCATTCTCCATTTACCTCGCATAACCAGGTACACGAGATCCAGCCAGGGCAGGGATAGGCATGGCAAGTGCCGAGAAGTCTACCGACCCCTGGATTCGAATTGGTCTGCCAGTAAATGGATTACGTCCGCATTCGTTGTGCAAGCTCTGAACGATTCCTGTGTTTTTTTGCGATATAGGCGCGATATACGACGAGGGCAATGCATCCTGCCCCGGAGCAGTCCGGCCGGTTTCAGGATCACACGAAGAAGACCCGCAAGGAGAGGTTTCCAGGTGGAATGGACCAGAGTATCCCCTGGTATGAGCCGAATCGAACCGAATACTTAAGCCTGACTATCCTGGTGCGGCAGGACCAGGATGTCGTCCCGATGATCCGGAATGGATGCTGCGTATCTGTTTCATGCTGCACGGGTTCAATCTGTCTGATCCCGGAATGGAGGTGGCATTATACAGCCTGCGAGTGGCACGTGATTTGGCCGGGATTGTTTTGAATCATGTGCCCCTACGAATTAATGCAGATGATTCTGCATGGAGGCCGGGAAATATGAATCAAGTCCTGATCGGCTGCATTTTATATGTCGCTAATCAGCGAGCGGACGTGATAATGAAGCACAGCTGAAAACATTGCATTCTTGTTCCCGCAAGGAGAAGGCAGAGGAGACGGAAAATCGGACAGTTGCTTCAATTGATCAGCACTATCTCAAAATCATAATTTGAGAATTCGGGTTCAGGCGCGCGGCTCGCATATGTTTGGTAGGACCGGCGCCACGCCGGGAAAAAAACAAGGGTTTTGCTGCGGATGTGTTCCCCGCGGGGGCGCGGGTCCTACCCGGTAATGTCATGTTCAGCATGAGAAATTTGAGATAGGCTCTAATTACTGTGATTGCCGGTGCGGGATTCCGGTTGCCCGGCTGCGGATATACCCGACAGGAAACTGCGCACGGCCTGCTCGCAACAGCGGGTGAGCAGGGGTGCCGCCTGTTGCTGTGCCGCTTCCAGCGTCATGGGGCCAGGGCAAATGCTGAAACAGGCACTGATTCCGGCGGCATGCAGGCCTTCCAGGTCCTGATCCAGGCTTCCAGCCAGGGCAATACAGGGAATGCCGTGTCTTTTTGCAACACGGGCAACGGCCGCGGGTGCCTTCCCATAGAGGGTCTGCCGGTCCAGCCGGCCTTCCGCGGTCAATACCAGGTCAGCGCCGGACAGTGACGCCTCGAAGCCGGTGAGTTCCAGCACGAGTTCCGCGCCCGGTCGCAGCTCGGCCTGCAGGAAGGCGACCAGGGCGTAGCCCAGGCCTCCGGCTGCCCCACCGCCGGGGAGCTTGCGGAGATCCTGTCCGAGTTGCCGCTCGACGTGTTCTGCGAGGTTCTCCAGTCCGGCCTCGATTTCTTCGACCTGCCGGGGGTCGGCACCCTTCTGCGGGGCGAAGACCCGGGCCGTGCCGTCTTCGCCCAGCAATGGGTTGTCGACGTCGCAGGCGACCTCGATCCGAGTCCGCGCTATCCGGGGATCGAGCTGGTCGAGGTCGATATGCACGATCCGCTGCAGACCGGCGGCATTACCCGGTACTTCCTTTCCGTCCGCGTCCAGGAAACGGGCGCCGAGCGCTACTGCCAGACCTGTGCCGCCGTCATTGGTGGCACTTCCGCCGATGCCGAGTACGATGCGCTTCGCACCCAGATCCAGGGCATGACGCAGCAATTCCCCGACACCCTGTGTCGTGGCGTGCATGGGGTCGAGTGTCTCCGGTTGTAGCAAGGCTAGCCCCGCCGCGGTTGCCATCTCGATGATCGCCAGCCTGCGCTTGCCGGAATAGAGTATGGGAACATGTAAAAGTGCGCCGAGCGGACCGGTGACCATGTATGTGTATTGCGCCAGGTCCGGAACGGATGCAAAAACAGCCAGCAGTCCGTCGCCACCATCGGCAACCGGAAACGGTATGACCTCGGCGTCCGGCACGGCGGTCAGTACGCCCGCCGCCATCGCCTGTGCGGCGGATGCAGCAGTGAGACTGCCTTTCAATGCATTGGGTGCGACGACGATCCTCAAACAATGCTCCTTTGACAGGGCCTGCGAAACCATGGGCTGTTGAAGAAACTTCCGATAAGCCGGCCATGTTGAGTCACGCGGTGACGAAGCAATCTCCTGACGACAGAAATACCTTGTTGAAGCTTGCCTCTCTACAGCCGCTGGCCCGCAACCGATGAATCAATCAGCGGTTCTCTAACAAGATGGTAACGCCATGGCTGGCGGTCTTCCAAGGCCGGAAGCTTGCTGGCAAGTCTGGCGCATGGTGGGTTTGACAGACTATAGTGTTGCAGGATCTTTGGCTGTGAATCTGATTTCGCGAGGATGACTAATGGAGGCGATCGGTTTTACCGGGGGTAAAACCCTGGATGCTGCGGATGCATTCATCCGCTTCGAGTGTGCTACACCGCAGCCCGCCGGGCATGATCTGTGCGTGGCCGTGCAGGCCGTCTCGGTAAATCCGGTGGATACCAAAGTGCGGGCGAGTCTCAAAACGGTACAGCAACCACCGCGCATCCTGGGCTGGGATGCCGCGGGTATCGTGGAGGCGGTGGGGAAAGAGGTGACCCTGTTCAAACCCGGCGACCGGGTGTATTACGCCGGGGATATCAGTCGGCCTGGCAGCAACGCGACCCGGCAGCTGGTGGACGAGCGCATCACCGGCAACATGCCGGCAACCCTGGATTTCGCCGCCGCCGCCGCACTTCCCCTGACGGCCATTACCGCCTGGGAGGCGCTGTTCGCAAGACTGCGGATCGAACCGGCGGCGGATGCCGGCAAGCGCATCCTGATCATCGGGGGAGCGGGCGGGGTCGGTTCCATCGCCATCCAGCTGGCGAAACGGATCGCGGGACTGGAGGTCATCGCAACGGCCTCGCACGCGGCCAGCCGCGACTGGTGTGTCTCACTGGGCGCCGACTGCGTGGTGAACCATCACGAAGACATGGTTGCGCAGTTCCGTGATCAGGGCATTGCCGCGACGGATTACATTCTCTGCCTGAACAGTACAGATGCCCACTTCTCGGCCATGGCCGAGCTGATCGCCCCACAGGGCCTGATCTGCAGCATCGTCGGTACGGCCGAGGCGCACAATTTCGATGTGCTGAAATCCAAGAGCGCCGGCTTTCTCTGGGAATTCATGTTCACGCGTCCCATGTACCACACACATGACATGCAGAAGCAACACGAGCTGCTCAATGAAGTTGCCAGGCTGGTGGATGTCGGGACGCTGCGCGGCACCTTGCAGAGCCTGGCCGGCGGCCTGACACCCGCTAACCTGCGCGCGGCACACCGCCAGCTGGAAAGCGGCACGACGATCGGGAAACTGGTGCTGACCAGCATCGTGTGAACAGCCGGCGGCACCCTGCCCGGAACGGTCCCAATGCCGTTTGAGACCCTTCTGACCAGCCCCCTCGGTATCGAGGTGCCGCTGATCTGCGGTGCCATGTATCCCTGTTCCAATCCCGAGCTGGTGGCGGCCGTGTCCGAGGCGGGCGGCATCGGAATCGTCCAGCCGCTGAGCCTGACCTATGTGCATGGACATGACTTCAGGGAAGGACTGCGTTACATCCGGCATCTCACCCGCAAGCCGATCGGTGTGAATCTCATTATCGAGCAGAGCTCCCGCAGGTACCTGGATCGGGTGCGGCAATGGCTGGAGATCGCACTGGAGGAACAGGTGCCGTTCCTGGTGACGGCGCTGGGCAATCCGCGCTGGGTAGTCGATCGTGCCGCGCCCGCCGGGGTGATGGTGTACCACGACGTGACCGAACAGAAATGGGCGGAGAAGGCCCGGGACGGCGGTGTGGACGGATTCATCTGTGTCAACGACAGGGCCGGCGGACATGCGGGCCACCTTTCCGCCCGGCGGCTGCTGGAGGAGATCGGACCACTTGGCAAGCCGCTGGTCTGTGCCGGTGGCATCGGCAGTGCGGCGCAGTTCACTGAAGTGTTGAAGATGGGCTATGCCGGCGTGCAGCTGGGCACCCGCTTCATCGCCACCACGGAATGCAGCGCCAGTGACGACTACAAGCAGGCTATCATCGCGTCGCAGGCGAGTGACATCGTGCTGAGCGAAAGGATTTCCGGTGTACCGGTCTCGATCATCCGGACGCCCTATGTCGAGCGTACGGGAACGCGTGCCGGGCCCGCGGCCAGGTGGCTGCTGCGGCGGCGCTACGGCAAACGCTGGATGCGCACCCTGTATTCACAGCGTTCGATCCGCAAGCTGAAACGTGCGGCCGTGGAGGGTATGAATTACCGGGATATCTTCCAGGCGGGCAAGAGCGTTACCGGGATCGATTCCGTCAGACCGGCAGCGGACATAGTCGCGGAGTTTGCGGAGGCCCTGCAGGTACGGGAGTGATAGTCCCGGTGCCGGTAACCGGGCATTGCTTGCGGTACGCTCTTATCCGCCGCCCATCAATTCATGCCTTGTCACATCTGCGCCGCTGATGGGCATCCCTCAGCACAATACGAAGCACATTACCGTCCCGATCAAGTACGGCCAATTATCTGAACAAGCAGGCTGTTATCCTGAATACAGGAGCCGGCCCGGGTTGATACCTTAAAAAAAAGCAGCGGCGCGTTTTCCGATCACCGCTGCAAGGGGGATTGAAACAGGCAATGAACAGGTATGCAATCAGTCCATATACAGATGATATGAGAAGAAGTATCTACATGGATTGATTCACGGGGACCACCGCCGGCGTGCAAGTCGTTTCCCGGGTCCTGCTACCCTTGTTGATGGGCTCCGAAACAACCGCAGTGATGACCGCAGGCTCCGACAGGAAATCAATTTCACAGGGGTCGCCATTGCAACTCGGCGCGCTCATCGTCACGTTAACATACGTTACACCATACCTGGAGATCGTCTCACTGGAAGTTTTCGTAATGGTCCCACCGTCCGTCTTGGTGAAAACCGCTTTAACATCCACCGTGGGCCAGGACCAGCCACCGGTATAAGATGGAACCCGGACGATCTTTGCGGTAAAGGGATTGCCGGTATAAATTGTCGAGGACAATACAGCGCATCCTGCATCGCTTTGCACCGTGTTCTTTGCCAGGGCGATTCCGGGTGACACCAGCGCAGAACATAACATCAGGCTTGTGATCCGCACAGGCAGTCCACGCCCCATCCTCAGGCGCCGCTTGTCGCTGGCATAAAACATGTTGTCGAACAATGGCATTAAATTTTTCATGGTGCTTCACCTCAGTAGTAGATAATTCCGCCTCTGTGCACGGCATAACCCATGTAGAATTTCCGTGTCTGACGTGCTGTCTGCCGCGATGGACCGCATAACCCTTACTGGATTCATCCGTTGAAGATGGAGGGCAATACCAGCCGTTGGATATATCGATGAGACAGCGCGGCATGTCTTGAATGGGGTGGAGACGCGCAGGAGAATGCTAGCGAAACAACCTTAAAATAAACTTAAGCCTGTGCAATACCCGTGGATCGGACAGAACTATGTGGGAAGCCGGGTAGCCGCCGGTACGGGTGCCTATGGATATCCCGCTTCCTTGCAAATCTCCTGGACAATATAAGCTTATTATCCCACCCTATTGAAGTCATTGGTGATTATGTTGAAAACACGAGCAGTGAAACTACCGAAATCGGGCCAAGGAAATCAGCAGCGGCGGTTACTTTACCAAATCAACAGGTGAAGCCACGAGAGAGAACATATACAGCATTCGGGTCGCATGGGGTTGCCGTGCCTGCTGGGAAATATCCCACCGCGGGGAAAGGATGATATGCTTGCACCGGTCACGATAATGATTGTCGTATAAGGTAATTTCCGGGGGGAGCATGAACGAAGATGATAAAGAAGACGGTGTCATCCTGGCTCTGATCGAGCGTTTCGAGCGACAGCGGCTGCCCAGAATTCTCGAACTCAAGGAAAAAGTCGACAGGAAGGAAATCCTGGATGATTCGGAAATGGAATTTCTGGAAGGCATTATCGCCGATGCCATGCACAACAAGCCGTTGATCGACAAGCACCCGGAATGGCAGGAATTCTGCGCCGGGGTCGTGCATCTCTATGAGGAGATCACGGAAAAGGCGCTGGAAAACGAGCAGAACAAACCCTGAGTGGATTCGCGGACGGGTGGCTGGGCCTGTCCTGCCGGCGTGTCGTTAACTCATGATCTCAGCAATCAGTAACCGGATCCTTCCTCCAATTCCCGCAAATAACGGAACAGCAGGCGGGATGCGTGCGGCGGTTGATGCTGCTCTTGCTCCTGGTGTGCCAGCCTTGCCAGCTTGCGCAGGTGTTGCCTGTCAGCAAACGGGTGCCGGGCCATCGTAGCGGCCAGTGCCGTGACATCTCCGGCTACCAGCCTGTCGCGCAATTCCTCCAGTGCGTGAAACTCGCGGGTATGCAGGTCGTATTGTCCTTCACGTTCCTTCAGGACAGACCGGATCGGCGCGGTATCGATGTCGCGCAGCAATTTTCCAATAAACTGCAACTGGCGTTTCAGCGCACCATGGGATTTGATCTTCCGTGCCGCGTACACGGCGTCCAGCAGTTGCTCCGGTAACGACAACGCCTGTAGTGCCGTGTCACTGAAGTCGAGCAGTTTCCGGCCAAGCTGTTTCAGCTCATCGAGGTCGCGTTTGCGCTGCGACTTGCTGATTTCCGCATGGATATCGTGTTCCGTGTCTCGCATCTTTGCTCATGGGCCTGTCATTGTCAGGCAAGGATAACGGTTTCAAGAGTATTTGTCCGCTAACCGGGCGGCCGGTAGAATCAGCGCACCAAATCAGGGGACACCATATGACGGATATCACGATCACAGAGGCAGAATCACCCTTTCCGGAACAGGAGCGACTGGAGTCGATGGTCGAGGATGTCATCAGTCACGCGAAGCGGCTTGGTGCCGACGGTGTGGAAGCCGGTGTGAGTATCGATGCGGGTCTGTCGGTCACGGTACGTCTTGGCGAGCCGGAGACCCTGGAATACAATCGTGATCGCGTTCTTGGGTTGACCGTGTATTTCGATCATCGCAAGGGGTCGGCCAGCACCGCGGATTTTGCCCCGCAGAGTATCACGGCCACTGTGCAGGCTGCCTGTGATATCGCCCGATATACCAGCGAGGATGCCTGTGCCGGGCTTCCCGACGCGGAGCGCCTGGCGCAGGAGCTTCCCGAACTCGATCTGTATCATCCCTGGGACCTGGATGCCGAGCATGCCATCGGGATTGCAACCGATTGCGAGGCCGCTGCGCTGGCCGTCGACAAGCGCATTGAAAACTCGGAGGGTGGAACGGTTTCCAGCTATGTGGGCATACGCGTCAAGGGTAACAGCCACGGCTTTCTGGGAGGCTACCGCGGCAGTCACCACAGCATCAGCTGTTCCGTCATCGGCAGGCACGGCGGGGAGATGCAGCGTGACTACTGGTCGGAGACCAGCCGAGACTCCAGGGATCTGCCCGCACCGGATGTAATCGGGCGGGTCGCGGGAGAACGCACCTTGCGTCGCCTGGGCACGCAGCGCCTGTCGACCCGCGAGGCGCCGGTGGTGTTTGTCGCCGAGGTGGCACGCAGCCTGTTCGGCAATTTCATCAATGCCGTTACTGGCAACAACCTGTATCGCAAGTCCAGCTTTCTGCTGAATCATCTGGGCAAGGCGGTATTTCCCGGGTTCATGCACATCCATGAACAACCCCTGCTTCCGAAGGCACTGGGCAGCGCACCCTATGATTCCGAAGGTGTGGCTACACAGGCCCGCGACATCGTGACCGACGGTATCCTCAGGGGGTACGTCCTGAATACCTATACCGCCTGCAAGCTTGGTCTGCAGACCACCGGTAACGGTGGCGGTGTGCGCAATCTCACCGTCGAGCCGGGGGAACACGACCTCGCAGGTCTGTTGCGTGAAATGGATACCGGCCTGCTGGTCACGGAACTGATCGGCTTCGGAGTGAACATCGTTACCGGCGATTATTCACGCGGCGCCGCGGGCTTCTGGGTCGAGGGCGGTGAAATCCGCTATCCGGTGGATGAAATCACCATTGCCGGTAATCTGCGTGATATTTTCAGGGGTATCGTCGCGGTCGGCAACGATGTCGATCTGCGCGGCAATATGCGCACCGGCTCGGTCCTGATCGATCACATGATGATTGCCGGTTCCTGAGCAGAGGCGACAGTATACCCCAGCGTTGCAAAAGTCCCCTCTCCCACCGGAGGGTGTTGTAAAAGGGTGCGGCCCCTTCTCCTGCGGGAGAAGGCTGGGATGAGGGGATATGAAATCAGGTGTTTATCCTGTTTTATCCCCTCACCCTAACCCTTTTATGCCCTTCAGGGTGCTCCCGCAGGGAGAGGGGACAAGTAGTCGCTGGAAGTCCTTCACCTACGATGAACTCATCGCTCGCGACAAGACCAACCTGGATATCTTCTGGATGAAGGATGAATCCCTGGAGGATACGGAAAACCTGCCGGCTCCCGAGGTGCTGGCCCAGGAAATCGTCGAACAACTGGAGGCGGCACTGGAAGAATTTCGGGAGGTGTTTGTCGGCCTGGGTGTTGCTGAGGCAGAGGAAATCGCCTGATGGGGAGGCGCAGGGATTCGATTCTGGACACCCTCTTGGTATCGCCCTGGTGGATATCGGTGATACTGGCGATTGCGGCCTATGTCGGCCTCGGATATATCATTCCCGGCCTCGAAGTAACCAATATTATCCTTCGAGGGCCTGCGCAGGCGGCGCCCATGTTGGCGCCCATGGTAGCTGCGCTCCTGGGTGTTGCTGCTCTGTTCAGCAGCCTTCGTACATGGCATCGACGCCAGTTGCTCGATAGCCAGTACTCCATCGAGGAAATCCGCAAGCTGGACTGGCGGGACTTCGAGCGGCTTGTCGGCGAGGCATTCCGGCGTAAGGGCTACACCAGGCATGAAAGGGGCCAGAATGGACCGGACGGTGGGGTAGACCTGGAACTGTTTCGCGGAAGCGACAAGATACTGGTGCAATGCAAACACTGGAAAACAGGGAAAGTGGGTGTGGGCACCGTCCGCGAACTCTTCGGTGTCATGGTGGCCGAGGGTGCAAGCGATGCAATATTCGTGACCTCAGGACAATACAGCCGGGAGGCTTGGCTGTTTGCAAAAGATAACAATCTGGCGCTTTTTGATGGGCCGAGGCTTATTGAGCTGCTCGACTCAGTCCGGTCTGAGTCGACGGCAAGCGGTCCGGCTCCAGTATTCAAACCGGTTCTGTCTGTTCTGGTTTACCTGGACATTATCGTGGGTGCGTTATGGCTCGGTAACCCTGTGCATGATCACAAAGGGCTGCAGACTCATGCGCAACCGGGAATCACGAATCAACCCAGGAAGGTTGCTATTGAAACACAGAAGAAGCAGGAAATAGATGTCCTGGTGCAGCATTAGCAGTTGGCTGAGCGTGCCCGAAAGCTGTTCGAATCAAGTTATCGGGCACCAAAAGGTTGTGAAAACTGGGGAACGAGCCAGAAGATGCTGGAATGTGGTAATGACCGAATTCGCGCGAAACGCCTTTTCCTGGCGCAACAACCGGAGTTAGCATTGATCTCAGAGGTCGATTTGCAATAATGATGTCGTTTGACTACCTAACACCAATCGTCGCGGGTGAAGACTGATTATGGCGGAGCAGTGGAGCCGCCTGGAATGCGAAGCCATTGTGGCTGATTACCTTTCCATGCTGTACGCGGAGTGTCGGGGGGAGTCATACAGCAAGGCAGAGCATCGCCGCTTGTTAACACAGCGACTGAACGATCGTTCTGATGGTTCTATCGAATACAAGCACCAGAATATCAGCGCTATTCTTCTGAAGGCAGATCACGTTTATATCAGGGGCTACAAACCCGCCTGGAATTATCAGGGGCTGCTGGAAGAAGTGGTAATTTCAAAGCTGGCACAGGCAGAAAATGAGATTATAGTGGTGGAAGAGGCATTATCAGAAAGGTTGCCAGCTCAGAACTCAATACCAGATCTGCATTCGATCTTCGTAAGTCCACCCGAGATGAAGGTGAAGTACAGGATCAGGGAAGCTCGCGTGTTTAAAGCAAGGCATATCAATTACGCAGAAAAAGAGGCCAGGAACCGTGCGCTGGGCCAGCGCGGTGAAGAGTTCGTGTTGGCGGTCGAGAAGGCCCGTCTGGCATCGCTTGAACGCGAAGACCTGGCCAGGGATGTTGAGTGGACGAGTAAGGAAAAGGGCGATGGCGCTGGTTATGATATCCGCTCGTTCGATGGAAGAACCGATGAAGAGTTGTTCATCGAAGTCAAGACAACGAATTCGGGTATGTACCAGCCATTCCTCATCACCCAGAATGAGCTGCTGTTTTCCGAGGCCAATGTTGAGCGCTATGCGCTTTACCGGCTGTTCGACTTTGCGAACGCGCCAGCACTCTTTAGCCTGAAAGGTCGGCTTACCGGTCATGTTCAGCTTGAACCGCGTTTATATTCAGCAGGCTTTTACGATTAAGTAAATGAAGATACGACGGGCCGCAAAGAGGTGGCCGCAAAGAGGTGTCAGGAACCGTTAGCAGGGTTCCTGACGCCATTTGTTATATACTCCGTCCCCCATTATTACCTAGGCTACCATGACTGTTATTCATCCGGATTGTTATATCAACGAAATTGCCAGGCGCATGCCCGAGCTGATGGGCAGGGATGAGATCGAGGAGGCGCTCGGCAGGCTTGAATACGTGTTCGAGGTGGCCACGCCCGAGCTGCAGGATAACGTTGAAACATTAATCAGGATGCTGCGCGAGAAGTTCAAGGATGCCCGGTAAGCCTTTGTAGGGGCAGCATGACTGGGCAGATCCGTCTGTTTTATGTCTTACGGCCCCTGGAAAATGACACAGGCAATGTTCACTCACTGATCCCGTGACCGACGCAAGCAAACAGCCGGCCAATCCTGGCCGCAACAGCTGGCGACTCGCGCGGGCGCTCCGCCTGGCCGCCCTCCCGCTGCTCATCCTGACGGGTATCTGCTTCGTGACCGGCATGCCCGGCCGTTCCTGGACGGGGCCGCTGCCGCCGCTGACGGACAGGGAACAGCTGATCCGTGACAATCTCAGACGCCATGTGGCTGCGCTGGCCGGCCGCATCGGCGAGCGCAATGTCTGGCGTCCCGCTGCGATGGCCGCTGCTGCCGGTTATATCCGCAAGACACTCGAAGGCGCGGGCTACGCGGCCAATCTCCAGTCCTTCACCAGCCGCGGCATGACCGTGAACAATATTGAAGCAGTACTGCCCGGCCGTGATGCGGCGGATGAAATCATTGTTGTCGGGGCGCATTACGATACCGTGGCCGACTGTCCGGGCGCCAATGACAATGCCTCGGGTGTGGCCGCCATGCTGGAGCTTGCCCGCCTGTTGGCCGGGTCGACGCTGTCGCGTAGCGTGCGCTTTGTGGCCTTTGCCAATGAAGAGGCGCCGTTTTTCTATGGTGAGGAGATGGGTAGCAACCTCTATGCCATGCGTGCACAGGCGCAGGGCGAGCGCATTGAGGCAATGCTTTCGCTGGAGACGCTGGGGTATTACACCGGTGAACCGGACACACAAAAGTATCCCTTTCCGTTCAGCTGGTTCTATCCGGATACCGGTAATTTCGTCGGCTTCGTGGGCAATCTCTCGTCCCGGTCCCTGGTTCGCCAGGCAATCGGCGCATTCCGCGCGTCGACAGCGTTTCCCTCGGAAGGTGTGGCGGCGCCGAGCGGGATAGAAGGCATACACTGGTCAGACCACTGGTCCTTCTGGGAGGCCGGTTATCCGGCTATCATGGTCACGGACACGGCGCCGTTCCGTTATCCGCACTATCATGCTGCGACCGACACACCGCAACGGCTTGACTACACCGGCCTGGCACGGGTGACCGGCGGCCTGGCGGAGGTCGTCGCTGTGCTTGCTTCGCCGTAGGAGCATGCAGCGGATGATGGTGGCAGTCTCCGAATTTGCGCTGATTGTGAACTTATACAGATGCCAACTTGTTCTTCATCTATGACTGAGCAGACTCGGGATACCAAATTGCAACCCATTGTTTCCATATCGAACCTGTCAAAGACGTATTCAACGGGTTATCAGGCGCTGAAGAATGTCAGTCTGGACATCCGGCCGGGAGAAATCCTGGCCCTGCTCGGTCCTAATGGCGCGGGTAAGACCACGCTCATCTCTATTGTCTGTGGCATCGTGAATGCCAGTAGCGGTTCGGTCACAGTTGGCGGGCATGATACGGTGAAGGACTACCGCATTACGCGCGGTATGATCGGTCTGGTGCCGCAGGAGCTCACACTTGGCGCTTTTGACAAGGTCTGGAATACCCTGTGTTTCAGTCGCGGCATGTTCGGTAAAAAGCCGGATCCTGCTTACCTCGAGCAGGTACTGAAGGATCTGTCGTTATGGGACAAGAAAAAAACCATACTCATGGCCTTGTCGGGCGGTATGAAACGGCGGGTGCTTATCGGCAAGGCGCTGGCGCACGAACCCGTGGTGCTGTTTCTGGATGAACCGACCGCGGGCGTCGATGTGGAGTTGCGCAAGGATATGTGGGCGTTGGTACGGCGGCTGCGCGCGTCGGGCGTCACCATCATTCTTACTACGCACTATATCGAAGAAGCGGAAGCGATTGCGGATCGTGTCGGTGTCATCAATCATGGAGAATTGCTGCTGGTCGATGACAAGGATGCGTTGATGCATAAGCTGGGTAAGCGACAACTGATCATCGAGCTTGATGAGGCCCTTTCGGCATTGCCGGAGGTTCTGGTGCCCTGGCCTATGGACCTCTCAGCGGATGGCTGCGCACTGACCTATACCTATGATCCGCATAAAACCCGTACCGGTATCAACGAATTGCTACAGGCGCTGCGGGATGCGGATCTGTCGATAAAGGATGTGCATACGACCAAGACGTCACTGGAAGAAATATTCGTCAGCCTGGTGAAAACAAAAACATGAATCTTTACGCGATACGCGTCATCTACAAATACGAGATGCTGCGCGCCTTTGAAACCATTGCCCAGAGTTTCGCCTCGCCGGTGATTTCCACGGCGCTGTACTTCGTGGTGTTCGGATCCGCGATCGGCTCACGCATCGAGTCCGTCGAAGGCATTTCCTACGGGGCTTTCATTGTGCCCGGCTTGATGATGCTGGCGCTGTTGACGCAGAGTATTGCCAACGCATCCTTCGGCATCTTCTTTCCCAAGTTCACCGGCACCATTTACGAGCTTCTGTCCGCGCCGATTTCCTTTGTTGAAATCGTGATCGGTTACGTGGGGGCAGCCGCGACCAAGTCTTTCATTATCGGGCTGATTATCCTGGCGACGGCAGGATTCTTCGTGCCGCTGCATATCGCGCATCCTGTCTGGATGCTGGGTTTTCTGGTGCTCACCTGCATTACGTTCAGTCTGTTTGGATTGCTAATCGGCCTGTGGGCAACCAATTTCGAAAAACTGCAACTCATCCCGATGCTGGTGATTACGCCGCTGGTATTTCTGGGTGGCAGTTTCTACTCGGTCAGCATGCTGCCACCAGCATGGCAGACGGTCACGCTTTTCAACCCGGTCGTATATTTAATCAGCGGATTCCGCTGGAGCTTTTTTGAAGTCGCCGATGTGAGCGTGGGTCTGAGTCTTGCCATGGTGCTGGTGTTCCTCGGTATTTGTCTGCTCATTGTGTGGTGGATGTTCAAAACAGGATATCGATTGCGGCAATAATGCCAAAACGCAGGGTCAGATCACGGTTCTCACTCGATTGATCAGAGGATGGCCCGAATTATCCAGAATTAAATGGGTCAGTACCCTTTTATTGAAGCATAAATGCCGGCACGACACGCTTACGCCTCATGTGTTGATGAGCGGTTTAGAAGGTCGGATTATGAACATGCAAATACCTATAGCAATAAATCTTCTTCAATTTGATGATAGATGCTGGCGGAATCTATAAGAGACTTGGCTGTGAGTGCTGGTACGCCATAGACTTCGGTTGTAACGCAATATTTCCTGTTGAGCTTGTCCAGTAACGAGTCGAAGTCTCCATCCCCGGAGAGTAAAATGACCGTATCAACTTCGCTTGCGACTTCCAGGGCATCGATGGTAATGCCAACGTCCCAGTCACCTTTGGCGCTACCGTCGCTGCGTTGGATATAGGGCTTTAGTTTTACCGTGAAACCAATATCCTTGAGGGTATTCTGAAATTTGAGTTGCTGGCTGTCGCCACGATGAATCGCATAAGCGGTTGCTGAAATGATTTCTCCTGCAGAGCTTATGCGTTGCCACAGTTTTCGGTAATCGAATTGGCGACCATAGGCCTGACGCGTGGTGTAGTAGATGTTCTGGACGTCGGCAAAAATGGCGATTCGTTTCAACATTGTAATAACCATATAGTGTCAGAGCACATTTATCTCTAATATAACTAGAAACTGTATTCTGACACCATTACTCATTAAGATCTTGAAATGGTACCGGATGGTGCCAGCGAAAATGCCGGCTAAACTGGTCTGAGCTTATTCTATTAGGGGGAGGTTATGAGCCATTCACTCGTTCACAAGGATATTCGCCCCTGGCCAAATCAATTGCTCACGCGGGCGGTAATTGTCGGGCACACGACCACGAAAAGTTCCCGGATCTGGGTCAGGGTCGAGGATCTCGGGGATTTTGTCCTGCTTGTGTACCCGTCTGATAAGGACCCGGGAAACACCATATCCAACGAGTTCAGGAATGTACCCTATACGGAACTTGCTACGCTGCCTTCCTGGGTGCAGCGGTATCCGTTTCGCGTGCTCGATGATATTCCGCACGACACCACCCACGTGATTGACGTTCAGGGATTAGAACCCGATACGGAATATCGCTATGCCGTATTTTCCGAGCACATAGATCGCGGACGCATTGTCATCGGTCGGGATTATCCGTATCGCTTCCGCACATTGCCGGTCAAGCCGGGCTCTTTTTCCTTCGGATTCTATTCCTGCCATATGCCCTACAAGGTCTCGTTGTTCAATCGTACCAGCGTGGTCAACGAGCACATGTGGGATTGCTTTAACGAGGTACTGGACCGGCACTACCGGCAGGGTTTGCGGTTTGTGATCGCCGGCGGTGATCAGGTCTATGCAGATGGCATCAAGACGCTGGATATCTGGAAGTACCTGAACTCGGTCATGCAGAAGGTCGATGGGAAGCTGCTGCCCGAGCAGGCTGATATGGTGAGCTGGTACCGCGACATCTACCATGGCTACTGGGGCTTCCCGAGCGTGCGCAGGTCATTTGCCGGTTATCCGACCTACATGATCTGGGACGATCATGAGCTCGGCGATGGCTGGGGTTCGTTCCTGCTGGGAGGAAATAAAGACGAACTCGACGAGCGTTTCCCGGAACGAAAAGAGAAGGGGCTTACGCGTGCAGAATGTATCGAGTTGCAGGGACGCATGAGAGTGGCTGCCGTGCAGGTCTACAGGGAATATCAGCATTCACATAACCCTGATACCGGCCCGGCAGGACAAAACGAGGTTTTCGACTATAACTTCACAGCCCAGGGTGCTGCATTCTATGTTCTCGACGGACGTGGTTATCGGGATATCAATCGACGCTCACGCAGGATACTCGGGAATTCCCAGTTCAACCGTTTCAAACAATGGCTGGAGAATCTCGACCCGGATCAGACCCCCTTTCTGTTCGTGGTATCAGCAGTTCCGCTGCTGCATATGATCCCGGTGCTGGTCAATGCCGATGACAGCGTACTGGCGGATATGGCCGATCTCCAGGACGATCTTCGTGATGCGTGGGAGAATGAAAAACACGACTCCGAGCGCAAGGCCCTGGTTCGGGCGTTGTTTGCCGCGGCAGCGCGCGGCATTCGGATCTGTATCCTGAGCGGTGATGTTCACACCTCCGCGGCGTTCCGGATGGTGGATGACGAAACCGGTGCGATCATGTATCAGCTGACCTCCAGTGCCATCACCTACAACAAGCCCCGCCTGCTGGGTTGGATTCTAGGTAATACCGTTGCAGAAAGTGGTGCATCGCCTGATGGCTACAGTTTCGAACGACTGGCCTTGTACACGGACAGTAATTTCTCGCTGATCCAGGTCGATCCCGACAGGGAACTGGTGATTTTTCGGTTATATGGCGAGCAGAATGTTTCCGATCCCGACGAGGAACATCCGGATCGGGCGGTCACTCATTCCATCGCGGGTATCGAGTGCTGGTTTAATATCTGACCATCCATTAGGTAGTGCGGTTGTGTTCAAAGATTGGCTAATCGAGATAGGCATGTCCCCGAGGACGGCAAATAGTTATTCGGGAGCGATTACTGGCGCAATATCTACTTGGGCTGGCGAGCTCGGCCTTTGCGCTGGGAACCTTGCTGATGCTTTGTCCGTGGATGAATTGCTGGCGATTGCGACAGGCCTGGAAGATTACGCGATTTTCAGAGAACAAAACAAACGCGGGAAATCCATCAACAGCAGTGCGCTGAAAACCTGTATCGAATATCGCAAGCGCGATGCTCCTGGTGAGTTGGAGCAGGATGTCACTGACATTATGTCGGATAAGCAGATTGTTGAAACCGAAAAAGCGACGTACATCAGTGCACGTGTCGGGCAAGGCAAGTACTGCAGTGACTTAATCGATTTCTGGGGGAGGTGTGCCTTAACCGGTTTCGCCGATGTCAGATTCCTGGTCGCTTCACATATCAAGCCATGGCGGGAATCCAGCAACCCGGAGGAGGGTGTTGTAAAAGGGTGCAGCCTTCTCCCAGTGGGAGAAGGCTGGGATGAGGGGATATTAAATCAGGCGTTAATCCTGTTTTTATCCCCTCACCCTACCCCTTTTATGCCCTTCAGGGTGCTCCCACAGGGAGAGGGGACTTTTGCGACACCCTCCGGTGGGAGAGGGGATTGTTGCAATGCCGTGACTTAATCTACCGGCTGCCCTGGATCTCAAGCTCGATAGGTTCGTAATTGCTCACTTAGCCTGAGGTTTGATCGTCAAGGCGCGCTGACCGGAAGTGACGGCCGGGGGCGGTGTCAGATGTGAGCACTGTGGTTTGGCTGGTTCTGTGGTGTCCGAATCGACGTTGCCGGCAGCGGCGCTACCAGTATAGACAGGCTCCGTGGCAGGGGTTTGCAGGGCTTTCTGCAGCGCGGCCTTCCGGGTCTCCAGCCGGCCGGAGAGTTCACAGAGTATTTTCTTGAGGGTATCCACCTGTGACATGGTGGTGTCGACTTGTATGCCGGCATTGATGGTGTCGGTCTGCGCCTTCTGCATGGCCGCCGTGGCGGTCTGTAATTTTTCCTGCACTTTGGTCAGCTCTTCTTTGGTCGTCTCCAGTTCGGCAGTTGTCACAGCCAGTTGTTCTTTGGTCGTGTCCAGTTCGGTGGTTTTCGCGGCCAGTTGTTCCTGAGTCTCTTTGAGTTTGGCGCTGAGGGGATTTTCTGCCGGCGTGACTGGCCTGCTCCAGTATTGTCCATACGGCGGGGTGTAAGGATGTGGCTTGCTGTTGTCTGTCTGGGGCGCAGGTCGCTGTGATGGCTGTGTCCAGGGTTGCGCGTAGCCGCGCTGGTCGGGACGAGGCGGATACCAGCCAGGCGCATATCCGGGCCGCGGCACGGCTGTCTGCCCGGCAGGTTGGGCAGTCACCTCCGGCGTGGTTGTCTGCGCGGCAGGTTCGGCAGGCGCCTCCGGTTCGGTTGTCTGCTCGGCAGGCACAGTAGTCGCCTCCGGTGCGGCTGTCGGCTCGTCAGGCGCCTTCTTTGTGGTTATCCGCGCAGCAGGTTCGGCAGGCGCCTCAGGCGTGGCTGTATGCTCAGCAGGTGCAGCAGGTGCCTCCGTCGTGGCTGTCTGCGCGACAGGTGCGGCAGGCGCCTCAGGCGTGGCTGTATGCTCAGCAGGTGCAGCAGGTGCCTCCGGCGTGGCTGTCTGCGCGACAGGTTCGGCAGGCGCCTCCGGTTCGGTTGTCTGCTCGGCAGGCACAGTAGTCGCCTCTGGTGCGGCTGTCGGCTCGTCAGGCGCCTTCTTTGTGGTTGTCCGCGCGGCAGGTTCGGCAGGCGCCTCAGGCGTGGCTGTATGCTCAGCAGGTGCCTCCGTCGTGGCTGTATGCTCGACAGGTGCGGCAGGTGCAGTCGGTGTGGCCTCCTCCGGCCGGGCATTTTCGGTCGCAATACCAAGCAGCGCGGCTGCCACAAGTAGGTTAAGGGGAGAGAGTTTTTTCATGGTTTGCTCCGGATCGGATTTGTTGGACCAGTTTTAGTAGAGTTTACCTGAATTAACAGGGTCAGACTCAAGGGGGGGCAAGAAACAACTGATCACTGCTGCCCCAGTTGGGTTGTCTGAAATTTCATAATGTCCTTAATTGGTCGCATGTTATCCGCCGGAAATCAGCGACCAGACATGAAAAATGATACATAACCGGAAGACATTGCCTCCCTTCTCCAGCCGGAGGGTGTTGTAAATGGGTGCAGCGCCTTCTCCCTGCGGGAGAAGTTTGGGATGAGGGGATATGAAATCAGGCGGTTATCCTGTTTTATCCCCTCACCCTAACCCTTTTATGCCCTTCAGGGTGCTCCCGCAGGGAGAGGGTACTTTTACGACACCCACAGCCGGGGGAAGGTCAGGATGAGGAGGTGGAAAATCAGGTGGTTAGCCCATATTGAGCACCTCACCCCAACCCTCTCCCGACGGGATAGGGGGTATGTGGGACATCAATAAAGCCTGCATTGCTTGTTCAGCAGTAATACCATGCTACAAACCGCTTGAGTATCTCCTGGGCATATGGGGTGGAATTCAGACTGAGTCTCTTTTTCAAATCATCCGCTTCGTGTGGTTCGAAATAGCCGTGATTGCGGTAGGTATCGATCCGTAATATGAATTCCTCGGCATCTCCTTCCGGGTGGAACTGGGTGGCATACACGTTATCGCCGATGCGGAACATTTGGACCGGACAATTGCTGCCGGTCATCAGTAACATAGCGCCCTCGGGAAGGGTGTCGACGGCTTCCTTGTGGCCGAGCAGCACGTCTATTTGCTTTGGAAATCCCCGGAGTAGCTTGTCCTGTTTGCCGGCTTCGGTAATGTCCAGCGTTACGCAGCCTACGGCTTCAGCGTACTTTGCAGATATACTGGTGCCGAGGTAGTTGCCCAGCAGGCCATTGCCGGAGCAGGCGCCCAGAAATGGGAAGTCCCGGGTTACTACCTGTTCGAGTAACCTGTTGAAATCGGCCTCGATCTTTTTCTGGATGCCGGATTTTCTATCTTGCCGGATGCTGATATCGAATGGACTGCCACCCACAATGATTGCGGAATAATCTTCCAGGTTCAGGTCATCGGGGATACCCTGTTTTTCGATGCGTTTTCTGCAAGTGTTCTCGGCCCGCAATCCGCCGTATTTCAGTATGCAGGCATATTCGCTATCGGATGTAACGTCTTCAGGTCGCAGTTGCAGAATCAGAACGGGCTTCCTGACTGTCATTGGCGGCATTTTACCCCTTTTGACAATTCCAATCAGGATAAAGGTCTGTCCAGTGCAATTTCAGTAAGCTATTTAAATGGGGCTGGATACATCTCCTGTTGTTTTGAAAATGTATCCGGCCCCGTTAGGTCGGAACTGCAGTGCCGCCAGCCGGGCATAGAGACCGTTCTCCGCGACCAGTTCGTCATGGCGACCGCTGGCAACGATACGGCCGCGATCCGTCACCAGGATCCGGTCGACCTTGCGCACTGTCGCCAGGCGATGCGCGATGATGAGGGTGGTGCGCGCCTGCATCAGTTGTTCCAGTGCGTCCTGGACCAGGCGTTCGCTTCCGGCGTCCAGGGAACTGGTGGCTTCATCGAGCAGCAGCACGGCGGGGTCACGCAGTATGGCGCGGGCGATGGCGATGCGCTGGCGTTGTCCGCCGGAGAGGCGGATGCCGCGTTCACCGAGGAAGGTATCGAACCCCTGCGGCAACTGGTCGAGAAATTCCGCCGCGTGCGCGGCTTCCGCGGCGCGGTGTACGTCGGCGTCGCTGACCGCGGGAAAGCCGTAGCGAATGTTTTCCCAGGCATTGGCGCCAAAGATGACCGGGTCCTGTGGTACCAGCGCCATGCGCCGGCGCAGTTGTTGCGGATCGGCCTTGCGGAGATCGACGCCGTCGAAACAAATCACGCCTGCGTCCGGATCGTAGAAGCGCAGCAGCAGTTGCAGTAATGTTGATTTGCCGGCACCCGACGGGCCGACGAGCGCGACCTTTTGGCCGGGTTGCAGCGTCAGTGACAGTTCGCTGAGCGCAGGACTCTCGGGCCGCGACGGGTAATGGAAGGTGACATTCTCAAACTGTACCTCGCCACGAGCCGGGTCGGGCAGGGCAACGGGCGCAGCCGGCGGGGAAATGCGGGGTTCGGTGTTGAGCAGTTCCAGCAAACGCTCGGTGGCGCCGGCGGCGCGCAGCAGATCGCCGGCCACCTCGCTCAGCGCACCCACCGAACCGGCGACCAGCAGTGCATAGAACACGAAGGCCGATAGCTGCCCGCCGCTGAGGCGCCCGGCCAGAACATCATGGCCACCCACCCACAATACGATGCTGATGGCGACAAAGGTGAGCAGCATCACCGTGGCGGTAAGCAGCGCACTGACCCGGGTGCGCCGGATGGCGGCATCGAAAGCGGCCTCAACCTGCTCGCCATAGCGCCGCTGGTCGATGTGCTCATGACAAAACGCCTGCACGGTGCGGATGCCGTACAAGACTTCATCGACCATGGCTCCGATATCGGCAATCCGGTCCTGGCTGTTGCGCGACAGGCGGCGAACCCTGTGCCCCAGCAGCCACAGCGGGATCACCGCAAGGGGAACGCCAAGCAGTACCAGCAATGCCAGCTTGTCGCTGGTGATAGCCAGCATGACCAGTCCGCCGCTGATCAGCAGCGTGTTGCGCACCGCGATCGCCAGCGTCGAACCCACCACCACCTGCAGCAGCGATGTATCCGTGGTCAGGCGCGAGATGACTTCTCCGGTGCGTGTCACCTCGAAGTAGGCCGGTTCCAGTTTGAGCACCCGGGTGAACACCGCCTTGCGGATATCGGCCACCACCCGTTCGCCGATCCAGGTGACCAGGTAGACGCGGGCTGCCACCGAGGCCGCCATCACCGTGACCACGACCAGAAACAGCAACAGCGCCTGGTTAAGGGCAGCAGCCGAACCGCTGCTCAGGCCGTGATCGACAACCCGCTGCAGGACCACACCGAAACCGAGTACTGCGCCGGCCGCGATCAGCAGCGCGATCGCCGCACCCAGCACCGCAGTGCGATAGGGACGAAGAAATGTGAGCAGCTGCTTCAGTACACGAAGATCACGGCTGGGTGGGCGCTGTTCCACGATTGGATTTTGCTTACCTCGTGGCATATCGTCGGATTCCAGTCGTCAGTCGCTTCGGGCAGGGTAGGATTTCACGATTATATTGAATAATGTGCAGCCGATCGGGAAATCGAACAGTATTCAGGCCAAGGCCCTGGAGGACCTGTTCCATGCAAAATCGCAGCTTCAGAGTCCCTGATAGGGGAATGGTTCTTACTTACGGCTAAATTTCCTGTATACCGTGTGAATCCGTAGCGAAGACCCGGAATCCTGTCGTGGTAGGTTGATGAGCTTGCAAAGCTCAACGAGCAGAGGCCCTGGCGATCAATGCCGGGTTGCGTCTGTCAAGGGCGGCAGGCACACCAGGCGTTGCTTCCTCCGATCAGGCGCAATTGGCTTTGGTGCAGATCAGCGCGGCTGCAACAATTTGGTTAACCTTACTGTTGCAAAAGATCTCGGTATGAACGGCGAAATGTGCTTGTATAACTGGGGCTGTATGATGTCTGCCAGGTGATTCTGAAGTTCATTCACGGTGAATTCAAGAAAACAGAACCCCTCTCCCTGTGGATGGTGTCGCAAAAGTCCCCTCTCCCTGCGGGAGCACCCTGAAGGGCATAAAAGGGTTAGGGTAAGGGGATAAAACAGGATAAACACCTGATTTCATATCCCCTCATCCCAGCCTTCTCCCGCAGGAGAAGGGGCTGCACCCTTTTACAACACCCTCCGAAGGGAGAAGGGGATGCACCCTTTTACAACACCCTCCGGTGGGAGAGGGTGTTGTTGCAACCCTGGGGTAAACAGGCGGCAATTTTTTCATGACATGCTCCGGATCGAACCGGCAGTGCCAGCGACTGTGGAGTTTGCCTGGATTGCCAATGACAGACTCAGGTAAGGCATTAAATCGGTGGGTGACAGCAAGTTACTCTCATGTGTTATGAGCTCAAATTCAATCCCTTGACTGGACAGGTTCGTGGCACGGTATTGGCGTGTATCGCGGCCAGGTGGCCTACAGGAGGTTTTTACAACGAACGTGTGTATTCTGCCAATGCAAGCTGCTGTCTTGTCATGCTGCGACCGACCGTAATATGTTACCTTGATAATCCGGTTCGAGGTGGATGTCGCATGCTGGATTGTCAAAGGTGACGGTTGGGTTCAGCCTTGGTTATGGATTGTTGCCTCGATAGTAGTGATGATTTCGGTGAGTCGTCGGTTCATTGCAGGTGGAAAATCCGAGATGCAACTATGCGCAATCTCACGATCGGATTACTGATTTTCATTGCCGGCTGGGGCCTTGGCTGGTTGACGTACCTTTATTTGGGCTCTGATACACAGCAGTCTGCGCAACCCACTCATTTCCTTGATTCACGCAACGCTGACACTGAAGCAAATCCATCCCATGCTGTATCGGGTGCCCCTCCTCCAGATGCGGATTTGTCACTGCTGTTGCAGCGCAATGACTTTGAATCGGTAATGGAACGCTATGACTCCTTGCAACGGCAGGCGGGTGAAGCCGTGCTTGCGGATGCCAGGGAGCAGATCCTGGGGCATGTACGCCGTCTTATTGCCGGCGGTCGTTTCAGCCCGGCAGAGCAGTTGTTGCAGCGTTTCCTGACCGCCGTCTACCGGGATGTGGATGCGCGAGTCCTGCTGGCTGAGGTGTACCAGGGGCAGGGGGATATTCTCGCGGCGATAGACCAGCTGTACGAGGCCAGGAGCTATGCCTGGCAACCGGACAGGCTGCTGCGGCTGACCGGACGTATTCGCTCCCTGGTGGCTGTACAGGTACAGGCGTTGAAACAAAATGCCGATCAGGACGCGTTGCTGGCGCTATACCAGCACCTCGTTCAAGTTGAGCCGGACCATGCACCCTGGTTTATGGGGCTCGCCTCAACACAGCTCGCGCTTGATGACAAGGAGGCGGCCCGCCGTTCCCTGCTGCTGGTGGCACAGGACCCTTATGTCGGTACACGAGCGCAGGAAATGCTTTCGGAGCTGAGAGTTGCATTTGCCGGGCAGCAAGGTGACGGGGGCTGGGATTCCGCAACTGCCGTGGCCGGTATTCCCTTGCAGCACAGCGGTAATCATTTTGTCGTGGCCGCGCGGGCGGGTCATAGCCGTAGCCTGCAACTGCTGATCGATACCGGTGCGTCGCTGACGATATTCACGCCGCAGGCGCTGGAGCGACGCGGTATTCGATATCAGGCTACCGGGAAGTCCGGTGTCTTCAATACGGCAAACGGCCGGGTCGTTGCGCCGGTGTACAAGCTCGATTCCCTCGCAGTGGGCGACTGGAAGGTCAATCAGCTTGAAGTCGGTGTGCTGGAACTGGGTGGGCGGTCAGAAGTGGACGGCTTGCTGGGCATGAATTTCCTCAGTCATTTCCAGTTCTTTATTGACCAGAATGAGGGTGTGCTGCGGCTTTCTGCACATTAGGATCTGGTTGATAAGGAAATTACCCGGGCAAAGGCCCACCGGTCCGGAACCCGGTTAAATGTTGCATCCCAGGATTCCACTTCGTTTCATCCGGGCTACGATTATGCGCCTATAATTGGGAAGGCCACTTCGGTGGTGGGCGATTCTAACGGCTTCAAGAGAGGGGGGCGTAATGATTACCAACAAACAGTCGGGCACGAACGTGCATGAGATTTCCGACGGGATCTATCGCATCAGCACACCGGTCACGTTTCCGGGCGGCGGCGGATTCACTTTCAACCAGTATCTCATAGCGGGTGGCGAGCCATTGTTGTTCCACACCGGTCCACGCAAAATGTTTCCGCTCGTGCGCGAGGCGGTTGCGATTGTCCTGCCGGTCGAGAACCTGCGCTATATCGGGTTTTCCCATGTGGAGGCGGATGAATGCGGGGCCCTCAACGAATGGCTTGCGGCGGCGCCGCAGTCCATCCCCCTGTGCGGTGCGGTCGCGGCCATGGTCTCGATCGAGGATCTTGCCGACCGCAGTCCCCGTGCCCTGGCGGACGGCGAGGTGCTTCCCCTGGGCGGTCACACCGTGCACTGGCTCGATGCGCCGCATCTGCCGCATGGCTGGGATTGCGGATTTCTGGTCGAAGAACGTACCGCGACCCTGCTTTGCGGCGACCTGTTCACGCAGGGGGGTGCAGACCTTCCGCCACTCACGGACTCTGACATTCTCGGGCCGAGCGAAGAGTTCCGTCAGCGGATGGACTACTTTTCGCACACCGTGAATGCACGTATGCTGTTGGATAAACTGGCTGCGACCGATCCGACGACGCTAGCGTGTATGCATGGCAGCGCGTGGCGCGGTAACGGGAAGGCCCTGCTGGGGACGCTGGCCGATTCGCTGGCGGGCTGATTTTGGTAGTTGCCGTCAGCTTTAGGGCCCCTGTTGGGGGATCCGTAAATCCCCTCCTTCAGGCGGCGGATCATCAAAGATGAGGGGATATGAGTCTGGAAGAGCGGATGGTTAATTAATCCCCTCTCCCCAATCCTCCCTCTGAGGGGGTAACTCAGCTGGATAGGCAATTGATCCGGCTTTCAGCCGCAACTCGAAGCCACCGGCCTTAGGCGGTGGAGTATTCACAATAACAAAGGATAATAGAACGATGAAAAACGCATTGAAGGGAGCCTTGCTGTCCGGTCTGGTACTGCCTGGCCTCGGCCAGCTTGTACTCAGGCAATACTGGCGGGGGGTTACTATCGTGCTGGCGGTATTGATCATCCTGACCCGGATCATCGTAATCGCCGTGCAAAATGCAATGGTTGTATTGGATAATATTGAACTGCAGGGCGGGGTGGTCGACATGGCCAAAATATCGGAGATCGCCGCCCGGGAATCCGCCGTACACGGGAGTCCGATATTCAACGTGCTACTGATTTTTCTTGCCGCCTGCTGGATTCTCGCGACGGTTGATGCCTACAGGATCGGCAGGAAAATGGACCTCGGACAGCCGTTACCAGGGCAGAACCGCGGTAACTGAGCCATAATCAGTCGCTGGACTATCCGCATGCCCGGAAAACGGGGGAAACTCTGATCACCGTCTTTCGGCGTATCATCCAGGCTGCAAACTGCGCGGTTATTCAGCCGCATTGATGGGCAGTGCCGTGGTGTACTTGATCTGTTCCATTGCGAAGCTGGAGGTGACATCGGAGAGTTCGATGCGATCGACCAGCCGCTTGTAGAAGGCATCATAGGCGGCGATGCTGCCGACGGCGACCCGCAGCAGGTAGTCCACCTCGCCACTCATGCGGTAGATCTCCATGACCTCCGGCATATCGCTGACCGCACTGGAAAAGCGCTCGATCCATTCCGTGGTGTGTTGCGCAGCCTTGATGGCGACAAAGACCGTGACATCCGCCTTCACCAGCCGGGCGTCGAGCAATGCGACCCGTGCGCGGATATATCCTTCCGATTCCAGTCTCCGGATACGCTTCCAGCACGGGGTGGCCGACAGGTGGATCAGCCCGGCGATCTGCTTAACGGTCAGGCCGGCATCCGCTTGCAGGAGATCCAGTATTTTCCTGTCAACCGTATCCATAAAAATATTATCTATAATAAGTCAAAATATGCGTAATTAATAACCATAATTTGATTGAAATGCAAGTATAATAAAATTATTTACCTGATTATATGGACTATGCGGAAAATAATTTATAGACTGGATTCATGCTCAGCAGCGACTTCCACTTGAGGTTAGTGCGATGAAGACCAGACCCGAACAATTGGAAATACACGGCGTGCCGCCCTACGTGGCGAGTTGGAGTGCGGCCAGTATCCCCGGGTTCGTTCCCGCGGTGCTCGACCGCTGGCAGCGCAACCATGGTGAACTGCCTCCCCGGTTCATCATGGTGTTGTGCCCCCTGGTCGAGGTCAATTCGATCGGTGGTCTACCTGCCGGCGTCCGGGAACGCACCAATCCACGCCTGCGCCTGCAGCATTTCACCGGTTGCCACAAGCCATATATCGTTTTCTTCCACGCCGGCGAGGATGCCGAGGAATGGCGCAGGGAGGTGCAGGACCTGCTCTCCTGGTCGGAAGGCTATGCTGTGGAATCCGTGGACGGTCTGACCCGGCTGCGATTCGTCGATGCAGTCGAGGAACTGGACTGACTGCGGAACGGTATCCCTGTTGGGAATGGGATACCGGATAAGACGGGTTTGTGCGTCACCTGTCCACCAACAAACGATTTATAGCGTGAATTAAAGCAACCGGCGGACTGTGCGTCTGTCTCGGATCCACAACCGCTGAACTGCATGTTAGTCGGTGTAACGCTGCACCATCACAAGCAAGCGGTTATTCATGCCCCAAACGGTTCAAAGCTTATCCATCACCAGGATAACGACCGGGATAACTGCAGCAGCAAAAATGATTATGCCGCAGATTGATGCGTATATTGTTCGTATCACAGAAATGCCCCCATTTCCAGATATACATTGACGGCCTTTGTGCCTCTGTCTTGAGACCACATGGTACTGCAGTAGTTAGTGCAGTCATGGTCTGAACATTGATATACGTCATATTGGATCATTTTGGGGGAAAAACAATGTATCCGGCTGGCGACACTTTCGCGGGTAATTGTCGAGGTGGTCGCCATCCTGCGACACAGCTGGATGTCGGGACGAAACGACGGGGTATTACGGATCCGGGAATATTGCAGGTTTGCTGGCAATCAATCTCTGTTCGTGTCCGGTAACAACCGGCTCACCCATATGACAGCCATAAACGCAAGCAGAAAGGCCGGCGGTAACTCGTAGAAATGATCATGCAGGGTCATGCGCCAAGCGATGGCGGTGGTGAAGCCCACGGTCATACCGGCGATCACACCCGCGGCGCTGACGCACTTTCCCAGCAGTAGCAGGATTAATACCGGGCCGAAAGCCGCACCGAGGACGGCCCAGGCATAGAGCACGAAATCGAAGATTACCCGAACTTCACCAAGGGCGACCAGCATAGCGACGAGGCCGACAGCCAGCACCGCAAGGCGGTTGAACAGCGGGATGAGTTGGCTTTCCGGATGCCGTCCCAGAATGCGGACGTAGAGGTCATGGCTGATCGCAGAGGCACTGACCAGCAATTGCGAATCGGCCGTCGAGCAGATGGCTGCCAGTACTGCAGCAATCATCATGCCGCCAATTGCGCCTGGCAGGAGTTCGGCAGCGACCCGCGGAAGGACGGTCTCCGGGTCATCCAGAGCACCATAGTAGGCGCGTGCGAGGATGCCCAGCAGGACGGCGCCTGAAAACAGCAGGAACACCCAGACCGTCGAAATCAGCGCGCCACGTCTGACAGCGGTGGCATCACGCGTGGCCATGAATCGCACCAGTATATGCGGCTGGCCGCAATAGCCCAGCGGGATACCCAGCCATACGGAGAAAAAGCCCAGCAGTGCCATGCCCGCCTTCCCGGCGACCGGGTCCCTGAGGTTTGCGCTGTTTTCCAGATCCACGAGCCGCAGCCATGCGGCCTCCACACCGCCAAGCTCGGCCAGTAGCATGAGCGGCAGGATTACGAGGGCGCTCACCATGAGCAGTGCCTGGATGACGTCGGTCCAGGCAACGGCGCGGAAACCTCCACTAACGGTGTACAGCAGCACGATCACGGCTCCAACGATGACGCCGTCCCGGTAGGGCCAGCCCAGCATTGCGGTGAACATCTTGCCGGTCGCGTTGAACTGCGCCGCCACATAGGCACTCAGCATGCTGAGGATGATCAGCATGGCCAGCAGCCGGATCAGGCCAGCGGCACGTCCGCTGAATCCGCCCGCGAGGATGTCCGGGATAGTGATCGACTCACGTGTGGCGGCTAGCTGCCGCAGGCGGTTGGCCAGCACCACCCAGTTGAACAGGAAGGCTACCACGGTGCCGGGGATGATCCACAGGGCGCCGACCCCGGTCTGGAAGGCCATGCCGACCAGACCGAGAGTGACCCAGCCACTCTCCGATGAGGCGGAGGAGGACAGGGCGGCTACCCAGGCGCCGATACGGCGGTCAGCGAGGAAAAAATCCGCGGAACCGGCGCGCCCGTAACGCGCGCTGTAGAGTCCCACGCCGAGGATCCCCAGGGTATAACACCAGAAGCTGAGGGTTGTTGTGTCCAATATATGAGTAATGCTGTCAGTCCAGGATCTTTCCTGGCAATTATCAAGGATCGTAACCTGATTACCCTTCACGAATGGGATACAAAGAGGCTCTCGGTACCGTCGCCATAGTGCTCCCCTGGATTGCCCTTTTTCTGTATATCAGACCCATCGATCGGGGTGCAATCAGACCGCGTGTGTTTTCACGGGTGATCTGGTGGTGCCGCGTTGGCCATATTGGAGCAGATCGATGATGGTGGTGGCGCCGGGTTCTGGACGATCGGTGTATCGTTGTATCCCGCGGTCATTGCAGCGGTCTGCCTGCCGTTTATCGCGTTGGTAGAGTATCGGCGCGTGGGTGGTGACGTACCGTGGAGAATCACCGGGCATGCAAAGGAACCTCCGATTTATTAGTCATTATTTAAAACCTGTCTCAAAATTACGGGATCGGACATTTCGAGATCCTGTGCCGACTGGTTGGTACGGGTAGGACCGGCGCCACGCCGGGAACAAGCTGGTTTTCCGGTTCCGATCCATTCCCCACGGGGGCGCGGGTCCTACAACGAACCATCGGATAATAAATTTGTAGATAGGTTCTAGTACTCCTTCAACATGATAATTACGGATTCAGTTGGTCTGTCATCGCTCAGGGCAAGGCGCAGTTCGCAGGTAATGGCCGTCGCCCTTAGCAAGAGCTGCAACGCCGCCATGGGCGCTGACAGACCAACCCTTCGGGCGTTCCTGTGGTGTCCCGCTACTGCGTTGCAGTGCTTGACAAGGACTCAGGCCATGGCCTGCGCACTACGCCTTGTAGCGAAACGCCACAGGAACGCTGAAACCGCAATTATCATGTTGAAGGAGTACTAGTTACTGCATTCCTCGATAATTGCTCCTGCATTATCTACCTCCTACATATCCCTGTAGTCGTCGATAATTGCTCCTGCATTATCTACCTCCTGGCTTCCTGTGGTCGCTGCAATGACGGTATTATCCAGAAAACCAACAACGGCAAACAGGAATGAAATACATCGAAATCATCGCCGAGGCCGGCAGTCTGGATACCATCCGGGCGATCGCGGACAAGGTAAAGGCCGAGGATTTCCGGGCCGGTGTGGTCGGGGAGGGCGGTATGCAGCAGATGCGCATGCTGGTCAGCAATGATCTGCTGCAACAGGTGCTGGATACCCTGCAGAACGTCCTGGGTGCGCAGCCGACCGCGCGCATCATCATCTTGCCGGTGGAGATGTCGCTGCCGAAACCGGACGAGGAGAAGCGCAGGGAGGAGGGCAAGGCGACCGCGGCGCGAGAGGCACTGTACGAGGAAGCCTCGAAGAATGCGCAGCTCGATCTCAACTACCTGGTACTGGTCATTCTGTCCACGCTGGTGGCGGCGATCGGCCTGCTGGAAGACAACGTTGCGGTCGTGATCGGAGCAATGGTGATCGCGCCGTTGCTCGGCCCGAACCTGGCCCTCAGCCTGGGGACCGCGCTGGGTGACACGTCTCTGGTGCGCGATGCGGCGAAAACGCTCTCTGTCGGCATTGTGCTCACCGTGTTCCTCTCCACCCTGCTGGGCCTGTTGTGGCCGTACGCGCTGACGAGTCCCGAACTCCTGGCCCGTACCGTGGCAGGGCTGGATTCCATTGCACTGGCACTGGCCTCGGGGGCTGCAGCTGCGCTTTCTCTGACCACGGGGCTGTCCAGCGTCCTGGTCGGAGTGATGGTTGCCGTGGCGCTGCTGCCGCCCGCGACCACGCTGGGACTCATGCTGGGACACAGCGAACCCGCGCTCGCCATCGGCGCGGGCCTGCTGCTTGCGGTGAACATCGTCTGTGTCAACCTGGCCAGCAAGCTGGTGTTCTTCGTCAAGCGTATCCGTCCGCGTACCTGGTTCGAGAAGGAAAAGGCCCGCCGTGCCATGGTGGTATACGTCATCGGTTGGATCGTGACGCTGTTGGTACTGGTGCTGTTCATCATCACGCGTACGGTTGTTATCCCCGATTGATTAACCCTTTCATGATTCGTTGATACGCCTGAAGTAGCCCGGGTGCGGGCCCGGTGGGCCGACAATAGCACGAAGTGCGTTGAGCGCCCGAAGGGCAGCCCGCAGAGTGAGCGAAACTAATAAACCCGGGGAAAGCCGGAATCCCCGGATTCCACGCGGCAATTGCCCCTGCATCGCCTAAAGCGCCTACTGTTGGTGCCCTATCGCCTACATGGCCCAGGCCAGCTTCTCGACCGGTACCCGGTCTCACCTTCTCCCTGTAGGCGTCTGTGTCATCCGGGCTACAAAGCAAGCGCTTATTTTTGTATGGCATAAGCGTCACCGGTCTCGCGTCATGCAGTTACCCTGACACGTTGCTATGATACCTTCCATGATGGAAAGCGGGCGCCAGCAAATTCGGACTGAAATCCGGGCAACACTCATTCTCACCGGACTCCTTGTCGCGTTGTATTGTGTCACTCTCTTCGTACCGCGGGACCTGTGGGTCCAGGACGAGGCGCGTTACGGCGAAGTGGTGCGGGAGATGCTGAATACCGGCGAGTGGCTGATACCGCACCTCAACGCGCATCCGTATCCTGACAAGCCTCCCCTGTATTTCTGGATCGTCATGCTGATGGGCACCCTGATCGGTCAGGGTGAGATGGCGTTTCGTGCGGTGACCGCGCTGTTCACCGTGCTGGCAACCGCGGGTGTCTATCTCACGGGCCGCAGGATCTCGGGCGCGGCAAGCGGGTTCTGGTCGGCGGCCATTTTCGCGACAACCTTCCTGACGCTGATCGTCGGGCAGATCATGCGCATGGACATGCTGCTGACGGCCGCGGCCGTGTTTGCCTGGTACTCGCTGCTCGGACATGGTGCCAATGGTTCCCGCTGGTCGCTGGTCTCGTTCTGGGCGTGTACCTTGCTTGCTGTGGCCATCAAGGGGCCGATTGCGCTGCTGTTCACCCTGCTGCCGGCCGTGGTCTGGCAGGCGGTCGAGGCGGGCTGGCAGGGGATCCGCAGCTTGCGGCTGACCTATGGTTTCCTGGTTCTGTTCGGTGCGGTTGCGGTGTGGGTGACGGCAGTGATCGTCCAGGGACATGCCCAGTATCTCCAGACGATCTGGACCGAGCAGCTGGTCGGCCGCACGGTCAATTCCTGGTCTCACAAAGAGCCCGTCTACTTCTATCTCCTGCTGGCCCCGCTGTTGATGATGCCGTGGACGGGGCTGGTGGTGCGTGGCGCGCATGAGCTGTATCTGCTGCGTGAGCCCGGCTGGAAGTCGGTTGCGGCCTTCAGCCTGTTGCCACTGCTGGGGATTTCCCTGATCTCGGGAAAGTTGTTCATTTATATGCAGCCCCTGGTACCCGCTCTGTGCATCGCGGCGGGAGTGGCGGCCGCCGACCTGCGCCCCGGAGCCCGTCTACCCCGCTGGGTTGGCTGGCCACCGGTTCTGTTCCTGGCGGCGCTGGCGGCCGCGCTGTTCTGGCTGTCACACGAGTATCTGGCTGCGCGTGCCTGGGCAGGCTATGGTGCCGGCGCCGGTCTGCTGTTGCTGGGAGCAACCGCGGCGGTACTGGCTCGCAAGAGTGCAGACGCCTGGCTGAAAGGCTGGCTTGCGATCTCGGTTTGCCTATCCTGGCTGCTCTTCGGTGGTGTGATCACACTGGTCAATCCCTTGTTCAGCGCCCGTCCCATGGGTGAGAGTATTTCGCGCCTTGCCGGAGAAGGCCGCGCGGTCGGTATCGTCCGCTCTACGCGCGGGATCCTGAATTACTACGCCGGCATCCTCATGGAGGAACTCGAACCGGAGGAGGCGCTCGTGTGGTGGGGCGCACATCCCGATGCCGTCCTGATCGTCCAGACTCGGCATTTCGACGGAGTGTTCGGCAAGACCGGTTCAGCACCATCGTGCGGTGTGGACAAGGTATTTACAGTCGAACTCAAGGAATACCATGTTCTTACAGATTGCCGGCAGTAAGGAAAGATTACCCTCCGTTACTGCAATCTGGCTTTTTCTGGTCCTTGCGGGTGTGGTGTGGGTCCTGTGGGTCGGGAACCGGCACGGAGTGGATGTAATCGTTCAGTCTGTCTGGGTCAGTGAGCACAGGGAGTTGGTGCGTATTCTTTGGGACACGAATTATTTCCTGTTTCCGTTCTACGCTGCATTCCTGGCCCTGCTTATTTATGCCTGGTACATGCGGTCACGGCGCTGGCTTGCTGTGGTTGCAAGCTATCTGCTGGCACAACTGGTCTGTGGCGTGATCGTGGTGCGACTCCTGAAGGTCCTGACGGGGGAGGCGCGTCCCAGGACGCTGGAAGGGACCGGTCTTGACAGCCAGTGGATAGGGCCGACGCTGCAGCATGGCTATCATTCGTTCCCATCCGGTCATTCGGCCGATGCCTTTATCAGCGCGTTTTTCCTGGCACTACTGCTTCCCCGTCCGTGGATGCGTGTCGCCGTCTTTGCCTATGCCGCCTTCAATGCCATGACCCGGCTCGCCGTCAGCCGGCACTTTCCGGTCGACATTATCGTAGGCGCCTTGCTGGGCGGGTTCGCGGCCTTGTTGACGGTAAGGTATGTCCTGTTGCCCTGGTTATCCAGGGTGCGGTCTTAGCCCAAATTCGGGGGCAGAACGCCATGATGTTGATCGGTGGTTTCTTCCCTCGTGTGAGGGTGTTGAAAAAGGGTGCAGCCCCTTCTTTCCGCGGGACGCCGACAGGGGTGTCGGTGGTAGGGCACCAACAGTAGGCGCCTTTAGGCGATGCATGGAGCGGTTGCCGAGACGGTTGGGATGTGGGGGGATAAGATCAGGCGTTTATCCTGTTTTATCCCCCCACCCTAACCCTTTTATGCCCTTCAGGGTGCTCCCGCAAGGAGAGGGGACTTTTGCCACACCCTCCGCGTGCAGAAAGAACTACACTAAGTAAAGTGCTGATTTTGTCGCGTGGCCGGAGGCTGATGCACATGCGCCGATTCAGGTTGTTGGTTTACTTGATTTCCATGTCGGTATTCGGGGTTGCCTGGGGTGCGACCCTGTCCGGTTTCGCGCCTGGCGGGTTCCTGCATACCGCCGGACCGGTGGTTCGGGAACTGGAACCGGCCCCCGGGCTTTTTCTGGTGGCCAGCCGCCGCATGACGGATCCACATTTCAGCCAGACTGTGATCTATCTGGTCATTCACAACGACCAGGGCACGCTGGGACTGGTCGTCAACCGCCCAAGCCCGATCCGTCTTTCGGAAGCCGTGAGCGGCATTGGGAGAGAGGAAGGCGATGACCACGCCATTTATATCGGTGGTCCCGTCAATCACGACCTGATCACAATGCTGATACGCAGTGAACAGGAGAATGCACTGATGAAACAGGTCGCCGATGATGTCTATTTCAGTCACGACCGCCGTGTGCTCGACCAACTGCTCGCCGAACAAAAGCCCGCGAATGCACTGCGCTGCTACATGGGGCACGCTGGCTGGACAGCGGGACAGCTGGATAAGGAACTGGAGCACGGTGACTGGCATATCATCAAGGCCGATCCGAACGCCATTTTCAGTTCACGCCCCGGCTCCCTCTGGAACCGGCTGATTGAGAAAATCGATCCGGGCGGACTCTATGTCGGCATGGATGCAATACTGTCAGGCTGAGGCCGGAGCGGTTGCGGCCGGTTTCACCGGATGACTGTCGACAGGGGTGATTTCCACCGCTGCGGTCATCAATCCACCTTGATGTACATCTTGCCGATTTCCTTGTAGATGATGGGCAGCGGGGCCTTCGTCGAAAGCGTAAGGATGCGGGTGCCGGTGCCGTACATGAAGTGGGAGGTCAGAAAGAAATGGAATTCCTCGCCTTGCCGGAGCATTCTTTCGATCGCATCCACGCCGCGGCTATCGTACCAGCCTGTCAGGGGTAGTATCAGTGAACCGGCCGCGAAGCGCTCCCGGCTGAGGATGATGGTCGGGGTCGGGTTTTGCCACAGCATTTCCCGATTGAGTGGCTTGGTTATGTGTTGCGGCAGGATGAAACCGACCTGGTTCTCCGTCAGCAGCCATGTTATGCCACCTTCTTCACCGGGAATACTCTCGTGTTCACCAAATGCCTGACACCAGCCTCTGAAATAGGCGGCATAGCGTTTGATTACACGTTGAACCAGCATCGCAGAAGCAGTATGACCTTTTTCGTTTATAGGTATGGTAGGGACCGGTCCGGCACGCGGCTTTCGCCTGTACGGTTTTATGGTTCCTGCCGAATACACACAGGCCTTTAAAGAATGTGTCGTTCGTGGGGGTTGCACCTGGCCTTGACGACCCATCCACGTGTTTAGACGGATTCCGGTGTCCCATTGAACACTACACGCTGTTCTTGAGTGTGCCAAGGAGGTACACGCGATTAAATGAGATTAGGTTACAATTTTTTGATTTGGATCATGCTGCACCAGGATGAAGGTATGATGACGGGGCCCATGAACGTGTACGGGACAAAATGCATGTCTGCAATACCGGCGGTACCGAGATTCCCGCGGCGATCCATGGCTGCACTGCTTTTCGTGGCGCTGCCGCTTTGGGTCGGTGGCGCTTGGCCGTATGCTGTGACGGCAGCGGAGACCGATATCGAGAGTGCCATGATGCGTGGCTTCGGGTGGCTCGAGCGGCACCCGGCATCGGTGAGCGATGGCGGGCTGCCGGATCTCCTCGACGAGGGTATTGGTTACTACCTCAGGGCCAATCAGTCGGCGGCTGGCTCCGAACGCGCTCGATACGAAACGCAATTGCGGAAGCATATGACGCGACTGGGGAATTTACCGGACTTCCAGGTGTGGGTCTACCAGGGCCGCAAGAAGCTGACCGATTACTATTATCTGGTGCTGGCGGCCCACCTGATGCGAATGGCCGGAGAGCCCAGCGAATTGCAGGGCGAGATAGCCGCACAGTCCCGGCAAGTACTGCGTGTGGTACAACACTGCGATCCCACCAAGCGACTTGCCATTGCATTGTTTCTGCATCATCAGGGCGAGGATACGGGCATTCCCGTGCAGGCGGTGTTTGCGGTCAGTAGGATCGAACGCATCGGGAAGGGCGGGCCGCCTCCGCTTCCACCTCCAACGGCACCGGTGCAGGAGCGCACCTCTGCCTCACTGGAGCTGTATGCCCTGGTTCACGAGATCGTTGCAATCACCGACTTCGGCCGACTGCCGCCGTCGCCGTGGCTGAAAGAGCGGCGCGATGCACTCTCCCGCTTCCTTGGCCAGGCCGTGACCTGGGCCGCGACGTCGGGCAATGTCGATCTTGCCGCCGAGTTGCTGATGAGCGCCCGCCTGCTGCAGGAGCCGCTGAGTGGTCCCTACCGGGACGCCGTGCTGGCGATCACCGCCGGCCAGCTGGAGGATGGCAGCTGGGGGGATGCAACGCCGCAACGGGTGAACATGCAGCGTCATGCGGTGCTGACTGCGACCACGGCCCTGTGGGTGTACCTGCGTGCCCCGGCGGCACAGCAGGCCGATGATGAGGAGCTGGATTAGGGCCGGTTAACGCTTGTATGATCGCCGTGTCGGTGTCCGGTCACGACAGCAAACCGCCGAGTCTCGCCATGCGCAGGTTGCGGGTGTACGAAGCTCAGGGGTTCAGAATGAATGTGGCCATGAATCGCAAGACCCGCGGAGGCGGGCCGAAATCCGGGGAGGCTTTATGTTGCGGAGCATACTTATTTCGTTGTTGTTGGCCATCAGCCTGCCAGCGCAGGCTGCGGTCTTTGGTGAGGAAGTCAGCTATCAGTCCGGTGACGTCACCCTGAAGGGTTACCTGGTCCGGGATAACGCCGCTCAGGGCAAGCGCCCCGGAATCCTGGTGGTACACGAGTGGTGGGGCCTTAACGACTATGCACGCCGGCGCGCCCAGCAACTGGCTGAGCTGGGCTATGTCGCTCTGGCGGTTGATATGTACGGCGACGGCAAGACTGCCGTTCACCCGGATGATGCCGGGAAATTCTCCGGCGCGTTACGCAGCAATCTGCCGGTGATGCGGGCGCGCTTCAAGGCGGCGCGCGAATTCCTGAATGCGCAACCGTACGTTGATTCGGAAAAGAACGCAGCCATCGGTTACTGCTTCGGCGGTGGCGTGGTGCTGGAGATGGCGCGTTCCGGAATGGATCTGGCCGGAGTGGTGAGTTTCCACGGCAGCCTGGGAGGCGGCAGCAAGGTTACGCCGGGCACGATCAAGGCAAAGATACTGGTCGCCAACGGTGCCGATGATCCATTCACGACTCCCGAACAGATTGTGGCGTTCAAGGCGGAGATGGATGCCGCGGGTGCCGACTATACCTTCATCAACTACCCCGGAGCCAAACACAGCTTCACCAACCCGGACGCGGATAAGTATGGTAAAAAGTTCGGTTTGCCGCTGGCCTATAATGCCGAGGCGGATGCCGCTTCCTGGAAGGAGATGCAGGCTTTCTTGCGGTCATTATTCGGCGAAGGCGGGAAGGCTGAATAAAGTTCGTTCGGGCCGGTTCTGCCTTAACGGGAGCCCGTTCGGCATATAGTCGATGACCGTGTGGAATCCCGGCGCAGGCAAGAGCTTGCCTACTTGCCGTCGAGATACCAGCGGTCATGGAAGGTCGCAACCCAGCGTGGCTTGTAGGCGACCAGCAGGATCATGATCATGCCATTCAGGAACGCCTCACCAAACATTAGCAGGGGGATGACCTGCAGATAACTTCCTGATGTGCCATCCGCATCCGGCCTGGCCAAATTGAGAACCGTAGCAGCCGCAATTCCGCAGAGCAGCATCGACAGTGCTCCGGCGAGAAATGCGTTGATAAAGATGAAGATAAAAAAGTTGTGCGCCAGCCAGCGCTGGCTGGCGTACAGCATGACCCGGGTGAAAACAACCGGTAATGCACCCATGATAAGCGCATTAACACCGTAGGCCTCCCAGCCCGCCGACCCCTGCCATGTGGTGATCAGCAGTACCAGGCTCACGGCCAGGAACCCGAACTGCCAGTCGAACATCAGGCACAGCGCGGTTGCACCGAGCAGGTGGTAGTTGTGTCCCGGCTCTATACCGGCACGCAGGATCCAGACAACCGCAAGCAAGGCCACTGCACCGAAATAGATATTCGAGCCTTCTTTGTCCAGAATTTTCACCCAGGGGGCCGTCAGCAGCGCAGCGATCAGCAAAACTGCATAGCCGAACGCGGCAATCCAGAGGCTGCTGTCGGGAAGGAGACCGGCGGGGATATCCATGCGGGGGCTCTGTTACTGTGCAGAACCGGCATTATAAACACTCGGGTGATCCGCCAGTGGGGCGAACGACCTGGCCTGCAGTAGTATTGCCCGCGCAGCCGGATTGGGAGGCGGGATTGAATCCTTACATGAACCTGTTCACCAGCAGGATCAACGGGGGTGTGAGCGCCGCGACCAGTATCAACAACCCGTACAGCAAAGCGCGGCGAGCTTCCGCCGTGAAAACCCATGGTGTTTTCATGATCATCGCTCCTCCATAATATTTTCCATGGAGCATGCCGGATCGTTTGCAAACATTGTTCCAGTTATGGAAATTCAATAAAAACCTGTAATACAAGGTTTATTTTGATAAGGCTGCTCCTGGAAACAGCCCCTGCTGTGTATATTTGGTGCAGATTTGGCGCGCAGTGCACCACAACGGCGCGTCTGTCATTGCGGTGGCTTGCTTACGGTCGAGCGATGCGGGCGAGGGTGTTAGGGCTACCCGCCAGCTACCGGCACGGGCATGCCAGTAAAATCGAAACAACCTTACCAGTAGGCCAATAGAGTATCCCTCTCGATCTTGTGCTCGAAAACCCTGAGTGGCTGGCTGCCGATTTCAATGCATTCCCCGGTCGTGACATCGAACGCCCAGTGGTGCTTCGGGCAGGTCAGGCGGGTACCTTCCAGTGCCAGGTGCGGGATGTTGGTCACCTGGTGTGGACAGCGGCTGTCATAAACCCGCAGGATGCTGTCGTCCTGGTAAATATAGAGGTTGCGGCCATCACAGTCGCGGTAGGTGATTCCATCCATGGCCAGGTCGGTAACCGGGCAAACCTGGTGCCAGGCCGGCTCGGCGAACAGGTTTTCGGGCCGGAATTCCGGGATATCCATGTCCAGCAGGATTTCGGTCGCCCAGACAATCTTCGCGAAACCCAGCGTGGGCAATGCCACCAGCAGGGCATCGATGACTTCATTAGGGCTGGCGCCGTTGCGCAATGCACGGGTCAGGTACTGGCGAAATCCGGCGTCGGTCTGGGCATCGACTTTGGTGATGACCGAAATCAGGTCGCGTGTCCGGGTGTCGAGATGTTTGCCGGCCTCCTTGAAGAATTTGAAGTAGGAGGTCACCGCATCCGGGCGTGCGGCAATCAGATAGTTCAGTGCATCACTCATGGATATCTCCGTGGGATAGGGTTACCCGGGCAATACTAATATCCCGGGCCGCTTACGCCAAGTTCGCTGGCTTGTGCCGGTTCTAGGGGAGGTCGCTCAATGCAAGGGATGGTGCGGGCTCCAGTGCCCGGCGGAACGACAGTATGAACATGCATTGAGCGAGGTCAATAAACAGCTATGATCAGTGCATTAAAATTGAGATTTTCGTACTCAGAAAGAAGAATCCGATCAATCCTGTAATCTCCGGATCACGCTGGCGGGAGAACGACAAAGTGAGCGAAACTCAAAACCCCGGGTATATTACTGTTGAGGGCGAGAAAATCCCACTGCAGGAATACATCCGGGAGCGCGACCAGTTGATGGAAGAGAACAGGCGCCTGAAGAAGACTAACAAGAAGGCGGTTCGGCGCTACCAGAGGGAGGAGGAACTGAAGCCGTTCCAGGCCGAGCTGCTGCAGGTGCAGCGTTATCTCGAGGCGCAGCGGCGTCGCATGGTCATCCTGTTCGAGGGGCGGGATGCAGCGGGCAAGGGCGGGACCATCCGGCGGGTGACGCGCTATATGAATGAGAAACATTATCGCGTAGTCGCTCTGGGCAAGCCCACCGATGAGCAGAAGACACAGTGGTATTACCAGAAATTCGTTTCCCAGTTTCCCCGTGCCGGCGAGACCGTGCTGTTCGATCGCAGCTGGTACAACCGCGCAATGGTGGAGAGAGTGTTCAGCTTTTGCACGGAAAAGGAATATTACGATTTCATGCGCGGCGTGGTCGGATTCGAGCGCGACCTGGTCAGGCAGGACACCATCCTGGTCAAGCTGTATTTCAGCGTCACCAAGGACGAGCAGGCCCGGCGATTCGAGCGGCGCAAGACCGATCCCCTGCGCCAATGGAAGCTCAGTGAGGTCGACGTGCAGGCGCAGGACCGCTGGGATGATTTTACCAATGTAAAGTACGAGATGCTGAAACGCACCCACACCATCGATGCCCCCTGGACCGTGGTGCGTTCCAATGACAAGCACCTGGCGCGGCTGAACGCCATCAAGGTGATTCTGAATGCCGTACCTTGCGAAAGGCTGGATTCAAGCCTCCATTTTGCCCTGGATGGGAATGTGATTGTCTCGGGCTCGCGGGAAATTGAAAAGATGGAAGTCGAGCGCGTCCGCAGCGGCAAATTCGCGGGCTAAACCACAGTGCGCCCGATAAGCGTCCGTCGTTTCCGGCAAGCGGACACAGACCCCCTGTACTCACTTGGCCGGAGGGTAAGGCTGTTCATCCGGACAGTAGTCACAAGTAATCCTTACCGTGAGAATAAAGGCCGCGATCGGGGATAATCCCCTGATACGCGGCCTTCAGGATGTTACCGGAAGGGTGCCGTGAGGCCTTATTCAGGCAGCCGCGGCGGCGGGCTCTTGGAATTGCTGGACGGGTTGACGACGATGGTGCTCGGTGTTCCGTAACCCGGATAGCCACCCCAGCCATAGGGACCACCACCCCAGCCATAGGGACCACCACCCCAGCCATAGGGACCACCACCCCACCCATAGCCTCCGTAGCGATAATAACGGTGCCGGTAATAGTCGTCGTCGTCGTCGTTGTCGAACCATTTGCCGGGGTTCATCATATTGCCCATATTCCATGCCTGCGCGACATTCGTCGTCGTCAGCATGGCAGTGGCCATGGCAGCAGTTGAGAGTATGGCGAAAATTTTATTGCGATTCATGTACGGCTACCTCCAACTAATCTATCTTGGAACCAGTATTCGCTGCACCAATCGGGCCGGGGAGGTGCCCGACCTGCTTGGATGCGTGTTGTGAAAACGACTATTTTCCCGGATCCGGGGAAATAACTCTCGTCTGTTTTCTATGTAAAGTGACAGTAATACAATAATATATACAACCATATTGTATGATTTACAACCGTATTGCATGATAATCTTTATAAATCGCAATGCCGGCCACAACTTGGGAGTGTGTGCCGTGGTTTGTCTGTTTTCAGACGCAAGCACCTGAAAACAGTATCGAAGGAGCAGGACGTGCGGCAGGGTGGAGTTACCCGGCTGCAGCCGCTGTTTGCGGGGTCAGTCTGTCAATTACAAGCCTTGAGAGGTTAATAATGAAGAAGTTCACAATATTTCTGATATCGAGCCTGCTGCCGCTGATCAGCCTGGCAGAGGCCTATCAATCAACCTTGCTGGTCCAGACCGGAAAATTGCGGGAAAGCGATTTGATCGTGCGTACGGTCACGGACCTTGAAAGCCACAAGATCTGTCTGGCTTTCTACATTCGCACCACCGGCACCAGTCCGGTTATCAGCTGTTACGACGCTGTCACGGGCTATGCATCCAACGTCAATCAGGTGGGTAATTTCACGGAAGGCAAGTTGGTGGTTCGCAAAATCAAGGATACCGATAATGATGTGTCCTGCCTGGTCGCGTATGTGAGTACCGAAGGGACCTCGCCTTCCATCGACTGCTACAAGAGCCGCAAGATCGGCAAGGATGACATGGTGCGCAATGGCCACCTGCGCGAGGGTGACCTGGATATTTACCGGGTGATCGACGCCGACAGCACCAAGACCTGTCTGGTAGGCTACGTGAGCGTTCTTGGAACTTCTCCTGCACTTACCTGCTACAACAGTATGTCCGGCAGCAAGGGTGGCGGTCTGATGCAGAACAGCGAGTTCCGGGAAGGCGATCTGATCGTACGCAAGATTAGCGACCTGGCGAATCGTATGGAGTGTCTGGTCACCTACGTGAGCACCAAGGGTACATCACCATACATCTACTGTTCCGAGATGCCGGCCGGCATGAAACCGGCCCCCGTGTTCAGGTCGGAGACCTTCCCTGAATCGACCCGCTGAGAGACTGCGCGGTTAGTTGAACTGCTGCCTGTGTCCTGCGGGGCACGGGCAGCCGGTCTCCAGGTTCCGTCGGGAGGCTGCGAGTGAGTTCTCTCAAGGGTCCTGCCGGTTGTGCTGCACCCTCCCGACATCACTGTGCATACCTGCAAGTTGTGATAATGCAGGACGATAGCCGGTTATATTGCTGTTGCTGTGGTAAATGATCTATATGCTGATCCGCCCCGGATGATCCGATTCAACATCATCATTGCCGTTGCCATCGCGGCTATAAGTATCAGCATATGGGCGCTGGTAAACCGCCCTGAGACCGAGCCGGCGTGGCCGGAGGTCATCCAGGGGTTCTCGTTCTCCCCGATACGCGCGCATCAAGATCCACTGGCATTGTCGAATCCGAGTGTCGATGAGATCGACGAGGATCTTGCCCTACTGGAGGGCAAGACCCATGCGGTACGAACCTACACGGTGGAAGGGACACTGGGTGAAATTCCTGCACTGGCGCAGAAGCACGGTCTCAACGTCGCACTTGGTGCCTGGCTGGATAAGCGCCAGGAACACAATGAGAAGGAAATTCAGCGACTCATCGAAATCGCCAACAAACACCGTCGCAACGTGGTACGGGTCATCGTCGGCAACGAGGTCCTGCAACGTGGCGATCTTCCCGTACAAAAGCTGATTGAATACATCCAGCGAGTACGCGCCGAACTCGGTATGCCGGTAAGTACGGCAGAGCCCTGGTACAACTGGGTGAAACATCCGGAGCTGGTGCCGCAAGTGGACTATCTTGCGGTGCACATGCTTCCCTACTGGGAAGGCATCGACGTCGACAAAGCCGTCGATTTCATCATCGAGCGCTACAAGGAATTGCGCGCGCTCTATCCCGGTAAACCGGTCGTGATTACCGAGGTCGGCTGGCCGAGCAATGGCCGGACGCGGAAGGACGCAGCGGCATCCGAGGCAAACGAGGCGATATTTCTGCGACGATTCCTGCAGCGGGCCGAGGAGGAACGCCTCATTTACTACGTGATGGAGGCCTTTGATCAGCCCTGGAAAGTCAAGCTCGAAGGTGCTGTCGGTGCCTACTGGGGGGTCTTCGATGTCATGCGCAAGCCCAAGTTCGAATTCTCGGAACCGATCGTCGACATACCCGAATGGCGCGAACTCGCCGCGATCTCGATCCTGATCGCCCTGATCACGTTCGCGCTGTTACTGATCGACGCGAAGACCCTTACTCATCACGGGCGCAGCTTTCTTGCCGTGATCGCCTATGCGCTGGCCACCGCGGCCGTCTGGATTGTTTATGACTACGTGCACCAGTACCTGTCACTGAGCGCCATTTTCGTCGGTGTGCTGATGCTGGTCGGTATGATCGGGGTCATCATTGTCGTTCTGATCGAGGCGCATGAATGGGCGGAAGCGTTGTGGTTCAAGGAGCGCAGGCGCAGTTTCACTCCTCTGCCGGTTGCCGATTCGGACCTGCCGATGGTTTCCATCCATGTGCCGGCCTATAACGAGCCGCCTGACATGCTGATCGAAACGCTGGATGCACTGGCGCGCCTGGACTATCCCCGCTACGAGGTCCTGGTGATCGACAACAACACCAAGGACCCGGCCGTCTGGCAGCCGGTGGAAGCGCACTGCCGCAAGCTTGGCTCGCGGTTCCGCTTTTTCCATGTCGACCCCTTGTCAGGCTACAAGTCGGGTGCACTCAATTATGCATTGCGGCACACCGCACCCGGGGCGGAGGTCATCGGAGTGATCGACAGCGACTATATCGTGGAGCCTGACTGGTTACGTGACCTGGCGCCGCAATTTACCAGGCCCGGCACCGCCATCGTACAGGCACCACAGGACTACCGCGACGGCGGCTGCAACGCCTTCAAGGCGATGATCTACGCCGAGTACCGGGGCTTCTTCTACATCGGTATGGTCACACGTAACGAGCGCAACGCCATCATCCAGCATGGCACCATGACCCTGGTGCGCCGCGAGGCGCTGGAGAAGGTGGGTGGCTGGAGTGAATGGTGCATCACCGAGGATGCCGAACTCGGGCTCATGATCTTTCGCGCGGGCCACGAGGCTGTCTACATTCCGCACAGCTATGGCAGGGGGGTGATGCCCGACAGCTTTGCCAATTACAGAAACCAGCGTTTCCGCTGGGCCTACGGTGCGATGCAGATCATACGCAATCACGCCGCCGACCTCATGGGCCTGACACGCAGTCACCTGAGTGCAGGGCAGCGCTATCACTTCCTGGCCGGGTGGCTGCCTTGGATTGCAGATGGCGTAAACCTGCTGTTCAACATTGCCGCCCTCGGCTGGTCGGTTGCCATGGTTGCGGCGCCGCTGCAGTTCGATCCGCCGTTGATTATCTTCTCGGTGCTGCCGCTGGCTCTGTTCTGCTTCAAGGTGGCGAAGGTGATATATCTCTATCGAGGTGTGCGTATCGTGGGTACCGCACGCCAGACACTGGCGGCCGCGCTGGCCGGACTGTCGTTGTCGCATACCATCGCCAGGGCAATGTGGCTCGGCCTGTTCACGAGCCGGCTGCCGTTCCTGCGTACCCCAAAGATGGAACAGGCCAATGCCCTACTGCGGGCGCTGGCCGGCGTGCGCGAGGAAACCCTGCTGGTGATCGCGCTGTGGCTGGCCGCAGGGGCGATCGCCTGGCAGCACGGCTCGAATACCCTGGATCTGCTGCTGTGGATAATCGTTCTGCTGGTACAGTCCGTTCCCTGTCTGGCGGCGCTGCTGGTATCCATCATCAGCGCCTTTCCGAAACTGCGCGCTGAACTGGTTTGTGGCAGGTCGTGCGACGAGCAGATGGAACTTCCGGCCAGCGTCCAACATGCGGACTAACGCCGGGTCGTTACCTCAGGTGGTAACGTAGTGGGTATCCGGCGTGATTCCATCCCGGATGCTATGCGGGGTTTCCAGCCAGTCAAGCAGCGGCTGCCAGTGTTCCCGGTCGATCCGTACATGGTTGGTATTCAGTTCGTGAATACCGACACCTTGTGCCGCGGCCTGTACATAATTCTGCGAATCCCGCAGACAGGTCACTGGCGCCAGCTCGTGCGCTTCCAGAAAATGCAGCAGGGCGTGAAAGGCGCGTGTATTGCGGCGTACGCGGTTCGCAACAACGGCGATGGAGGCCGTTGGGGCATGCATGCGGATTTCAGCCTTGAGGTCAGCGATAAAATTTGCCGTGACGTAGGAGTCGATGGTGGATGGCAGGATCGGCACGACGATCGCTGCGGCATTGCGCAGGATCTCGATGAGCTCCATGCGTTTGAGTGATGCCGGCGTATCCAGGACGAGTCGCCGGGTCTCGGGTGGTAAGCGCATCTGGTATGAGCGTGTGATGCCATCTACAGGGGGATGGGCGGCTGCAACCCCATGGATCGGCGCCAGTTCGCAAGAACGCTGGTGCAACCAGCGGATGGCTGAATCCTGGGGATCATAGTCGTACAGGGCGGATGCATAACCGTTGGCGGCATAATAACCGGCCAGGTTGGTTGACAGGGTGGTCTTGCCACACCCCCCCTTGCTATTGATGACGACGATTTTCTTTATCATCCTGATCCCGGTGCTCTCGGAGGCTGTCGGGCTTGGGACTGATCTACTGCGCCGGTGGGAGAGTGCCCCATTTTCTTGATCCTTTTCGTCAAATCGCTACGGCTATTTTCCTCAAATGATCGAAACAATGGCCCCGCCTTCCCACCTTGCTCGCAACGATCGCCCAAGTCCGACAGCCTCCAAACTGGTAATGCTCATTTGCAGGGTGTGAGGAGTTTACTACGGGCAGCGGGATTTTTCTGCAGTAACCGGTAATTGTGCGCGATAGCTGGTAAGCTGATATAAATCAGAATATAAGCATCAGATATTGTGTCGTGGTGCATGCCCCGGAAACTGGAAACATGATCGTCCCTGTAACCCGGTCTGAAGCGTTTCTCCTCCCCCGCCGGGATCAAGAGTTGGCAAATTTACGTCGAAAATTAGGCGCTTCGGGCTTGCTGTACCTGCTGGTCATAAGCCTTATCTGCCTGTCTGCCGGCCCGCAGTTGGCGATTGCGGGAGAGGATCTGCTTGAGCATGGCCGGTATGTCTTCAATGCCGCAGGTTGCATCTCCTGTCATACCCGCGATCAGATCCTCGCCGGCGGCCGGCCCCTGAAAACCCCGTTCGGAACCTTCTACCCACCCAATATCACTCCGAACCGAAAATACGGGATTGGAGGTTGGTCGGAGAGCAACTTTTTACGGGCCCTGGGTGAGGGTGTGAGCCCGCAGGGCGAGCATTATTACCCGTCCTTTCCCTACACATCCTATACCCGCATGACTCCCGAGGACATGCGTGCCCTATATGCTTACCTGATGTCGCAACCACCTGTGGCCCGTCCGAACAGGCAACACGAACTGCCCGCGGTGCTGTCGTCCAGAAGCCTGCTCGCTTTCTGGAAGGCGGGACGTTTTAATCCCGGGAAATACCAGTATGACCCGCAACACACAGCACAATGGAATCGCGGAGCTTACCTGGCACAGGCCCTGGGTCACTGCGGTGAATGTCATACCCCCCGTGGTCCGCTTGGCGAGTTGCGCGCCGATCAATATCTTGCCGGTACGCATAGTGGGCCAGAAGGCAGGGAGGTGCCGAATATTACCCAGGATGAGGAAACCGGAATCGGGCACTGGAGTCCCGAGGAACAACGAACTTTCCTGGAATCCGGCAGGTTGCCTGACGGCAGCTATATCGGACCACTCATGGCCGAGGTGTTGGGCACCAGTATCATGTCACTGAACAAAGCTGACAGGGAGGCCCTGGCCACGTACTTGGGCAGCCTGCCGCCGGTTCACCACGATGTCCACTACCAGTTTGATCCTTTCGCAGACCCGGATATCCGGAAGTAGGGGGACATGTCCCTGCACCAGGCGAACAAGGAAAAGGGAAAAACCTCCGTATTTCGCTATCATGGGGGCTTGCGGGTTATACTGTGGATGTTAATGAATTGCAAATAACATTCCCCGCATCCGCCGGTAACGATCCCATGCACCGTAACATGAGCCGGTGAGGTTGACTGCAGACACTGCGGGACAGCAGGATTCGGGACGATCAACTCAAAGGTAAATCAACCATGTACTTTCGAAAACACACAAATGCAGTAGTACGCTGGCGCAGTATGCTGGCAGCCTTTCTTGTCTGTCTGATCCCCTATGCCACCAATGCCGCCGATCCGGCCGGTGCGGCGGCGGATTCGCCGGCGAGTGACAGCAAGACCATGAATGCCATCCTGGAGGAACTGAAGGCCATTCATCAGGTGCTCGAGAAGATCGAGAAACAGGGACTGGCCCAGGGGCAGAATCGGCCCGCCAGACCGACTACTGCAACGGTGGCGATCAGCAAGGACAAACACGTTATGGGCAGTCAATCGGCACCGGTTACCGTCGTCGAATTCGCGGATTACCAGTGCCCCTTCTGCCTGCGGTTCATCAAGACGACATTCCCCCAATTGAAGAAGGACTACATCGATACCGGCAAGGTCCGCTGGGTGTCACTGAACATGCCGCTGTCTTTCCACAAGGATGCCAGGAAAGCGGCACAGGCCGCACTCTGTGCCGGCGATCAGGACAAGTTCTGGGAAATGCGTGAGGAACTGTTCAAAAATCCGAAGAAACTGGCTGAGGAATTTCTGCCGGAACACGCCGCCAGCATCGGTATTGACGTGGAGGCCTTCAAGGGCTGTCTGGCCAGCGACAGGCACTTCAACGAAATCGAGCAGGATACCAAGGATGCCAATTCGATTCGTTTGACCGGTACCCCGAGCTTCGTCATCGGCAAGACAGCCAGCGACAAGATATTCGGGCAGGTGGTAATCGGCGCGCAGCCGATCAATGTCTTCACGGCGGCGATCCAGAAGGCTCTGGGCGAGAATGCCGGAGCGGACAAGCCAGGCACGGAAAAATCCGCTGACAAGAAGCAGCCAGCGGGGGCAGGCTGATTCTTTTGGCAGATACCGCATCCGGCCGGGATATCCTGGCCGGATGCGTGTCGTAGTACCGCCGCCTCCTGTCTTGCCGGGCCGGGCTGCACCTCCCGCCGGAGGAGGAGTTCACAAACGCTACGACCGCCACTTCATGCTGAGAGGTGCGGGCGGGCTGGCTAGCGTCTTGCGGGACGCTGATAACCCGAAGCCACCGGCTTCAGCCGGTGGAGTATTCAGCGACCGACCGTAAAGCCAGTATAGCCGGAGACCGGAACGGCGGGAGGGGCATCTCTGCCTGTGCGGCAGGCGCGCTGACTCAGCTTTTGCCGATGAACGGCAGAGGCACTTCCAGGATGATGGCCAGGATCGCGACGACAATAATGACCAGTGCGATAACGGTCACAACCAGAAGGTGGCGCTCATAATTCAGCATATTAGTTCCTCGTGATGATGCTTACCTGATATCGGCGTGCCCCGAACCCGCTATCAGGGTAAGTGAAAGACGGGTTATTGACAAATATATTGCCTTCCGGCTCAGGTATGCAGTCCTTCCCTGTCGTGCTGCGGCAGACTTATGCGTTCATACTCCGAGATCACCTGTGCTCCCAGCAGCAGGATGATGGCGGCGGCCTCCAGGCTGAGCAGAATGATGATGGCGGTGGCGAAGGTGCCGTACACTACGTTTATGATGGAAAGGTTGGCAAAATACCAGACCATGAAATGCCGCGTCAGCTCCCAGAGAATGGTGGCCGTGATCCCGCCGATCAGGGCATGGCGAACCGCCAGGCGGCCGATCGGCATAACGAGGTAGATAGAGGACAGCAGCAGAACTTCGCCGATTACGCCGAAGGTGTACAGTATGCCGGCATCGTAGTCCTGCAACGACCAACTCGTTCCCAGTATGGTGAGTGGCTCGTTTTCCAGATTGTGCAACAATCCGCTTACGGTGCTGACCAGGAACAGTCCGAGCGCCAGGAAGAGGATATAACAGTACGGGATGATCGCGGAGGTCAGGAAGTGGCGGCGCTGTATGGCCACGCGATGATAGAAAATGACCGACATGGCATTTTCCAGGGTGGTGAAGGCGAAGGAGCTGAATATCACCAGCATCACCAGACCGAGACCGCCGACGATCTTCCAGTTGTCCAGGAAGGCGGCAATCTGCGTGGTCAGATCAGGAGCCTGGACCGGGGAGACCAGGCCGAGATATTCACGCGTGGTGTCCAGCAGAAGCTGCAGATCCGTCATTTGTGAGAGCACGATCAGAATGAGCGCCAGTACCGGGACGAGCGAAAGCAGGGTGTAGTAGGCTACCGCTCCTGCTAGCAGAAAGCCCTGGTTGGCGAGAAAACCCGCAATGACATTGCGCAGAAAAGTCCAGGGGTGAGCGATGACGAATTGCATGTGCCCGCCAGGCTTGGTACCGGAAGGAGTGGGCGCAGTCGGGGTGGTGGGCATGATGTCTAGACCGGATTTCTTACCGGGATCCCGGATGCTGGCACACGACTGCAGGGAGAAGGTGAGACCGGGAACCGGTCGAGAGACTGGCCTGTGCCACGCAGGAGGTAGGGCACCAAAAGCAGGCGCCTTGAGGCGACGCATGCAGCAGTTGCCGAGGGCTCGTGTGTCCGGACACCGCGCTCGAGCGAAAGTGGTATCCGTAGCTGCCACTTGAGTGAAGGGGCCGATCCCGGCATCTTGCCTCCCGGGCACTTGTACATCCCTGTACATCGCAAGTACGGGCGCATGAGAACCAGCCAGAGCCTGGATAGGCTGTACCCGAAACACTCTGTTTTCTGTGTGCCTGCCACCACCTCAATTCCTCAACATTCATGAACCATCCGCGCCGCCCGGTGGGAAATCCGGGCTGTCGGACTTGGGACTGATCTACTGCGCCGGTGGGAAGCGCCCCATTTTCCCGATCCTTTTTGTCAAACCGCTACGGCTATTCTCCTCAAACGATCGAAACAATGGCCTCACCCTCCCACCTTGCTCACTACGATCGCCCAAGGCCGACAGCCTCCTAGAAATCAGGCTCCGTGAGCGGATAGCCTGCGGCCTCCCAGTCTTCCAGGCGCATGTCCACGGCGGTTACCCGGGACAGGCCGAGATGTTGCAGGGACCTGGCGGCGAGGATGGAGCGACCGCCCAGGCTGCAATAGAGATAAATTTCGGTGGCCATATCGGGATGTTCCGGATAGCCGACAAATGGCCAGATGTTGAATTCAATCTGTCCCCGGGGGATGCTGACGGCACCCGGGATGTGGCCATTCGCGTATTCCGAGGAATCACGCACGTCGATGATCAGGGCATTGCCGGGTGTTTCGCTGATCTTCCTGAAAGCCGCCATGTCTATTTGGGTTACTTCCTGCCTGGCGGCGGCAACAAGCTCTGAAACCGCGGCCGGCTGTGGACCGGCTGCGAGCAGCAGGCTGCTGACGGGCAGGAACAGGATCAGCAGGATGCGGGCGGGATGATTCATGGGTAAGGCCCCCTATCATGGTATGCCGGTGCCGTTCCGATGGGCACAGCGTGGATGGTGTCAGTACCGACCTTCAGTATACGCTGTCAACGCCATTAGCCGGGATACGGGCAATTACACTCCCCTGATCACGTACCCTGGCGCCAGCGGCTTTATCGGGTCGGGTATTCTCATCGGTTCTCAGTCCTTATAGGGAAGGCAGGGATCAATGCCGCGGTATCTATTCACTGAAGACTGTTCTGTTTGCGCCGGGTGTGGTAGAAATGAATGAAAAACAACAACAACCGGCTGGATATCTTTCGATTGCTGCGAGTTTCGAACACGTAAGGCGGTTTGTGGAACACTGCGTTGGCCGAGGGACGGAGCTTAAGCAATGAAACTTCTTTACGTAGCCGCCTGGGTATTGATCATAGGGTTCCTTATCTGGAGCGGGAACCTGCTGATGCATATCCAGTCCATGGGTTCCGAAACCTCCGAACTGCACCGGTTGTCACTGCAGCTCGATTCACTGGCCAGCGCCTGGCGCTACCTGAACCGGCCCGGTAATGATGTGCTGGAAAATTATGCAGTAGAGGAACAACGTGCCGCGCTGGAATTTTACCAGCGGCGCTTCGACGCCATTCATGCCGCTGTGCTGCGGGAGGTGCAGGGAGCACCTGCGCTGCTGAATCTCATTGAAAGTCTGACACCTTCCCGCGATACCCTTGTCGCACTTGCCGAACAGATACTCGATCTGTCCGGGCAACGTGAAGAATTACGTCTGACGCAGGCGCGGGTCGAATTGATTTCGCAGAAAGAAACCGCCGCGGCGGCAGCGATGGCACGAATGGACCAACAGTTTCAGGATGGTCTGGATGCCATACTCAAGGCGAGCTCGGTCGTGGTTGAGCGTGAAAGAGGGCTTGAGGAACTGCAGAGAAACAACTTTCGGCGCCTCTATATCATGCTTGTGGTAACGCTTCTGGCATCCGCATGCAGCCTCGTGCTGATCCGCTACAGTATGCAACAGCGTGAAGCACTTCGAGATGGAGCGACACGAATCACGACGATCGTGAACAATATCGTGGATGGCATCATCACAGTTGACGAGAATGGATTTGTCGAGTCAATCAACCAGTCCGCGGGAACCATGTTCGGCTATGAGGCAAGCGCAATCCTTGGGCGTAAGTTTACCGTGCTGATCGAAGAGGGCTGCCGGAAAACCTATCAGGAGCAGTTGCATGCCGGTGGCACGGCGCATGTGATTATTTCTTTCCTGACCGATGAATGTGAGGGCCTGGGACGGCGACTGGACGGTTCGACGTTCCCGATCGAACTTGTCATCAGCCAGGTTATGGTAATGGGACAGCGGATGTTGATCCACATCGTCCGCGATGTTACCGAACGCAAGCAGACCGACCAGAAGCTGCGCCTCGCGGCCAGTGTCTTTGAAAGCGCGACGGAAGGCATCATGGTCACGGACGTGGAAGGGACCATTCAGTCCGTGAATCCGGCGTTCACGACCATTACCCAGTACGGTGCCGAGGAACTGCTCGGCAAGAATCCGAGACTGTTGCAGTCGGGGGTGCAGGGCCGGGAGTTCTATGAACGGATGTGGGCCTCCATTTCCGGGTCGGGACGCTGGCAGGGTGAGATCTGGAATCGCCGCAAGAACGGGGAGATTTTCCCGCAATGGGTTACCATCAACGCGATCAAGGACAACCGGGGCCGCACGACGAACTACGTCGGCGTCGCCTGGGATATCTCGGAACTCAAGGAATCCCAGCGCATGAAGGAGGAGTTCATCACCACGATCAGCCATGAATTGCGTACCCCGCTGACCTCCGTACTCGGTGCCCTCGGGATACTCATGGGTAATTTGTCGGAAAAGCTTCCGGAACAGGCGCAGAGGCTGATCAAACTGGCGCACAGCAACAGCAGGCGCCTGGTCAGACTGGTCAGTGACCTGCTGGATATCGAAAAGATCGAGGCCGGCAAGATGACATTCCAGTTTGAGCCGGTGGAGCTGACGACAGTTGTACACCGGGTGATCGAGGACAGCAGGGCACTGGCGGAGGAGGCACAGGTCACCATTTCCTGTCAGTTCCGGGTCAAGGATGCCTGTATCAACGGTGATGCCGATCGGCTGATGCAGGCGGTATCCAACCTGCTGTCCAACGCGATCAAGTATTCCCCACCTGGCAAGACTGTGGAAGTCATCGTTCGTTCGCACAATTCAGTGCTTAGAATCGAGATTACGGACCATGGTCCCGGTATCCCCGTAGAATTCCACAGCCAGATCTTCAAGAAGTTTTCCCAGGCAGGCCGGCCGAAAAAAGGTACCAAAGCCGGTACGGGACTGGGCCTCAACATTGCCTGGCTCATTGTGCGGCAACATGGCGGCCGTATCGGCTTCCAGTCAGCGCCGGGTACTCCCACAACGTTCTGCATCGATCTGCCCGGGGTGGCGCGGAATTCGCTCACAACGGAAACCGGGAGCATACCTGCTGCCGGCGAGCAGCCTCGTATTGCCGGGTCATGACAGGGCAGGGTGGCTTTGGGTATCGTAGAGGCAAGCAGCCGCGAGCTGCGAAAATACGAAATAGCAATCGTAGCTATGCGCAGGGAATGGGGTATGTTTGCACGTCGTGAATGACATCCGGAATCTGTTCCGTAAACATCACTGGCAATCGGGACCGGGGAGATCGGTATGAAGGTACTGGTAGTCGAAGACGATCCTGATATCAGGGAGTTGCTGACACTGTATTTTGTTGCGAAGGGTCACGAGGTGGAAACCGCAGGCGATGGCCAGGAAGCGCTCGTTCAGCTGCAGCAAGTGAATCCGGATCTGATCCTGCTCGATGTCCTCCTGCCGAAACTGGATGGCTGGAGTGTGCTGACCGCCGTCCGCGCGCAGAGCAGGATACCGGTGATTCTGCTGACTTCCCTTGATGATACGGACGACGTTATCAAGGGTTTGTCACTCGGCGCTGATGATTATTTACGCAAACCTTTCGAGATACGCGAACTCGAGGCCAGGATACAGAGCATCATCCGGCGTCTCGAACCGGTCGCCGAACCGCAAAGCATCCCCCGCGGCCCGATAGAAATCGACGAGCGGGCAAAAACCGTCAATATAAACGGCGAATCGATTACGCTCACCCCGAAAGAGTTTTATCTGCTGGCGCTGCTGGCCAGTGACCTTGGACGGGTGTTCACCAACAAGGAAATCATCACCGAGCTGTGGGGCAGCGACAGCCGCGCTACCGGTGCCGATGTCAAGCAGTATGTCTATCAGCTGCGCAGCAAGATCGAGAGGGATCCCCATTTGCCGCAATGGATCCAGAATGTGAAGGGGTTTGGGTACAAGCTGGTGATCTGAGGCATCCGGGCCGACGTAACCGCCTGACGAGCAACATACTTACCTGATCTTGACCCTTTCCTGACATAGTGACTACTGCGCAACCATTCGTTGCTGAGTATCAAATCCATAAGATATCGATAACCGAACAGTGACGTGGTCCATACTTCCAGCTGAGTGGTCCCGGCACGTTCTGATCAGGAAATGTGATCTACACAATCGCTGATTCTGATCTCCGTTGGGCATGCGATTTTCCCCCTATATGCTCCAACGCCAATCTTGCGGCGTCTTTTGACGCCGCTTTTTTTCCCTGTATTCGCGCCTCTGCCTGGAACCGGGTAGATCGTATAGGAAGGATTGGGGGTGCGGGATTCATTCCAGCCCCATCGCTTGCGATTAACGGCCTCCTAGCCAGTGGTTAAGGAAAGACGTTTCCTGTCCATCCGGCAACATGCACAAGCACATAAACCATGCATGCTCATTTGATCGTTGTACGGTAACCCCGTTGTTGCAACGAATCTTGCTGCAAGGACCTCGCCGGAGGTCACCACCCTTGAAATCCATATACCGGATGCAATCGTCAAAGCATCCAGGGCCGTATGGCAATGACTTCACGCGTATCATCGCCAATAACGTCTATACCCCCACGGGAGCACACGGGAAACACTGAATATTCATTCATGAAATCTGTGGATTCAATAGCTATTTACCGCGTTTCGGGCTTCAGTAAGCGGCATTCCATCCCGGGCCGGAATTGGTGTGGCTACCGGAGGTGGCGTCCCCACCGGTTCCGGGGCAAATGCTGAACCGGTATGAAACAACCCTGCAAGTCGGCTACTATAGCTGTACCTCGCACCGCTATTATCTGTTGCAGGATGTATCGTGAAGTGGGTGGATAACATACCCTATGCCGTCATTGTGCCGCTGGCCGTGGTACTGGCACTGGCGCCGTTTGCCCCCGAACCGCACCTTTTGGAGAAGCTGAAGATGCTGTTCTCGGGCACGCTCACCAGGCCCATCGATATCTTCGACCTGTTCCTGCACGCTACACCACTTCTACTCCTGTTGCTGAAGCTCGTCTTTCCCAAGTCGGGACGCTGATGTTTCATCATCACCGGAAATCGGTTGCCACAGTCCTCGGAGTGCTGTGCCTGCCATTGCTTGTCACCGCCGGTTCCATCGAGAAACACGTCAATCCGGATACCGGCCTGTTGTCCTGGAAGTCCAGTGGAGATGCCCTGGAACTGGAACTCATCCAGGTGCTGCCCGATTACGTACGTGCGGTGTACAGCTCGCGGGGGCTGCCGGGGGAAATCGTCGACAATGTCAGTAGCTTCTGCGTTTTCGGTACTATCCTGCACAATCGCAGCGAGGCGCCGCTTGCCTATCGTGTCGCCGACTGGCGCTATATCACGCAGGACGGTGCGCGCCACAGCATCCGGACCAAATCGGAATGGGTGCGAAAATGGCGTGACATGGGGGTGGCATTCCGTTGGTCAATGCTGCCGGATGACCAGACCTTCGAGATTGGTGACTGGGGGCAGGGGTTCACGACCATCGGGCTTGAGCCCGGCAGCCGTTTCGACCTGGAATATTCATGGCGCGTGAATGACGAGACCCAAACCAGAATCATGGAGGAGGTGGAATGTGCACCTGTTGAAGCGCCCGTACATTAGCATTCAACTATTATTCGCAGTATTGTTGACGACCTCGCTGGCCATGCTGCCGAGGACTGCAGCGGCGGCAGAGGAGGAACTCAGCCACAGCTTTGCCCGCATTGATCCGCCACGCAACGCGCCGGATTTTTCGCTGCCGGATATGGATGGCGAGTTGCATGCCCTGCATGATTATCGTGGCAAGGTGGTTCTGATCAATTTCTGGGCAACCTGGTGTCCGCCCTGCCGGCGCGAGATGCCGGCACTGGAACGGCTGTACCAGAAGCTTGGCAAGCAGCCGTTTGCCGTGCTGGCCATCAACCAGTGGGAGGATGCGGATCTCGTGTTCGCCTACATGGGAGACCTGAACGTGTTTCCGTCGTTTCCCATCCTGTTCGATCCCGAGAGCAGAGTTTCGGCGGAGTTCGGGGTCAAGGGGCTACCGACGTCTTTTCTGCTGGACCGGCAGGGCAGGGTGGTTTTTCGTGCCGTTGGAGGGCGCGCCTTCGATCATCCGGAAATCGAACAGCTTGTCCGGGAATTGCTGGCCACAAATTGAGGTGTCCTGCCGGCCGGTCCCTGGTCCGGAATCCCGGGCGCCTGCTGCTACAAAAACCGAAGGTAATGCAGCTCGACGAACCTGCCAGCCACCCAGTCTGCTATGCTCCTGCTGTCCATATACCTGAATACGGTTTGATCATGAACAACATAATGGCCGTCCTGCTGAACGGCATCGCCCAACTCGAGTTTGACCGCAACAAGTTGTTGCCGGCCCATCAGGCGGCCTATCTCGATAAAATGGATTCAACCATGGATCAGGGGATCCGCATAGGCAACGATATGGTGCGAAATCCGGACCGCAACCAGCGCGCCCGGTTTGCCGCCGCCAATCTGGTACATGCCCTGCAGACCAACGATGAATCCCTGGCGGCTGCCATGTGCAGTTATCTCGCCATCCGGCTGCCGGAACTCAAGCAGGTCAGGATCGAACAAGCCGGAGATGCCGTATCGGTGGAACTGGTTTTTGATCAGGAATACCGCCCGCAGGTCGCCGTACAGTTCACCCGGCCGCACTAGGAGGCTGTCGGACCTGGGACTGATCTACTGCGCCGGTGGGAGAGCGCCCCATTTTCCCGATCCTTTTCGTCACATAGCTACGGCTATTCTCCGCAAACGATCAGAAAAATGGCCTCACCCTCCCACCTTGCTCGCTATGATCGCCCAAGTCAGACAGCCTCCCAGTCCGTAGAAATATGACCGTATTTAGAACTGGTCTGTTTCTATTATTACGATTGCACGGGCCGGGTATTGGTGGTTGATGTTTCTTAGAATAAAAAGTAAAAACAATTAGTAAAAACACATAGTTAATGTTAATCAGAGGAAGAATTCCGATGTTGCGCTGATTTTCATCGTTGGATTCGCTAAAATGACTGCCTGTCATTGCGTTAATCACTCGGATGCCGTGCCCGTGTATATCAATAGCGGAGAGGATCTATGGACTTTGCCAGTGCCCTTGGTCTCAATAAAGCGCCCGAATCACCGGAGAGTGAACGTGAGAAACTACAGCTTTACATCAATCTCAAACTGGCTTCATCCGGCCAGCCGACCTGCGTGCCTGAATCGGCTGCCCACTTTTTCGGAATTTCCAGCGATTTGCTCAAGAGCTACCGTGAGAAAAATCGCCTGCTGTCGAACTACCACTGCCCGGTCAACCTCCGCATCCAGAATTTCCTGAAGCGCTACCTGGACGACCTTGATCTGGAAGAGTTCCCGAGGCTGCCATCCCAGACCTTGATACTCGATCGCCACGGGGTGGCACGGGAGCTGTCGCTGCCCATGGGTGAGGACGAGTTTCACTCCGATATCGTTTCCAGCTACCGGGTCGAGCAGGGCGTGTTGCACAACCCGGAAAGCGACCGGCGCACCACCCAGGGTTCTTTCCACATCTCCGAGGACGGGCTGCCCGTGCCCGGCGATAAAAAGGCCGTGCCCCGGCGCACCTTTGCCCATATGCTCACTCGGGCACTCAATCCGCCGCAGGACCTGCTTACCATCCCCTTCACCGCGGGACTCCCGGTACCGGCGCGAATGTTCGTCTCACTGCTATTGCGCCCGGTGGTCTGCCCGGAGATTCCGGGTGTCGAGCCGGAGAAAACCATGGAAATCCATTTCCTGGCCCCCGGCACCCTGGTCAGCAACCTGGATTTCGTGGAAAGCATCTTTGGCAATGGCGGCAATCCGCATCTCGCGGAGTTCGATGCCGGGCTGGATACCGAGCACTGGACCGGCACCACGGGTTGCGTGATCCTGGCGCCCCACCTGGTGGGCATGACCAAGAAGGAATCCGGCCTGCCGCACAGCAGCAAGGCCAGCGACCGCCAGCGCCGTGAGTGTATGTACTGGGATGAGGAAGATGAACTGTACAATGACGGGGAGGCTTTCAAACTCACGGCACGTGACGCCAGCGGCGTGATCGTCACCCTGCTGGCTGACAATTACTTCGGCTACTGCAAAAAGGAAGTCAAGACGCAGATCGGATATTCCGCAAATCTGTTCGGCCTGGCCGAGGAAGAACACGCCGGTGGGGCGCTGGCTTTCCCGCGGCGCAATCACGGTGAAGAGTTTGGTGTGGACAGCCGCACCTATACACCCGGGTATTCGTTTGAGGAGGTTGCCGAGAAATACGCTGAGATCATCGATGTGTATCCGGAGGGCTACGGCATCGACCGGAAGTACCCGCAGATCGTCTATGTCCCGCAGAAGGTGCGCATGGACCTGAATGCGCAGACCATCACCTGGGTGAAGGATGCCGAGCTGCAGAAGATCCGCCTGCAGCCCGGCAAGATCTACATGCAACCCAATGGTTACAAGGTAGAAATGCAAAAGCATCCGGGCGCACCTTCCTGGCGCCTGGTCGGTATGGACCCGGAGGGTACCTTCTGCCACAAGCCCAGCACGGTCTCCGGCGGCGGCAAGTCAGAGATATCCAAGTCCCTGAACGATGCCGTTATCTACCGTTCGCTGTTTGTCGATGACCTGCAGAAGGATCTTGCCCAGGTTGAGGATATCTTCAACCGCGACTACAGCCGGCGTTTCCGGCCCGACTTCGAGGACCTGGACCGCGACCCAACCCGCAAGCCGCTCAGCCCCGAGCGCAGCCTGGGCTCGGTGATCAAGCTACTGACGCCGACCTCAACCTACACCGATGAATACAACGAGTGGCTGGCGTCCATCTCGCCACGCATTCTCGCACTGGTCTTCCTGATCAAGCGCTTCTACCGGCCGCAGTGGGGGGATAACTGGAAGCGTCACCTTTCGGTGGATGAGGTCGACGGCGCGCCGGCCCATGAGCTTAAACTGAATGACCGCAATATCATCGCGTCTTACCTGCGCGTGGGCTTCGACCGCGACTCAAAGTGGCGCACTTTCAAGTTGCGCCAGGACTATATCGCAACCGAGAAGGTGCAGATGGAGGATGACATCACCGCATCCGTGGTGGTTCCGAAACAGCTCATCTCCATCTGTGGCCTGGCGGATATGCACGACCACTGTGTCAAGCTGGTCAGGAACTGCGAGTACCGTCTGTTCCAGCGGCCGGATGACGCAATACATCCCGGCTTCGACAAGCAGACCGAACAGGATATGGCCGAACCCGGCAACTTCCTGGCCAATTACGAGCCCCTGCATGGGAAACGCCTGAACGCCCTCGTCGAGGATGTGCACACCTTCTACCGGTTTACGACACCCATGCAGGCCCTGCTGAAAAAGACCTATGACAGGGGCAGCGGTTTCGTGGTCTCCTCGGCGCACCCCCGGATCGTGGACGGCAAGCCCTCGAAAAATCCGCGTTACCTGCAGATCCGTCCCGATCTCGTTAATCCGGTACGCAAGTACCTGGCCGATATGAGCACCCGGTTTCACCGCAAGCTGGAACTGCACGATCCGGTGTGCCATCCCGTCAATGCGGTGCTGGCCGGGCGGCGCAACAATCCGCCGGAGCCCGGTATTCGCCCCCTGGCCGTGTACAACCCGATCCACTTTCAGCACCTGCCGGAACTGTTCATGGATTTCATCTGCAGCCTGACCGGAAAGTCACCCTCGACGACCGGGGCGGGTACGGAGGGCGCACTGACCAAGGGACCGTTCAATGCCCTGCGTGCGACGGCAGACCTGAACAATGCACTGGTATCGTTCATTCTCACCGGTTACCCCGGCTTTTCCAGTTCGGCGGGTCATATCGGACCGAATGTGCGCATCGACCACGACGTCAGTCTGCTGATCCCGGAGATCTGGGCACGTCTGCCGCCGCAAGAACGCCAGCCTGATTTCCTCATCGAGGGAGGATTCCTTGAACCACTGGAGGATTTCGAACACGACGGCAAACCGGTCCTCGCCAGCCGCCTGGGTTACCGGATCACCGAACGCTTCGTGCACGGTTATCTGGGCAAGATCTTCGACAACCCGAGTGCCGTTTTCACGGAGGAGATTCTCAAACCGGAAATCCAGGACCTGGATGTCTTCGTCGATGGCGTCAACAACATCGTCGAGGCGCAGCAACGCGTCGCGCTGCAGTACCTGGAGGACGGCAGCATCGCAGATGCCTGTCCACCCTTGCAGGCCCTGCTGCTGATCATGGCCACCGGCAAGTACTCGGGAATGGATGTGCATCATCCGGAGATCCGTGCGATGTTCACCCGCGAACACCTGCTGGTCTCCGACTGGTACCAGGAACGGCTCGAGGTCAAGCAGCAGCGCGATATTGAGCTGTGGCAACGCCACGTTGACAGTCTGCGGCAGTTCCTTGATGACAGGGATTATAGCGATGAGGCCGAACGTCTGGGTATCGATGCGCGGCTGGAAGAGGCCGTTGCTAGGCTGGAACGGGTGAAGCAGCCGGAATACCTTCAGGGCCTGGTGGGTACACTGGGCGCTGATCCGCTGCAGCCGCCAAGGGTCATGGCCGAGGCGAACATCATCAACTGGGGTAAGGCCAAACTGTCACCTGCACGGGAAAAACCGAAAGTGAAGGCGAAACCGCCGGCGGCCGCTGCTACTGCTGCTGCTGCGAGGGAAGTGGTCGAGCCGGTCCCGGAAATCAAGACGCCTTCCCTGCTGCAGCGTTTCTGTACCAGGTTAGGATGGGCTCGCCTCAACTGATATCATGCGACCAGCGGTTCCTGCAACGCAATTCTCCTGCCGGCAATACCGCTGTGGGTGACGTTGTTGGTTTCCGGAAACCAGCGGCCGCGCAACGGTCCAGGGGCAAGACCCTGTGCCGGCACGGTTTTCACATGTGGGTGATAGAGAAAGACAACCGTTTCGACAGCAAGCAGGGGCGCCTCGTTACGCTTTACCGCTGCAGCCGGTGTGGTATGACGAAAACCATGGCGCACTGATCCCGGTCCACCCTTGCCGGTGCACCGGCCTTGAAATACCGCGGTATCGTCCCCAGCTAACAGCGAATTGTCGGTATACAGTGCGGCGGCATGCAGGATTCCAGCAACCGGTTCTGACTGCCGTCCGCAACAGCGAGTCATTCATGAGTGAAGCCGTTCACATCGTTTGCCCCCACTGCGTGGCGGTCAACCGTATTCCCGTACAGCGCCTGGGTGATGCACCCCGCTGCGGCAGGTGCAAGCAAGCCCTGTTCACGGCGCATCCCGTGGCGCTGCAGTCACACAGTTTTCGAACGCATCTCGAGCGCAGCGATATCCCCCTGGTGGTCGATTTCTGGGCGGACTGGTGCGGCCCCTGCAAGATGATGGCGCCTGCGTTCGAACAGGCTGCCGGGCAACTGGAGCCGCGGGTGCGGCTGGCGAAGCTCGATACCGAGGCGGAGCGGGACATCGCGGCCGGGTACGGCATCCGCAGTATTCCGACCCTGGTGATGTTCCGCAATGGCCGGGAGGTTGCCCGCCAGCCCGGTGCCATGGGCGCAGCCGATGTCGTCCGCTGGGTACAGGCGCATCTCCAGCACTGACCCGGATAGCGCGCCTGATCAGAACAATGACAATACCGTAGCCCGGATGCAGCGTACGCCTACAAGGAGAAGGTGAGACCGCGAAGCGGTCGAGGGACTGGCCTGGGCGCGGCCATGTAGGCGGTAGACACCAACAGTAGGCGCCTTAGGCGATGCAGGAGCAATTGTCGAGCGGAATCGGGAATGCGATGTATCCCCTGAGCCGGTATTAAGTGCTGTCTGGATGTTTAACCCGCATCTCACGGCGCATTGTGTAATGAGGAATTCCTACTTGCTTCCCGTATACTTGCAGCCATTCTGCTCGGACCCTCTTGCATGCTGCACATCACTCCACACATCTTCATACCGCAGGAGGATATTTCGATCAGCGCGGTACGCGCCGGTGGGGCAGGTGGCCAGAACGTCAACAAGGTCGCGACCGCGATTCACCTGCGCTTCAATATCCGGACATCCTCGCTACCGGAGGACTGCAAGCAGCGCTTGCTGTCGCTGCCTGATCGCCGTATCAGCCGGGATGGCGTCATCGTCATCAAGTCGCAGGAGTACCGCAGCCAGGAAAAAAACCTGCAGGCGGCCAGACAACGGCTGCGAACCCTGATCCGGCGTGCACTGCAGCGACGCAAGCAACGCATTCCGACCCGTGCGACCGCTGCCGCGAAACGGCGTCGCCTGGAGGAGAAGGCGCGCAGGGGCAGGCAGAAGCAGCTGCGCGGGAAGGTGGATATCGTCTGAAGGGGGCGGGCTTACATCCCCTGGATGAGTACGACTGCAGCATAGGTTGCTGCAGCCGTCAGCCGTTCGCTCAGAGTTTTTCCAGGAACTCCTCCGGCATGTCGGTGGCCAATTCCAGGGCTCCGTCCGCGCCCGCATACAACGGATCGCTGATACAGGTAAAGGAGCACGGCTCGAATTGTTTGGTGGCTTGAGTGAGGTAGCCGTCCAGACCACTGATCTGGCTGCCGCCACCGGCGACGATTATATTCTTGCGCACGCTTTCCTGGAATTCGGGGTCGAAGCCGGCGATGAGGTCGATGACCGTCTCGACGATGGCGGGCATGGTACTTTCGCAGGCCTTGCGCATCTCCTCGGTAATATCAAACTCGGTGAACTTGCCGTCCACCGGGGCCTCAATCTTGACCCGGCGTTTCGGATCCCCCACGAAACCATGTTTTTCCTTGAAGCGGCGTACCATGTTCAAAGAGAAGTCTGCCTCGGGATGTTTTTCCGACAGCAGCTTGAAGAGCTGTTCATCCACGTAATCACCGGCCATGAGCAGGCTGCGCTGATCCTCTTCCATGGGTACGGTACCGTGCATGATGCAGAAATCCACGGTGCCGGCGCCGATGTCGATGATCATGGTGTTGTCCAATGTGCCCAGCCCGTAGGCCACGGAGAAGGGCTCGGAGACCACCATCAGTTTATTCGCATGGCGGGAGATGGCGTTCTTGATGGCGATCTTGTTGACCTTGAGGGCCTCCGCCGGTACCCCCACCGCGACGCAGATCTCACTGTCCGCGCCGGCATCGGCGAGCTCGATGAGATGGCCGATCAGTTCCTCCACTGCTGCTTCATCCTGCTCGGTACCTTCTTTGAGCACACCGTTCTGCAAGGGCCGGGAGAGATTCAGTGCCAGGCGGTGCTCCAGCGCCTCGTTGCCGAACAGCGCGCGTTTGCCGAGCATCTTCCTGGAAACGAAATCTTTGGGCCAGCCGACATAGCTTTCCACCCACTTGCGGTTGCCGTTACTCGCGGATACCACTGACCTGGAAGTGCCCAGGTCGATACCGATGTACTGCATGCTATCTTTCTTGCTTGGCGACATATACTGTCTTACCTCCCTCAATCGTTCTTCGATATCCGCGGTGTTCAAGGTACTCAACGATTCCCGTTTGCAAGTAGTCCGCGATGTTGTCCCGGTAACCCGCCTTGCTGAGACGGGTTTCCTCCGCCTTGTTGCTGATGCAGGAAACCTCCACAAGCACGCTCGGCACTTCGACACCCAACAGTACCATAAACGGTCCGGTCTTGGACCCGGCGTCGATCAGATCACGATTGTGCCTTTTCAGGTTGCTGTAGAGCTGCTGGTGTATGGCGCCGGCAAGGTCCTTTGATTCCTCGGTCTTGAAGGTGTCTCCGATCCTGGCGATGACCCGGCGAAAGTCGCCCATGGAATAATCGGAGTCGCGGTTTTCCTTCTCCGCGAGTTCCAGCGAACGCTGATCCGTATGCGGCCCGAAATAATAGGTTTCGACATAATTCAGGGGGGCGGAGCCGGGCGGCAGGGAATTCACATGGATCGAGATGAACAGGTCTGCCCTGTTCTTCTCCGCGAAGGCGATCCGCTCCTTCAGGTACACTTTCCTGTCGTCCTCACGGGTGAGCAGGACGCGGTAGATTCCGGACCGGTCGAGCTTGTCCCTGAGCCGCTTGGCGATATCCAGTGCCACGTCTTTCTCCAACAGTCCCTGTTGGCCCGTTGCACCCGGGTCGATGCCGCCATGCCCCGGGTCGATGATGATGGTCTGGACCTTGAGATTGAAGAGGTCTGCCATGGGCATTCCGAGCCGGGCGATCATGGTGTCGTAGCGATCGCTTGCGGCCATGGTCTCCTCACCGGGGATTCGCGTGGGTTCCAGGGCCGGGGATCGGTAATCTTCCGAGGCGGCGCTCCCTGCCGGTACGGCGGCCTGGAGGGTATCTGCGAGATATTGCAGTGATTGTGGATCGACCAGCTGCATGGCGACCGGTCCGGTCCCGTCCACGGTAACCAGCCGGAAGCTGATACCGAACAATGCGACGAGACCCAGCAATGCGGCCAGGAACGCCTTGTTCTGGTATCCAGTGTCATTAACTTGAGTCAGGGGTTCGGGAGCGGGGCTGGTTCGCCGCTTGCCATGATAGCTGCGCGGAATGCCTGCATTGTCCTCGTAGACACCCCGTAGTACCTTGGTTTTGGTATCTGAATGGCGACTCATATCCCAGGGTGATAATCTTCACGTTGGTCGTTATGCAGACCGGCAAGCTTCATACCATGAACGATATCTGCGTCAAGCGACGGCAACTCGTCACACCTCAGAACCGTTTTCAAGCGTCTTTACAGGTCCGTCTGTCTGAGTGTATCGGAATCTTACCGCAGTACTGCAAACCGGATCACCCCGGCGGATAAATTTGTCTGAAGCCTGTCGCCACATCCTGCAACCGCGGCCTGGATAAATGCAAAGCTCTACAGAAAACACCGACAAATAGAATATATATTTCAATATATTGTGCAATAGTCCTAAAAAATAACCTGAGTGTATGTCGGCAGACTCAATAGGGTGCAACGTCTGTTGCTTCGATAAACCCGCGGGCCGCTCGAGCATGACGTCCCGTATGACCCGGGCGGTGTGAGTGGGCCAAGTGGAGCATTCCTTGAACGACAGCGGGACGTTGATCAACTCCCGGTATTCTCGGGCAGGGGTGGCTCCACGGGATTGCGGGGAGGCTTCCCCGACAGCAGCGATACCGGCGAGGCGGCTTTTCCGCCCTTATCGTAGTTCACCTGCAGTTGCTGCAGGTTTTCCATTGCGGTGCGGTTGTCCGGCTTTAACCGCAGGGCCTGCATGAAATGTTCGATGGCCTGTTCGTATTTGCCCTGGTGTTTCAGGATCATACCGAGGGTGTTATGTGTCCGGTATTGCTGGGGATTGACACGCAGTGCCTCCCGGCTGTGCGCCAGCGCCTCGTCGTAGCGTCCCTGACGGAGCAGGAGCTCGCTGAGCTTCACGAGCGCGAATTCGAAGTCCGGTTTGAGCTGCAGTGACACTTTGTAATTCCGAATGGCGGCAGCGTCATCACCCTTCTTTTCCAGCAGTTCAGCGAGTCCACCATACACATAGTAGTTGTCTGGCCTGAGTATGAGTTCCGCGCGGCATTGTTCGATGGCCTCCTTGATCCTGCCCATCTTTCCCAGGATAGTTGCCAGCTTTGCATGTACGCCCGGAGTGTCCGGAGAGATTTTCAGCGATTCATTCAGATAATGGATGGCCTCGTCCATTTTACCCAGGGCATAGGCGGATCTGGCAAGCCGGTCATACAGTAGTTCGCTCGGGCCCAGCAGGTTCAGGGATTGCTGGAACACCGGGTAGGCCTCCTCGAACTTGCCGGCCCATTCCAGCACCTTGCCGAGGTTCAGCAGTGCGCCACCTTCATCTCGAGGGTCGATGCCCGCGAGCACTTTTTGCTCGACGGCCTTGCGGGCCGCCGTGTTCCAGCCGGTCCCGGGCGTGACCACGCCCTCGTGCTCCAGTTCCTGGAACAGCGCCAGGCCCAGCATCCGGTAGCCTTCCTTGTTGGCGTGCACGTGGTCGACGAAATACTCCTTGCCGAACACCGTATGCCCGTATCGCTCCCGATAGGCCGCCCGCAGGATTCCCGGGAAATCCACCAGCGGCACGTCTTCCTCCGCCGCCACTTGCGCCACGTCGCGCTGCATCGAGGCCAGGATGCGCAGCGGCGCCACGTCCTCCTCGACCGCCCGGCGCAGCGCCTGTTCGGCCTCGGCGTAACGCCCCTGCCGGAACCGCAGCTGGCCGATCCGGTAGTGCAGTTCCGCATAGCGGTCGTCGATCGCCAGCGCCTCACGATACGCGGCCAGCGCAGCGCCGGCATCACCCGCGGCCTCCTGCGCCTTGCCCTGCTCGTAGTGCGCCTGCCATTGCGCGAGCGCCGCCGCATCCAGCCCCGCGCGGTGCTCGCTCTTGAACGGCGACATGCTGCGGATGTTGATCGCCGGCTGCACGAACACGATCCCGGCGTCCACGCTGCGCGCGATCTTCACCATGCGCACCAGGTTCAGGCGATAGTGGGTGGTGATCTGATGCTTGAGGAGGTCGTCGCGGTGATAGCTCTGCGGGCCGACGGTGTGGTTGAGAATCTCGTCGACCTCGCCGCTCATCTGGCTGCGCGCCCGCGCCTGCTTGAGCGAGTCGGGGCGCAGCGCATCGATCGCCTCGGCCAGGGCGGTATAGACCCGCGTGCCGCTGAGCGTGGCGTTGAGGTTGAGCAGCCAGCCGGGCATATTGATCAGCCCCCCGTAGGAGCGTTGCTCGAGGAACTCGTTCTGCCCGGAATAGACGATGAACAGGTCCGGCTGGTACTGCTTGAGCTCGCCCATCAGCCTGGCCACCCGGTAGCTGGCGTAGCTCACTCCGCCGGCGTTGATGACCTCCCAGTTGCGTGACGGCGCGGCGGCCTTGAGGTAGGCGCGCAGCCAGCCGCAGAAGGAGAGCTCGTCGAAATAGGGCCGCCCGTAGGTGGTGGAGCCGCCCATGCAGAAGATGCGGTAGGTGCCAGGGGCTTTTACTTTCGGGAACTCCTGAGGGTTGAACATGGCTTGCTTGTTGGGGGCGGTGCGCATCCAGACGCTGCCATCGGGGGCGGTGTGCTCGACGAACTGCGGGACGTTCCTGGCAAACCCCACGAAGGGGTCCTCGGTGAGCAGCATCGGGCGCACGCCGGCCACGGCGAGCACCAGCTCGGCGGTGCCGAAAAAGACCACAACAATGATAAGGGTGAACAGTGTGTGCTTGACGTACATACGCAATCGTAATGTTGCCATGGGCAAAGTTTTGTCGACTCCGGTGTGGCCGTCAGCCTCCGCGGCTGCTGATCGTTCCTATCATTGCCTTGCGAGCGGTGTATGCCAGTCCCAACGTCGACAGTAGGGTAAATTACAGCGATTTGAGGGTCTTGTGTTTGACAAAAATCAAGAAGCCCGTAATCCATGCCGGAATGGGCATAAGGTGAAGTCCGACAGCCTCCTGGCATGCGCCGAGCCGGTTGTTTGACGGTGCGGGACGCTCCGCTCAGGTGCTGAGATTTCGCGCCAGCAATCCCATTTCGATTGCGGGTTCATCCAGCGGTATCTGCACGCGGTGGCCGCTCCCGGGAGCAACTGTCACCGGCTTGCCGTCCAGGTCGCGCATCTGCTCCAGTCGGAAGGTCCGGTTGCCGCCAGGCAGGATCAGTTCCAGTTCGTCACCAACGGCAAAATGGTTCATCACCTCAATGCAGGCCAGGCCGGTGTCGCGGTTAAAACCGGTCAAGGCACCCACAAAGCGTTGCCGGCAACTGGCCGACTGACTTTGCAGGTAATTCTGATAGTCCTGGTCCGGGTGGCGTTGCAGGAAACCATCGGTATAACCACGGTTTGACAGGTTTTCCAGTAGACCGAGCTGACCGGCATCGAAGGGTAATCCCGACACGGCATCATCGATGGCCTTGCGATAGATCTGCGTCGTACGCGCGACGTAGTAGTACGACTTGGTGCGGCCTTCGATCTTCAGGCTGTCGATGCCCATTTTCACCAGGCGCTCGATATGTTCCAGGGCACGCAGGTCCTTGGAGTTCATGATATAGGTGCCGTGTTCATCTTCCTCAATCGGCATCAGGCTGCCGGGCCGGCTGCCTTCCTCGAGCAGGAAGACCTGTGTGACGGGACTGGCGCCGGCGTGTTCTGCCGGCCTGGCATCGCCGCACTCGTCCGGCTTTGCTTGCTGGAGACGATAATCCCAGCGGCAGGCATTGGTGCAGCTGCCCTGGTTCGCGTCGCGGTGGTTGAAATAGCCCGACAACAGGCAGCGGCCTGAATAGGCAATACACAGCGCACCGTGAACGAAGACTTCCAGTTCCATCAGCGGGCAGTGCTGGCGGATCTCCTCGATCTGGTCCAGCGACAGTTCGCGCGACAGGATGATGCGCCGGATGCCCTGCCTTTCCCAGAAGCGCACACTGGCGTAGTTCATGGTGTTGGCCTGTACCGACAGATGGATCGCCATGTCCGGCCAGCGTTCCCGCACCATCAGGATCAGTCCCGGGTCGGCCATGATCAAGGCATCGGGGCCGAGTGCCATGACCGGCTCAATGTCCTGCATAAAGGTACGGATCTTGGCGTTGTGTGGCAACCCGTTGCTGGCGAGATAGAACTGTTTGCCAGTGGCTTGGGTCTCGCGGATACCGGCCGCCAGATTTTCCAGCTTGTGGAAATCGTTGTTACGCACCCGCAGGCTGTAGCGCGGCATGCCGGCATAAACGGCGTCTGCGCCGTAGGCCAGTGCATATCGCAGGTTGTTGAGAGTGCCGGCCGGGGCCAGCAGTTCAGTCGTTGACATGGTCAGCAGCACGTTGCGGGTCCGCGTCTGATTATATGCAAAACCGCAGCGGGCAGGGTGTTAACCGGGGTAGTCGATCGCCACCACGACGTAAGTGCTCCTGCCGCCCGGTGTATCGGCCTGGATTTCATCGCCCACCGATTTCTTCAATAGCGCCCTGGCAAGTGGGGCGTCGACGCTGATCCAGCCCTTTGCGGGATCGAACTCGTCCGCACCGACGATGCGATACGCGACCTCGGCACCAGCCTCATCTTCCAGCGTTACCATCGCGCCGAAAAATATCCTGGCATTGTCCGCGGGCGGTGACTGGACTACCTTGAGTTCCGGCAATCGTTTCTGCAGGTAGCGAATGCGCCGGTCGATCTCGCGCAGTTGCTTCTTGCGATAAATGTATTCCGCATTTTCCGAACGGTCTCCCTCCGCAGCGGCGGCTGCAAGCGCACGGGTGACACGGTTGCGGCGCTGCCACAGGGCCTGGAGTTCTGCCACCAGGCTACGGTAGCCTGCGGAGGTGATGTAGGGAGATGATTTTTTCGCGGGCGGGCGATAACGTCCCATATGCCATGGGTCCGGTGAATCAGTATTGAATTCAAAAAAACCCCGCCTGCCGGCGGGGTTCATTTATTGCCGTGGGATCTATTGCCCCGTTACTGTCCGATTACGTTGACTGCCTGCAGTCCTTTCGGACCCTGCTCGACATCGAAGTTTACTGTTTGGCCTTCCGCCAGAGTCTTGAATCCTTCGCCGTTGATCGCGGAAAAGTGTACGAAGACATCTTCACCACCATCGGAAGGGGCGATAAAGCCAAAACCCTTGGATTCGTTGAACCATTTAACAGTACCTGTAGCCATGTAACACCTCTGTGAAAAAATTAATACAAGTTTCAATTGCAAATTAATAAGGAAATATAGCGGGAGTCTTGCAAGGTGCTTCCGGGATGACCTAAGAAATGTGCAATCGTTTTTCCGTGTATCGAAAGCGGCAGGAAAAAATATGCCCCCCTTGTTCGATCACTACGGATAATACAACAGTTTCCGGAAAAAAACCTGTTTTTTGACCTCACCTGTGACGGTTTCCAGGCACTTCAGGGGCTGGCAAGCCCCGGTGTCTTTCCTCATAATGTGGCGCTTTTCCGCGGGGTGAAATCATCATGTGGTTCAGGAATCTGCAGCTCTACCGGCTGGGCCGGCCTTTTGATCTGTCTCCGGAAGACCTGGAAGCGCGCCTGCAAGCCGATGCCTTCCAGGGCTGCAAGCGAATGGAGATGCTCGCCACCGGTTGGGCACCGCCACTGGGTCGGCACGGTGCGCAACTGGTACATGCCGCCAACGGTTACATCCTGATCTGTGCCCGCAAGGAAGAGAAGATCATTCCGGCGGCTGTGGTGCGACAAATGCTGGAAGACAGGGTCGCTGAAGTCGAGGCTGCCGAGGAGCGCGAAATTTATCGCCGCGAGAAACTGCGCATGAAGGAAGAGATCATTGTCGACCTGCTGCCGCGCGCTCTCACCCGCATCACCAACCAGTTCGCATATATTGATGTGCGCCAAAATTACATCGTTGTCGACAGCGCCTCGCCTGGCAAGGCGGAGACACTGATCAGCCAGTTGCGCACCTCGCTGGGTCGCCTGCCGGCGACACCGGTGAAGTGCCGGCAATCGATTTCCACCCTCATGACCCGCTGGCTGGGCGGCGAGCGCTTGCCGCACGATTTTTCGCTGGGCAATGAGTGCGAACTCAGGCATCCGCAGCCGGGCGGGGGCGTGATCAACTGCAAGCACCAGGACCTGGGGGCGGGGGAGGTTCGTAACCACATCAAGCAGGGCAAGCTGGCCTTCAGGCTGGCGTTGCAGTGGAAGGAACGGTTGTCCTGCGTATTGCATGATGACCTGTCGATCAAGCGCCTGCGTTTCGAGGACATCGTCCGGGAAGCCGAGAGCGAGACCGAGGCGGATGATCCCATGAGCCGTTTCGATCTGGATTTCTCCATCATGGTGCTGGAACTGGCCGCTTTCCTGCCAAGCCTGCTTGCCGCGCTGGGTGGCGAGGCCGATCCGGCCGCGGATGCAGTGGAAACGCCGGCCCATGCAGCGGCAAGTATCGAGGTTCTGGCAACGGCATAAGCCAGTGACTGCGATCCATGATCAGTTGCTGGCCGACTGCAGACTCATCGGACGCTTCCGTCTCTGTCATCTGCTTTTGCTGCTGGATGCCAATTATCCCTGGTTTATCCTCGTTCCGGACCGCGATGGCATCACCGAAATCCACCAGCTGCCGGATGCAGACCAGCAACAACTGATTCATGAGTCCTCGCGGTTTGCCCGTGTGCTGGAGGTGGTCTTTGAGCCCGACAAACTGAATATCGCGGCTCTGGGAAACCTCGTTCCGCAATTGCACATCCACCACATCGCCCGTTATCGAAACGACCCGGCCTGGCCTGCGCCGGTGTGGGGGAGGGTGGCGCCACGGCCCTACAGCCCCGAGGCGCTTGCCGGCGTGCTGGCAAAGCTCGATGCGAAGCTGGAACTGCTACCGGATTTCCAGCCTGTGGATCGTATTTCCAAATGATCGCAGGGCTGGGACCCGGATTCGGGCCTGGCGGCCTCCATCCAGGCTACCAGTCAGCCGGCAACAAAAAGGCGACCCGCGGGTCGCCGTCAGTTCGGTAATGTGATTCGGCCTTGTTGTCGATTCGACGATCCTCAGCCGACGCGTTCTGCGCAAAGTTGCTGGCCGCTCATTTGTTCCAGGATTTCAAACGACGAGGTGCGGTCGGTGTCGTAGGAGACCAGCATCAGATGCGGTCTGGTGTCGTTGAAACGGGCATTGATGATGCCATTCTGATGAGACAGTGCTTGTTCCACATTCCTTCGGGTGTCTGCACCAAGCCGGTTGTCAATGTGCATTACCATATCGGTGACGTGCATGCGCGTGCTCCTCCTAATGGTTGTAATAAAGCCCCAAACTGACTTTGTGGTTACTGCGGTTGCGGCATCCTGCCAGGAATCCCCATGGCCGGAATTCTGACTAAAAACCTTACGATTGTCAATGAAAATATTTATAACCACATGTAACTAAAAAATTAAATTATGAATACCATGTGTTTTTTGTGGACGAATTCTCTCCATCCAATATTTATGAATATCGGGGCGAAGGGGCTGGCCCCGGTTTGCGATCAAGGGGCTGGAAACAGGGTAATTTATTGCTTTAGAGTGAGAGTTGCCGCAGGCAATCCAGGGCGGCGGTCTTGTAGCATTCCGCCAGGGTGGGGTAGTTGTAGACACTGGCGGCCAGCACATCCACACCGGCATCGCAGTTCATGGCCATCTGCCCGACATGGATCAGCTCGCTGGCCGATTCTCCGACGATGTGGATGCCGAGCAATTCACCGGTGTTCCACGCAGCCAGTACCTTCATGAAGCCGTGTTCCTCCCCGATGATCTGGCCACGCGCGGTCGCGGCAAACCGTGCCCGCCCGACAACGTAGTCGATGCCACGCTGCTGCAGTTCGCGTTCCGTCTCGCCGGTCCAGGAAAGCTCCGGTATGGTGTAGATGGCCATGGGCAGGTGGCCATGTGCCAGTACCGGTTTCGCCGTCAGGGCATGTTGCACCGCCAGACGTCCCTGTTCCATGGCAGTGGCCGCCAGCGAGGGGCGCCCGGCGAGGTCGCCGATGATGTAGATGTGCGGCTGTGCGGTCTGATGATCCGCGTTGATCCGCACCCAGCCGTGGTCATCCGCGACCAGCCCGGCACCGGCCAGGTTGAGGCTGTCATAGTTCGGCTCCCGGCCCAGCGCATACAGCAGCATGTCGGCCTCCAGCCTGTCTCCCCGAGCCGTGTTTAACACGACACGGTCGCCGGCCCGGCTGATGTCAGCGGCCCGCGTCTGCATGTGCAGGCGGATGCCCATGTCGCGCAAGTCGTTTTCCAGGATCTTCAGGATATCCTCGTCCAGATAGGCGAGCAGGTGCTCATGGGAGTCCAGCAGCTGCACTTCGACACCCAGGGGTGCGAACAGGGTGGCGAACTCGCAGGCGATCACCCCGCCGCCGATCACCAGCAGGCTTTCGGGCAGCTGCCGCAGCTGCAGGATGGAGGTGGAATCCAGCACCCGCTCCTTGTCGAATGGCACCGTTTCCGGGCGGCGTGGCCGCGAGCCTGCCGCCAGGATGATGATATCCGCCCCGAGCCGGTCCCGGCTGCCGTCGGGACGTTGGATTTCCAGGGTGTGCGGGTCGTGAAAGGCGGCCTCACCCGGGATCAGTGTAATGCCTGCAGCCAGCAACTGTTGCAGCAGCTGTGCCGCCTGGCTTTCGATGACGCGCTGCTTGCGGCTGACGGCTTCTCCCAGGAAGCCGCCCTGCAGGCGGCCACGTGTGGTAGTGGTCTCGCGCATGCCCCGGGCGGCGAAACGCGAGGTCAGCCAGGCCGCTTCCCGCAATGCCTTGCTGGGAATGGTGCCGGTCTGCAGGCTGACACCACCCAGCCGTGGCTTGCGCTCGATCAGCCCGGTGCGCTTGCCGAGGGCCGCGGCCTGCAGTGCCGCACTCTGCCCGCCGGGCCCGGAGCCCACCACGAGGATGTCGAAGTGTTGCTGCGCCATTCATCTCACCTGACAGGATGATTTCAGGCTGATGCGGTATTGCGCGCCGCGCGCTTGCGTTCGTGTTCCAGCCGCTGTTTCTTGCGCAGCCGGATATGGTTGGGGGTGACCTCCACCAGTTCGTCGTCGTCGATGAATTCCAGCGCCTGCTCCAGGCTCATGCGGATCGGCGGGGTGAGCAGGATGTTCTCATCCGAGCCGGCGGCACGGATGTTGGTCAGCTGTTTGCCCTTGAGCGGGTTCACCACCAGATCGTTGCCGCGGGAATGGATGCCAATGATCATGCCTTCATACACGGATTCCCCGTGGCCTATGAACAGTCGGCCGCGCTCCTGCAGGTTGAACAGGGCATAGCCCAGCGCCTTGCCGGCACCGTTGGCGATCAGCACGCCGTTGATGCGCTGGCCGTACTCACCGGCCTTCATCGGGCCGTAGTGAGAGAACACGCTGTAGATCAGCCCGGTTCCCTGGGTGGTGGTGAGAAACTCGGTGCGAAAGCCGATCAGGCCGCGCGACGGCATGATGTAGTCCAGGCGCACCCGGCCATTACCGTCGGGCATCATGTCGGTGAGCTCGCCGCCGCGCTCCCCCAGCTTTTCCATGACGCTGCCCTGATGGACATCCTCGATGTCGACGGTTACCTGCTCGTAGGGTTCGTGGCGCTCACCGTCGACCTCCCGGATGATCACCTCTGGCCGGGAGACGCCCAGTTCATAGCCCTCGCGACGCATAGTCTCGATGAGAATGGCCAGGTGCAGCTCGCCGCGGCCGGAGACGCGGAACTTGTCCGGATCGCCGGTATCCTTGACGCGCAGCGCGACGTTGTGGATTAGCTCGCGCTGCAGGCGCTCGTGAATATTGCGCGAGGTGATGTACTTGCCGTCCTTACCGGCGAAGGGTGAATTGTTCACTTGGAAGGTCATGCTGACGGTGGGCTCGTCCACGCTCAGCGGCATCAGGGCCTCGACGGCGGCCGGATCGCAGAGGGTGTCCGAGATGCCAAGCCCGTCGATGCCGGTAAAGGCGATGATGTCACCGGCACTGGCTTCGGGTAACTCGGTGCGTTCCAGGCCCAGGAAGCCGAGCACCTGGCCAACACGGGCGTTGCGGCGCTTGCCGTCGCGGGTAACCACCGTCACCTGCATATTGGTTTTCACCGTGCCGCGGCTGATGCGGCCAATGCCGATGACGCCGACGTAGCTGCTGTAGTCCAGCGAGGTGACCTGCAGCTGGAACGGCCCGCTAGGGTCGACCTGCGGCGGTTCCACCCGGGAGATGATGGTCTCGAACAGCGCCGTCATGTCCTCGCCCGGGTGATTGGCATCGGTGCCTGCGTAACCCTGCAGCGCCGAGGCGTAGATGACGGGGAAGTCCAACTGTTCGTCGGTGGCGCCGAGCCGGTCGAACAGATCGAAGGTCTGGTTTAGCACCCAGGCAGGGCGGGCGCCGGGACGGTCGATCTTGTTGATGACGACGATCGGCTTCAGCCCCAGGTCAAAGGCCTTCCGGGTGACGAAGCGCGTCTGTGGCATCGGCCCGTCCACGGCGTCGACCAGCAGCAGCACCGAGTCCACCATGGAGAGCACGCGCTCTACCTCGCCACCGAAATCGGCGTGCCCGGGGGTATCGACGATATTGATGCGGTAGTCGCCCCAACGGATGGCCGTGTTTTTCGACAGGATGGTGATGCCGCGTTCCTTTTCCAGGACATTGGAGTCCATGACCCGTACCGGGACGGCCGCCCGTTCGCCCAGCGTTCCGGACTGGCTGAGGAGTTGGTCCACCAGAGTGGTCTTGCCATGATCGACATGTGCGATGATGGCGATATTTCGCAGTTTGGTGATCATAAGATAGAATGTTCGGATCCGCGGTCGCGGAGCAGGAGTCGTGTTCCAACAAGATTATACTGGGGAAACCCGCACGGCGACACTGTTTCCGTGTGGAGTCCTTCTTCCGGCCTACCATTGGCGTAGCCCGGATGCAGCGCACGCCTACAAGGAGAAGGTGAGACCGCGAAGTGGTCGAGAGACTGGCCTGGGCCATGTAGGCGGTAGACACCAACAGTAGGCGCCTTAGGCGATGCAGGAGCAATATTGTCGAGTGGAACCCGGGATGGAGTTTGTTCTGACCGGCAACTCCGGCCATCGATCCCGGATTACGGCCTTACGGTCTTCATCCAGGTTACCTGCATGGACACCCATTGGGGAAGGCTGCGCGTCCTATTTATCCGCAAACCCACACACGGCAAATACGGGGTCAGAATGTGACAACTGGCCGGCGTACTTGTCGTCCGCGGGGCGCGGCAGGCCGCGCATGGATTTGGTTCGCCGTTCCCGGAATCCACCTGCCAGGCGGAAATATTCCAGCACCAGTGTCATGCGCTCGAAGGGGTGCGGCTCTGTCCACAGCTCGATCACCTTGCTCGGAATCCAGCGGTCGGAGAAGGTCACAACGACGGGTGCACCCGGCCTGTGGACGCGCTGCAGTTCGCGCAGGACCTCGATCGGCCGAGTCAGGAACTCGATGGACAGGCTGCAGACAACGGCATCGAGGATATCCATCACCACATCATTGCAGCGCCCGCCGAGTTTCCCGGCAAGACCGCTGCGCCGCTCGATTCCTGCGGCGTCGGTCAGCGGTAGCGGGTGATTGAGATCGATGCTCACCGATTCGTCGTCCATTTCGAGGATACGCAGGGGTGGACGTTACCGGGATAGATGTCCGTGGTGCCTGCCGCGGTGTAGCGGGGATAATGGCGTCCGGCATTCAGTACGATGGGGGACCGTTTTTCCGCTGCAGCCGCAGGTCGGCAATCCGGATGCGGGGTATATTGCGCTCACTCCTGGGCGGTACCAGTTCCCCGGTCGCTAAGGCCTCGCTGACCCTTTCATTATTACTGGCCGGTAGATTCATGGACAGTGCACCCGGCAGGATGTCGTGCCAGAAATTGATTTTCTCGAAATGGTGCCGGTTGTAGTGACGCACCTGCCGGTGTTCCCAGTCGATACGCACTTCGATGGCGGCCAGTTCGGACTGGATTGTCATGATTCTTGCGGGGGTATTTATGGGGCTGCGAGGATGATGCCCGTAACGCATCGCACGCAGCCGGTCCATAACGGATTATCCACTGCCGGTGCGGGGTTACCGTGCAGTCGCTTCAGGGAGGTGGGTGCCGGAGAGTGACGGATGGTTACAGGCAGAAGGATGATTTACCCGTTTCAGATCCTGCAGGATCGCGGCTACAGAGAATGCGATCCCGTTGCAGCCCACAACCAGGCCACTGTAGTATGCCCCGAGAGGCGACCGGCCAGTCAACGGCATTATTTACTGTTATATATACTGGACGGGTACTACCTGACCGAACCGCTGTTGAACCAGATCGAGGTGGCCATCCATGACTATGATCCCTGACCGTCCTGCTCCACTTACGGGCTTGGCAAGATGTTGCTGGAACTGAACCTGGTGGAAAGCAGTAGTGCAGTGGTCGAGCGCTTGCTAAAGAGTTCCGCGGGCGCCATCCAAGCAACCGGCTGAGGCGATGGCAGTCCAACCCCTGTTACTGTTCGCCTGGGGCAACCCCGCGCGTGGCGATGACGCCCTGGGACCCGCGCTGCTGGAGTTGATCGCGGCGCGTCAGGAACAGGGTGAGTTCGGGGATGTCGAACTGCTCACCGATTTCCAGCTCCAGGTCGAACACGCCCTGGACCTGCAGGGTCGCGATCGGGTGCTGTTCGTCGATGCCAGCGTCTCCGCGCAATCGCCTTGCGAGTTGACGGCGCTGCAACCGGAACATGATACCAGCTACACTACCCACGCCATGAGCCCCGCCGCCGTGCTGGCGGTATACGCCCAGATCAACCAAGAACCACCTCCACCCGCATGGCTGTTGTCGATTCGCGGCTACGAGTTCGAGCTCGGAAAGCCACTATCGCCACAGGCCCGCACCAACCTGCAACATGCCGTCACAAAGGCCTGTGAATTTCTCGAGATCAAAATTTTAACACTGTAACCCCGTAGCCCGGATGGAACGGAATGGAATCCGGGACAGTAGTGGGTGCGGGTGCATTCCCGGATTGCACTCGATAATTGCTTCTGTATTGTCTGTCACCTGCATGGCCCAGGGCAGTCTCGGTCTCCATTCTCCCTGCGCGCGTTCGTTCCATCCGGGCCACAATTTGCTCCTAATCCGATACCTCCGGGCTCAATTCAACATAGAACGTCGACATCACGTGCTCCCTGGATTCCGGCTCGGTGTGTGTAGCCCGCAAGCGTGCCTCGACGCGCGCGGCATCGAAAATGTCGCGGTTGACGATCTCCGGGTAGAGCCGGTAATGTCGCGCCAGTTTCATGGACTGACTGCGTGCCTGTTTTTCGTAACGGCACCGCGTCGCGGTCGTCAGCGTCGGTAATAACAGCAGCCATGGTGTCTGCCACGTGATGAAATCGTCGAGAAGCGCGCGATGTACTTCATCATGGTGGCGGATGTCCAGCAGTGCCTCCGGGAAATCAGCGGACGGCAGGTCGCGGTTTAGGAGCGCATCGTCCAGGTTGAGGCCGTGCAGGCCGGTACCGCTGCCGTCGTTATGACGCGTAAATAATTGCAGGGCCGGTGCTTCTTCCCTCGCGCAGGCGTTGATGTATTCGGCCAGGTAATCGCTGGTGGCGCCTGCGTGATCCGGATCGATGCCCAGCTTCGAGGCGGCTTTGCTGCGGAAGGTCTTGCGGCTGTTCAGTCCCGGGGTCCAGGGACATGCCGCGCGGATCAGGTCTATACTGTCCGTGCTCAAGGCGCTTTCCAGCAGTGCCAGCGGACGCCCCTTGCGGTCCAGCAGCCATAATTCGTGGCTGTCCAGAAAGGGGAAGGGTAGATCGTCGTGAACCTTGAGGAGGTGTTCGTAGACCACCACACCCAGGTCTTCCATGGCGCGGAAATCGTCGGAGGGATACAGAGGACCGCGTTTCAGACCGCGGGTTGCCGACCAGGTGCCGTAGCGGATGTCGCTGACCTGGGGTTGGCGACCCTTCGGCAGATCGCTTAGCAGGGCCTCGTTGCTGACATAGATGTCCCACTTGATGCCGTCGGCGGTGACCGCCTCGGCCGACCGGAAGCGGATGCAGCAGATGCTGCCCCGGAAGGGATTCAGCAGCCGCTGTGAATAGCACTGAATCGTCATGATGCCTCTTCTTTCCGCCCCCCTGTATTCGATCATAGGAAGATTGCGGTGTGACTTCCAGCGGCTGGCGTGCGTAGAATGCCTGCCTTTAACCATTGACGGTCCCTTCGGACTTCTTATGCCGCTGCTGCGACTCGACAATTTGTCCCTGGCCTTCGGCCATCACGCCCTGCTGGACGGTGTGGACCTGGAGGTGCGCCGAGGCGAGCGCGTCTGCCTGGTCGGGCGCAACGGTGAGGGCAAGTCCTCGCTGCTGCGCATCATCGGCGGCGAGATTCATGCCGACGACGGGGTATGCTGGATACGCCCCGGTGTTCGCGTTGCCTCTCTGGCGCAGGAAGTCACGCTGGACAGTGACGCCCCGGTGTTCGCTGTTGTCGCCGCCGGGCTGCCGGAGCTCGGCCGGATGATCAGTGACTACCACCAGGCCGTAGCGGTGCTGCAGCAGTCAACCGATGCTGCAAGCCTGCAGCGGTTCGCGGACTTGCAGCATGCGCTGGAAGCGGCCGGAGGCTGGGACTTCGAGCAACGGGTGGAACGCGTGCTCTCACGGTTGCAACTCGACGGCGATGCCGGTTTTCACACCCTGTCGGGCGGCTGGCGGCGGCGGGTCATGCTGGCGCGCGCGCTGGTCTCTGAACCGGAGGTGCTGCTGCTGGATGAGCCGACCAACCACCTGGATATCGAGGCCATCACCTGGCTGGAAGAGTTCATGCTCGACCACCACGGCGCCGTGCTGTTCATCAGTCACGACCGTGCCTTCGTGCGCCGACTGGCGACGCGGATCATCGAGCTCGACCGCGGGCAGTTGACATCCTGGCCCGGCGACTACGACGATTATCTGCGCCGCAAGGCCGAGCAGCTCGAGGTCGAGGCGCGCCATGCCGCATTATTCGACAAGAAGCTGTCTCAGGAGGAGACCTGGATTCGCCAGGGGATCAAGGCACGCCGCACCCGCAACGAAGGCAGGGTACGCGCCCTGCAGGAGATGCGCGATCAGCGCCGCCTGCGTCGTGAACGCTCCGGGAAAGCGGACCTGAAACTGGAAGCCGGAGCGCAGTCGGGGCGGCGGGTATTCGAGGCTGAGCACGTTCGAGTGCAGTTCGGCGAACAGGTCGTCATCCGGGATTTCTCCACCACCATTCTGCGCGGTGACCGCGTGGGCATCATAGGCCCGAACGGTGCCGGCAAGTCCACCCTGATTCGGGTGCTGCTGGGCGAGCAGCAGCCGGACAGCGGGCGGGTGCGGCGCGGCACACGCCAGCAGGTGGCGTACTTTGACCAGCAGCGGGAACAGCTCGATCCCGATGCAACCCTGATGGCCAGTGTCGGCGAGGGCAGCCCGCGGATAATGGTCAACGGCCGCGACCGCCATGTCGCCGGCTATCTGCGCGATTTCCTGTTTCCGCCGGAGCGCCTGAATTCACCGGTCAGCACGCTCTCCGGTGGTGAGCGCAACCGCCTGCTGCTGGCGCGCCTGTTCGCACGTCCCGCCAACCTGCTGGTCATGGACGAGCCCACCAACGACCTCGACGTGGAGACGCTGGAGCTACTGGAAGAGCTGCTGTTGGACTATCCGGGCACGTTGTTATTGGTAAGTCACGACCGTGCCTTCCTCGACAACGTCGTCACCAGTACGCTGGTGTTCGAGGGTGATGGGGCGATCGGTGAGTATGTCGGTGGTTACAACGACTGGCTGTGGCAGCGGCAAAGTGAAGACAGCCGCATGATCAGGGAAGTGTCGCAACTACGCCGGGAAGCCTGTGACGAAACACCCGCCGCGAAGCCGGGGCCGGGCGGCAAACCACGCAAGCTGTCCTACAAGGATCAGCGCGAACTGGAAGCATTGCCGCAACGGATTGAGGCGTTGGAAGCCGAGCAGGCGCAGCTGCAGCGCGAGAGCAGCGACCCCGATTTCTACAAGCATCCCGGGGAAGATATCACTGCGGCCCTGGTGCGACTGGAGGAAGTTGCCGCTGAACTGGAGGTCTGTTACGCGCGCTGGGAGACTCTGGAGTAGTAATGGACAGATCTATTGTCCAGACAGGACTGAGTAGATCCGTCACTTCAGTTCCATATAGGAATCAATGCGTTTTGAAATGTTTTTCAATATGGAATGGCTTTCGGCGGGACACCGCTTGCCAATCAGGATAATTAGTTTGTCTTGAAGTGCTTATGTATTATTCACAAACAATAGGGTAACATCCCCAGCCTTTAACATGATGCTTGCCCGCGATTCGAACCGGTGATATTTCGGAGCGAGCAGGGCGATGAAGAGATTAACCGCTGATACGAATTTGTATGCAGGATGGGCCTTGCCAACCGGGATACAGGTGTATTCATTCCGTTGGACGAACAACGCAGTTCTTCTGCCAGACTGAGCGGCCGGATTTGCCTGATGAAGCTCCTGCCGTTACAGCACGTCATCCGCGGTGGCAGTCAAATTGTTCGTCGTCTTCATCAACCAGGGCTCTACGGATTTGGCATTCAATTATGCGCAACCGCTCAACCATGGCCCTGATGCACGGCTGGATCCGCTGCGGAAAAAGGATGGTCAGCCCGGTTGACTTTCTTCCAGAATCACCTGGTTGCTGCAGTGGCTGATCCCGGCTGCTGACAACTGGTGGAAGAAGTCATGCCGGTGTGTCACAGTCCTTGGCCATACCGCTTAATATAAATGGTTACGAACCAGCATGACCGATGACCGCCACTGCTATGGTGCAGGAGGATCACTGGATGTCCGGCGCTCGCCGGTTGTGTGTGACTCCGACCAGGCAAGGGCGGCCGGAACGGATTGTTCTGTTATCCGCTGTGACCTGCGGATAACAGGCCCCGCAGCGGATATGTTAGTGAAATTTGTATATCAAGTTATGTCGAGGAGAATGGATCGTGACAATACTCGCTGATGAAAAAAGCGTGGTCGCGGCTGGCAGGATATCGGGACTCACAATCTGGATAGCCCCGGTAATTTTCATCCTGGCCGCACTCTATCTCTCTTTCCTGGTTCCCAGCATAGAGATCGCCTGGGTCACCGCCATTCTGCTGCTGACCATCTACCTTTTCGCCTTTGAAGTCGTCAGCGTGGACCTGGCGGCAGTCATCGTCATGGTGCTGTTGGGATTGACTTCACTGCTGGCACCCGTCATGGGTCTGGAACAGGGGTTGGTGGACACCGGACACCTGTTCGACGGATTTTCCAGTAACGCAGTCATGTCGATTATCGCAGTCATGATCATCGGGGCAGGCCTCGACAAGACGGGTATCATGAGCAAGGTGGCGGCCTTCATTCTGAAGGTCGGGGGTGCCAGCGAGGCACGCATCATCCCGATCATCTCCAGCACGGTCGGCGTCATTTCCAGCTTCATGCAGAACGTGGGTGCGGCCGCCCTGTTCCTGCCGGTGGTCAGCCGGATCTCGGCACGCACCGGCCTGCCGATGTCGCGGCTGCTGATGCCCATGGGGTTCTGCGCAATCCTCGGAGGTACGGTCACCATGGTCGGTTCCAGCCCGCTGATCCTTCTGAATGACCTGATCCTGACTTCAAACAAGGCACTGCCTGCCGAGCAGCACATGGACACTTGGTCGCTGTTCTCGGTGACACCGGTCGGTCTGGCACTGGTCGCCACCGGCATCGTGTACTTCGTGCTGGCGGGACGTTTTGTGCTGCCAGGCGGTGTGTCCGCTGAAGGCGCGAAATCCAGCGAGACCATGAAGTACTTCCAGGACGTCTATGGCCTCGACTACGCCCTGTTCGAAGTGATGGTACCGGCGGACAGCAGCCTGGTGGGCAAGATGCTGGATGATGTCGAGACGAAGGAACGCATCCGCGTGATCGCCGCACTCACCCACCAGGACGATCTGCGCATCGGGCCGGGCAGCCTGGCGCGCGACGTCGGTATCGAGGCAGGCTCCGTGCTGGGCATCCTCGCATCACCCTTCAACCTGAAGGCCTTCGTCGAACACCATGGTCTGAAGCTGCGCAAGGACATCGAGACCTTTACCGAGGCGCTGGCGGCAACCAAGGCCGGCATCGGCGAGGTGGTCATCCCGCCCGGTTCCAGCCTGGTTGGCAAGAGTGCGCGCGATGTTTGGATGCGCAAGACTTATGGCATCGCGATGGTCGCTCTGCACCGCAATGGCGAAACCTTGCGCGAGGGCGAAGGCATCCGCGATCTGCCGCTGCAGGCCGGCGACACGCTGGTGGTGCACACCACCTGGGATGCACTGGCACGACTGGAGCAGAACCGCAACTTCGTGGTGGTCACCACCGAGTTCCCGCATGAGGAATTGCGGCCGAAGAAGGTCTGGTGGGCCGGGCTGTTCTTCGCGATCGCCCTGTTCCTGATCCTGTTTACCGATATCCGCCTGTCGATCGCACTGCTGACCGGGGCTGTGGGCATGATCATTTCCGGTGTGTTGTCGGTGGACGAGGCCTACAAGGCAGTCAGCTGGAAGACCGTGTTCCTGCTGGCCTCGCTGATTCCGCTGGGTCTTGCCGTGGAAACCACCGGCACCGCCAGGTGGATCGCAGAGCAGACTCTCTCGGTCGTCGGCGACATGCCGCTGTGGGTGATCCAGTCCGCCGTCGCGGTACTGGCGACCTTCTTCACCCTGGTGATGTCCAACGTCGGTGCCACCGTGCTGCTGGTGCCTCTGGCGGTCAACATCGCCATCGGCGCGGGCGCCAACCCGGCGGTATTCGCTCTCACGGTCGCCATCGCCACCTCGAATTCCTTCCTGATTCCCACGCACCAGGTGAATGCCCTGATCATGGGTCCGGGCGGTTATCGCGTGCCGGATTTCATGCGTGCGGGTGGCGTCATGACGGTCCTGTTCCTGGTGGTGTCGATGTTTATGATGAACCTGGTGTTCTGAGAGCTGAATAATGGAAACCAACGTGATTACTGAAACCCTGGTATGGGACACCCCGATGGCGGCCTCCGCGATCATTCTGGTCGCTACCTTCATCGGCATTTTCACCGAGGGTGTGCATGGCTTTCACCGCGCCAAGTTCGCCATGGGCGGTGCCGCGATCATGGTGATCTGTGGCCAGTATTTCGGCTTTTACAGTCCGGAGTTGGCAGTGGAGTCCATCGACTGGAACGTGGTATTCCTGCTCGGTGGCATGATGACCATCGTCGCGATCATGATTCCCACGGGTGGTTTCCAGCGCCTGGCCTACCGCATTGCCGACCTGAGCCGCGGCCGCCTGTTCCTGCTGCTGGCCATGCTGGGCACAGCGGTGACGGTGCTCTCTCTGCTGCTGGACAACGTCACCACCGTGGTCATCTTCGGACCGCTGATCGTGTTGATCTGCCAGGCGCTCAAGGTCAACCCGGTGCCCTATCTGCTGGCCGCGGCCCTGCTGTCGGATACCGGAGGCGTGGCCACCCTGGTGGGTGATCCCCCCAACCTGATGATCGGCTCCGCCGCCAAAATCGACTTCAACACCTTCCTGATCCATATGGGCGGCATCGTGCTGGCCGCGTGGATCGCCATCCTGGCCTCCCAGAAGTGGCTCTTCAGCAAGGAACTGGCGGTGACTCCGGAGCGCCAGGATTTTTCCGGCCAGGGCGAAATCAAGGACCCTAGAACCTGGTACGCGGCGGTCGTTGTGCTCGTGGTCATGGTCGTGCTTTTCATCTTTCACCACGCAATGAACTGGGAACCCTGGTTCGTGGCTGCAATCGGTTTGACCCTGTTGGTGTTCATCGGCAACAAAGTGGAGCTGGACGAGTCCTTCGAAGACGTGGAGATGTCCCTGCTGATGTTCTTCATCTCCCTGTTCGTGGTCGTCGGCGGCGTGGAGCAAAGCCATTTTCTCGAATACCTCGGCCAGTTTATCAAGCCCTTCGTGGAATCGGACCTGTTGCTCGCGTCACTGATCCTGATGTGGATGGCGGCCATCCTTTCCGCGATGATCGACAACATTCCGTTCACCGCCGCCATGGTACCCATCATCCTCGGCATGGAGCAGCAGGGGATCAATGTGACTCCGCTCTGGTGGTCGCTGGCGGTCGGAGTCGGCATGGGCGGTAACGGTACCCACCTGGGATCGACGGCCAATGTCTTTATCGTCACCCTGTCGGAGCGCCTGGCGAAGGACACCGGTGACGAGAGCATGCGCATCACGCCGGGGTTGTGGTTTCGCAAGGGCACGCCGGCCATGCTGCTGACGCTGCTTGTTTCCTCGATCGTGATGTGGATGTTCTTCGGTTTTTTCAGTAAACCGCTGTAAACGTACATCATCGCTTATGACGTCTATATCGCCACGGAAGCACACGGAAAAACACCGAATAATTATTCGAGAATTCTGTCGATTCCGTGGCAATTTACTTCGTTTGGGCTTAAGCTAGCGGCAATCGACTCTGCCTCGAATCCAGCCTTGCAGGAGTCACAGGCGACGGGTCATCCTCTCATTACGCCGTTCCGGGTGTGTGTCCGGTGCGGGTTTCTCCGCTTGCCTTACTACCTGCCCGGCGTAGTCAGCGCCCATTTGCGGCAGCCGTAGTAGCGGATTTCCTCTTCGAAGGATGGATAGCGTCCGCAGTTGAAGTATCGCCAGTAGAAGCTGTTGTAACCTCGGCACACTCGCTGTTCATCGTCTAGCAGAGGACAGGCATTTCCCCCAGGCTTGCAGCAATTGGAACAGTCCCCGCAGGAATTTCCATGCGGCCAGTCGATGCGGAAATCCGTGGTTATCGGGTCGGGTGTGGATCGCGGCGGGCTGGTGAGTGGAACCGAAAACATGAAAGCGCGATTATGGCCAAACATCATTGCCGTCAGGCGCAGGCTGTGAGGCAGCATGCCGATACCGGCGCGCCAGTGTCTCCAGAAGCGCCAGTCAGCGAAGAAGTACCAGGTCATCAGGGGTGCCGTGAGAAACCCGCCAAAAATCGTCACGACCGAGAAGACGATATAGAGAATAAACACCAGCCGTGCCAATGCCCAGCGAACCGCATGTAATTTTTCGCGCACTTGTGGAAACTTTCCGGCGAGAATTGATTGTATAACAGGGGGTTGGCGTTGCTTCTGGATGTTTTATCTCAGAAAGCACGCAACGAAAACGCTATACATTCTACACTTTCCCGGACGGGCAGCAAATACTTGCTCGGGGCGGGCCCATGTAGCATGCAAGGTTCGCTAGGAGGCTGTCGGACTTGGGACTGATCTACACCGCCGGTGCGAGAGCGCCCCATATTCCCGATTCTTTTCGTCAAATCGCTACGGCTATTCTCCTCAAACGATCGAAAAAAAGCCTCGCCTTCCCACCTTGCTCGCTACGATCGCCCAAGTCCAGCAGCTTCCTATTTTCGGCAAGTGCTGCGCGCAATCGTGCGCCAGTTTCGGGCTCCCGGTGAGAAAGCCGGATGGCCGCATTCATCTGCGGCGTTATTCAGGATAGGTTGCCGCCGTTGCTCTTCTTCTTCTGTCCGGCCTGCAATTGTCGCAGGTTCTCCTCGGCGGTGCTGTTGTCCGGCTCCAGCCGCAGGGCTTCAGTGAAGTGCTCTATCGCCTGCTTGATATCTCCCTGCTGCTTGAGCACCATGCCGAGTACGGTGTGCGCCCGGGCATCTTTCGGGTCGAGTTGCAACGCCAGACGGCTTTGTTCCAGAGCCTCATCCAGCTGTCCCTCGCGGAACAGATAATGCGCGAAACTCGCGTGACCCGCGGCGAAGTTACGGTTGAGCTGCAACACGGTTTTGTAGTGTTCCTGCGCTTCGCCGGAGTCACCCTGTTGTTCGAGCAGTTCCGCAAGCGCGACATGCATGCGGAAATTGTCCGGGTCGATTTCGAGTTCCGCGCGGCAGTGCTTGATGGCTTGCTCCGTGTTGTTCTGCTCGGCGTATATCCGTGCCAGACGGGCGTGGATGCCGCGCTTTCCCTGCGGCGCCATGACCAGTGCCGCCTTGTAATACTCCGTCGCGGCTTCGGCTTTGCCGAGGGAATAAAGCGCTGATGCCAGACCGCTATAGATGGCCGGATGCGGGCCCAGGATTTCCAGCGCGTGCTGGAAGGCGTTGAAGGCTTCCTGGAACTTGCCGGCCCATCCCAGCACCTTGCCGAGGTTCACGAACGACATGCCCTCGCGCTTGCGGTCGATGCCCGCGAGCACTTTTTGCTCGACGGCCTTGCGGGCCGCCGTGTTCCAGCCGGTCCCGGGCGTGACCACGCCCTCGTGCTCCAGTTCCTGGAACAGCGCCAGGCCCAGCATCCGGTAGCCTTCCTTGTTGGCGTGCACGTGGTCGACGAAATACTCCTTGCCGAACACCGTATGCCCGTATCGCTCCCGATAGGCCGCCCGCAGGATTCCCGGGAAATCCACCAGCGGCACGTCTTCCTCCGCCGCCACTTGCGCCACGTCGCGCTGCATCGAGGCCAGGATGCGCAGCGGCGCCACGTCCTCCTCGACCGCCCGGCGCAGCGCCTGTTCGGCCTCGGCGTAACGCCCCTGCCGGAACCGCAGCTGGCCGATCCGGTAGTGCAGTTCCGCATAGCGGTCGTCGATCGCCAGCGCCTCACGATACGCGGCCAGCGCAGCGCCGGCATCACCCGCGGCCTCCTGCGCCTTGCCCTGCTCGTAGTGCGCCTGCCATTGCGCGAGCGCCGCCGCATCCAGCCCCGCGCGGTGCTCGCTCTTGAACGGCGACATGCTGCGGATGTTGATCGCCGGCTGCACGAACACGATCCCGGCGTCCACGCTGCGCGCGATCTTCACCATGCGCACCAGGTTCAGGCGATAGTGGGTGGTGATCTGATGCTTGAGGAGGTCGTCGCGGTGATAGCTCTGCGGGCCGACGGTGTGGTTGAGAATCTCGTCGACCTCGCCGCTCATCTGGCTGCGCGCCCGCGCCTGCTTGAGCGAGTCGGGGCGCAGCGCATCGATCGCCTCGGCCAGGGCGGTATAGACCCGCGTGCCGCTGAGCGTGGCGTTGAGGTTGAGCAGCCAGCCGGGCATATTGATCAGCCCCCCGTAGGAGCGTTGCTCGAGGAACTCGTTCTGCCCGGAATAGACGATGAACAGGTCCGGCTGGTACTGCTTGAGCTCGCCCATCAGCCTGGCCACCCGGTAGCTGGCGTAGCTCACTCCGCCGGCGTTGATGACCTCCCAGTTGCGTGACGGCGCGGCGGCCTTGAGGTAGGCGCGCAGCCAGCCGCAGAAGGAGAGCTCGTCGAAATAGGGCCGCCCGTAGGTGGTGGAGCCGCCCATGCAGAAGATGCGGTAGGTGCCAGGGGCTTTTACTTTCGGGAACTCCTGAGGGTTGAACATGGCTTGCTTGTTGGGGGCGGTGCGCATCCAGACGCTGCCATCGGGGGCGGTGTGCTCGACGAACTGCGGGACGTTCCTGGCAAACCCCACGAAGGGGTCCTCGGTGAGCAGCATCGGGCGCACGCCGGCCACGGCGAGCACCAGCTCGGCGGTGCCGAAAAAGACCACAACAATGATAAGGGTGAACAGTGTGTGCTTGACGTACATACGCAATCGTAATGTTGCCTTGCTGACAGTGTAACCGATGTCGCGCCCACGAATGAACCCGACTCACCGGGGAAAGATACAAAATATGGCTATTATCAGTACAGCTGATCGATGCCAATCAAGAATTTTCTCGTCTTTGCAATGCGCGGGTAAATCATGCTGGCGCTGCCGCCAAGTCCGGGTAGACGGCAGATAGTGAACTACTGAGGCTTAAATAAACGAGTGACAACTTCATGGTACGGATGGAGTGTGACGTGTCCCGGAATCAGTGCAAAATATTCCCCTGGTTCCGGCCCTGCGGCCTGCACCCGGACATCGCGGGAATGAACTATTCCCCCGGGGTATTGGCTAACGGTTTGTCCTGGAGGTGAAAAATGTTGAGAGCCATTGAACGTGTCAGTACCGCCCGCAGGCAGCTGGAAGGGGGCGGTTTCACGGTACGCCGGCCGCTGCCGGCGCCTGGTCTGCGGACCGTTGACCCGATCCTGTTGATCGATGAAATGGGGCCGGCGGACTACGCCCCGGGTGAAGCCTTGGGGGCGCCGGACCATCCGCATCGTGGCTTCGAGACCGTGACCTACATGCTGGAGGGTGAGTTCGAACACCACGATTCTGCAGGGCATGCCGGCAGGCTGCAGCCCGGGGACGTGCAGTGGATGACGGCAGGGCGAGGGGTAGTGCATTCCGAAATGCCTTCGTCCCGTATCCTGCGGGAAGGCGGCAGGGTGCATGGTTTCCAGATCTGGGTGAACCTGCCGGCGCGGCTGAAGATGACCGACCCCCGCTATCAGGAAGTGGCGGGCAGTGGTATACCCGAGGCCATAAGCCAAGACGGTCTGGCACGGGTGCGTGTTATTGCAGGTGAGGCGCTGGGTGTCGCGGCGCGCATCGATACCCACACACCGATTGTATGCCAGCACTGGATACTGCAGCCCGGTGCGCGGGTTGAGCAGCCGCTGCCCGCGGACCACAATGGCCTGGTATATGTATTTGCCGGGGAACTGCAGTCGAAGGGCATCCGCATCGCGGACGGCCAGATGGGTGTGCTCGGTGCAGGGGATCGCCTGGAACTGGTTGCGCCGGATGCGAACGAAGTGGACACACAGGTACTGCTGCTCGGCGGCGTGCCGCTCAACGAGCCGGTCGTGCAGCACGGTCCGTTCGTCATGAACACCGAGGCGGAGATCGAGGCGGCGATCCGCGACTACCAGGCGGGGCGGATGGGTACGATCACCCCGGCCGAAAGCGCCTGAGATCCTTGCCTCAGGCGCGCGAAATAAATTCGCCGCTGCCGGTATTGACCTTGATGCACTCACCCGGGGTGAGGTACTCCGGGACCTGCACGACCAGTCCGGTGCTCAGGGTGGCGGGCTTGTTGCGTGCCGAAGCCGAGGCCGCCTTCATGCCGGGCGCGGTGTCGACGATTTCCAGTACCACGGTGGCCGGCAGTTCGATTCCGATGACGGCGTCATCGGCGATCATGGCGGTAATGCCTTCCAGGTCCTCACTCAGGTACTGCAGCTCCTGTTCGAGATCCGCGCTGTTCAGCGTGTACTGCTCGTAGCTTTCCCGGTCCATGAAGGTGCATGTCTGCGCGTCGCGGTACAGGAACTGGACCTCACGCCGGCCGAACTCGATGCCCTGCAGCGTGTCATCCCCTTTGAAGCGGTTCTCGTACTTTTGCCGCGTGACGATGTCGTAACCGCGAACCTTGTAGAGTGTGCTGCCGCTGCGCGACGACGGACTCTGCACCTCCAGGTCCCGGACCAGGATGCGGCGGCCGTCGATATCCAGCACCTGGCCTTTCTTGAGTTCACTCGCCTTCATTCCGGCGGGTGATCAACCGTGGTGATTCCCATGCGGACCGTGCACGTGACCGTGCTCGATTTCCTCGGTGGTCGCATCCCGGATGTCCATGACGCGAACGTCGAAGCTCAACTGCACGCTTGCGAGCGGATGGTTGCCGTCGACGGTAACGCTGTCATCTTCCACCCTGGCGACTGTGACCATGATTTGTTGGCCTTCCGGGTTCTGGGCATGGAACTGCATCCCGACCTCGATCTGGATGTCTGCCGGGAACATATCGCGCGGTACTTCCTGGATGCGGGCATCGTCGCGTACGCCGTAGGCCTCCTCGGGTGGGATCGTAACGGAGAGTTCATCACCGGCGACCTTGCCGGACAGGGCGTTCTCGAGCCCCGGAATGATGTTCCGCGCACCATGCAGATAGCAGAAACTGCCGTCATCGGACTGGTCGAGGATATTGTCATCATTGTCTTTCAGGATATAGGCGAGGGTTACGACGCGATTGTCTGCAATATGCATGTAATACTCCTGTAGTGCGGGAAACTTACATCGATCCGTCATTGCCAGGAGCGTAGCGCTGAAGCAATCTCCTACGGAATGATCAGCAATTAAGGGATTGCTACGCTGTGCTAACAATGACGTTACTTATGCATGAAAACGGGGGTTCCCCAAGTATGTTTTGACCTGCTTACGGGGCAGGGATGTTAACACAGCAGTTATCCGGATGTGTGAATTGCCTTGATTTTTACGGTATTTTTGGTTTTCGTAGCCCATGAACTGGCAGGTGTACCTCATTCTTTGCTCGGATAATTCCCTCTACACGGGAATTACCACCGATATCGAACGGCGTCTGAAACAGCATCAGGACGGTCATCCCCGCGGTGCCCGGTATTTCCGCGCTCACCGCCCGGAGCGACTGGTTTACTTGGAATGCGGGCACACGCGCAGCACGGCAAGCCGCCGTGAGGCAGCCATAAAGAAAATGAATAGGGCCCAGAAATTAAGCCTGATTGCGTCGGATATGAATGACATAGCGGGATCATGACCCCCATCCGAGGTCTACGGTCAGGCAAGTGGCGATCTCCTTGGTCTAAACTGTCCGTAATGAACGCATGGGTATCCGCCGATGGAAAACCACAAGGAATTCATGCATATTCCGCGTGTCGACCCCGGAAAACAGTTTCCCGGCGCGCGAGTGCGTCACTGGCATGAATACGAATCGATCATGCCGAATGCACAGGCGTGCAGCCAGGCGCTGCGCTGCATGGATTGCGGCACACCCGGCTGCCATGCCTGTTGCCCTGTTCACAACCTGATTCCCGACTGGAACCTGCTGGTCGCTGAGTCGGACTGGCGCGCTGCCTGGGAGCAACTGGCCTCCACCAATAATTTTCCGGAGTTTACCGGGCGCATCTGCAGTGCACCGTGCGAACACGGTTGCACCCTGGCCATCAGCGATCGCCCGGTCACTATCCGCTCGATCGAACTGGCCATTGCCGAACATGCCTGGCGTGCCGGCTGGGTTACACCGCAACGGCCTCTACGAAGGCTGTTCCGGCGCGTTGCAATCATTGGTTCCGGGCCCGCAGGTCTGGCCTGTGCGCAGCAGCTGGCGCGCAGCGGCTACCAGGTGACGGTGTATGAAAAGGCCGACCGCCCCGGCGGCCTGCTGCGGTACGGGATACCGGACTTCCGCCTGGAGAAATCCGTACTCGATCGCCGGCTCGCGCAACTGTCTCGGGAAGGGGTGCGTTTCCGCACCGGTGTGCAGGTGGGGCGCGACCTGTCCGTGCGTGAGCTGCAGCGCAGCGCTCACGCGGTCGTGCTGGCAACCGGGGCGGAACAGCCGCGTGAACTGGAGGTTCCCGGACGCTCCCTGCGGGGCGTCCACTTTGCGATGGACTACCTGCGCCAGCAAAACCGCCGTATTGCGGGTGACAACCTCGATCCCGCCTCCATCATCGATGCCGCGGACTGCACGGTCGTGGTGATCGGTGGCGGCGATACCGGCGGCGATTGTGTCGGCACCGCCATTCGCCAGGGTGCACGGAAAGTCACCCAGATTCAGTACCACGAACATCCGCCGCTGAACCCTGACAGGTTGATGTACTGGCCGAAGGCGGCACCCGGCTCACGGCCGTCCGATCATGACGCGGAAGGCTGTGAGCATGTATGGTGTTGTGACACCATCGCCTTCCAGGGCCATGAGGGGCGTGTCCGGCGCGTGCGATTGCAGCCGCTGCACTGGGAAGAGGACGGCGACGGCAGGTTGCAGAAACAGCCCGCGGGAGGTCCGCAACGCGATATTGCAGCGGACCTGGTTCTGCTGGCGATGGGTTACGCCCATACTCGCCACGACGGCCTGCTGGAGGAACTTGCACCGGAACTCGATAATCGCGGGAATGTCGCGGCCCCTGATTATCGCACCAGCATCGAGGGGGTATTCGCCTGCGGTGACAGCCGCCGCGGCCAGTCGCTCGTGGTCTGGGCGATTCGCGAGGGCCGCCGCTGCGCACGTGCGGTGGATATTCACCTGTCGGGCGACAGTGAGCTACCGGAAGTCTGAATCGGCAAATGCAATGCCCTGCTGCGGGAACCTCCGCTGGACCGGTCTTTACAAGGCAATAGCGGGAACGTACAGTCACCGCCATAGTCCAGTCGTCCGCTCGTCCTGTATTCCCGTCAAGCAAGATTTGTTGCATGAACGAACGCCACTTCCAATTGCGCCTGCACAGCTGTTACCAGGAACCCGAAAACACCATTGCCAGCCTGCGGGTCGAGATCCGCAATGAGGACGAGTGGCAAGCATTCGATCTCAATTCCGGGTCGGCTGGCTTCCTGATATTCGTCTACTCGATACTCACCTGCCAGCACCTGTACCTGCGGCGTAACTGCGCGGAGCGCGGCCTGTTGCTCGAAAGCGCTGAGGGGTATGTCCACATCACCACCGGGGAGGACTGGCAGCTCAACGACCTGCAGGTCGAGTTTACCGGACGGCTGTGTGCCGGTACGGCGAGCAAGGAGTCCGTGGACGCTATCGTCGAGCGCATGGAGCAATGCCCGGTGTCCCGCAACCTCAATTATGATGCCAGCGGTCATACCCGCGTGGTTCTGCTGCAGGCGGACGACGATTGAATCCTAGTACTCCTTCAACATGCTAATTGCGGTTTCAGCGTACCTGTGGTGTTTCGCTACAAGGCGTAGTGCGCAGGCAATGGCCTGAGTCCTTGTCAAGCACTGCAACGCGGTAGCGGGACACCACAGGCACGCCCGAAGGGTTGGTCTGTCAGCGCCCATGGCGGCGTTGCAGCTCTTGCTAAGGGCGAGGGCCATTACCTGCGAGCTGCGCCTTGCCCTGAGCGATGACAGACCAACTGAATCCGTAATTATCA
>Ga0210124_1000009_pt1 | contig 159930 bp, 126 predicted proteins | sample Muzzi_PWC_D2_FD_185554 | JGI IMG/M metagenome (GOLD analysis project Ga0210124, IMG submission 185554) | Wetland microbial communities from San Francisco Bay, California, USA, that impact long-term carbon sequestration - Muzzi_PWC_D2 (SPAdes) | ecosystem: Environmental > Aquatic > Marine >...
GGGACCTGTGGGATTTTCTCAAGGTCCGCAAGAAGTTCTGGATGGCGCCTATCATTATCGTGCTGCTGCTGCTGGGCGCGCTCATCGTGCTCTCGCAGGGCTCCGCCGTCGCGCCGTTTATTTATACCTTGTTTTGAATTGATGAATATTTATTGAAATGATTTGTGCCGGTATATGCCAGCGGTCGATATAACCAACAACAGAATAAATAGAGGATCGAATGTACTCTGCTTGCTGATTACACAGCCGCCTCCAGCGCCTGAATCATCAGTGGTGTTGCTTGCTGTGTTGTTTGATGGTGACTGTTGTTCAATACCCACACCACCTGGATCCCGTAGCCTTCCATTACGAAGACCATCAGCATCATTCGGGCCGCCATCCTCCAGTGTTAACTGAATACAGTTATCCCCAGTCCAGAGCCCTGACCGGTAGGCATTATTCCCTGGTGCCGGGCAATTGCCATTCGAACCTGGTGCCGAGGCAATGCTATTGTACTCGTTTACGAGAAAGTCCTGCCAACCATATGCAGTGTTATATTTACGAATTACTGCACCATCTTCAATCGGGGTCTGCTGTGGCAGGACTACTCTGATTGATTGACCGGATGTTCTCAGACCGGTTACCTCAAAATCATAGATGCCGCCAGGATAAATAAAATTATCAGCCGCATTGATAGCGGGACCATCAGTACCATTGCCAAAGGCTTCGATTGTCTCCGGAGTAACCGCGGCAAATTGCTGGCCTGCAATGAATGCTATTGCACCCAGCCGTAAAGACAAGCCTGGATCGGTAATCAGTAAATAGCGGTCGCGGATGCCCTCAACACCCTGGAGTCTTGAGGGATCCGAAATGGCGTCAAGGTAATTGGGAATACCGTCCTGATCCGTATCTCCAGTGCCTTCACTGAAATCATCCACCCCATCTCCGTCGCTGTCTATGTACGATTTCAGATCTGGAGCCGCGTTTTGAATTTCAAACAGAGTTTCAACATCAGCACTCAGCGCAGTGATCCCACTATCAGTAACATGTAAATGGACGCGATAAAAACCCGGTGCCATTTCAGCGGGGTCTATATGCAGTATCTGATCATTGTAATCCGTTACAACAAGGCTGTTGTCAGAGAGGCTCCAATCAAAACTATATGAACTGCCAGTGCCAGAGTTTCGTATATCAGCGGCCACCTCGATAGGGCCATTATCAGGATATGTTATACGGGCAGGAATTCCACCTTGTGCGACACTAAGATCTACAAGTAGAGACGTACCATCAGATAGACCGGATTGGAATTCAACAGCACCAATATCCGGGCTTTGTCCAGTTACAGGTGCACCGTAGTAATCGTACACAATTCCTACAGGTAATGCGGCATCGATCAACGGGCTCCCTGCCAGGGGCGTTTTTGTGGCCCAATCAATCATCAGGTCATCCGCCAAAACATCATTGCTCCCGCTTAACACCGGATCAACCTCGGTCGCTCTTCCTTCGTTGTCCAGAATTCCGGACCAGGCATTGTGATCTGCACTCAGGCCCATGCTGCCATCAAATAGTACATTGGCCCTGCCATTCTTGAATATATTATTGAACAGCTTTACGTTAACAAGCTTGTTGAGCTTGATAAGCATCGCTTTGTTGTGTAATTGAGTGCGGAATGTATTGTTGAAAACCTCTACGTTACTCACGCTATCAAGACACAGAGCCATTACTATCCAGTTATCAAAGTCACTATTATATGTTTCCTCATCAAAAATATTATTGGTGATCACCAGGTCACGATCAGGGTATTCATCCGGATGATTTCCACGCCCCACTGTCAGGTGGGACACACTATCATAGAAATAATTACTGCTTATAGTTATTCCCTGTGCATACTCATGGACTGTTATTCCCGAACTGCCACCGGATGCGTCCTGACCGGGTGACGTGGGCATGAAGCCGTGAAAACGGTTGTTCGTTATCACGATCGGTCCGGGACCCGCCTTGATATCGATTCCATTTTCGCCAACGTTGTCGAAGGGTTGCAGTTCCGGGGGGATGACAATTCCATTCTCGTCCCGGTACCTGTATGGCCGGATAATCTCGAATTCATTTCCGATGATCTGTATGTTCGTATGCCGGGCACCCGGTCTATGCTGTAACTGGATGCCATCCGCGCCGATGTCACTGAAATGGTTTCCGGTAATCAAGACATCATCAGTATGGTATTGAATGGAGATTGCAATGGTATCCATACCTTCTATGCGGCTTCGCAAGTTGTCGAAGATGTTATTCACTATGCTGATGTGGCGTGCGCAACGGAGTACGATGGCATTGCTGGAGCTATTTTGGAATCGAATGTTTTTGAAGGTAATATTATCCGCGAATGATGTGCACTGGTCGGATTCGGGCAGGTTGGTATCATCCATCCCAAGGGTGAAAGGTCTCGAGGAGAAAACAAATCCCTCGAATGTCCACCAACTCAGGTCCTGGATCACAAATTTACTTTCTGATCGTATGGTAGCTATTTCATCAGCGTATGACTTTATTACGATGGGTGATGATGCTGTGCCGCTGTTGCGAAATCTCGAACTGAATATCGGCAACTCATCATAGGTACCGGCTCGAAGATAGAGTGTATCACCCGGACGCAACTGTTTAGTCGCATACGTTAGGCTTGCAAATGCATCATCCGGTTCTAGCCCGCTGTTTGCGTCATTACCAATTTCTGCATGTACATAATATTCCGTGGCGGATGTAATCGAAGGCCACAGTATTTGCGCCCCGAACAGGACAGCCATGCCAATGGCACGGGCATATTTCCTCAAGGGGTGGTTTTTGATTTTAACCATCTTTAACCGGTTTGTGTGTTTGCGAATAACATATTGAACGTGTATGCGGACTCATGGGTTTCTGCCAAGTCCACAATCAGTCGGATTTATGGAGGGTGGCGTGGCTGCGTAGCCACTGTAGGAATCGGTTGCAGAACTGTATGATTGAGGGGAATATTTGGAATATGCAGATTCGATCACATGCTCAGTATACAGAGTTGGAAAGAGGGCGTGTTTGAATGTGAAGCGGCCTGTGAAATCCGCGCGTTGCTCTGCCAGGCGGCTGGCTAATACATTTGTGGTTGTGCGGTTCACTCATGTCAGCCGGCAATTTGGGTTTTTGTGGCATAGTGAATTGGTTAACAATAATTGTAAATTCAATATAGTAGGTGATAAATGGATAGCTTCAACTTAAAAATTTGTGTTATAGGGCTTGGGTATATCGGCCTGCCAACGGCTTCGTTGCTGGGCACCAAGGGCTACACTGTTCATGGTGTCGATACCTCCAGGAACGTTGTCGACACGATAAATGAGGGGCGAATCCACATAGTAGAGCCAGATCTGGACGTGTTGGTGAAGTCAGCGGTTCAAGCGGGTCGCTTGACCGCTGGTCTGGAACCGGTGGAAGCGGACGTCTTTATCATTGCAGTGCCTACCCCTTTCAAGGATGGAAATACCCCAGATATGTCTTATGTAGAGGCTGCAACCAGGATGATCACGCCTTATGTGAAGAAAGGGAACCTGATTATCCTGGAATCGACTAGTCCAGTAGGTACGACAGATGAGGTGGTTGCAAAAATCCTGACTGATTCGGGACATGATACGAGCAAGGATCTGTTTATTGCGCATTGTCCTGAGCGGGTACTGCCGGGACGAATTTTGACCGAACTTATTGAGAATGACCGTATTGTCGGTGGTATTAACGAAGCTTCAACGGAAAATGCGGTCAATTTTTATAGCCAATTCGTCAGGGGTGAGGTGCTGGCAACGGATTCGAGAACTGCGGAGATGGCAAAGTTGACCGAAAATTCGTTCCGGGATGTCAATATCGCGTTCGCCAACGAATTGTCGGTAATCTGCGATCAGGAGGGTATCAGTGTATGGGAACTGATAGAACTTGCAAATCGTCATCCACGGGTAAACATCCTCCAGCCGGGCCCTGGTGTCGGAGGACACTGTATTGCAGTTGATCCATGGTTTATCGTCTCCCGTGCCCCGGGTCTCGCAAGGATTATCAAAACTGCGCGCGAGGTCAATGACTCGAAACCGGAGTGGGTCATAAACAAGGTGAAAGCCAGCGCCGAAAAGTTCAAGAAACCGGTAATAGGTTGTCTTGGACTCGCATTCAAGGCTGATGTCGATGACCTCAGAGAGTCGCCCGCATTAGATATCGTGCGCTCACTGATTAAAGAGAAAATAGGTGAAATCCTTGTATCCGAGCCGAATCTGGAAAAGCATGACGAATTCGACCTTCTCTCCTGTGAAGATGTTGTTGCCAGAGCGGATATCTTGTTGTTACTAGTGGATCACAAGCGTTTTCGGAACCTGAAAGCTGCAGAACTGAAGGAGAAAATCCTGATCGATACCCGTGGGGTAATTGTGTGACGCTACGTGTTTTAACGGTATTTGGGACGCGTCCTGAAGCAATTAAAATGGCACCGGTAGTGCGCGGTCTGGCGCAGCATGAACATATCGATTCCAGTGTCTGTGTGACGGCGCAGCACCGTGAGATGCTGGACCAGGTTCTGGAACTGTTCTCGATTACACCTGAATATGACCTGGATATGATGTCGGCGGGGCAAGATTTATATGACATCACATGCAGGTCGTTGATTGGCTTAAGGGATGTGCTCCGGGAAAACCGTCCTGATCTCGTGCTGGTTCATGGTGATACAACAACCTGCATGTCTGCGGCTCTGGCAGCTTTCTACGAGGGAATTCCGGCGGGTCACGTTGAGGCCGGGCTTCGCACGGGCAATATGAATGCACCGTTCCCGGAAGAGGCGAATCGCGCCCTTACCGGACGTCTCGCTACTTATCATTTTGCACCGACGGATATGGCCAGAGGCAATCTGCTTGCCGAGAATGTACCCGACTCGAGGATATGGGTAACGGGCAACACGGTTATCGATGCATTATTGATGGTGCGTGAAAAAGTCTCGTCTTATCCGGCAACCATGTGCGAACAAATGTTCGGGTGGGACTTGTACAAAACGATAGCCAATCGGAAGGGCAGGTTTATTCTGATTACCGGGCACAGGCGTGAGAATTTCGGGAAAGGATTTATCAATCTGTGTTCAGCAATACGAGATCTGGCAACTGCTCATCCGGATTGGCTGTTGGTGTATCCGGTTCACCTGAATCCGAATGTGCGGAAACCTGTGTATCAGATTCTGGACGGGTTGGAAAATGTACACCTTATCGAACCTCTTGAATATGCCCCGTTTGTATGGCTGATGGACAGGGCTGATCTGCTTCTGACCGATTCCGGAGGTATTCAGGAGGAGGGGCCATCTCTCGGTAAGCCGGTACTCGTGATGCGCGATGTGACTGAGCGACCGGAGGCGCTGGAGGCGGGTACCGTCATGTTGGTTGGTACCGATCGTGTGAAAATCATCTCTGGCGTCGAGCAGGTTCTTATGGATGAAGCCGTTTACGCCCGGATGTCCCATGCACACAATCCGTACGGTGATGGCAAGGCTGTTGAGCGTATAGTTAGGGTCATCGATAGCATTGCATGATGGGTCTCCTGAACATTGTGTGGTGCTTAACCGGTAGATGTCAGCGGTGAAATGGAATGGCACTTAATCACGTTTCGAGATTATTTGGAGTGGGTAATCCGGTACCGGTATTACGTAATAAATTCAGGACTGCAAGAAAAAAGGTAGCGAAGTTATTGAGACTTGCATATGCAAGTATTCACCCGCATATGTCAGTCGCGAATCCGGATTTCCTGGTAATCGGACCTGCACGAACAGCAACAGGGTGGTTGTTCAAGAATCTTTCCAGACATCCCGGCGTGTATGTACCGGTTACAAAAGAGATACACTTTTTCGATCGCCGTGACGAGAAAACAGGCAAATACACATTCGACCTTGAAAACCCGCTGCATTGGCGCTGGTATTGGACATATTTCATGGCGGCAACCGGACGTCTCAGGGGAGACATGACGCCAGCTTATTCTGTATTGACCTCGCAGCGTATCGCGGCCATTGCCAGGAATATGCCGGAGGCAAAGATTATCTATACCATCAGGGATCCGGTTGACCGGGCATGGTCCGATGTTTGTTTTGGCCTGTGGTACAGCAAGGGGCTCAAGGCAGATCAGGTGCCTGAAGATGTATTAATGAGCCGTCTCATGATGCAGTGGCGTCTGGATAAGGGTGATCACATGGCAAATATATCGAGGTGGGAACAATACTATGGAAGGGATAATTTCAAGTGTATTTTTTTTGAGGACATCCGTGACAGGCCAAATGCCCTACTCGAAGATGTTTGCGGGTTTCTGGGAATCAACCCGGAAAATCTGCCAGGTGACGGGGGTGAGAAGAAGCGTGTCAATGCAGTGCCAAGAGTGGAAATACCGGAGCTTGCACTGACCGCCTTGTGCGGATACTACCAGTCACAACGCAACTGGATCGAACAGAAATTCGGCAGAAAACTGGACGGCTGGTTATGCTGATTCACCGAATCTGTTGACTATTTGTTCATATAGGGCCTGGTATTGCCAGGCCATTTCCTCGATAGAATGACGCTTCGCGGTTTCATGGCCCGCTCGGACCAGTGCTTCATATAACTCAGAGTCTTCGGAGAGGCGGAGAATCTGATCAGCCAGGTCATTGTGGTCGCCGGTTCTGAAGCGCAACCCGTTCCCGCCATGTTGAATCAGATCACAGAGCCCGCCAGTGGCAGAGGCAATGACCGGTCTGCCGCAGGCCATGGCCTCTATTGCGGAAATGCCGAATCCTTCATGTCTCGATGGCACGACTGCAATGCTTGCACGATTAATGAATTTTGATACATCGGATTGCTTTCCCGAGAATTCAATATCCTTGGTGATCCCGAGTTCACTGGCCAGATTTTTCAGGTATTCAGCACTGGCTCCATCGCCGACCAATATACAGCCAAAATTTATGCGCTTTTCTTTCAGAAGGTGTAACGCCCTCAGCAGGATGTCCTGTCCCTTGATGGGATGATCCAGACGTGCCACGCAAACTATGAGACGGCGATCGCCTCCTTTATTGTTGCAGTGAAAGCGATCGAGCGGTACTCCGTTTTCCACGACGGTTACTCGATTTGCATCGACTGGGCACCTCTCAAGGAAATCCTTCTTTACGGATGACGATATCGCGATGAATGCGTCTATGCTCCTGCCTTGTATAAACTTGGTTATCCTCTCTTTGAGTGTCAACGGGTACATGTTCCCGCAGTGCAAAGTGTGCGCGCGTTTGATCTTGGATCCAAGCGTTGCGATAACACCAAGCACGGAAGACAGGTCCTCATGTGTATGAATGAGATCTGGGTTGAAGTCTTTTAATTGTTTTCTGATTTGCCTGAGAGCGGGGAAGATTGAAGAACCCGGTGTGCGTCCTATCCGAGTTACATGTATATCCTTTGCAAAAAGCTGGCCCAGGATTTCAGGATCAGTCATGTCGTTGATGATAATAACGGCAACAGAATTACCTTTCAGTGAGCAGGCCGCACATAGGTTTACCAGCAGATTCTCCTTGCCGCCAGACATGAGGGAACTGATAATGTGCAGGATCTTCACGGGATCATTTGCTGTCTTCCAGGATCTGCCGGAACTTGGCATACAGCACCGAGAAACGGTGATCCCAAGACATTTCCTGTATGCCAGCCATTCTCTTGGCAGCCTTCTCTGTTGTGTCAGTATCCAGTGCAGCGCCGATTTTTTCTGAAAATTCAGCTGTGTTATTCGCGAAATCGACATATTTACCTGCCGGGTCCTGGCGAAGCCCCTCCATCGGTACAGAGATAACCGGTTTGCCGCATGCCAGGTATTCGTATACCTTGAGGGGGCTCACACTTTTCGAAACATCATCGATCTTGAACGGGTTAATGCATGCATTGAAATGGTGGATATATGCCGGTATCTCGGATTTGTCTTTGCGGCCAAGAAAGTGGCAATTTTTCAGTGTCTTCAGTTTTTCCACTCCGCTTGCGCCGGTTTTTTCTATTGGACCTACAAAGACGAAGGATTTGTCGGCATGTATTTTTGCTATGTCGTACAGCAGGTCATAGTCGAGGAACCTGAAAAGGGTGCCAACGAATCCGATGACCGGCCCCGGTATGTCAGCAAGGTCTGAGGGTGAGGGATATTCAGTTTGTGAAAAAACCGATGAATCGAACCCGTTTGGAACCAGAATGCTTGTCCTGCACAGGTCGCCATACTTGTCCAGTAGTGGTGTTGATGTTGCAATGAACAGGTCCGATTCTGATGCGAGCCTGGATACACATTTTTCGATTGCACGTGAACTGCGGGGATTGACTTCATAGGCACTCAAGTCGTCCACGAGATCGAAAACCAGAGAAGAATGACGTATATATCTCAGTCCCCAGGCATATTCAGGCCTGTATATCCAGAGTACCGGATCGTTCATACCAATTTTTCCGGCGGCCTGGTTTATCATGAGAGAGGATCTGAGATAGTTCAGCCGGGCGGAGATTGGTTCTGATGGTTTTGGCAGCAACCTCGGTGGATAGAACAGATACAGTCTGTCGTTTTTCTGCGTGGTAAATGACGAAAACAGCCTGTTATTCGCCAGTCCGGGGTCCTTGGGCGCGCGTGCCATGGAAAAAGATGGCTGTACATACAGGACGCGACATCCCTTCTGTACGAAGCGCGACATGAATTGCTGCTTCCTGAACCAGGAATCATCCCAGTAATGGGTCGATATACAGATGATATCTCTATTTCGCATAACGCATTTTTGATATGATTCCCGAGCCTATGCCGGCATACGTATACAATCGCAGGTAGTCAAAGCCATTTCCTTCGACAAAGAATGTCACAGACATGATTGATAACTGGAATACTATGTAAGACAAAATCATTTTGTTGTCGGTGCTGAACCAAGGTCTGCTTGCGTATCTGCGTAAATAATGAAGCGACCTTAACAGGGTGCCAAAAAGCAGACTGGCCAGGAAATAGACGCCAATCAATCCAAACAACCCCAACATTGACCCGTATGAACCATGTCCACCGGATGTTAGTATGTTGGACAGTCCTTTTGGTGCGTCTTTTGGAATGTGTTGCCAGCCGATTCCTTTGCCTATCAATAAATTGTCAAGGAAGATCGACCACTCGTACCTGGCTGCCACATATCGGCCTGATGCCTGTTCTTCGATGCCTCCTTCATATTGGGTAATACGTCCAAACTGTTTTGCAAACAGAGCATACTGCGATGAGAGTGAAATTACAGCCAGGGCTATTGCAAACAGGATTGTCGCTCTGCCAAATTCTTTTCGAATCAGAACAAGGTAGACAAAGAACGCAAAAAAAACACCAACAACGTAAGCCCTTCCGCCACTCATGATAGCCAGAAATAGAAATGCCAAGGCCAGTACAACTAAGCCAACAGACCACCTCCGCTGGTAGTAGATGCCTGCAAGTGCCGATAGTCCCATGCCTGAAGCAAAGCTAAGTCCGCCTATTCTATGTGCTTCACCCAGAAGTCTGCCACCCTTCCCGGAATAAAGATAATGTTCGGTCAGAAAAGGAATTTGTACATTGATAAAGTAAGTTAGCAGCCGTGCATAACCAATCAACAGGGATATCCAAACAACATACCAGAGCAGATTCTCCCAGGACATGTCGTATTTTACCCAGTACCGCGAAAACCACGTCGAATACATCAGGACACAGAAACCGATAAAAATTGTATAGTAGGCACGAATTCCACCGCTGCCGGCACCCGCACCGAGTAGATGCTCGCTTGAAACAGGATGGAATATAAAATGCGCACATGAAGCAGCCAGCAATAACATAGTTGCTATGATCACGTTGCGCGCGCCATGGGGCATAAGCGATTGTCGTCTTCGCAGTACCCTGTTAATACCAATGAAAAGTGCCAGTGGGGCCATCCATTCTATGAACTTCAGGTCCGGAAGATTGCCGATCTGGCCGAATGTAAATGGATAACAGACCGACAGAAACAGAATCATGAATGGCCAGCCAACACCGCCACCTTTTGATAACCTCATGATTTAAAGTCCATTATATTTTGGTCTGTACTGTATGCTGTATATTGCTTATCGCAATACGTGGCATGACGTAACTTTGTGAAAATTCCAATGGGAAATCCTGAACTTCCTTTCGGGACCAATTGACGAGTGTGGCCATAGTTTCTTCTAGCATGTCTGATGTACCCATTTTTTCAAAAGGAATAACATCCATAAAAAGTTACCCAGGTCCTCTTTCCCTTGCTTGTTGTCAGTAACCAGTTTCGGGATCATATCGGCTCTAAGCCCGAAGTCTTCATTAGACAGACTCTCAAGTCGAGCCTGGAAAGCGTCACCCTTGAACCATTCCCGTAGCGGAATCGTGAAACCACTCTTGGGTGCTCTGAGCAAAGCAGGAGGAAGAGTTTTTCCAACCGTCTCTCTGAGCACATGCTTGCGGTTGTAGCCCGGCATTTTTATCCGCTTGCTGACTCTTGCCATGAATTCGACAAGGCGGTAATCGAGAAACGGTATTCGTGTTTCCAGTGAATGGGCCATGCTCATTCGATCGACTTTGGTCAGCATTCGATCGGGGAGCGAGACACTGAACTGGAAATACATCAACCTGTAGAATGGATCCTTGAAGCTGCAGTCTTTCATGACCTCATGTAGGAAGTCATTCATTGTCATAATGCCGGTGCCGTCCGGTATCAGCGCCTTGATAATATCGGGAGCCACCCAGGATAGTTTTGATATCAGTCTGTCGTTAAAAGAGGCACTTGAGTATCGACTTACGTTGACAATCCTGTTGAGTTTGTAACGCAGTTTTCCTGCCAGTACCGATGCCATCGCCGAGGCGACTGCAGGAACAGCAAGCTGGACAAATCCAGGCAGGTGCTGGTATTGTCCCGCGAATTTTTCACCCTGATATATGGTGTACCCGGACAGTACTTCATCACCGCCATCACCCGTCAATGCCATTTTTACATGCTCGCTTGTGAATCTGGACACATAACTCGTTGGAATGGCAGAAGAATCACCGAAAGGCTCGTCGTAATGGAAAAGGGTATTTTGCAGGGATTCGTCGAACTGCCCGGGCTCTACGGTATATTCATGGTGACTAGTTTTGTACTCTTCGGCGACCATTCGTGCGAGCGCGCGCTCATCATATTCCTTCTGATCAAAGCCGATAGTGAATGTGTTGACAGGTAAACTTGTATTCCCTGACATCAGGGCGACGATACTGGCCGAATCCAATCCGCCGCTGAGGAATGCACCGAATGGAACGTCGCTGCGCATACGCAGCCGTACCGAGTCCCTTAATAGGCAATCAAACTTCTCGAAGACTTGACCTTCATTTTCCAGCATCTCCTCTTCGGGATGTTGCGGGAAACTCCAATATTCCTTGTCGCTGAGTTTACCGTCTTTGACTATCAGGCAATGTCCTGGCCTCAGTTTAAAGATATTTTTATAGAAAGTATGGGGCGCAGGTATGTAACCCAGGGTCAGATATAATTCAAGCAATTCGAAACTGGGAACCTGCGGTACCCCGTACTGAAGGATGCCTTTTATTTCCGAGGAGAACAGAAAGGCACCGCCATGCTGGCAGTAGTGCAAAGGCTTCTCGCCGATCCGGTCGCGTGATAGAAAAAGTGTACGGGAAGCGGTATCCCAAATGGCAAATGCCCACATGCCGTTGAGTCTGGATTGGCAGGAGATGCCCCATTCTTCATAGGCGGCAAGGATGACCTCCGTATCGGAATTGGTCCTGAATGCGTGGCCTGAAGACTTTAACTCATCCCGCAGCTCAATATAGTTGTATATTTCACCATTGAATACGATGGTCAATGTGCCGGCTGCATTGCTCATCGGTTGATGGCCGGTGGAAAGATCGATGATCGACAGGCGGCGGTGTGCCATACCGATATTCCCGTCAACGAAAAATCCGTCCGCATCAGGGCCACGGTGGCTCTGAATGTCCGACATCCGGCGTAGCATCTCGTGGGAGACCAGCCTGTTGTCGAACTGTAAAATACCCGCAATGCCGCACATCCTTCTTTAATAGACCCGGTTATGGCCGTGGGGGCGAGTTTTATTGGTTCCCGGCACCTCGTGAAGTGACTTAGTGAACAGTTTTACAGGTATCATGCAGAGTGTCTGTCGATAAATTGCTGCCAGCATCAGCGGGTTGCTGCTTGATGCATAGGGAATTCCGGTGCATTATAATCGATCATACTGATAATCAAGGGGAAAATGAAATTATTTGCTGCAAATACCCGGGGGCCGGCTGTTGACTCGCGTCTTACTGACAGGGCGCAGGCTTTGCCTGCGACAAATGGCGCTTCACAGATGACCAAGTTCGTGATAGCAGGCCTCCAGCGTACCGGGACTACACTCATTCAGACAGCCCTGGACAGCCATCCGGCAATTCGTTGTCTGGACGAGTTGTTCCTTTTCACCTACGGCATCCCTCACATAAAGAGAGCCAGGGGAGCCGGTGTGGATCAGTCCTACCGGCAATATATTGCGAAATCCTGGGGTAACTTTACCATGGATATCTTTGCCAGGCGCAAGGGTGTGTACCGGTATCTGGAGGATTTGTTCGCAATACCCGATTATCAGGCTATCGGGTTCAAACTCATGCTGGCACAGTTGAGACGCTTCCCAATGGTTATGGACTACATCAGAGAGCACAATTTCAGTGTCGTGCATGTGATCAGGTCCAATTTGCTTAAGACACATGTATCAAGAGTTCGCACCAGGGTTACAGGGATTGCACACAGCGAACACAAGGTTGCCCAGGTAAGCTTCAGGCTGGAAACGGGAAACTTGGTCAGGGATCTGCAACGTATTGCAGCCGAAAACGATAAATGGAAGTCCCTTGCGGAAGACCTGCCGTATATGATGTTGACGTATGAGTCATTCGTTGCGAACAGGGAGGAGTATAACAACCGGTTGCTTGAATTCCTGAGTATTGAAGATAAGCAACAACTGGTTTCCCCGCACAAGAAGGTTACATCCAACAGTCTTGAGGATGTGATCGATAACTACGATGAGGTGAGGGACTGTCTCGATGGAACCAAGTTTGAATATTGCCTGTATGAGTGAATCTGAGTTCGAATTTATATATGGTATTGCCTGGCAGTAGACATCGTTTACGTCCAGTTAGCAAATCTTTGCATGAGTTTCCCAATAAACTACTGTCACATTAACGGGGTTAATCCCGCCAATATCAATTAAACGAATCGTGCTGTGTGCATGCAATGTGTTCAAGGTGGCGTTGATAATGCGTAAAATTCTAAAGCATATAAGGGATTTCGTTCAACACAAGGTATATATGCCGGGCAATCTGCGGGTGCTGATTCGGACCTGTGCTGCCAATGAAGTCGCTGATTCCAGAAGTGTTCACATGGATGCCGCAATGAAGTGGCTTTGTTTTGCCCAGGACAAGTCCAGTTGTGGCGGGGTGTCTGCAGGGTATAGTTTCCAAAGTGGCTGGCAGCTTCCATACCCGGAAACAACAGGTTATATCATCGAAACATTTTATGATTATGCCATGCGCATTGGTAACAATAGCTACCGCTTTCGCAGCCGACAGATGCTGGATTGGCTGATTTCCATTCAATATGAAAATGGCGCATTTCCAGGTGGACTGTACAGGGCGGACAAGGCAGGGAATATACCCGATCCTGTTGTTTTCAATACCGGCATGATTTTGTTTGGTCTGGTGAGAGGGTTTAACGAAGAACAGGACGAGAAATATCTTCATGCCGCCCGACGTGCCGGGGACTGGCTGATTGAATGTCAGGATGAAGATGGAGCCTGGCGTAAATGTACATATAAAAACATGGTACACGCATATAAAACGAGGGTTGCATGGGCTCTTCTGCAGCTCTGGAAGATCGCCGGTGATGCGCGTTACAGGGACGCTGCAATAGCCAATCTGGAATGGTGTATTTCCAGGCAGGCTGAAAACGGTTTCGTGAGTAGCATGTCTTTTTTCAACGAGGCGCCGTACACGCATACCATAGCTTACACTGCAAGAGGGTTGCTCGAATCGGGCATCATTCTGGATGATAGAAGATACATTAGTGCTGCGATGAAGATCGCCTGGCCCCTGCTTTATTATTTTGAAATCAATAAAAAGCTGCCCGGTCAGTTTGATGCCGCATGGAAACCTGCAGGTAACTACATATGCATGACAGGGTGTGCACAGATGGCAATTATATGGATGAAAATTTTCAGGCATGGCTCCGATGCGCGATACCTCAATGCCTCATTGAAGATGAATGACTTCCTCGTTCAAAAACACTGCTTAACTCCGGCCATGTCACATATTAATGGCGCTATAATGGGCTCATCACCCATATGGGGTGATTACATGAGTTATTACTTTCCCAATTGGGCGGCCAAGTTCTTTGTCGAGTCACTACTGTTAGAGGTTGAAATAACAAAAGAGCTGGATGTCAGGAAATGAAAATCGCAGTATTGGCCGGTAATGACCGGAATCTTTATGCGTGTGCCCTTATTCAGAAGCTGGCTCAAGCAGGCTATCCGCCATCGCAGGTTGTATTGAAGAATAATAACCTGTTAAACAGGATGTTAAGAGTATTGAAGGTGTTCTCGTTCCGGGATATTCCAGCATACATAGGGAAAATCAGAGGTGCAGTAAAGACGGATAATATCAATTATCAACTAGAGGAGTACATGTTTGATAATGGTTTACACAAGGAGAGCATTTATCAGCTTTCTGGTAGGCTCGGATTTCAACTCATTTATACTGATGATGTGAACGATGCAGCAATGATCCGGTCGCTTGAAAAGAACAGACCCGATCTGATTATCTACTGCAGCGGTGGAATTCTTAGGAAACCTCTTCTGAGAGTTCCTGTGATTGGGATACTCAATGCACATATGGGGCTGTTGCCAGAATTTCGCGGTATGAATGTTCTCGAGTGGTCTCTGTTTTACAAGGCGCCGGTTGGAGTAACGGTCCACTATATTGATGCCGGAATAGATACAGGGGATATCCTTCTGAAGAGGGAAATGGATATTACACAGGGAGACACCATAAATACGTTGCGCATGCGGTCAATTGTATTGAATGTTGAGCTGATGGCAGAAGCTGTAGATTTGATTTCTAAAGGGCGTGCAATTCTGCATCCCAACCCTGCGATAGAGGGGAAGCAGTATTTCGTCATGCATGACATTATCCGGCAACAGGTGGAGAAGGAACTCCGCGGAATGCAATAAGGAAGGACTCTGCCAGTACGGGCGTATTATCAATATGTTTTCACTGTTTAGAGGTAAAGGATACCGGGAAAAGATTAGCAGTCTGTTGCAATCCGTTCCATCCTTTATCTCTTTCAAATTATACCAGATTAACGAATCTCTTGTTCCTCGTAGATGGGGGTGGCGAGATAGCAAGATAACGGGTAAGTGGTTTATAGATATCTCAGATACACACTATTGGCAGGTAGGAGAAGACTCGCAGAATGCAGGTATGCTTTGTGATGTATCACGGGCATTAGGACGGCAATTCACTATACTTGGCGCTGAAATAGATTTCTCGAAGAGAGAAATCAACTGGCATCATGATCCGTTCAGCAATTTCGAATGGAGCATGAAGTATTACAGCCTTCTTTATCCGGTATTTAACGGTACAGATCACACAGATGGCAAGATACCCTATGAGTTGTCACGTATGCAGCATTTGCCACTTCTCATTAAGGGATATTTCATTACCGGGCATGATGCCTATGTGGCTGAGTGCGTCGGGCAACTGTCGAGCTGGATAGATAACAATGCGCTGAACCATGGCGTCAACTGGACTTGTGCGATGGATGTGGCAATTCGTATATGCAACTGGTTATGGGCATGGTGGGCGTTTCGGAATCATAAACTCTGGGATGATTTATTTAATCAGAAGTTTCTTGAAAGCGTCTGGCAGCATGGCTGGTATATAGAGCGGCATCTTGAAAACAGGAAGAATATACGCACTAATCATTACCTATCTGACATCGTGGGTCTCCTGTTCATAGGCATAGTTTTCCCGCAATTCAGGGAATCGGAAAGCTGGAAGCGATTTGGAATCGAACAGATGGTTCGCTCGATGGAGGATATGGTATATCCGGACGGCGTCAATTTTGAGAATTCAACAGCCTATCACCGGCTTACACTGGAGTTGTTTGCATATTCTGCAATTCTTTGTAGAAAGAATCGGATTGAGCTTCCTGATAAATTCTGGAAAAGCCTGGAACTAATGTTCGAGTTTATCATGTATTGTAATCGTCCTGATGGGAGGATGCCGCTGGTCGGTGACTCGGATGATGGACGATTCATGATTCTGTCCGATTATTTCGAGTGGGACCGGAGAGACTTTCGGTATCTTCTGGCAATAGGGGCATTACTTTACGACCGTAGTGACTTCAAAATGATGGCCGGCCGGATGCATGAAGAAATCGCCTGGCTATTCGGGTATGAAGGAATTGCCAGGTGGGAATGCGTGTAAAGCACAAGCAGTTTATCCGCGGACTGCTGACTGTGAAATGATACGGGTATTAACGAGCATGTGATCGTACATGATTATGTTGTGATATCCGTGCATATCTGAAACTTGTAGGCTTCCTTTATGTTAGATACCTTCTGGATCATTCATTGCATTACCCGTTCGCAACATGGAGTTATGATTCATGCTAACAGCAAAGATCTGATTCAGTGCTGGAATTAACTTGATTAGCAAGCAGATTAGGTAAGGTTACCATGACATCCCATAGTGCGAAAATCAGTTAACCCAAGATGAATATTGATGACACGACAGTTGAAATTCCTTCCCGGGGTTTCATGCAAGGCGGCCTTTATGTGATGCGTTCGGCAAGGATTTATTGTCTGGCGGTTTGCCATAAAATTGGTGTTAACGGTCACGGTCCACACAAGCATAATGACTGGTTGAGCTTCGAGTTGTGTCTGGATGGAGTGCCGCTAATCGTCGATCCAGGCACATACTGTTACACCGGAGATATTGCAAGCCGCAGAATGTTTCGCTCGACCGCCTATCACAACACAGTCAAAGTGGATGGTGAAGAGCAGATACCTATTGAGAAAACGATATTTGGCTTAAGAAATCCCGTGGGAGATGCCTCTGTCATCAGCTGGGATACGGATAATACACGTGATGAACTGGTTGCGGAGCACTCGGGCTATTCCCGTATGAAAGACCCTGTTGTGCACCGGCGCCGGTTTGCGCTTGATAAGACTAGTCACCTGTTGGAAATATCGGATGTGATTACTGGGAAAGGTGTACACGGGCTTGAATGGAATTTCCACTGGGCGCCGGACATCAGTCCAATAATTGTCAGGGATAAGGTTTCAGTCTACATGGGCGAGAATAAGCTGCTGGATATCAAGATAGGTTCGGGCCTGTTGTGTGCGGAATCCGTCGATGGCTGGGTATCTGAAAGGTACAATCAGCGTGAACGTGCCGGTATCATTCGCCTAAAAACTGAGGCTGATGTGGAACTGCCCTTCGAGGTAATATTTGAGTTTATCCCGGAAACTTATTAAGTTTCAGCCAGTCGCATGCAAGGCTGCGTAGCCAGTCATCAATTTTCCGTGTTTCATGACCGGTCTGCTTGTGTCGCATAGCCAAATTCTGCGCCGGATGACCAAATCTGGATGTTACTGACATGATTGAATCACCCAGAGTTATATTTTGTGCAGGAATGAAGCGGTCCGGTTCGACGCTGCAGTTCAATTTTGTCAGGGAAATTATCCAGGCGAGTGGTCAGCAAGTGGCTACCGCATTTCAGACACCGGCTGAATTTACAAGGAACTGGAAGGACGGTCACTACGCTGATGCGCAGACTATACTCATAAAAACACATCAGGCGGATTTCTCGGATGTTTTCATGGCTGGACTCCGTCCTTTGATAACCTATACCTATCGTGATCTCAGAGATGTATACCTGTCCGGAAAAGAGAAGTTCGGCTGGAACGGCAAAGAAGATTTATGTCGCATGCTTGATGAGGCAGTAGAGAATTATTCCCGCGTTCGGGAACTGCCTGATGATGTATGCCTAATACAGTCCTATGAGCAGCTTTACAACGACCGCAGGAGGTCAATCCTCGAGCTGGCTAAATTTTTATCACTGCCACTGCAGGATTCCATGGCTGATGAAATATGTGGACATTACTCAATTCACAGGATAAAAGAGCAGATTGATTCAAACAGGAAGCAAAGGATATATCTTATCTACAGAAAGATCGAAAGGAATACGCCAGGGTTTATAAGGAGATTGTTGAAAAAATCCAGTTGGTTGCGTGATGTCAAGAATAAAATCAGAAGCAGCAAGGTCGATGATTCAACCATGTTTCATGCCGATCACATTTCAAGTCGCCAGGGTGTTCCAGGGCAATGGAAAAATTACCTTGAGGCGTCAGAAATTGCCCTCATTGAAGAACGATACAGCGAATTTCTTGTTGATAATGGATATACGCAATGAGTGTATGCTGCGAAATTGAAATTATAGCAATCCCGGTATCAGTACCTTGGGGCATCAGGCATCATTTTAGGCCTGACAGGTAATAACCGAGTATCACACAATAAAATGAGCGTTACAGGCAGAAGCAAGCTGCTGCGTTACCTGGAGGAACCATACCGTGATAGGCCGGGGTCACAGGTAATACGTTCGCTGAACAGGAATCTGGCGCAGGCTGGTCTTTCGCCATACCGGCACCAGCAATCATCCTTTATGCGTCGAGCGGGTGTTGCAATGGATAAGGCGGGACTGGTGCGCAATCTGTTCCAGCTTTCTGGAAAGGCATATCTCGTATCGCTCATGTGGCCGCGTCCTGCAAGGTTATTCCCGATATCCTGCTTTTACGAGGTCATCCCGTTATGTTTCGATTGCTGGCCAGGTGATTATGATAAATGGGGGCGGTTGTTCAGAAGAAATCGAATACATACGGCATTGTTTACAGCCAGGGATTCGGCCAGTTACTTCGAGAATTCAGGTATGGAAATGTCCTGCTTCTGGGCTCCTGAGGCTGCAGACCCAGCAGACTACAGGCCAGGGCGTCCACTAGCCGATCGTGAGATTGATGTGCTCGAACTGGGAAGAAGATTCGAACAATTCCATACATCGGTGACAGAGCCCCTGGTAAGGATGGGGCATACCCATGTCTATTCGACGGACAAACAATCCGGTTCGGATATTGCGAGCAAACTTGAACGTTATATATTTCACAGCACTGAAGAACTGCTCGATGGGCTCGGGAATACCCGGATAAGTATCTGCTTTTCAAAGGCGTTAACCCATCCGGATCAGGCGGGGACCGTTGATACGGCGACTTTTCGCTACTTTGAATCAATTGCTTCTAACTGCCTGATTGTCGGTCATTGCCCGTCAGAATTACGGGAACTGTTCGGGTATTCACCCATAGTGGAGGTCGACATGAGTGATCCAGCCCGGCAACTCCATGAAATGATCGTGAATATCGCTGCGTATCAGAAGTTCGTGGATGACAATTACCGGCGCTTTCTGGAAGTGGGGACATGCGACGTCCGGGCACGATCAATTCTTGATTTGCTTTCACGTCACGGATACATGCCATAACGAATTCTATTAGCAGTGATGGTGGCTCGTGTAATGTAGAGGATATGTATGTAATCGCAGGAATACATCATATAGAGCTGCAAACAACATGGGGGTTAGATATATTGGAATGTCAGATGCTCTAACGGTGACAGGCAGATTGTCGATATCAATGGCGGTTATTACGGCCTTATGCGTGCCCAGCGTAAATTATATGATATACGTGGTTCAGCAATGCTTTAACAAGAATCCTGATCACTATAAATTATCGGAGTTTCCATGAAATTAACCAAGCGAAATAATAATGCGAATTGAAAGCGGCGTGCTGTCGTGTGCTTTTGTTAATGCTTATCGAACAACTCGCTTCGATAGCATGGCTTTTTCCAGGAATTGCTGATCAATGTGTGGAATCATCGCCCTGTTCAATCCTCTCGGAAAACCGGTTAAATGCGGACAAAATGAGTTTGTGAGGCTGCGCGACATCATGACGTCGCGTGGGCCGGATGATTCGGGATATTGCGAATCTGCCGACCGGTCATGGTGTCTTGGGCATCGCAGGTTGTCGATTCTGGACTTGTCCCCCAAAGGCCATCAGCCGATGGCAAGCAAAGACGGGAAAGTACATATAGTATTCAATGGTGAGATATACAATTTTCTGAAACTGCGTCATGAACTGGTTAGTAAAGGCCACCAATTTGAATCGGGATCGGATACTGAGGTTATCCTTTCCATGTATGATGAATACGGCCTGGATTGCATACCTCGGTTCGACGGAATGTTCGCATTTGTAATCGTAGACGAGAGAAAGGGCGAGGTTGTACTGGCGCGTGATGTAGTCGGCAAAAAGCCGTTGTACTATGCCAGGATTGAAGATGACCTGATGGTTGCCAGTGATCCGGGCGTTATTGCCAGTAATACGGCATACAAGCGACAAATCAACCCCACGGGTTTGTACGAGTTCTTTGTTCTCGGTGGCGTAAAATCACCGGAGACCCTTTTCAAGGGCATCTTCAAACTTCCGCCCGCAAGTTATATGCAGATCAGAAAAGGCGCAACCTTTTCTGGGCTTGACCCTGTTCGATATCGTTATTTAAGGGCGCCGCGACGTATTGAACTCCTTGGCGATGAAGAACAGGCCTGCTCTGTACTGGATGAAGTGCTTCATAAAGCAGTTCAGAAGCGCATGATCAGTGATGTTCCGTTCGGGCTGTTTTTGTCAGGTGGAATAGATTCCGGACTCATACTCAGTTATATGGCGGAGCATACGAAGCATGTCAATACGTTCTCCATAGATATGGCCAGCAGCGCAGAAGACAAAAGGGAGACATATGAGGCGGCCCGTATGGCGGATTCCTTCCGAACAAATCACCATGAAGTCATCATAGATGATGACGAGTACTTCGATATCATGAAAGATGTGATATTCAAGTGGTCGATACCGACGTGCCTGCCGGACTCGGTACTGGCAATCCGGCTCGCAAAGTTGGCACGTGAGAATGGTGTATATGTCGTTGAAACAGGTGAAGGCGCAGACGAACTGTTTTTGGGTTATAAAGGTTACCCTTCTCAGGCAAAAAGAAGTGGCAACCTTTATAACTGGCGTAAGGTGTTCAGGTTGCTATCGAGTCTGGGGTTTCATTTGGCTGACAGGTATGTCGATGTGTCGTCCGGGCCGCGTATGAACCGAATGGTCTACAATCTTGATGCAAGCCGGCATGTACCATTTGTTGAAGACCTCAGCTACAGACCATTTTATTCTCACCAGGTGCGTCGACGTCTGGGTAGAAGTGATGCAGATACGGGTGTCTTCGATCTGGTTTCCCTTGAGCTGAAGAATTGTTACGATAATCCGCGTGCGTATACACCTGATGCACTGACTTACTGCTGGCATTCTTCCTACAGGCTGGCAGATTTTCTGCTTGATCGCGTAGATCGTGTAACGATGGAGCACAGCGTTGAGGCGAGAGCGCCATTTATGGATCTTGATGTAATTGGCTTCGGATTGTCGGTTGATACGAATCTGAAATATCGAGGTGAGTGGCCGAAGTACCTGTTGAGGAAGCTAGCCGAGAAGAGACTCACCAGGGAGCATGCTTACAGACCCAAGAGGGGATTTGGTGGCGCCAATAAAAATATGCTCAATGCCAGGATGGCTGAGTATCTTCGAGACGCTTTACAGAACTCACCGAGTTACAGGGATGCGCCGGTATTCAAAGCCGATGAACTGCGTAATCAGACACAGCTGTTCGTATTGGCATCGTTTCATCTTTGGAGAGATAAATGGATGTAGCTAGCAACCTGATTGCAGGTACATGTAAGTCTCAGGGGGCAGCAGTGTTGCCGGTATCGCAGTGTACCGGCGGTAGTTATACAATTTATAAACGATTTCAGTAGAGCCTGACATGACCTCAAAACAATCCTGTATCTTTGTTACTGGCCCAGAAAGTTCTGGAAGTACGCTTATAGCTAAGATACTAAGCGAGGTGCTTGGTAATCCGTCATGGACCGGAAGGGGTTTTAACTGTTGTAATGACTGGCAATGTGACGAAGCTAGCGGCTATACGCAGCCCTGCAGGCCCGTTGAACATCTGGTATGCCATCGATCATTGCCTTTTAAGCATTTTTGGCCCCCGATAGATCGATGGAAAGAAATGTATGACGGAAAATACATTATCTGTACAAGAGACAAAAATATCAGCCGAAATTCACAGCTGACCAGGTTCAAGTGGAAGACCGACGGTCTTTTGCTGGAAGAGGAAAAAAAGGTAGCCGGGTTGCTGGATGACCTCATCAATGATCCGAATACACCAACTTTTATATGGTCATATGAGACATATGTTCTGCTTGGTCATTCGTATTTGAACCTGCTGGCAGATTTCGTTGAAATTCCACGTGCAAATTTTGAGCATATAAAACCACCGCGTAACGAAAATAATAAATACATATCTACGCCCAGAAGGAAATTAGGTTTGCACAGGTTCATATCCAGGTTTTAGCCTGAAAATACCGGAAGGGCGTGTTTCAGCGGCTAATTTGTTTTGTTGGCTGGTTGTACACTTCTGTTGGCAAAGTCAATTGAAAACCGTGTGCTCCCCTGTGTAATCGATAGTGTATTCCCGATGGTGTCTAGGGTCGGTATCTTGTCCCGTTTGCAGCCGGATTCCTGGCTATAGAAATAATTAATGATTTCTGTCTCATGGGTGGTATGACCAGACTGCTGAATTTGCAGGCGATCGTAATTTCCATGCTTATGGCGCTCCTGTTCTGGTATTGACGATGGATTGGCCCGCATAGACCAGCCTTTTGGCAAACTTGCGATCATCGTGTTTCCAGAATGGGCATCAAGACAGACCGAATGCGCGCCCATGATATGTGCGGTCTGCGGTACATAAATCATGCCCTGTACGTATCCTTCACGCTGAAGGTGTATGCGGTCGCGCACTATAACCCCGTTACCGCCAAGAACAATAAAGGTCCGCTCCCAGAATTCTAGTCCGGCATCGGGCTGGTAGCTTTCGGTCAGGTCTGCAACAAGATACTGGTAGTCTTCCTGTATTTTTGAATATACGATTCGGGCGTTTGCCTGATGGTGTCCCGATTTTGTTGCCCGGAATGCTGCATGCCCTTCGCCCGACTGGCCTGTGTCGTTGAACAAATAAACATTATGATTGCGTGTCCACTTTTTCCTTACGTAGCCTTCATCGAGTACCAGCCATTTTCCATCCTTCCACAGGCTGTAATTCCCTGAATCCGGGTGGATGTGTGAGCCAGTAAAATAACCCATATTGAAGGCGTGCCAGCCCTGAGGCGGTCCAGCCTTGAACAGTGACCAGAAAGATCCCTGATCCCAGGCATCCCGTGTTACGAAAAGCCCGAGGTTGTCGAAAAGCTTTGAGGTTGGCAGATCTGTTGGTGGCTGAGAATGAATTTCATCGTCCCGCCACAGCAGATCAAAAAATCCACCCCTACCCGGTTTCCCCCTCGCGGTCTGGATGGTGTCGCCCAGCCACTGTGCATGTCTGTCACCGAAAATGCGGGCAAGTGCATGAAGAATATACCCTGGTCCCCACAAATCCTGACGAGGTGAATCTCCGTAATCTGCATTCTCAATGTAGCCCGGTAGAGACATATACAGCCGGTAATTAGCTGTATTCCGAAAAAATTCACTGTCCCTGAGTTCATCGATCCCGAGATAGGGTTCGACAGCGAGAAAGTACATCAGCATTCCAGCGGTTCCTGTGCTCCAATAACCAACTCCCTCATGCGAGGCACCGTCGGGAGACAGATAACGCAGGACATTCGAAAAATTTTCTGCAGCCGATTCGACCCACTGGTCGGCACCGGCTACTTCACCTGTTAATGCAATACCGGTGACGCCGATTGCCATGGCGGGAATATAGTTGTGGTTAGACAGTAGATTATTGGACCACCCTCCTTCCTTTTTATGTAATAAGTTCCATAAACGCTGCGCATGACCGGCAATCACCTTTCGATAACGGGCGCGCCTGTAGGAGTCAAGGTTGTCGTAAAGCCAGTCATATGTCATTACGCAGTAGAAAATGATGTATGCTGTTGTCATATCATTGTCGCTGAACCAGTCATCACGATCCGCCAGGGTGTCGAGCCAGTGAATTGCGGTTTTGAGATATTGCTCTTCGCCAGTAACCAGAAAGGCAAGTGCATTGTGCGGGAGCAGTTCAATAGCGCGGAGTAAAACCTCTTCCTCGGGGAGGCGTATCGCCTGCATATCACCGTGGGATGTAAGGTAAGGATTCCCGGTTGCTGTGTAATTGCGGGCAGCACCAAGTACCCACTGCCATGTTTTCCGATAGGCCGGTTGTTTAATCCTGTATTTGAGCAGCTGAATATCGGCAGGGGTGATATACAAACGTGGGTGTGGCTGGCTGCCTGCGTCAACCAGCGTACTGGTTCCCTCGGATCTGGTATTTAAAGGTTTTGCAGCCGGGCTTGTCAGCCAGGCAAGCATCAAAAGAAAGAACCATGTCACAACCAGTTGTCGGTAACGTGGTTGAGCGCAACCATGACGGCCTGCCTTGATTGCAGGACGCCAGGCGATACGGGTGCAGCCTGCATGGCCGGTCTTCCGAAAGTCAATGTAATCGTTGTGAATGTTCACGACTGGCCTGTATCTATATGCCAATCAATCCGCTCTTTTTGTTGCATGTTTCCACAACGCACGCAATTCCGGCAGGCAGATAAAGTATTCCCGGATTTTCAAATCATGGTTGGAGATAACCATGATGCATATAATCGTTGCGGTTAGAGTATAGGACAGGGAGCAAGCGATGGCTGCACCATTGATTCCATAGAGTGGAATCAGTATTACATCACCAATAAGCATCACGGCAACTCCGAGCGAAACAACCAGACTGAAACTAGCCGGCTTACCGCGTATAACCAGATTAGTATTCATAATGCGGAAGATTGAGGAAGCTACTATCCCGGGCAGCAGGTATCTGATGGCACTTGCTGCATCCATAAATTGGTCTCCGAAGGCAATCCTGACAATCCAATCACTTAATATGGCAAGAAATACAACTGCAAGCAGTGTGAAGAGCAATATTACGCGATTGAGTTTGGCTGTTATCCTTATACTCTTCTTGTCCTGACCCGTTTGGGAAAGCTTGGACAGCAGCATGGAATTTGCGACCAGTGAAAAGCGTTCCGAAATTTCAGAGACCGATAACGCTACACTGTATATGCCTACATCCGCGGGCGCCATAAAGAAAGCGACAAGAAACACATCAAGGCGTTCCTGCATTCGTATAAACAGGGAACCCATATGGGTTTTGAGGGAAAATATAACCATGCTTTTCGACAGTTCTGGATCTATGCTTTTTACTGAAAGTGCCCTCTTTTGATGTAGCATGAAAAGTGCCAATGCGGATGATCCGAAAATACTGATCGCCATACAGACCAGTGCAGATTCGATGTTGGCGTAACTCAGCAGGGTGGTTATCGAGAATAACAACAGGAACAACAAAGCTTGTGATATTCCTACAACAGTCGCTCTGTATACATCATAATTCGAGTTCAATGCGCCACGTAAATTCATTGTGAACAGAAGCACTGGGGCGAAAAAGACAGAAAACAGCATGTAATGGATCGGTATGCCCTTATAGACGGTGTCTTGCAGTAGGTATACCGCCGCAGTGCAGGCAAGCATGGGAAATATTCCGGCGATAACGGACACGAATGTAGAGGTGCTGGCAAGTTCTCTGAACGATGATTGCTGGCGCAGATAGACCTGGCTGAAGCCGAGTTTTAGTCCTGTAAACGCGACTGACATTGACATCGTTGCGTATACCAGTACATATATTCCTTTCCCTTCTGCGCCCAACAGCCTTGCTGTAAGTATACTGCTGGCAATGCTCGCGAGTGAGGCGACAATCATTGCAAGAAAGCGGAAAGTGAAATACCTGAAGAACTGCCGTTGTAATAGTGTCTTGATCACAGGGAATATCTGCATGAAGCGTGGTGATAGCCGAATGTGTTTCCAGTGGTATTCAGGTCAAGAAGGTGTATTGTTCCAGTGGTCTGTTGTCTCCGAGAGCGATCCAGGAGTCACATCATAAATTTCGTTCATGTAATGTCTTGTCAGCTGAGTTGGTTATGCGAGTGGTACAACGTCGGGCGAAAGAGCAAGATGCCGTGATAATTTTGCCGGGCAGTCAGCGCACAAGACACCTGTATCGAATAGTGCGAGATCGGCCTGATGGCAAGGTGGGCAGAGCAGTTCATCCGGTAACCGCAAGCATTGGCTTATCATATGCCAGTTTGGCAAACTGGTAAATAATCTCATTACAGAAAGCCACTTAGGGCATGCATCATGGTTGCATGCTTCTAAATGCAAGCATCAGCGTATGTAAAGCTGGTTCTACACACAGCAGAACGCTGCTGGCAGTGACAGGTAGCACTTTCCTGAAATGACCTGGTGTGCCGATTTGCAAGAAACAGGGATATATACTGCCTAGGAGGCTGTCGGACTTGGGCGAAAGTAGCGAGCAAGGTGGGAGGTCGATGCCATTTTTTCGATCGTTTGAGGAGAATAGCCGTAGCTATTTGACGAAAAGGATTGGGAAAACGGAGCGCTCTCCCATCGGCGCAGTAGATCAGTCCCAAGTCCGACAGCCTCCTAGTAATTTGTACAAGGGTAACTATTCAGCTAAAAACTGAAGAAAGTGCTTCGCAAGGTTATTCTGCGATTTTGTTAATTTCATGGATGGGCGTCTGGCTGCCATTATAGCCACTCCTATAAGCTGCAAGAAGCTTGCTGCTCACCTGTAGTAAGCACAATGATCACGGGGTCGGATCACTTTTTTTAATCGCTACAGATTCGCTCTCAGGCGCTAAAATTTTGTTCTGAAAACCCGTGCGATAATGCACTCAAGATCCCGTGGATGCAGGCAGTTGAAGATAGGTGCTATTGACGTTGATTCGTCGATCAACTCAGTCAAGGAGCTTCTCGAGAAGGAGAAAGATCTTTCGCCTTCACTGCGCTCGGCGCTGGAAGTATTGCTGGTTCTGGTGACCCTGCTGCTCAACCGCACGACCTTAAACAGCAACGATAGTAGCAAGCCGCCCTCCACCGATCCGAACCGGCAGAAGTCCAGCCGGCAGGGGAAAGGGGATAGAAAACCGGGAGGACAGAAGGGACGCAATGGGACCACGCTTGAGCCGGTGGCTGATCCTAACGAAGTGGAGGTTCTGGCGATCGACTGCCGAACTCTGCCAAAGGGGCCGCGGTATCGGGAGGCAGGCTATGAAAGTCGCCAGGTCATCGATATCGACATCTGCCGGTTCGTGACCGAACATAGGGCACAGATCCTGGAAGACAATCAGGGGAATCGATTCGTAGTCACTTTTCCGGAGGGGGTGAACCGGCCTGTGCTGTATGGTCTCAATCTGAAGGCAAATGACATCTATATGTCCCAGCACCAGCTGATCCCCTATGATCGAATCCGGGATCACTTCCAGGATCAGATGCGCATACCGGGTAGTGCGGGCTCTGTGTTCAACTTCAACAAAGAAGCCTATGAACGGCTGGAGTCCTTCGAACAGTGGGCAAAGACCGAGCTTGCCTGCGCTGAGCTCCTGCATGCCGATGAGACCGGCATCAACATCAGCGGCAAGCGCCAGCGGCTGCACTGTGCCTCCAACGCCTTACTGACCTGGTTCTATCCTCACGCCAGGCGGGGTCTGGATGCCATGGATGAGATGGGCATCCTGCCCTTCTTCAAGGGTGTGTTGTGCCATGATCACTGGAAGCCGTACTACCATTACGACTGCATCCATGCTCTGTGCAATGCCCATCACCTCCGGGAGCTGGAGCGGGCCTGGGAACAGGATCAGTAGCAGTGGGCCAGGCAGATGCAGGCATTGCTGATCGAACTCGCAACCGCGGTGACGGATGCCGGGGGTTATTTACCCGCGGATGAGATCAAACGCTGGCGCCGTCGATATCGACGGCTGCTGAAAATGACAGAGACCGAATGCCCACCGCCCGATGAAAATCAAAGGCAGGGAAAACGGGGCCGGCTCAAACGATCGAAGGCCAGAAACCTGCTGAAGCGATTGCGCGACTTCTAGCAAGACGTCCTGCGCTTCATGAAATGGAAAGTGTCCCCTCCACCAACATTATGGGTGAGAATGATCTGCGCATGACCAAGTTGCAGCAGAAGATTTCCGGTTGCTGCCACTCCAGGGATGGAGCCAGGATCATCTGCCGGGATCGCAGTTACCTGTCAACTTGTCGCAAGCAGGGGTTGTCCGACGCTCAAGCATTGACACTGCTTTTCCAGGGAAGGAACCACGATTTCATGAAAACGGGTGCGTTCAAAAATAGCAGACTGTGGCAGTATAGGCTGAATAGTTACGTACAAGGTTTGTTTAATACTACTGGTATGGGTTCTGCAGGACGGCGGTGTTGATCTTGTAGTGGAGTGATTTTGCCGGTAGCTGCTTAATTCAAGTCTCAGATGGTTGTGATACGTATCACCGGTGCGAGTAACACGAGTGGAAATTTATATAAGACTCCACAGATTTGTTGCGTTGTTCGATATCTGCGATGCGGGGTGAGTACCTGTGAGTGCGGGCCCGTAATATGTCGCATCGGTGTTATGGCGATCTCAGATTAGCAGTGGGCAGTAGAGGTTTTTCTGTAGTCCGGGCTTGTGCTTGCATACAGTTGAGGAGAAGTGGCTGTAGCGCGGTCGCGTATCTCATATGCAGGGTGGTTAGGTAAAAATATACTGTAGATGTTTGTGCCTATTCGCGTCTTTTATAGACACTTTATGACTTGAGGCTGGGTCTGTTACAGCGGGCTGGCAGGCACGTTCTCGGATTATGGTGACGGATACCTTTAACTGTAGCTGATATGCTAGCATTAGTGGAATCCATGCCGGATTAAATCAGAATGCATATGCGTGCCCCATTAAGCAGAAACAGGAAGGTATTTTAATGCGTGTAGAAATCATGGGTTGTACTATCGATAACCTCACGATGGAGGAGACGCTCTATCGTGTTGATGATTTCATCAAGGAGGGGGGTGCGCATCAGCATGTTGTAGTAAATGTCGACAAGATCATCAAGGCTCACCGCGATCCTGTTGTAATGGACATCATTAACCGGGCAGATCTAGTGAACGTGGACGGTATGCCGGTCGTCTGGGCGTCCAGATTGCTCGGTACTCCGTTGAAGTGCAGGGTTACGGGGGTTGATCTGTTTTTTTCACTGGTCGACAGGGCGGAGCAGAAGGGTTGGAGAGTGTATTTCCTGGGTGCCAGGGAAGGAGTGGTCTGTGAGGTTGTGCGGATAATGACACAAAAACATCCGGCCTTGCGGGTTGCTGGCTATCGTAATGGCTACTGGACTCCTGAGGAGGAGCAGGGAGTAGCGGAGGCCATACGCGCGGTGCGGCCAGAACTGTTATTTGTCGCCATTAGTTCTCCGAAAAAGGAACTATTTCTGTCAAAGTATCAGCAGGAGATGGGTGTGCCATTCGCAATGGGTGTGGGTGGCACTTTTGATGTGGTCGTAGGTGTAACAAAGCGGGCGCCAGTATGGATGCAGCGGATAGGGTTTGAATGGTTTTATCGATTTCTGCAGGAGCCACGACGTATGTTCAGACGTTATTTTATAGATGATATGCACTTCTTCAGGCTGTTGTTTGCTGAACTCTTCAGGCGCTGAATTTGTATGTTAATCGCTGTCCCCAGACTTGCCGGAGATTACATACAGCAATGATCAATGTTCTTATTCTCTCTCCGGATCCTGGCTCCCAAGGTGGCGTTGTCAACTTTAATGAATTGCTGAAAACCAGGTTTAGCGACGCTGTAAAGGCGGAGTATTTTACGATCGGCAGCAGACCAGGAAGGGATGGGGGTGCTCGGAAATATATCCAGCCGCTCATGGATGCGTACAATCTGAACGTGAAACTTGGAACTATACCCTTCGATGTGGTGCATCTGAATCCATCGTTGAACAGGAAGTCAGTTCTGCGGGACAGCCTGTTTCTGCTTGTTCTCAGGGCGCGTGGAATCAGGGCCGTGCTGGTGTTTATACGCGGATGGAACGCTGACTATGTAGAAAAGGTCATGAATAGCACCTTGCGTCGTCGATTTTTCAGATGGGTTTTCGGTGGTGCAAAACGGATATTAGTGCTTGCCAGCCGTTTCCGGGAGGAACTGCTCAGTATGGGATTCGAGGAAGAAAGGATCACTCTGTTTTCGACGATGTTCGACGGGAGTCAGCTTGGATGCAGCAGGAAGAGGAAAGGAATAGATGAAATCAATATACTCTTCCTTAGCCGTTTTGTAACTGAAAAGGGTATATATGAATTACTTGAAGGTTTCTCTGAGCTGATTAATGAGTATCCCTCAGCAAGGTTGATTATGGCGGGTGGAGGACCGGAAGAGGAAAATGCTGTGCGATGGGTCAGGGAACACAATCTGACAAATTCAATAGATTTTCCTGGTTACCTCAAGGGTAACGCAAAGGCAGATGTCCTGTTGCAATCGGACCTGTTCATACTGCCTACCTATTACGGTGAAGGATGTCCGAATGCTATACTCGAAGCGATGGGGGCCGGATTGCCGATAATCACAACCCATGCAGGTGGGATACCTGATGTTGTCGTCGATGGAGTCAATGGCATACTGTTATCGGCTGTGACTGGTGATGCAATAGCTGCGGCAATAAGAGACCTGCTTTCCGATAGTGAATTGTGTGAACGCATTTCACGTGAGAATAAAAAACTGGCATGGGAGAATTATGAATCGGTTGTCGTAACAAGGCGCCTGGAAAATATCTACAGGGAATTGATTCTTTAAATTTGTAATTCCCGCTACTGTTTAAATCTAATCAGTCCGTCATGGCGACCCTCCCACGTAAATTTGCATGGTATGTCAATCGACTTCGGTGTATGTCGGCTGCGGAGATGGTTTACCGGTTCACCAGTAAACTAGAAGCCAGGCTGCAACAGTTAGGTTTTTTCACCTGTCGAAGCGTGGTGACGCCAAACCTCGAGCGGGAGGGTGTTCGCTGGTTTGCGGGCACAAAGGAGGTGGATAGTGACCCCGTGTGCAGATTAGCCAACCGGATTCTTGCAGGGCATTTCCCCGTGTTTGCTGTCGATGACGTGGATGTGGGCTCAATCCCGTGCTGGAACCGGGATCCCCTGACGGGAGTGATTGCTCCGATGACATTTGGTCCCGGACTTGATGTCCAGAACCCGGATAAGGTGGGAAACATCAAATATCTGTGGGAGTTGAATCGTCATCTGCATCTTGTGACAGTTGCACAGGCCTATCACCTGACATCGGAATCTCGTTATCTGAAAGGTCTGGCGGGGCAGATTGGATCATGGCTGGAGCAATGTCCTTATCTGAAGGGTCCAAGCTGGAGTAGCTCGCTTGAGGCCGGTATTCGGCTGATAAACTGGGCTATTATTTGGCAGTTGATCGGGGGCAAGAATGCCTGTATTTTTAATGACACGGACGGCGAATCACTTAGGCAGCGGTGGCTGGTTTCGATATTCCAGCATTGCCATTTTATAGCCGGACACCAGTCACGCTTCTCTTCAGCTAACAATCACCTCATTGGGGAGGCGGCTGGTCTTTATATTGCGAGCATGACATGGCCTTACTGGAATGAATCATTCGGATGGTCAGACCTGTCATACGAAATCCTAGCTAAGGAAGTGGCAAATCAGGTCACTGCGGATGGTGTTGATCGCGAACAGGCAATCGCCTACCACCAGTTCGTCCTGGATTTCCTGATGCTTGCCGGTCAGGTGGCGCGTGCAGCGGACAGGGATTTCCCGGTTTCCTACTGGAACACTGTCGAGTCAATGCTTGAATATATTGCCGCGATTATGGATATAAATGGGCATGTCCCCATGCTTGGCGATGCAGATGATGGTCGTGTTGTCAGGCTTGATACAGTGAAAGACTGTCCATACAAGTCGCTTCTTGCCACGGGCGGAGTATTGTTCAGCCGGTTTGAGCTTTTGGCCAAAGCACAGGGGCTTGATGACAAGACCCGGTGGATGCTGGGCGACCAGGCTACAGAGGTGTTCTGTAAAACAATGAAAGAAGTGCGGGGTTCCCCACGCAGAGAATTTCCAGATGGGGGCTACTATATCCTGGGAGCAGATCTGGAATCAGCAAGTGAAATACGCTGTATTGTTGATGCTGGATCACTCGGCTATCTCTCGATTGCAGCGCATGGTCATGCAGACGCTCTAGCAGTCACTCTCTCGGTCGCCGGTAGAGAGATACTCGTCGACACAGGGACATACGCCTATCATGGAAAAGATAAATGGCGGCAGTATTTCCGAGGCACAAGCGCACATAATACAGTGAGGGTGGATGGTGTAGATCAATCTGTTTCCGGGGGGAAATTTATGTGGATCAGACATGCAGTGTCCCGATGTGACAGGTGGGAGGATGACGCGGATCATGCCGCATTCAGCGGAAGTCATAACGGGTATTTAAGACTTGATGACCCTGTGACACATACCCGCAAGATCAATCTTGATAAAAAAAACAGGTGCATGGAAGTGGTAGATGTAATAGAAGCACAATCTGAGCATCAGATAGAGCGCATCTGGCATTTTTCAGAAGAATGCGATGTCACCATTAATGATGGCTGTCATATTGTCGTGATCAATGGGGATCAGAGGCTAACCATTCACTTGCATGATCCTCATGACACTGACGTCCGAGCATATTATGGCAGTGACGATCCTGTGTTTGGCTGGATATCACGCAACTTCGACAGTAAGGTCCCAGCCATAACGGTGGTAGAGTGCGCAACTGTGGCGGGTGCGGCGCGATTCGGCGCGGAATTCAGGTTAAATTAGCGTTGTTTAATGGTCTGCTCGATAGATCCTTGCAGCTATAGAGCCGAATATCGATCACTGATGAATTCTATCATTTGAGGCTAATACATGAAGAAGGGACATGAAACACCGAACATAAGGATCTTCACGCGAAGAAGGAGGCTAGTGCTTGTCTCGCTTACGATGCTGCTGTCGATGTTTATTATGCTCGCAGGGGGCGAGTTGGTCGTCCGATTGTTTGCCCCTCAAAAATCGCTGTATCCAAGGTGGGAGTATTCTGAACATTATGGCTCCAAGTTGTACAAGAACACAACAATGGTCCATGAGAAGCCCGGGAACTGGAGGTTTGAATATACCATTAATGGTTATGGGTACAGGGGGCGGGAAGTTCCGATATCAAATATCTATAACAGAAAAAATATTGTCCTTCTCGGTGATTCCCACGCGTTTGGTACAGGAGTCAATGATGGTGATGAATATGCTGCCATCCTTGACGGTAATTCTGAAGGATTGTTTGATGTAGTCAATCTTGCTGTGGGTGGCTGGGGGCTATTGCAGGAGATAAGGAAATACTATGAGTTCGGCAGGCTATATGAGCCTGAGATCGTGATTTTGCAGTTTGCCAGCAATGATCCCAGGGATAATTTTAAAAATCGGGTAACTCTGGTTGAAGGTGACAGATTCAGGTTTGTTAACTCCGATTTTGCAGTTAACTACTTGAAGAAATATCTCTCGCACTCTTGGATACAGAAGAGCCAACTCTATAATTATTTCCGTGATACAACCTATCGGTTCTTCGAGCGTGTGCATATCGAGAAGTCGAAGCAGCGTGAAGAATATCGGGGTATGGGGGCTAATGTAGAAGAGGAACTTTACAATAAGGCACTTGCGGCGTTTGCGCGCGATCTGGCAAGGAACAATGTAACATTAGTGATGATTGCCGTTAACGGCTCACTGGAAAGATTTCCGCTGATTCGAAATCAGGTATCTGCCCTGGATAATGAAGGGTTACTAAAATACATCGAAGTATCTGACTGGTTCACTGGCATGTCTGAATACTCATCTCCGGAAGGGCACCAGTGGGGCGTGAAAGCACACCGAATTATTGGTGAAAACCTTTCCCGGATAGTCAAAGATATTCTCGAAGTTAATGCCGAGCGGGATGGCGGGAAATTCTGAACACCGGCATTTCTAATAACGGCGGATGTCTTAGTAGTCTGCAATGTAATGTCAATCAGTATCCGGACATACAGTTGTGTTCGTGATATTGTAGACTTGAGATCGTGCATGTTTGCATTACCTTGTTTGAGACGGTGATTATGAATAAGTCGATTGACAATGAGATGTGGAGAGGCACCGTTGTTTTATGGCTGCTGTTGGCTGCATCTGCGGTTCTTATCGGATTCACATTCCAGCATGCAATTGAGCATATGGTGGGCAGGTGGAGCAATCAGGAAGAATATGGCTACGGCTATATCATTCCCGTTATAACTACCTTGCTGATCTGGCAAAAGAAGAATGAACTAGCAAGGATTGAATTTGTTCCATCGGTTGCGGGTTTGTTGCTGCTTGTCACCGGAGGTTTATTGTTTTTTCTTGGAGCTGTTGCTACAACACACACACTGTCTGAATACGGCCTGGTTGTAACTATCATGGGAGTTGCGCTGGCCATGCTTGGATGGGAGGCATTCCGGGTAGTCATGACTCCGCTTGCTATACTGTTCTTTATGGTCCCGCTACCCCCATTCATATACAATACGCTCTCTGCGAAACTCCAGCTGCTCTCATCTCAAATTGGCGTCGATATTATTCGGTTAGCTGATATCAGTGTATACCTGGAAGGTAACGTAATAGATCTGGGTGGTTTCAAGCTGCAGGTGGTTGAGGCTTGCAGTGGACTGCGGTATTTATTTCCACTGGCTTCCCTGTCATTTATCGCAGCATACATTTATAAAGGCAAACTCTGGAAAAAAGCGGTCATATTTCTTTCCAGTATACCTATTACTGTATTGATGAATAGTTTCCGCATAGGCGTTATCGGTGTACTTGTGGAATACGGCGGAAAGGAGCAGGCTGAAGGCTTTCTGCACGATTTTGAAGGCTGGGTCATCTTCATGGCCTGTATCGCCATTTTGATTCTAGAGATGAGCGTGTTGACATTGATCGGTTCAGGCAAGATGAAGCTGGCAGATGCATTTTCCATAGATCTGCCGGAATCTATCCCAGCTGATACAGAGTTTCGGACAAGGCGAATTCGCACAATAACTTGGTTTATACCTGTCTTGCTCATCGGGCTTTTAGCAGGGAGTATATATGTTCAGGGAAAAAAGAATATTATCCCCGAACGGAAAAACTTTGCTGAGTTCCCGTTGAAAATTAATGATTGGAAAGGCAAGACCGGTGTACTGGAAGAGAACATCCTGGCTTCACTCAAGGCTGAAGACTACATAATTTCTGAATATCAGAATGAGGATGGTGACTTTGTTAATTTCTATGTCGCCTATTATGCTGATCAGGCGGCCGGTTCGGCTGCGCATTCGCCGCGTGCCTGTATCCCGGGTGGCGGCTGGTTGATCAAGGAACTGACTGTTAAGGCAGTCGATGGTATCCATGTCGGTGGCAAGCCATTGATGGTTAATCGCCTGCTCATTAAAAGGGGGGATTATACCCAGGTGGTCTATTACTGGTTTCAGCAGCGCGGCCGGATTATTACCAGCGAATGGATGGTAAAATGGTATCTGTTCTGGGATTCAATGACACGAAATCGTACAGATGGTGCGCTGGTTCGCCTGACAGCTTTTATTCTTCCAGGTCAGGATCCTGCAACTGCCGATAAACACCTGGTTGAATTTGCCAATACCGTATTTCCTTACCTATCCGAGTATATTCCGGATTAGTGCTTAAACGGATCGCGATAGATGTATGCTTGCAACTGTGCACTGGATAGGTATCTATTGAGTATTGGAGACAGTGATTAATCCGGTAGGGCCTGAACCGGTACTGACCCTTCTGAAATAACACCTTGTCAGTGCATGCATCCATGCTGCAATCTTATGATTGGGAATCGGACACCTGAAGTCTGCTTCGTGGCTTTGTTCCACGCGGTGACGGCACATCCGGGTTTTTTAGAGCCCCCGATACGGGATCAGTAAATGCTTCGCCTTTAGGCTAAGGATCATCAAAGATGCAAATGTGGGATGGGAGATATGATTACGCGACAGCAAAAAAGGTTTCCTGCTGCCTCCGAGATGCCGACAGTGAGGAGGTGAGACCGCGTAGCGGTTGAGAGACTAGAACCTATCTCAAAATTCATAATCTTATGCTTCGACCTGCGCATGTAGGACCCGCGCCCCCGCGGGGAACGGATAGGGGCTGGAAAACCGGCTTATCCCCGGCGTGGCGCCGGTCCTACCCGTACCAACCAGCCGTCACAGGATCTCGACATGCTCGATTCCCTAATTTTGAGATAGGTTATAGTCTGGGATATGTCGGCGGCACTAGGGCATCATAAGCAGGCGCCTTTAGGCGACGCATGGAGCAGTTGCCAGGAAGGTCAGGATGAGGGGTATCAATGCCGGGTTCCGTTTTGATGAGTGTGCCCGCCTCCCCAATCCTCCCCCTGAGGGGGGTGTCGTAAAAGGGTGCAGCCACTTCTCCCTGCGGAGGGTGTTGTAAAAGGGTGCGACCCCTTCTCCCTCCGAAGGGAGAAGGTTGGGATGAGGGGATATTAAATCAGGCGGTTATCCTGTTTTATCCCCTCACCCTAACCCTTTTATGCCCTTCAGGGTGCTCCCGCAGGGATAGGGGGCTTTTACAACATTCTTCGCGAGGAGAGGGGCTTTTAAGACACTCTCCGAAGGATGAGGGTACTTTTACGACACCCCCTGAGAGGGAGGGCTAATCGGCCGGATGGCCGATTGATCAGGTTTTATTGCCGTAACCAGAAGCCACCGGCTTTAGCCGTTGAAATATTCACACACTGTGATTTTTATATGACTGCTCACTGAATTCCCTGTGTACGAACTACTACAAGAACCGATCATTGACCTTCAATTGGCTACGGAAGCCGTAAGCACTGGGAACGGGGGAAGCCCCCTGGCCTATATACTGCCCCTGATCGCTGCTTTGATCCTAAGTATGGTCGTGATACCGATTATGGTGCGGCTTGCTCCGCGGTTTGGAATGATCGACAAGCCCGATCCACGCAAGGTGCACGCGGCACCGATTCCCCGTGTTGGTGGTGTCGGTATTTTTTTCGGTGCTCTGGTTCCCCTTGTTCTATTGATGTCTGTAGACCAGAGGTTGGCGGCATACCTTTTTGGTGCTCTGGTGCTGTTCGCATTCGGTGTTATGGATGACAGCAAGGAGCTGGGTCACTATGTGAAGTTCATAGGTCAGTTTATTGCCGTAATTGCAGTCGTTTACTACGGTAACGTGTATATCAGCCTGCTGCCGCTCATGGGCGGCGAAACAGTATCTGAAATTGTGGGCAAACCATTCACGGTCATCGCCATCGTGGGCATGATAAATGCGATCAACCATTCGGATGGGCTGGACGGGCTGGCGGGAGGGGAGTCGCTGCTGAGCCTGGGAGGTATTGCTTATCTTGCCTGGCTGGCGGATGGTACTCCGGCTGTTATGATTGCAATGGCAACGGCCGGCGGCCTGCTGGGCTTTATGCGATATAATACCTATCCGGCAAGGATCTTTATGGGGGACGGGGGCAGCCAGTTCCTGGGTTACACGCTTGGGGTCCTGGCCGTAGTGCTGACCCAGGAGGTTAACCCTGCACTGAGTCCTGCCTTGCCACTGCTCCTGCTTGGCCTGCCGATCGCGGATATCCTGGCCGTACTGGCGCAGCGAATTTATCACAAGATGAACTGGTTCAGGGCGAGCAAGAATCATATACATCATCGACTGCTCGAGCTCGGATTCCATCATTACGAGTCCGTCATCGTGGTCTATTCAGTGCAGGCCCTGTTGGTGTTATGTGCCGTGAACATGCCCTATGCCTCAGATGCCGCTGTCATGTTCCTCTATCTTATGGTGGTTTCAGCGGTATTTGTTTTTTTGTTGTTTGCGGAGCGTCGTGGATGGCGTATGCGAGCGGAGGTTGAAGAAAACATCCTTGACGAGGTGATTAAATCAGCCACCCGGAGCCGGGGACTGCTGGCTATTCCGATTAATGTCGTATTTTACGGCATATCCGCTTTTCTGGTGGCCGGTGCATCGTTCAGTACCACCATTCCTGTGGATTTCACGATTGCTGCAATAGGGCTGCTTATGTTGCTGGTGCTGCGCCTGGTGTTGGGTTCTCGTGTATGGTATCTGCCGCTCAGGTTGTTTACCTATGTCACGGTTGCATTTGTCGTGTATTTGTTCAATACCTATCAGCCTGCTCAGTTGTCAGGCTTTGATCCGATTACCTATGTATTTTTTGGAGCCATTGTTTTGTCCATAGCCTTGTCGATCCGTCTCAAGGATGTCGGTGATTTCAAAGTTACGCCCATGGATTTTCTGGTGGCACTGGTGGTGATCTGCGTTGCCGTGCTGATAAGGCATGGGGCCGTTGACTCCGGGATAATGGCAATTGCATTAAAAACGGTCATCCTGTTCTACGGTTGTGAAGTGGTATTGAACTGGATGGAGGCAAGAGTGAATTTATTCACGGTCTCGATTCTGGTGGCTTTGCTGATCATTGGTGTGCGTGGGGCAATGATTAATTTTCTGTAGGGACGATTGATATCGTGGTTGGGCGAAATTCTTATGGCGGTGGAATCCAGGTAGGAAGAGGGAAATACTACAGAACCCGTCTCAAAATAGTGAACAGGGCAATCTGACAATGCGTACGGCGTTGAGGTACAGCTAGGCGTGATTCGTAACGGGGATGCCGGTGGGCAGAGGGTTCGCGGTGTGAATAAACTGTATTGTGCTGAATACCTGCTCACCGCGTGCCGCAGCTGGGATGACGGGGTAACGAGGACTGCCTCCGGGCCAAGGGGAGCGAATATATGAGCAAACAGGATCAAACCGGTAAAGTCGCACTGATAACGGGTGTTACCGGTCAGGATGGCGCATATCTGGCTGAGCTGCTGTTGAATAAAGGCTACATTGTGCATGGTATCAAGCGCAGGGCATCGTCGTTTAATACCGATCGCATTGACCATCTCTATCGTGATCCCCATGATGCGGATCAGCGATTTGTCTTGCATTACGGCGATCTTACAGATTCAACAAACCTGATTCGGATCATTCAGCAGGTGCAGCCGGATGAGATCTACAACCTGGCAGCACAGAGCCACGTCGCTGTCTCCTTTGAAACACCTGAGTACACGGCCAATGCCGATGCGCTGGGTACTCTGCGCCTGCTGGAGGCGATCCGTATCCTAGGGTTAGAGAAGAAAACCCGATTCTACCAGGCATCGACCAGTGAGCTTTTCGGGAAGGTTCAGGAGATTCCCCAGAAAGAAACCACCCCGTTCTATCCGCGCAGTCCGTATGCCGTAGCCAAGCTGTACTCCTACTGGATATGTGTCAATTATCGAGAGGCCTACGGGATCTATGCCTGCAACGGTATCCTGTTCAATCATGAATCACCGATGCGCGGTGAGACCTTCGTGACGCGCAAGATCACGCGGGCGGTTGCGCGTATCAAGCTGGGTTTGCAGGACAGGCTCTACCTGGGCAACCTGGATGCAAAGCGTGATTGGGGACATGCCAGAGACTATGTGTTAATGCAGTGGTTGATGCTTCAGCAGGATGAGCCGGATGATTACTGTATTTCCACCGGTCTACAGTATTCGGTAAGGGATTTCGTGGAAGCGGCCTGCAAGGAGGTGAAGATCAGCCTGCACTGGGAAGGGAAAGGAGTCGAGGAGAAAGGTATTGACAACATGAGCGGTAAGGTTCTTGTCGAAGTAGATCCGCGTTATTTCCGGCCAACGGAGGTGGAGACACTGCTGGGCGACTCGAGCAAGGCGCGGATAAAACTGGGATGGGAACCTGAAATAGCCCTGGAGGAGATGGTGGCCGAGATGGTTCGCGAGGACCTGAAGATCGCCGAGCGTGATGAACTCTGCAGGCGTGAAGGCTTCAGAACATTCGATTACCACGAATGAAATATCCATTCGTCGTGGAGAAAAATGCCAAAATCTATATAGCTGGGCATCGGGGTTTGGTCGGATCTGCTATTGTCAGACGCCTGCAAAAAGATGGATATACCCGTCTGCTGACCAGGACAAGTGCCGAACTTGATCTGCGGAATCAGAAATCGGTAGAGGATTTCTTTGCTGTAGAAAAGCCGGACTACGTTTTCCTGGCCGCCGCAAAAGTCGGCGGCATTCTTGCAAACAACACCTATCCGGCGGACTTTATTTACCAGAATCTCATGATCGAGGCTAACGTCATCGAAGCCTCGCGAATCAATGGGGTGAAAAAGCTGCTCTGCCTCGGGAGTACATGTATTTACCCAAGAATGGCTCAGCAACCGCTCAAGGAAGAATATCTTCTGACCGGGCCTCTGGAATCAACCAATGAATGGTATGCCATCGCTAAGATCGCCGGTATCAAGTTGTGCCAGGCCTATCAGAGGCAATATGGTTGTCGGTTTATTTCGGCCATGCCGACCAATCTGTACGGTCCGCATGACAATTTCGATCTGAAATCATCCCACGTGATGCCGGCGCTGATCCGCAAGTTTCACGAGGCAAAGATTGCGAATGCACCCACTGTAACGGTATGGGGTACCGGCAAGCCATTGAGGGAGTTTCTGCATGTGGATGATTGCGCCGATGCCTGTCTGTTCCTGATGCAGAATTACGCTGATGAAGAGTTCGTCAATATCGGTTTTGGCGAAGACTTATCCATTGCCAGATTGGCCGGGATCGTAGGTGCGGTGGTCGGATACGAGGGCGAGATTATCTACGATTCGAGCAAACCGGACGGAACGCCGCGTAAACTGGTGGATGTTTCCCGTATCAATAGACTGGGCTGGCGCGCAAGCATAAATCTGGAAGACGGAGTCAGGGGCACCTATCGGTGGTATCTGGAAAACAAGGTGAAAAGTGAGAAGTGATGAGGGAAAGGTGAACAGTGAACAAGACGGGGTAATGGCCATGGGATCCGTTGAAGAACAGGGAAAATTTTATTCCAATCGCTTGAAAGCTTGGTAGGATGGATGTAATGGGATTTGTCAACTACAGCCCGGTAATTATTTTGGCTGAATTGTCATACATGCCCTCACCGTAATAATAATTTATTCAATAAGTTATAGTTGCATGGCATATGGGAGCCATATCTTTTCTGCGGCGTACTAACCTGGAGATACACAATGTTTTTGTCTATTAACAAGATCCGTTTCATTGCGGCAATGCTGCTGACCGCGATTGTGCTGGCCGGTTGTGGCGGGGCAGAGGAGCGCAAAGCAAAGTACCTCGAGCGCGGCAAAGACTATCTTGAAGAAGAAAATTATGAAAAGGCCCTGGTCGAATTCAAGAATGTTCTCCAGATCGATCCCAAGTCGTCGGAACCGTATTACTACATGGGACTGATTGCCGAGAAGGATCAGAAATGGCGATCTGCCTTCGGGGATTACAGCAAGGCCATCGAACTGGATCCAGAACTGGTTGATGCGCATATCCACCTCGGCCGGATCTATGTACTTGCAGGTGAAATCGACATGGCCAGCAAGGAGGTTGAAGAGGCGCTCTCCAGGGAACCGGAGAATATTGATGCAATGACGCTGCAAGCATCGGTCCTGGCGCGGCAGAAGAAGGAGACGGAAGCGGTGGAGATGTTGCAGAAAATACTGACTGCAACGCCAGGACATCTCGGTGCCACATCTCTGCTGGCGGCTCTTTATGAGAAACAGGGCAAGATCGATGAGGCGTTACAGCTTCTGGAGGCTGCTGTCGCCAAGAATGCGGAAAGCGTGGCATTGAAGGCCCGCCTGGTGCAGATCTATATGGATAGAAAAGATAATGAGAAGGCGGAAGCCATCATGCAGGGGCTGGTTCGCGATTATCCGGATGAATTGAAGTACAGGGTACTGCTGGCAACCTTCTACTCGAATACAGACCGGAACGACAAGGCAGAGGCAGTAATGCGTGAAGCGATTGCAGCCGATACGGAGGATGCGCAGAGGTATCTGTTGCTGATCGATTTCTTTAACAAGAAGTTTGGTTCTGAAAAGGCTATCACCGAGCTGGAAAATTTCATCAAGGAAAAGCCCGGGATGACGGCATTGCAATTCTCTCTTGGGCAGTTGTTTCTGCAAACCAATCAGGCCGGCAAGGCTGAATCAATCTATAAGGACATCATCGACCGGGTGGGACTGGAGCCGGATGGCCTGAAGGCCAGGAATGCACTGGCTGCACTGAGTATGCAGCAGGGCGAGATCGAGAAGGCGCGATCCCTGCTGGATGCAGTGCTCGCGGAGAACCCCAAGGACAACATGGCCTTGCTCCTCAAGGGACGCATTGAACTCCAGGAGAAGCAGTACACGGAGGCAATTGCGTCGTTTCGCTCAATCCTGAAGGACCAGCCGGAGTCGGGTATGGTGCTTACACTGCTGGCTGCGGCACATCAGGCTAACGGCGAGAATGAATTGGCTCTTGAGACGCTGCAGCGGGCCGTTGAAGTGCAACCGAAATATATTGAAGCCCGGATTCAACTGGTAAAACAACTTGCGGCAGCCGGTGATCTGGATGGCGCTCTGAAGCAGGTTGATGCGGCTTTGAAGGTCGAGCCGGCCAATGTGGCTGCATTGCGGGCCAAGGTGGAACTGCTTGCCAAACAGGGGAACGCGGAAGATCTGGAAGCGGTACTGACTCAGCTGGAACAGGCGTCACCCGAATCCGGCATGGGCGCCTTCGGGAAGGGCCGTCTTTATCTGTCACAGAAAAAATATGATGAGGCCCTGGCCGCATTTGATGATTCGCTTAAGCGGGAACCGGATTCGGTGATCGCGCTGACCATGCTGGTGAGAACCTATATTTCAATGGGGGATCCAGACGGTGCTATTAAGCGGCTTGAAGGACTTCTTAAGGAAAACCCGAAGCATCCGCTGGCGAACGACCTGATGGGTATCGCCAATATGGCCAAGAAGGAGTATGCCCGCGCGGAGCAGGATTTCACCAGGCAAATCCAAATCAACCCGAAAAGCAGCACGGTCTATCTCCAGCTTGCCGAGGCACGTAATGAGCAGGGTAACCGCGATGCGGCGGTGGCGGCCATACGTGAAGGTATGGAGCAGTTGCAGCCGGGGGACCCCCGCCTGGTATCGGGTCTGGCAGGGTTGTATGTCAAATGGGGTGACCTTGAGCAAGCCGCAACCACTTATCAGGATGGTCTGACTTATGCCCCTGATAACCAGCCATTGGCACTGGCGCTGGCTGGCATTCGTGAACGCCAGCAACAGTACGACGCCGCAATCGATATATACGAGCGACTTCTTGAACAGGCCCCGGATAATCTGGTTGCCATAAACAATCTCGCCGCCTTGCTCTCGGATCACCGCAAGGATGAAAAGAGTCTGGCAAAAGCAAAGGAGCTTGCTCTCAAGCTTGCCGACACCAAGCAGCCGGCCTTGATGGACACTCTGGGGTGGGTGCATTACCGCCTCGGTGAGTATGACCAGGCGGCTCAGGTTCTGTCAGGAGTCGTCGAGAAGGCGCCGGATGTGCCGGTGTTCCGGTATCACCTGGGCATGACCTACTATCGCCAGGGGGATACCCGTGCGGCGAAGGAGATTTTGTCAGGCGCCGTATCTGATGACTATGTCTACGAGGGGGTTGAAGAAGCCCGCAAGGTATACGGAGAACTGTCCGGCAGTTGACCGCCATGGCGGGACAGGCGGTAGTCATGTTTACCGGGCAGGTACATGAATTTTGTTCTGATTATTCGATTCACCACGTGATAGACAGGATGCAATGACAATTTCGTCCTGGTTCTGGATGTCACCTCTGGTGAGTTTCCGGTACAGCCTCGCAGCCGCAAAATGCGGCTGCATGCCGCTCCTCCTGCAGGACATCATGCGATGATCGGGTTCATCCATGCAATGCCGCCTGTCATCCGGGTGCAAATCCCAGTTTATTCCATGAAGCTGGCCGGGTGTTCCTGAATGCCTGATACCGGTGTTATCAGCTTCGGTACCGGTGGGATTCTGTTCCTTATCCTGAGTCTTGTCCTGTTGACCGGCCAGCAGGGGCGGTCGCGCAAGAACGCGCTGAAGTTTGCATCCGTCGTCAGTACCGTCTGGCTCGGCTTCACGGCGTTTACCATCTACCACGGCGTTTCGTTTTTTTCCTTTCTGATCGAACCCCTGCGCAGCTTTTCATGGCTGCTGTTCCTGGGGTATGTGCTGGTCTCCTCCGTTGTGGATGCACGGCTGGCGGACAAGCGGTTTCGCCGGGGGGCGGTGATCGCGGGTATCTATACCGTATTTCTTGTTGTCCTGGTTGTATTCCGCATGTTCGTGGGACCGCATGCCACGTTGATATACGGAGTCGATGTGTTCTATGCAGGGCTGCTCGTACCTGCCATTACCGGGCTCGTCCTGGTCGAACAGGTGATGCGCAACTCCCACGTGGAGTCACGCCGCGCAGTAAAGTATCTCTGTATCGGTCTGGGTGTCATCTTCATCTACGATTTCTATCTGTACTCCAATGCGTTGCTGTTCCGGCAGATTGACGTCGAGCTGTGGCAGGCCAGGGGATTCGTCAACGGGATGGTCGTTCCCGTGCTCGCCGTTGCCATTGCCCGGGATCCCCGCTTGTCGCTGGATATTTTCGTCTCCCGCCGCATGGTGTTTCACACCACGGCCCTGCTGGGTGCGGGGCTGTACCTGCTGGCGATAGGTGCGGGCGGTTACTATATCCGCCGCTACGGAGGTGAGTGGAGTACCGTCGTAGAGATCATCTTCCTCTGCGGTGCCTGCCTGTTCCTCCTGGTTCTGCTTTTTTCCAGCAAGGTCAGGGCAAGACTGAGGGTGTTTATCAACAAGCACTTTTTTCACTATAAGTATGATTACCGGGATGAATGGCTGAAGTTCATCAATACCCTCTCTTCCGGCCAGCCCGATGACCGCATGCGTGAGCGGGCGATACACTCGATTGCCGAGATCATCGACAGCCCGGGCGGCATACTCTGGATGCGTGAGATGAACCGGTTTGTGCCGGTGGCCTGCTGGCAAATGAACGTCACCGATAACCACATCGTTTCCGGCGATCATCCCCTTGTCAGGTTCATGGCGGCACGTGAGTGGTTGATCGATATCGACGAATTCGCCCGCGACCCGGAACTGTATGGTGACCTCGAACTTCCCGACTGGCTGGAAAAGATGCCGAGTGCATGGCTGATCGTACCCCTGATCGTGCATGTTCATTTGCTGGGATTTATGGTGCTGGCAAGCTCTCCTGCGCAGATTCATTTCAACTGGGAAGACTCCGATCTCATCAAGACCGCAGGGCGTCAGGTCGCAATGCATCTTGCGCAGCTGGAGGCATCCAAGGCGCTGTACGAGGCTAAGCAGTTCGAGGCACGTAATCGTCTGACCTCCTACGTAATGCATGATCTGAAGAACCTGATCGCGCAGCTGTCCCTGGTGGTCACCAACGCGGCCAGACACAGGAATAATCCGCAGTTCATGGATGATGCCATCAGAACGGTGGACAATTCGGTGCAGAAGATGAACCGGCTGCTGGAGCACCTGCGCAGTGACAGCGTACAGCTGCAGGAGGCGGAGGTCATCGAACTTTGCGCAGTACTGGGGGAGGTGATCCAGCTCATGGCCGGCAATCTGCCGGTACCGACCCTGGATTGCCAGGCAACAGGGCTGCATATACGTGCCAACAGGGAACGCTGCGAAGCGGTGATCGGGCACCTGATCCGCAATGCCCAGGATGCAACGGATGATGGCGGCCGGATTATTGTGCGCCTTTTCAGGCGTAATGATTGGGCTATCATCGAGGTGCAGGATACCGGCACGGGTATGGACGAGGCGTTTATCAAGGAGCGCCTGTACAGGCCCTTCGACAGCACCAAGGGCAAGGCCGGCATGGGTATCGGTGTGTTCGAGACGCGCGATTATATACATAAACTCGGGGGGGAGATTGAAGTCATCAGCCGTGTCGGTGAAGGCACGACATTCAGGATCCAGCTACCCGTTAGCGAAGTACGCTGAAATCACGTAAAGTTGGAAGAGATGAAAGACGATAGCTATCACCATGGATTCTCCCACACGTAAATTACTGGTCATTGAAGATGATCCGGGCTTGCAAACCCAGCTGCGCTGGTGTTTCGAAGGCTATGATGTCGTAATTGCGGGAGACAGGCGGGCCGCACTCGCGGAAGTACAGGAGCACCAGCCGCCGGTTGTTACGCTTGACCTGGGTCTACCGCCTGATGCCGATGGAACCTCGGAGGGATTTGCCCTGCTGGAAGAGATATTGCTGTCGGCACCGCATACCAAAATCATCGTGGTCACCGGCAACAACGAACGCGAGCACGCTACCCGCTCGGTGGCCACGGGCGCATACGATTTTTTCTACAAGCCGATCGATGCCGACATGCTGGAGCTGATCGTCAATCGCGCCTACCGCGTGTACGAACTCGAAGAAGAGAACCGTCGTCTCAGCACCCAGCGTGCGGAATCTCCTCTGGAAGGGGTGATCACAGGCAGCGACAGCATGCTCCAGGTTTGCCGCACCGTGGAAAAGGTGGCTCCTACGGATGCAACCGTTCTGGTGCTGGGTGAATCCGGCACCGGCAAGGAACTGCTCGCCCGCTCGCTGCACCAGCTCAGCGCCCGCAGCAATTGCCGCTTCGTGGCGATCAACTGTGCGGCGATACCGGAGAACCTGCTGGAAAGCGAGTTGTTCGGTTATGAAAAAGGGGCCTTTACCGGGGCGGGCAAGCAGACGCCGGGCAAGATCGAGACTGCTTCCGGCGGCACACTGTTTCTGGACGAAATCGGTGACATGCCGGCCCCCCTGCAGGCAAAGTTGTTGCGTTTTCTGCAGGAAAGGGTCATCGAACGCGTTGGCGGGCGCAAGGAAATCCCGGTGGACGTACGGGTCATCAGTGCCACCCACAAGGAGTTGCATGAGCTGATCCGGACCGACCAGTTTCGCGAGGATCTCTACTATCGCATCGGTGAGGTGTCGATCACGATCCCCTCATTGCGGGAGCGCGATGGGGATGCCTTGCTGCTGGCCCGGGTTTTCCTGGAAAGAATCAGCAAGCAACAGGGCAAGCAGGGGCACCGCTTCAGCAAGGACGCGATGGCGGCGATCGAGAACTACAGCTGGCCGGGTAATGTCCGTGAGCTGGAGAATCGGGTAAAACGTGCGGTCATCATGGCCGAGGAGAAACAGATCACCGCGAAGGACCTGGAACTGGGCGGCAGTTCCCCGGATGAGCTGGCGACCTTCAATCTGCGCGAGATCCGCGACCGCGCGGATCGCCAGGCAATTGTGCGGGCATTGAACCATGTCGGCGGCAAGATATCGCAGGCTGCCGATCTGCTGGGCATCAGCCGTCCGACGATGTATGACCTGCTGCGCAAGTTCGGACTGAAACCGAAATGAGAAGTGAGAAGCTAGCAGTTCTCACTCCCCCCTCCCCACTTTTCACTCTTTACATTTCACCTTTCACTTCTCACTCTTCACTTCTCATTTTTTAGTTCCCACTTTCCCCAAATGTCACCTGCAAGTGCTGAAGAAAATCCCCGGTATCGAGAAAACCCACCAGACGTGCATCACCCAGTTCCTTGCCGTGTCTGTCGAAAAACAGGATTGCCGGCGGGGCGAAGAGATTGAAATGGTTGAGCAGGGCCAGGTCCTGGGCGTCATTGGCCGTTACATCCGCCTGCAGCAGGGTTACCCGGGACAGGGCTGCCTGAACTGCGGGATCGGAAAAGGTATAGTCTTCCATCTTGACGCAATAGGTGCACCAGTCGGCGTAGAAGTCCAGCATGGCCGGTTTGCCCTGCACGCTGCTGGCCTGCACCGCCTGTTCGAGGTCGGCGACGTTCTTGATACGGGTGAATCGCAGGTGCTGCGGGGCGTGCCCTGCCGTACCTTGCGATGATGCCACGCTATTGAAGTTGCGCAGCGGATTCAGGGGATCGCGTCCACCGGTGGTCGCGCCGAACAGCAGGATGACGCCGTAGACCAGCATCGCGACACCGAGCCCTTTCCAAAATCGCTGCCAACCCGAGGCGTTCGCCGGCAGGGCATCCAGCGCATGCATGTAAACTGCCGGTACGATCAGCAGCAGCGCCCACAGCGTCAGGGTGACCGGACCGGGAAGAATACGCTCCAGCATCAGGATCGCAACGCCCAGCAGAATCACACCGAACACCGCCTTGACGGTATTCATCCACATACCCGCCTTCGGCAGCAGCTTGCCGCCCGAGGTACAGATGACCAGCAGCGGTGCGCCCAGACCGTTGCCCAGGGCGAACATCGCCAGTGCGCCGGTCAGGTAGTCGCCACTCTGGCTCGTGTAAATCAATGCCCCGATCAGCACAGGTCCAGCGCAGGGACCGACGATCAATGCCGAAAGCACGCCCATGACTGCGACACCGATAAGGGTCCCGCCCTGCATCCGGTTGCTGGTTGCACTGAGCTTCGCCTGCAATGCACCGGGCAGCTGCAGGTGGAAAAAGCCGAACATCGACATCGCCAGGGCAACGAAGATCAGGGCGAAACCGCCCAGGATCCAGGGATTCTGGAAGAATGCCTGGACGCCTGCACCGAGTTGCGCGGATACGACGCCGATAATCGCGTAGGTTACGGCGACTGCCTCGACATAGATCAGTGACAACATAAAAGCGCTGCCGGCGGTAATGGACTTGCCCTGGCCCACGATCACGCTGGACAGAATGGGGATCATGGGATACATGCAGGCGGTGAATGCCAGCAGTAGCCCTGCACCGAAAAAGAACACCACCACCCAGAGCAGGCTGCTTTCGTGCAGGACCCGGACTACGCTGTCCTGGCGGGTCAATCCGCCTGACTGCGGTGCAGGGGGGGCACCACCGGCTTGTTGTGCCGCTGCCGGTTCCGTTGCGTCCGCATCATAGGCGGCCAGTTGTAGCGGCAGACGTTTCTTGATGGGCGGGTAGCAGATGCCCGCCTCGGCGCAGCCCTGGTAACCAAGTTGCAGGGAGATTTCCGTGGTATCCCCGCTGGAACGCATTACCGGAACATGCACCTCGATTTCATGGTGGAAGACCTGCATGTCACCGAAGAACTCGTCGTGCTTGGTTTCCCCTTGCGGGATGACGGGCTCACCAATCGTTACGCCATCCCCCGTGGCCAGCTCGATGGCAAGCTTGTCCCGGTAGAGGTAGTAGCCATCGGCGATGTCCCAGTGCAACAGCAATTCCCCGGATGATACCTCGCTCGCAACTACACGAAAGGCGACATCGGGGTCGAGAAACTCGTCGTCCGCAGAATTCAGGCCAAGGGTCTTGTCCAACTCCTGCAAGGCATGCAGGGTATTGCTGCTGCTTACCGCGGTTGCGGGTGAAGCCGCCGGCAGGCCCAGTTGCGCCACCTGGGTATGCGGCGGGTAGCACAAACCGATATCGGCGCAACCCTGGGACAGGGCCTGCAGCTGGATACTCTCGATATCATCGGGTGCCCGGATGACCGGGATGGTGGCAGTCACCCGGCCGCGGAATATCGCGATTTTACCAAAGAATTCGTCTTCCTTGATCTCGCCGGACGGCAGTTCGGGCTCACCCAGTTCCACGCCGGGCGTGGTGGTGCTGAAACGGATACGGTCGTGGTACAGATAGTATCCATCTGCGATGTCCCAGCTGGCCTGCAGGGTTCCACGGTCGATTACGCTGCTGCTGAAGGCAAAGGCCTCGTCGGCTTGCAGCAGTTCCGGGCCGATGTCCTCGGCCCGTGCCTGGCCCTGGAGTGCCAACAGGAGAAACAGCAACAGGTGCCGGAACAGCAGGTGCCTCAGGATGAGGTAAGGGAATTTTCCAGCCATTGAATATACTCGGCCTCTCCGGTTCTTATAGGGACTGCGATGATTTCGGGAAGTTCGTAGGGGTGCAATGCCTGGATCTGGGCCTCCAGCATCGGCCACACGGAACCACTGGTCTTGATGATCAGCAGCAACTCCTTGCTGTGCTCTACCGTGTTCTTCCAGCGATACACGGAGGTCACGCCAGGCAGGATGTTCACACAGGCCGCCAACTGCTCGGCAACCAGTGTGTTGGCGATCAGTTCAGCGGTTTCCCGGTCCGGAGTGGTGCATAGCACGATTTGCAGGTCAGCGGACATCCGGCGAATATACCGGACTCGCTGCTAAAAAGTGAAAAGTTGGAAGTGTACTAAAGTAAGAAGTGAGAAGTGATAAAGTAAATGGTGGGAGGCTACAAGTGAAGACGATGTCGTGGGAGATACATGCTGCATGTGCCTTCGGTGTGCTCACTGGACCATCTGTGTATAGCTAACTGCTGTTTTATATCAATAGGATACGTCGGTCATGCCGTTTTGTTTTGCTATCTATCACCGTCCACTTCTCACTTCTCACTACTAAGTTTTCACTTCTCACTATTCACTTCCCGGCGGCGTTTCGTTTATGGTGCAGGCATGGCCCCGTTTCCCCTGCTGTTGCTTGTCTTTCTGCTTGTTCCCCTGTTAGAGATCTATTTCCTGATTGTGGTGGGCGGCATCATCGGTGCTTTGCCAACGGTTGTGCTGGTTGTGCTGACGGCGGTTATCGGGGCGGCGCTGGCCCGTCACCAGGGTCTGGCTACCCTGCAGAGACTGCAGGCGACCATGGCACGCGGCGAAACACCCGCCATCGAACTGCTGGAGGGTGTCCTGCTGTTCATCGGTGCCCTGCTGCTTTTGACCCCCGGTTTTATTACCGACGCCCTGGGGTTTGCATGCCTCATACCGGCGACACGCCGCCTGCTGGCACTGTGGTTCCTGAAGCGCTTTATCGTGGTTGGTCCGGGCGCCCCCCCTGGCCAGCGCCCCGGGGGGCATCGACCGGTTACCCTGGAAGGCGATTTTCGCCACGACGAAGACGAAAGCCGCTGAGTCGATCGTGACCTTGCAGATTTCCTGATTGCCCCCATATCCGGGATCGTCTGTCCCTTGACAGTGGACATTTCGCCGCTATTATTAGCACTCACTAGTGGTGAGTGCTAATAATAGCGGCACCCTGTTGAAAGTCAGTTTAAACAGATCAGTCATCCTGAGAGGAGAACTACGGAATGAATATTCGTCCATTGCATGATCGCGTGATCCTGAAGCGCATGGAAGAAGAAACCACCTCGGCTGGTGGAATTGTGATACCTGATACTGCGGCTGAAAAGCCAATGCGTGGGGAAATAATTGCGATTGGCAAAGGAAAGCGCCTTGATAGTGGCGAACTTGTGCCTCTTGATGTCAAGGTGGGTGATAACGTCCTGTTCGGCAAGTATTCCGGCACCGAGGTCAAGGTCAACGGTGAAGACCTTCTCGTTATGCGCGAGGAGGACATCATGGGCGTAATCGAGGCCTGAATCGGTAATACAAAACCACACGCCAGCAGTATTTGAACCAATAGAATTCAAGAGGAATTTCACATGACGGCAAAAGAAGTCAAGTTTAGTGATGATGCACGTTCCCGCATGGTAGCGGGTGTCAACATACTCGCCAACGCGGTCAAGGTGACCCTGGGTCCGAAGGGTCGCAACGTGGTGCTCGACAAGGCATTCGGCGCCCCGACGGTCACCAAGGATGGCGTTTCAGTCGCCAAGGAGATCGAACTTGGGGACAAGTTCGAAAACATGGGTGCCCAGATGGTCAAGGAAGTCGCTTCCCAGACTTCTGATGTAGCCGGTGACGGTACCACTACCGCGACCGTGCTGGCCCAGGCCATGGTGCGCGAGGGCATGAAGTCGGTTGCCGCAGGCATGAACCCGATGGACCTGAAGCGCGGTATCGACAAGGCTGTACTCGTAGTCGTTGACAAGCTGCAGGATCTGTCCCAGCCCTGCTCGGACAGCAAGGCCATCGCCCAGGTGGGCACCATTTCCGCCAACTCAGACGATTCGGTCGGCAGCATCATTGCCGAGGCGATGGAGAAGGTCGGCAAGGAAGGTGTCATCACTGTGGAGGAAGGCTCTTCGCTGGAGAACGAGCTGGATGTAGTAGAGGGCATGCAGTTCGACCGCGGCTACCTGTCGCCGTACTTCGTCAATAACCAGGAGAACATGTCCTGCGAACTGGAAGAGCCCTTTATCCTGATCCACGACAAAAAGGTTTCCAATATTCGCGACCTGTTGCCGGTGCTCGAAGGCGTCGCCAAGTCCGGCAAGCCCCTGCTGATCATCTCCGAGGACGTGGAAGGTGAAGCGCTGGCCACACTGGTGGTCAACAGCATTCGCGGTATCGTCAAGGTCTGCGCTGTGAAGGCCCCGGGCTTCGGCGATCGCCGCAAGGCCATGCTGCAGGATATCGCCGTCCTTACCGGTGGCCAGGTCATTTCCGAGGAAGTGGGCCTGTCCCTGGAAAAGGCCAGCCTGGATGACATGGGAACCGCCAAGCGTATCGTCATCACCAAGGAGAACACCACGATCATCGACGGCGCTGGCCGCAAGGAAGACATCGAGGGTCGCGTGAAGCAGATTCGTACCCAGATCGAGGATTCGACCTCCGACTACGACAAGGAGAAGTTGCAGGAGCGTATGGCCAAGCTGGCCGGCGGTGTGGCCGTGATCAAGGTCGGTGCCGCCACGGAAGTCGAGATGAAGGAGAAGAAGGCGCGCGTCGAGGATGCCCTGCATTCGACCCGTGCCGCCGTGGAAGAAGGTGTGGTCCCGGGAGGCGGTGTCGCCCTGATCCGCGCCAAGGCCAGCATCGGCAGCCTGGAAGGCGCGAACCATGACCAGACCATGGGCATCAAGATCGCTATGCGCGCCATGGAGGAGCCGCTGCGCCAGATCTGCGCCAATGCCGGAGAAGAGTCCTCCGTGGTCCTCAACAAGGTTGCGGCCAACAGCGGAAACTTCGGTTTTAATGCGGCCACAGGTGAATACGGCGACATGATCGAGATGGGTATCCTGGATCCGACCAAGGTGACCCGTTCCGCCCTGCAGAACGCGGCCTCCGTTGCCGGCCTGATCATCACCACCGAGGCCATGGTTGCCGAGGCGCCGAAGGAGGAAACCTCCGGTGGCGGCGCGCCTGACATGGGTGGTATGGGTGGTATGGGTGGCATGGGCGGCATGATGTAAGTCGAGCCGTCTGTGGCTATACAGGCACTATCGAAGCCCCGCCTGCATGGCGGGGCTTTTTTTATTTCTGGCAGACCGGACAGTACCAGGTCGACCGTTGCCCCTGGCGGATTTCGCGGACCGGCGACCCGCAACGGACGCAGGGTTTACCGGCCATGCCGTAGACGTTCAGCTCCAGCCGGAAGTAGCCCGGTTCACCATGACCGTTGACGAAATCGCGCAGCGTGGTACCGCCCAGCGCAATGGCCGCCTCAAGTACCTTCCCGACGGCTTCCGCCAGTAGCCGGTACCTTTCCCTGCCGATGCGTCCGGCGGCTCGGCGCGGATGAATGCGCGCCAGGAATAGAGCTTCATTGGCGTAGATATTGCCGACTCCCGCCACGATGTGGCTGTTCATAAGGAATAGTTTCACCGCCACCTTGCGTCCTCGCGATTCCCTGTACAGGTAGTCACCGCTGAACTCCGGACCCAGGGGTTCCGGCCCAAGGTCGCGCAGCAGCCGGTGCTCTTCGGGTGGCCGGCGTGTCCAGTGCAGGCTCCCGAAGCGGCGCGGATCGGTGAGGCGCAGTGCCTGGCCCTGAAAGGTGATGTCGACATGGTCGTGAATGCCGGCGGGGATCGCGGGGTCGATAATACGCAGGCTGCCCGACATGCCCAGGTGGATGAGCAGCGTGCCGCGGGCGGTGCGCAACAGCAGATACTTCGCCCTGCGTTCAACGCCGGTAATGGTCTGACCGGTCAGTTCGTTCGCCAGTCTCCGGCAGACGGTCCAGCGCAGTTTCCGATTGCGCACGGTGATTCCGGTTACGGTTCGCCCCGTGACGTGTGGGCTGATGCCGCGGCGAGTGGTCTCGACTTCCGGCAGTTCGGGCATGGAATGCGGCTTTAACCCGGATTTCTCACCGGGCGGCGGTGGTTGATCAGAGGTAGATGAATGGGATGATAAAGTGACTGATGTCCTGGAAACAGCCTGTTTACCAGCAATCCCCGTCCCGGTGAGAAATCCGGGTTAATCCGTGGCTGCAGCATCATCCGCGTGTGACTGCGAGGTGGTATCAACCTCCAGCAGGCGTTTTTCCATGCCCTTGCTGAAATGGTATTGAATGCCCAGATCGGGGCGGCCGAGGATGAGTTCAGGCGTGCGGGACAACAGCGTGAACACGACCGGTTTGTTGCCACCGGCCAGATCCAGGGTGATCTCAGGGCCGCCAGCCCCCGGTTCGTAGGGGCGGATGAACAGGGCACTGGCCTGTTGCCACTCGGTGATCAGATTCCGGATCGCCTCGCTGCCGATTGCGGGTTCATTGGGGTTCGACTCCCACTGCCCGTCATTGCCGAGCGACAGCGTCAGTTCCGGCAGGGCCAGCCGGGTGATGACGGCTGCCTCGTTCAGCAGCCGGCGTTCGATGAAGTTGGTCCGGTCGGCATTGATCAGATGCTGATAGCGATCCTCGACCAGGTAGACGGTGGTCCCGTGCAGGACGTAGCGCAGGTTGTCCAGCGGGTCCGTAGCTCCGATTCCGAGTGTTGTCGTGCCATCCAGCTGTATGGTCGCCTGTGGCGGGTCCAGTCCCAGTTTCTGCAGGTCGAGGGTGGCGGCGGGATAATGCCGGTATGACTGTGCCTCGAGGATGCCCAGCAGGGCCTTGATCTGGAACTCGCCAGCCGGGAGGGGCGGTTCGCCGGCCAACAGCCAGCCGTGCTCCCGCCGTGTGAAGGTCAGAGCGGGGCGTTGCAGGCGGGTGACCTCAATCTGCCTGACTTGTGCCGGCTGCAGCGCAGTGACCGCTGGTTCTGCCGGCGGAGGTTCCAGTCCCGGTCGGAAATACGCGAGCAATCCAAGACCGACCGCGACCCCGGCCAGGGTGAGATTGAGGAGGTTGCGGAGCGACATATTCGGGTGCGGCCCGTTAGCGCCGGCGCCGGCGTAGCCACACCAGCAGACCGCAGGCCAGCAGCAGCGCCGGCAGGCCGAACAACAGGCCGAGGCCGATGACCGCCTGCGAGGTCCTTCCCAGTTCCAGGGTGGTATCGGGCGCGCCGGGGACGCGAATATTGAGGAAGGCATCGTCGTGACTCAGCCAGTGCATCAGGTTCAGTCCCAGCGAAAGGTTGCCGCCATTCCCCAGATAGGTGTTGGACAGGAAGTCACCATCACCGATGACGACGACCCGCTGCTCAGGGGGGCTGCCTTCCGCCTCACTGCTTCCGGGAACGGGACGATTTCGGCTCAGCACGACGCCGATATCCAGCGGTCCGGGGCGCTCATCACTGTCGGCATCGAAGCTGATTTCGCCGCTCAGTTCACCCAGCTCGGTCCAGGAGCGCGCCAGTGTGGTGAGCAGGGGCACCTGGTCCCAGCCGCTGTCATCGCGAAGCTCCAGTGCCGCCGCCTCCGGAAACACCGTAACCGCCGTCATCTCGCTGGTGATTTCATGTCGCGGATAGCCGGTAATGACAACGAAGGTGGGGTTGTCGATACCGAACATCTGCGAGCCGGCATCCACCACCGTGCCGGGCAGGAGTTCGACACCAAGCAGCTCGGCCAGCGGTTCCATTCCATGCAGGTCCCCCGGCTCCGCCAGCCATAGCAGGTTACCACCCGCATCCAGGTAGTGGCGCAGGGCGCTGATTTCGCCTGGCAGCAGGTTGACGCGCGGGCTGGCGATCACCAGCAGGCTGGTATTGTCGGGGATGCCCGTTTCCGCGAGCTTGATGGTCTGGAGCTTTAGCCCCTTGCGTTCCAGTTCCCGGCCGAAGATGCCCATGCCATGGTTGGTGTCACCCAGAGGCTCGCGTTCACCGTGTCCGGAAAGAAAGGCGATCCAGCGGGTTTCCTGCCGGGACAGGCGCAGCAGGGCATTGCTCAGCGTCTGTTCACTGAGAGACTGGAGGTTTTCGCTGCGGCCCTGATAACTGATTCGGAGCTCGCCGCCGCTGCTGATCCCCAGTTCCCGTGCCTGCTCGGGGGTCGTGTCCGGGTTGATGAATTCCAGCGTGATATCGTCCTTGAAACGCTGGTAGCTGCCCACCAAATCCTGGATCTGCTGGCGCAACTGTGCCTCGTTGCGTACAAACGCGGTGATTTGGACCGGCTCATCGAGATCCGCGAGCAACTTGCGGGTTTCCGCGGATACCGTATTCCGTGCCCCTGCCGTCCAGTCGGCCTGGTAGACGTAGAGGGTGCTCAGCCAGGCGAGCAACCCGATACTGGCAGCGAACAGCAGGCTGAAGGTCAGGCCCTGCAGGCGCAGCAGAATCGTGGAGCGGCGGGAGACCTTCATGGATGTCAGTGCGGCAGGCGGGTGGCATCCAGGCGGTGAATGCTGAATCCGAGAAACAGGGTGGTCAACAGCAGGTAGTAAGCCGTGTCGGTACTGTTGAACAGCCCCTTCAGCAAGGGTTCATAGTGGCGCAGCATGGACAGGTAGGCCAGCAGGCCGCTGCCTTCCAGACCGCTGTTGCCCGCCCAGTCCAGGATCCAGAGCAGCAGCAACAGTCCGAAGGTGGTTACGGCCGCTACCGTAGGCTGCTCCGTGAGCGCGGACATGAATACCCCGACGGCGGCAAACGCACCCACCACCAGCATCAGCCCCAGCAGGCCCGCTGCCAGTTTGCCCAGGTCCAGATCGGTGCCGGCCAGCAGTGACAGCGGCATGAGTGCCAGCAGGCCGAGCAGGATCAGGAAGAAGGCCATCACACCCAGGTACTTGCCGAGAATGATTTCCGTCATGGAGACGGGCGCCGAGAGCAGCAGGCTGAGCGTGCGGCTGCGTTGTTCCTCGCTGAGCGTGCGCATGGTGACCAGCGGGGTGACCAGTAACAGCACCACGGCCGCGTCGGCAAACAGCGGCGCGACCACCACGTCGGAGACCCCGGGTGCGCCCTGCAGGGCCGCCAGACGTGGCTGCAGCAGCATATAGGCCTCGATCTGGGACAGGAACAGGTAGGCGAGGATAAACAGGGTCACGGCGAGTATCGCCCAGGCAAGGGGTGACAGGAACAGGCTGCGCAATTCGCGCGCAGCGATCGTGAAAACCATCATGCCGCCGTCTCCATCTTCTCCTGTGCATGGGCATCCGAACAGGTCAGCTCAATGAAGATCTGTTCCAGGGTGCGGCGTTCCGGTACCAGTTCATGCAGTCGCCAGTTGCGTGCGATGGCCAGTTCCACCAGCGCTTCGGCCGGGTCGGAATTGGCGTACTGCAAGCGTACCCGTCCACTGTGCAGGGACTCCACTGCGGTTACCCCGGGCAATGCCCGCAGTTCAGCCATGTCCGGTGTGGATCTGAAAGCGGCCACCAGGGCGGTTGCATCGAGACGGTGTTCGAGGCCGGGTGCGCTGTCGGTATATACCAGTCTGCCACGGTGGATGATCTGTATCTGGTTACAGGTTGCCTGTACCTCTGGCAGGATATGCGTCGACAGGATGATGCCGTGTGATTCGCCGAGTTCCCGGATCAGGCCGCGGATCTCGCGGATCTGAATCGGGTCGAGCCCGACCGTCGGTTCGTCGAGAACCACAACGGCCGGATTGTGGATGATGGCCTGGGCGATGCCGACGCGCTGCCGGTAGCCCTTGGAGAGGTTGCCGATGAGACGCGGTCCGACCTCGCCCAGGCCGCAGCGATCCTTCGCGGAGCGAACGGCGGCGGCGATGCGGCCGCGAGTGATACGGTTCAGCCGCGCACAGTAGTCAAGGTATTCATCCACCGTCAGTTCGCGGTAGACGGGCGGCTGTTCCGGCAGATAGCCGATTTCCTGCTTGGCGCGTTTCGGGCTGTCGAGCAGGTCGATGCCGTTGACCTGGATTTCACCGCCGCTGGGAGCCAGGTTGCCGGTGATCATCTGCATGGTCGTGGATTTGCCGGCCCCGTTGGGTCCCAGGAAACCGAGCACTTCACCACGGGTGAGTTTGAAACTGACATCGTTTACGGCACGGATCAGGCCGTAGTCGCGATACAGGTGATCGACGCATATCAGCACATCACTCGACATGGCGCTTATTATTACTTTTATGTACGTGATTACAAGACGCGTTCCCGGATATTATTCACTGCCGTGCAGGGATGCCGTTGCGCTTGCCGGGCCGCGCCACCGGCAAGGTGGCCGCGGTTGCTATTCCACCGATCATGACGCCGGCTAACGGGTTTCCATAATGCAGGTTGCAGGGCAAGACCAATCTCACGGCCTCTGGCTGGGTGTCGATACCGGCGGTACGTTCACCGATTTCGTCCTGTTCGACGGTGCCGCGCTGCGGATACACAAGGTACTCTCCACTCCGCACGATCCCGCGCTGGCGATCCTCCGGGGGATACGCGAGCTGGGGGTGCCGCTGGACGGACTGCAGGTGGTGCATGGTTCCACGGTTGCGACCAACGCCGTGCTGGAGCGCAAGGGGGTACGCACCGCCTACATCACCAACCAGGGTCTCGCCGACGTGCTCACCATCGGCCGGCAGGCGCGGCGGGAACTCTACAACCTGCAACCCGAGCCGCAACTGCTGCCGGTGCCGCGGGAACTATGCCTGGAGGTGGCGGCGCGGTTTGCCGCCGATGGCAGCCGGGTTATGCCGCTGGGGCTGAATGACCGGGAGACACTGCTGGCACAGCTGGCCGCGCTGCAGCCGCAGGCCGTGGCCATCAATCTGTTGTTTTCGTTTCTGGATGCCGCGGACGAGGAACGGATCGAATCCTGGTTGCCGGACGATCTGTACGTATCGCGTTCCTCAGCGGTGCTGCCGGAATACCGTGAATACGAACGCGGTATCGCCACCTGGCTGAACGCCTGGATCGGTCCGCTGGTTGCCGGCTACCTGCGGCGTCTCAACCGGCAACTGCAACCCGCACGGCTGACCGTGATGCAAAGCGCCGGCGGCACCGTGAGTGCCGCCGTTGCGGGCGACATGGCGGTCCGGCTGCTGCTCTCCGGTCCGGCCGGGGGTCTCATGGGTGCCCGCTTCATCGGCCGGCAGAGCGGTCATACCCGTCTGCTCAGCTTCGACATGGGCGGGACCTCAACGGATGTCGCCCTGATCGAGGGGGATATCCGACTCACCAGCGAAGGAAGAATCGGCCCGTGGCCGGTGGCCGTGCCTATGGTCGATATGCACACCATCGGTGCCGGGGGTGGCTCCATCGCAACGGTGGACGACGGTGGTTTGCTGCAGGTGGGCCCGGAATCGGCCGGCGCGGACCCGGGGCCGGCCTGCTACGGCCGTGGCGGCCGGCAGGCGACCGTGACCGATGCCAACCTGGTGCTCGGACGCCTGCAGCCACAGGCCTTCCTGGGCGGGGCAATGACGCTGGATGTCGCCGCGGCGCACCAGTCGGTGCTGCGGGTGGCCAGGACCCTGGGTATGGAACTCGAAACGGCGGCGGAGGGAATCATTGCCGTTGCGAATGAACACATGGCGCAGGCATTGCGGGTCATCTCGGTGCAGCGCGGCGTGGACCCGCGCCATCACGTACTGGTTTCTTTCGGCGGTGCCGGTGGACTGCATGTGTGTGCGCTGGCGGAGGCACTCGGTATGCGTCATGCACTGGTGCCGTTACAGGCGGGCGTGCTGTCGGCGCTGGGTATGCTGGTGGCGCCGCGTGCACGGCAGATGTCTAGAACCCTGACGGGCGTGTTGGCCGCGCTCCCCGCGGAATCCCTGCAGCGGCATCTGGAGGCGCTGGCGGAAGCAGGACGCGCCGAGTTGCTGTCCGAGGGGGTGCCTGCGGACGAGATCGACGCGGAATTCAGCATGGATCTGCGTTACCGGGGGCAATCCAGTACGCTGACCCTGGAATGGCAGGGGATCACACCTACGGAAACCGCGTTTCATCGCGCCCATGAACAGCGTTACGGCCATCGCCTGACCACACCGGTGGAACTCGTCAATCTGCGCTGTAGCCTGCATGGGGCTCCACCGCCGATTCACATGCCGGAGCTGCCGCCGGCGCAGCCGGGAGCGGTGGCAGCGGGCAGCACCCGCGTGAGCGGTTGCGCTGCCGCTGTTCCGGTCTGGCATCGCCCTGCGCTGGGTGCGGGACAGTTGTTCGCCGGACCGGCGCTGGTCACGGAGACCGTGGCAACGTCCTGGCTGCCGGCCGGGTGGCACTGCGAGGTCGACGCCCTGGGCAACCTGCTGCTGGAACGGGATCTGCCGGAGGAGGCGGATTCGTAGCGCGGATGGGGTGTAGCGAAATCCGGGAATATTGCGGAATCAATCGAGTCTGATCCCAGGAAAAAACCCGGCAATGCCGGGTTTTCCAGAATCACGCAGCGGAGGCGGGTGCTACTTGATCTTGGCTTCCTTGTAAGGAACGTGCTTGCGTACGACGGGATCGAATTTCTTGATCTCCATCTTCCCCGGCATGTTCTTTTTGTTCTTGGTGGTTGTATAGAAATGGCCGGTGCCGGCGGTTGAGACGAGTTTGATCTTGTCACGCATGTCGGGCCTCCTCAGACCTTCTCACCGCGGGCGCGCATATCGGCCAGCACGGTATCGATGCCGACCTTATCGATGATGCGCATACCCTTGGACGATACCCGCAGTTTCACCCAGCGACTTTCACCCTCCACCCAGAAGCGGTGGACGTGCAGGTTGGGCAGAAAACGCCGGCGTGTTTTGTTGTGGGCGTGGGAGACGTTGTTGCCGCTTTGCGGACGCTTCCCCGTGACCTGGCAAACCTTGGACATTGCTGGAATTCCTGTTTTGAAACTGGCTTGTGGCTAACTAAGAGCGCGATTTATAGCAGTTTGTCATGATGTCCGCAAGTCATCCGGATTTCTGCGGGGACGCACCACTCTAGGAGGCTGTCGGATTTGGGCGATCGTAGCGAGCAAGGTGGGAGGGCGACGCCTTTTTTTCCGATCGTTTGAGGAGAATAGCCGTAGCTATTTGACGAAAAGGATCGGGAAAATGGAGCGCTCTCCCACAGGCGCAGCAGATCAGTCCCAAGTTCGACAGCCTCCTAGCTGGTGAATTTATATAGCATTGATTTAATGATGAAAAATGTTACCATGCACAGCGATCGATGTTATGACAATGAATCAACAGGAAAACAATTCCGGTAAGAATGGCCTGCACATCGTACTCATCAGCGTGCATGGGCTGATTCGCGGCAAGAACCTGGAGCTGGGTCGGGACGCCGATACCGGCGGACAGACCCGCTACGTGGTGGAACTGGCGCGCGCCCTCGGGGAGCATGCCGGTGTGGCGCGGGTCGACCTTTTCACCCGGCGGGTGCTGGATTCATCGGTCAGTGCTGATTATGCCCGCCGGGAAGAGCGGCTGGGTGACAGGACAAGAATCGTTCGCATCGATTGCGGCGAGGATGCCTACCTCCCGAAGGAACAGCTCTGGGACAGCCTGGACGGGTTTGCCGACAATGCACTGGCCTACCTGCGTGAGCACGACCTGGAACCGGACGTGATCCACAGCCACTACGCCGATGCCGGTTATGTCGGTGTCCGGTTGTCGAACCATCTGGGTATTCCCCTGGTACACACCGGTCATTCCCTCGGCAGGGTCAAGCGCCAGCGTCTGCTGGCCAGTGGCAAAAAGCGGGAAGAGATCGAGGAGAGTTACAACATCAGTCGCCGCATCGTGGCGGAAGAGGATGTCCTGGGAACCGCCGACCTGGTCATCACCAGTACCCACCAGGAGATCGAGGAGCAGTACGGGCTTTACAACCACTATCAACCGGAACGCATGCAGGTGATTCCGCCCGGTACCGAGCTGCTGCAGTTCTTTCCGCCAGATGGCCAGGAACAGCATGCACCGATCCGGCAACAGCTCCTGCGTTTTCTGAGCCGGCCCGACAAGCCCATGATCCTGGCGCTGTCCCGCCCGGATGTACGCAAGAACCTGGGCACCCTGCTGGAGGTGTACGGTGAGTCAGCGGCGCTGCAACACGTGGCCAACCTGGTTCTGGTTGCTGGTATCCGTGACGACATCCGCGAGATGGAAAATCGACCCCAGGAAGTGCTCACGGACCTGCTCCTGTCAATCGATCATCATGATCTCTACGGCAAGGTGGCCTACCCGAAACAGCATAAGCCGGATGATGTGCCGGTGTTGTATCGGCTGGCCGCCGCCTCCCGTGGTGTATTCATAAATCCGGCCCTGACGGAGCCGTTCGGCCTCACCCTGATCGAGGCGGCCGCCAGTGGACTGCCGGTCGTGGCGACCGAGGACGGCGGCCCTCACGATATCATGCAGAATTGCCGCAATGGTTACCTGATCGACCCGCTGGACAAGGCGGATATTGAAAAGGCACTGCTGAAAATGCTCAGCGACAAGCAGACCTGGCGGACGATGTCACAGAACGGTCTGGATGGTGTGCGCCGGCACTATTCCTGGCAGGCCCACGTGGAACGTTACCTGGAAGCCCTGCTGCCAATCGTGGAACGAAGCGTGCACACGCCGCGTGTCCCGATGGCAGGCCGTCCTTCGCTGTATCGTGATCGCGCGATCTTTTCGGACCTCGACCAGAACCTGTTGAGTGACCCGGAATCTCTGGCGAACTTCATCGAGGTGATCCGGGAGAATCGCAAGTGCGCGAATTTCGGAATCGCCACCGGACGTCGCCTGGACGCCGCGCTGCGGGTCATGAAGCAATACGGGATCCCGCAGCCCGATGTCCTGATTACCAGCCTGGGGACGGTGATCCACTATGCCCCCCGGCTGACGGCGGACTATGCCTGGGTCCAGCATATCGATCATCTCTGGAATCCGCGTGCGGTCATGCGCATCCTGGCCGACCTGCCGGGTATCAGCCAGCAGGCGAAGTCGGAGCAGAGCCGCTTCAAGCTCAGCTATTTCATCGACCCGTCCCTCGCACCCCCCCGGGACGAGATCATCAGCCTGCTGCATCAGAACGAGCAGGCGGTGACGGTGTCACTGTCCTTCGGGCAATTCCTCGACGTGACGCCGGTGCGGGCCTCGAAAGGTTTCGCATTGCGCTGGTTCGCGGATCAATGGGGAATCCCGCTGGAGCACATCCTGGTGGCGGGCGGTTCGGGCGCGGACGAGGACATGATGCGCGGCAACACCATGGCGGTCGTTGTGGCCAACCGCCATCACGAAGAATTGTCCGCACTTACCGACACCGAACGCATCTACTTCGCGAAGCAGCCTTACGCCGCCGGTATCCTGGAAGCAATCGAGCACTACCGTTTCTTCCGTAACTGTAACGCGCCTGTCACGTGAACGAGGACAGACTGTTGTGTTCCGACGCGGACCGTAACCGGAATCACCCTGGTTGCCGGTGACAGCATCCGGGACATGCCGCTGCACACTGCATCGCCTGGGGCGATTATCCAGTTCGGACGGTAATTACAGTGCGGGACTCCCGGAAGTGCCGGCGCAAATCATGCCACAGCCCGGTGTCCAGCCCGAATTGCAGGAACTGGAGCATCAATCATGACTGCATCACAAATCCCGCGACCGCTGATTTTCGGCGAGGTCCTGTTCGACTGTTTTCCGGACGGCAGTGTGGTGCTGGGCGGTGCGCCCTTCAACGTCGCCTGGCATCTGCAGGCCTTCGGCGTCGCCCCGCTGTTTCTCTCACGGGTCGGCGATGACCCTCTGGGGCACCTGATCCGGGACACCATGCATGCCTGGGAAATGGATACCTCCGGTTTGCAGCTGGATTCGGCGCATCCAACCGGCAGGGTGGACATCCGCTTCGTCGACGGCGAACCGGCCTACGAGATCGTTGCTGGTCAGGCCTACGATTATATCGAGGCCGGCGCCATGCCACCGTTGGAGCGGGGTGCGCTGCTCTATCACGGCAGCCTGGCACTGCGCAACGCGGTTTCGCGACAGGCCCTGCTGGAGATCCGCCGCTTGCATGCGCCAGGCGTCCTGCTGGATGTGAACCTGCGCGATCCCTGGTGGCGGTGCGAGGATATCCTGCAGCTGCTGCAGGGCTGCAGCTGGGTCAAGTTGAACGAGCATGAATTGGAACTGCTGGTCCCCGGTGAGGATAGCGCTGCGGAGCGGGCACAACGGTTGTTGCGGGAGAACGGGCTGCAGCTGCTGATCATCACCCATGGTTCGGCGGGCGCCGCGGCGATCTCCGAATCCGGCGGGGAATTCCGGATTGCACCTCAGGGGCAGGCACAGGTTACCGATACGGTCGGGGCGGGGGATGCATTCACCAGTGTCGTTCTTCTCGGGTTGTTGCGTGACTGGCCTCTGCAACAGCTGCTGCAACGGGCGCAGCAGTTTGCATCTGCAATCGTCGGGGTGCGCGGTGCCACCGTAAACGATGCCGGCTTCTACCGGCCATTCAAAGAGGTATGGGGATTGTCCTGATGCAGGATGTCTTTTTTCTGTCGCTGACCGAGTTCATGCAGCATGAGCGCAAGCAGGTACACCTGGTGCTGCATAGACTCCAGGGTTTGGAGAGAACCTTCCTGCTGCGCAGTGATGTGCAGGATGCCTTTGCGGAACTGTGCGCGGAATCCGCTGAGACCCGCCTGCAGGATACCCCGCTGGGCAAGTTGCTTGGATGGGTCCAGGAAGCGGCGGTCGATGCCTCCTGGATCTACCTGGCCCTGCGGGTACGGGTCGGGCGCTGGAGCTATGTGCGGATTCACTTCGACACCCTGGCCCCGGAACGGATCACCGTCAGCCAGTTCCTGAAATTCAAGGAACGCCTGGTCTACGGTGTGTATCCGAATCACGTCTGGCCGCTGGAGATCGACCTGGAGCCGTTCTCCCGCGAATTTCCCAAGATGCACGAGGCGCGCTCCATCGGTCGCGGGGTGGAATTTCTGAACCGGCGGCTTTCCAGCACCCTGTTCGTGGACCTCGGAAAGGGTGACAAGCGGCTGCTGGATTTTCTCAGCGTGCACAACTACCGCGGCCAGCAGCTGATGCTGAACGAGGTGGTCAGGGATGTGGACGGCCTGCGCACCACACTGCGAGCAGCGGACGAGTACCTGCGCGGCAAGGCGCCGGAATCGAACTGGGGTGAGGTGTATCCACACTTGCGTACCCTGGGTTTCGAACCCGGCTGGGGAAGGGATGTCCGGCGCATGCGCGAGACCATGCAGTTGCTGCTCGACATCCTGGAGGCACCGTCGCCGGACAACCTGGAGCGGTTTCTGGCGCGCATCCCGATGATCTTCTCCATCGTGATCCTCTCGCCGCATGGCTGGTTCGGCCAGTCCGATGTGCTGGGCCGCCCGGATACGGGCGGCCAGGTCGTCTATATCCTGGACCAGGTGCGTGCCCTGGAACAGGAGATGCGACGCCGCCTGGTGGAGCAGGGCCTCGATATCGAGCCGCAGATTATGGTGGTGACGCGCCTGATACCGGAGGCCGACGGCACCACCTGCGACCAGCGCATGGAGGCGATCGCCGGGACCCGCAATGCCAGCATTCTGCGGGTACCATTCGTCAATCCGGCCGGCGAGGTCCTGCCGCACTGGATTTCCCGCTTCGAGGTGTGGCCCTACCTGGAGCAGTTCAGCCTGGATGCGGAGCGCGAGGTGCTGGCGGAACTCGGCTGCCGTCCGGATTTCATCATCGGCAATTATTCCGACGGCAACCTGGTGGCGTCCATCCTGTCACAACGCCTCGGCGTCACCCAGTGCAACATCGCCCATGCCCTGGAAAAGACCAAGTACCTGTATTCGGATCTCTACTGGCAGGAGAACGAGGAGCAGTATCATTTTTCCTGCCAGTTCACGGCCGACCTCATCGCTATGAACAAGGCGGATTTCATCATCACCTCGACCTACCAGGAAATCGCCGGTACCGAGGACAGCGTCGGCCAGTACGAGGCGCACGGTGCCTACACCTTGCCCGGATTGTACCGCGTGGTGCACGGCATCGATGTCTTCGATCCCAAGTTCAATATCGTATCACCCGGTGCGGATCCCGATATATATTTTCCCGCCTCGGAAACGGAACGCCGCCTGAGCCACCTGCATGAGGAGTTCGAGACCCTGCTGTTCGGCCAGGAAACCAGCCACGACATTCGCGGTGTGCTGGAGGCGCATGACAAGCCCATCCTGTTCACCATGGCGCGCATGGACCAGATCAAGAACATCACCGGCCTGGTGATGTGGTACGGGGAATGCCCCGAACTGCACGACAACGTCAACCTCCTGGTGGTTGCCGGACACATCGATCCGGCCATGGCTTCCGACAACGAGGAACGCGAGCAGGTCGAGTTGATGCACCAGCTGATGGACCAGTACCAGCTCGATGGCCGGGTGCGCTGGCTGGGCATGCACCTGGACAAGGGTTTCGCGGGTGAACTGTATCGCGTGATCGCCGACCATGGCGGGGCCTTCGTCCAGCCCGCGCTGTTCGAGGCCTTCGGCCTGACGGTCATCGAGGCGATGGGGAGCGGATTGCCGACCTTCGCCACCCACTTCGGCGGTCCCATGGAGATCATCGAGGACGGCGTGTCAGGCTTCCATATCGATCCCAATCATGGCAGCCGGGCGGCGCAGCACATGGCCGAATTTTTCAGCCGCTGCCGCGAGGACCCGGAAGAGTGGAGCCGCATCTCCCGCGGCGCCCTGGCGCGGGTCAACGCGCGCTATACCTGGAAGGGCTACGCGGAGCGCCTGATGACCCTGTCGCGGGTGTACGGCTTCTGGCATTACGTCACCAACCTGGAACGCGCCGAAACCCAGCGCTACCTGGAGATGTTCTACACGCTGCAGTTCCGGCCCCTCGCTGAAGGCATGCGCTGATTATTCAGAACCGGTCTCAATATTGGAAAGATATTGAACGTGCGTTTTGTTCAGGTAGGATCCGCGCCCCCGCGGGGAACGGATCGGGAGCGCAATACCGGCGTATTCCCGGCGAGGCGCCGGTCCTACCCCTTCCCGTTGCCTGCATTGGATGCCTGAGATCCGGGTACACAATATTATTGAGATAGGTTTCAATTGATCGGAGGTCCCCCTAGCCCGCATATCTCACCGGTCGGCACAATAGTTTTATATGTAGCTGAGAAGATTGAAGTTGTATCGAATAGACAGAAAACAGAGTGTTTTCGGGTCAAGCCTATCCCGGCCCTGGCTGGTCCTCGCGCACCTGGACTTGCTGTTCACTCAAGTGATAGCTACGGCTATCACTTTCGCTCCACAGCGGCGTCCAGGCACACGAGTCCTGCGCCAGCATCCGGGATCCCGGTGAGATATGCGGGCTAGATCAGGCCGCGTTCCGCGAGGGAAACTCCGTTGCCGTCGCCGATAACCAGGTGATCCAGCACGCGAACGTCGATCAGTTCCAGCGCCGCGGCAAGCCGTCCGGTCAGCTGAATATCGGCCTGGCTGGGTTCCGCCACCCCGGATGGATGATTGTGCGCCAGGATGACCGCGGCGGCGTTGTGGTGCAGTGCCCGGCGCACGACTTCGCGGGGATGAACACTGGCGCCATCGATCGTGCCCCGGAACAGTTCCTCGAAAACGATTACCCGATGCCGGTTGTCCAGGAACAGGCAAGCAAACACCTCGCAGGGATGATGTCGCAAGCGGCTGCAGAGAAAGCGTCGTGTGGCGTCCGGGTTTTCCAGGGTGTCACTGCGTTGCAACTCCGCCTGCAGGTGGCGGCGCGCCATTTCCAGTACGGCCTGCAGTTGGGCGAACTTGGCGAGCCCGAGCCCGTTGTTGGCGCAGAAGTGCCCGCGTTCGGCTTCCAGCAGCGGCCGCAGGCCGCCGAAGGAGCGCAGCAACTCGCGGGCAAGATCGACTGCGGTCTTGCCCGCCACCCCGGTGCGCAGAAAGATGGCGAGCAATTCGGCGTCGGAGAGCGCGGCTGGGCCACGTGCCAGGAGTTTTTCCCGCGGCCGCTCACCGGCGGGCCAGTCCCTGATGGATTGCATGAGCGCCATCTTCCTCCGCTGGTATTCCGCCGCAAGCGGAGAATGGCATTGCAGCCTGTAGGTGGCTGTCGCCAGGCAAAATGAGAATGATGCCCTCCGCTGTGGGAGGCGATGTCGGAATGTCGTGATATTTTCGTACTTATTGGTAAACTGCAGTGCAATGAACCAGTTATCCGGAAAACATATCCTGCTGGGCGTAACCGGTAGCATCGCCGCCTACAAGAGCGCCGAACTGGTCCGGCTATTGCGGGAGCATGGCGCCGAGGTGCGCGTGGTCATGACACGGGCGGCCGCTGAATTCATCACGCCGTTGACCCTGCAGGCCCTGTCGGATCACCCGGTCCGGAGCGAGCTGCTGGATTCGGAGACGGAAGCAGCCATGGGGCATATCGAACTGGCCCGCTGGGCGGATGTCATCCTGGCGGCACCGGCCAGTGCGGATTTCCTGGCCCGGCTGGCCCACGGCCGCGCCAATGACCTGCTGGCCGCGGTGTGCCTGGCAAGCGAGGCGCCATTGGCGGTAGCGCCGGCGATGAATCGCGCCATGTGGTCGAATGTCGCCACCGTGGAAAACGTCGCTACCCTGAAGCAACGCGGTATTCGTATCATGGGGCCGGCGGAAGGTGTGCAGGCCTGTGGCGAGACCGGGCCGGGCAGGATGCTGGAGCCGGCCGGCTTAGTGTCGTCCCTGGCCGGGATTTTTCAGAGCGGTATTCTGGCGGGCTGCCGGGTGCTGGTAACCGCCGGGCCGACGCGGGAAGCCATCGATCCGGTGCGCTATATCAGCAACCGTAGTTCCGGAAAAATGGGCTTTGCCATGGCCGCTGCCGCGGTCGAGACCGGGGCGGAGGTCATCCTGGTGAGTGGCCCGGTCAGTCTGCCGACGCCGTCCCGGGTTACCCGTATCGACATCGAGGATGCGGCGGGAATGTTTGCCTCGGTGCTGGAGCGCGCCGCCGCAATCGATATCTTCATTAGTGTCGCCGCGGTCGCTGATTACCGCCCGTCCAGTGTCGCGACAGGCAAGATGAAAAAATCCGGCGCGGACCTCAATCTGGAATTGCAGCCCAACCCGGATATACTGGCTGCGGTTGCTGGGCTCCCCCGGGCACCGTTCACGGTAGGCTTTGCCGCGGAGACTGATCATCTGGAATCCAATGCGCGCCACAAGCTGGCAGCGAAGGGGATCGATATGATCGCCGCCAACGACGTGTCGGCCGGCCAGGGATTCGGCCGGGATGACAATGCCCTGCAGGTATTCTGGCGGGAAGGTGAGGAGAGGCTGGAAAAATGCCGGAAATCGCTGCTGGCCCGCCAGCTGATCGAAATCATTGCAAGGCAATATAACGGCAAGCGCCGCAGCGGCGAGGTGGTTACCCTGAATGCAAAAGATACAGCTTAAACTGCTCGATCCCAGGCTGGGCAGGGAGTTCCCACTGCCACACTATGCCACAGACGGCGCCGCCGGGATGGACATGCGCGCCTGCGTGGATGCGCCGCTGGATATCATGCCCGGCGAGACCCGGTTGATACCAACTGGCATCGCCATGCATATCGAGGAGCCCGGCCTGGCCGCCATGCTCCTGCCCCGTTCAGGGCTCGGCCACAAACACGGTATCGTACTGGGCAACCTGGTGGGCCTGATCGATTCCGACTATCAGGGACAGGTGTTCGTTTCCTGCTGGAACCGCGGCACGGAGACCTTTACCATCGATCCCGGCGAGCGCATTGCCCAGATGATGATCGTGCCTGTCGTACACGCAGATTTCGAAATCGTCGACAACTTCATCGCCAGTGACCGGGGCGCCGGAGGGTTCGGTCATACGGGCCGCAAATAAATCGGGTGGACCGTGCTGCCCGCCTTGTTTCATGAAAATGTCGCCGCGCCAAACCGGCGTGATTCAGGCGCCATCGCAGTGTAAAGTACAGCCATGAAATTCACCATGCCCAGTTTGCCCAGGCTCGGTAGCAAACCCACGGCCAAAACACCACCCTCCGTCTTGCAGCCGCTTGCGGGAGAAGTGCGGCCCACCAGTCTTGCGAAAGTGCGCAACCTCATCCTGATGGGGGGGATGGTGTTGCTGACATTGCTTGCGTTTTTCGTCTTCCAGTTGATGTCGTTCCATCTGACCCGCTCATTCGAACAGGAGACCGGCATCACCACCCAGCAGGTGGCGTCGCGCGTCGAGGCAATGGTCGAGTACTACAGCAGCAGTGCGGCCCTGCTCGCCAAGGATCCGGAAATTTCCGCCTTGTTGGCTGCGGGTGATGCCGTGCTGTTGCACGCCAGGGAGGAGTCCCTGCGCTATATCTTCCCCACCGCCATCAATGTGCAGCTGCTACCACCGGGGATCGAACAGGTGAATATGGAATCCTTCCCCCCCCTGAGTTATGCCGCCATTGCCCAGATGCGGATGGCGGAGGCGGGTAAGCCACCCCCCATGGAAGTGCATCTGTACAAGACCCCGCAACAGCATATCAATATCGTGCGGCGGGTAATGGATTCGGAGGGACGCAATGTGGTGGGGCATATCATGCTGTCTCTTTCCAACGATGTCCTGCAGGGTATATTCGATGACCTGCAGAAGTTGAACGGATATATCGAATTACAGCAGAAGGGCTCGAAGGGAGCACCCGTGCCGGTGGTATCGCACGGCGAACGCAATTGGCGCAACGGCGTTCCGTCCATGATAGTGCCGATCGCGGGCAGCAGCTGGCAGATCGCCTATTGGCCGGAGATCAGTGTCATGGATTATCTGGCCGGTATCGGCCGCTGGGTCCTGGCTGCCCTGGCCGTGGCCTTTGGTTTACTGGTGATGCTGGTTATCCTGCTGTTTCGCCGCATCAACACCGCGCTGCACGTGGACGAGGTCAGCATGGTGTCCCTGCTGAAGGACTATCGTGGTGGGCATCCCCGCCGTGAATACCCGAACGGTCTTGAAGATCTGCACGATACCCTGCAGTTCATGACTCAGCTGATCAATGCCAACAAGAGCCAGAAGCCGGCGGTTACCGGCAACGGTGCAGAGGCTGCGAACACGCAGCCTCTGCCGGTTGCCGACGAAACGGAAGTGGCGGTTGACAGGGATGTCGATGCCGGCGTCGCGGCGGATTTCAACTCCGCGGTTCGCAGTGACAATCTGATCCTTGAAGAAGGGCCGCTTGATATACGAGCGGAGGATGAACCGGTGAAAATCGATTCATCGATTTTCCGTGCCTACGATATCCGCGGTATCGTCGATCGGACGCTGACAGCCGAAGTCGTGGAACTGATTGGACGGGCCATCGGCAGTGAAGCCCTGCAGCGCGGCCGCAATATGGTCGTCGTCGGCCGTGACGGGCGCCTGTCGGGGCCGATGCTTGTTAGTTCACTGATTCGGGGGATCATCTCCACAGGCTGTAATGTCAAGGACATCGGCTGTGTCCCAACCCCGGTTCTGTATTTCGGAACCTATTATCTGGATACCCAGACCGGGGTTATCGTCACCGGCAGCCATAACCCGCCGGACTATAACGGGCTCAAGATCGTGATCGATGGCGAGACGCTCTCCGGTGAATCGATTCAGTCGCTGCGCGAGCGGATCGAGAGCGCCAATTTCATTTCCGGTCAGGGCAATGTCGAAAATCTGAATATTGTACCGGACTACGTGGAACGCATTCGCAGCGACGTCAATCTGGTGAGGCCGCTCAAGGTGGTCGTCGATTGCGGCAATGGCGTGGCAGGTGGAGTCGCGCCGCAACTATTCCGCTCCATTGGTTGCCAGGTGGCCGAACTGTACTGTGAAGTCGACGGCAATTTCCCCAATCATCATCCCGATCCCAGCAAGACGGATAATCTCAAGGACCTGACCGCCGCCGTGCGGGAGCAGCTGGCGGATGTCGGGCTGGCTTTCGATGGTGACGGTGACCGGCTGGGTGTGGTCACCTCGGGTGGCGGGATCGTCTGGCCGGACCGCGTGCTGATGCTGTTCGCGAGGGATGTCCTGGAACGCAACCCCGGAGGACAGATCATTTTTGACGTGAAATGCACACGGTTCCTGGATGCGATCATACGCGAGCACGGTGGGAAACCCTTGATGTGGAAGACCGGGCATTCCTTCATCAAGGCCAAGATCAAGGAATCCGGGGCACTGCTCGCCGGCGAAATGAGCGGGCATATCTTTTTCAAGGAGCGCTGGTACGGTTTCGATGACGGCCTGTATGCGGGTGCTCGACTGCTGGAAATCCTTGCCAGGGATTTGCGTTCCAGCAACGAAATCTTCAGTGACCTCCCGGACAGTGTAAACACACCCGAACTCAATGTGGCGATGCAGGAGGGGGAACCCCCGGTATTCATCAGACAATTGCTGGAAAATGCGCACTTCGAGGGGGCGACGGTATCGACCATCGACGGGTTACGCGCCGATTTCGCTGACGGCTGGGGTCTGGTGCGCGCCTCCAATACCACACCAGTGCTGGTGCTGCGCTTCGAGGCCGACAACGATGCCTCCCTGGCGCGCATCATGAACGAGTTCCGGCGGGTGATGCTGCAGGTGAATCCCGGACTGAAACTGCCGTTTTGACGATTGCACATACCGTCGTAGGAACGATGCATAACTCACTATTGCACCCGGAAGCAGGGACATGACACTGACATCCGATGCGGCAAGAGAGGTCGCCCGGGTCCTCACCGAGGCCATGCCCTATATTCGCCGCTTTCGCGGCAAGACCATCGTCATCAAGTATGGTGGCAACGCCATGGTCGATGATGCACTGAAGAGCGGTTTCGCACGCGATATTGTCCTGATGAAGCTGGTGGGTATCAATCCAGTCATCGTGCACGGCGGCGGTCCGCAGATCGGCCGGCTGCTGGAGAAGATCGGTAAGGAAAGCGAGTTTGTCCAGGGTATGCGTGTTACCGACCGCGAGACCATGGATGTCGTCGAAATGGTGCTGGGCGGGCTGGTTAACAAGGAAATCGTCAATCTGATCACCCGGCACGGTGGCCGTGCGGTCGGGCTTACCGGCAAGGATGGCGATCTGATTCGTGCCCGCAAGCTGACTCTGCGCCGCAATTCACCGGAGTTCGATGATGCAACCGAGATCATCGACATCGGCCATGTCGGCGAGGTGGAGAGTATTGATGCTAGTGTTGTCAATATGCTGGTAGGCGGTGATTTCATTCCGGTGATCGCGCCGATCGGCGTTGGTGAGGAAGGACGTTCCTACAATATCAATGCCGATCTGGTCGCGGGACATATGGCCGAGGTGCTGATGGCGGAGAAACTGATCCTGCTGACCAATACCGTGGGACTGCTTGACCGGGACGGCAATCTCCTGACCGGTCTCAGCGCAATGGCGGTCGATGCCCTGATCGCCGACGGTACCATTCATGGCGGGATGCTGCCGAAGATCAAATGCGCCCTGTCGGCCGTTAACAGCGGCGTGTCTGCCGCACATATCATCGACGGGCGCGTCGAACACGCCGTACTGGTGGAATTGTTTACCGATGAGGGTGTGGGGACGCTAATCCGCGGCTGAGGGGGCCGTCACTCGATTTTCACCGCACTGGTTCCGGCGATGCTGCGATTATTCCGGCTGTTCGCTTGCCATGAGTTTGCTGTAGCGGGCGATATCCCGAGCGAACCGGTCGTCCTGCGTCTTCTTCTGGCCGCGTTTCTGCTCCAGTGTTGTCTGTGTTTCGGAGATTTCCCGGATGAGTTCTTTCATACGTTCGATCAATTCATCGGGCGGGGCCTTTTCGTGCGACTGATATTCATCGAAATTTTCGGAAAGTTCCGTCAGGTGTTGTTGCATGGTTTCGAGGTGATTGGCGGTATCAGTGATGTCCGCATTCAGTGAGATGCTCTTCTGGTCGCGCGCAAACAGCAAGTCTTCCATGCTGGCATAGGTTGCCAGCAGGGTTCGATCATGCCGGGTGAGCTGGATATCGGGGTTTGCCTCTGCGGCTTCCAACACGGAGAGCTGTTGCCCGGATGACGCAGTATCCGGTTTCGCGGTCGTAAGCTCGATATAGCGTCTGATATCGGCCTCGAACTGCTGCCTGATATCCTCGATTTCGAGATTCTTGTCCTGGACAAATGCCTTGTTATGGTCGATTCGTTCGCGCAGGGTCGAAATTTGCCGCTGTAATCTGTCCGGCGGCTGCTTACCGCTGCGTTCATACCCTGCAGCGTCATCGGTTAGTTCCAGCAGGCGGTCTTGCATGGACTTGACGCGCCTGCTTGTCAGCTTTACCAGTGAATCAACCGCCGAGATTCTCCCTTCCATCGCGGTTTTCATGTCATCCGTGCTCGAATAGGATGCCAGCAGGCTGCGGTCGTGGATGGCTCGCTGGCGGGCCAGTTCGGTCTTTTTCTTCTCCAGTTGCTCGAGCCGTTGCTGCTCGGCCTTTTCCTCGGGAGTCAACGGTGCTTTGTATACGTGCAGTGTTCTGCCTTGTTCGTTGATAAGCTCGCGTTCCTGTTTTACAGCTTCCGGTGGCAGGCGGTTACTATAGTGTACCTGGCCATCCGCGTCGGCCCATTTGAAGAGCCGGCCGCCGAATGCATGCCCGCACAGGAGCAGGGCCGGGATCAGCAGGAACGAGGTTTTCCAGTAGGCAAGTTTCATAATGTTGTGTGGGCGGTTCCGGCAGCCGGTATTCTATGACGTCGTTCCTTCATGTGAAACCACTTGAGCAGACAGGGGGGGTTGTTGTCCATCAGTGACCAGGTAATGTTGTTTCTGATCTCGCTCGCTGCAAACCTGTTCTCAGCCTTTTCCGGGGGAGGCGCCGGGCTGATCCAGCTACCGGTGCTGATCTTTCTGGGGCTGCCTTTTGTCGTTGCGCTGGCTACCCACAAGGTGGCCAGCATTGCCTTGGGTATCGGCGCTACCATTAGACACTTAAGAGAGGGGGGGCTGGAAGGCAGCCTGGCTGCCACCATCCTGCTGTACGGTATTCCTGGGGTCGTGACCGGTGCGAACGTCATACTGGACGTGCCGGAGCGGATCGCCGAGGTGGCACTGGGCATCCTTACGGCGGGTCTGGGCCTGTATTCCATGTTCAATCCAGGGCTGGGACAGAGCGTGCGTCCGGCTCACCGGGACCACCGCGGTAATCTTATCGGCGGTGTGGTGCTGTATGCGATCGGTGTGCTGAACGGTTCCCTGACGTCGGGGACCGGCCTGTTCGTCACGCTCTGGCTGGTGCGCTGGTTCGGGCTCGATTACCGGCGTGCGATCGCATACACGCTGATACTGGTCGGTGTATTCTGGAACGGCGGTGGTGCCCTGACGCTGGGAATCATCGGGGAGATCCGCTGGTCGTGGTTGCCGGCACTGTTGCTGGGATCGCTGCTGGGTGGCTATCTCGGGGCTCACCTGGCGATCAAGACGGGCAATCACTGGATCAAGCGTGCATTCGAGATCGTGACTCTGCTGGTTGGAATGAAGCTGATCGTCGGCTGACCATTGGCAAGTGTTGCGCAGCTTCAAACTCCATACCGGCCGCAATAGGCCTGGATCTTTTCGACTTCCTGTTCACTCCCGGGCCTTTCCCGCAAGTATTCCAGGAGGTGCTCAAGCCTGACGATGCTGGTCACCGTGATGCCGTATGACTCCTCGACTTCCTGGATGGCAGAATGCCGGTCGCGGCCACGCTCCTGGCGATCCAGGGCGATTACGACGCCGGCGAGGCGGGCGGCGGCTCCCTCGATGATGGCGACGGACTCGCGAATGGCGGTCCCGGCGGTGATCACGTCATCGATGACCATGACCCTGCCGTTCAACCCGGCACCGACCAGTTTGCCACCCTCCCCATGCTCCTTGGATTCCTTGCGATTGAAACACCAGGGTACATTGCGCCGGTGGTGGTCGGCCAGGGCGATACTGGTGGCCGTGGCCAGCGGTATCCCCTTGTAGGCGGGTCCGAACAGGACATCGAATTGCAGCCCGCTGTCGACGATGGCCTGCGCATAACAACGCCCCAGGCGGGCCAGGTGTTCCCCGGTGTTGAACAGTCCCGCGTTGAAAAAATACGGGCTGTTCCTGCCCGATTTGAGGGTGAAATCGCCGAAACGTAGTACACCCGCTTTTATGGCGAACTCGATAAAGTCATGCTGGTAGTCTTTCATCCGTCGTTACGGGTCGTTATGGGTCACTGTTGCCGTTATCATACCTGCCGGGCCCGGCAGGTTGTGAACTATGCGCATTATCACGATCAATGTAAACGGTATCCGTTCCGCCGCGCGGAAGGGATTCTTCCAGTGGATGGTGCGGCAACAGGCTGATGTGGTCTGCATCCAGGAAACCAAGGCACATTTCTCCCAATTGGAGGATGCCGTATTCCGGCCGCGCGGCTGGCATGCCTTCTACCATGACGCGGAAAAAAAAGGCTACAGTGGCGTTGCCATTTACAGCAGGCGCAAACCAGACAGAATCATTCCGGGACTTGGATGGCCGGACATGGATGCCGAGGGCCGCTATCTCGAGGCCCGTTTCGGCAGCCTCAGCGTGGTGTCGGTCTATCTGCCTTCCGGATCTTCCAGCGAGGAACGCCAGGCAGTCAAATTCAGTTTTCTGGATCGTTTCATGCCCTATCTGCGCAGCTTGAAACTGAGGCGCCGGGACTACCTGCTCTGCGGTGACTGGAACATCGCCCACAAGGAGATCGATCTGAAGAACTGGCGCGGTAATCTGAAGAACTCCGGTTTCCTTCCGGAAGAGCGCGCCTGGATGGACGAGTTGTTCTGCCCCGGTGGTTTCGTTGACGCATTTCGTTCCGTGAACCAGGAGGCCGACCAATACACCTGGTGGTCAAACCGCGGCCAGGCCTGGGCAAAGAACGTTGGATGGCGCATCGACTATCAGGTGGCGACTCCCGGCCTGGCTGCCACCGTGCAGCGCGCCCGCATCTACAAAGACAAGCGCTTTTCCGATCATGCCCCCCTGATCATGGACTACGAGTATCAACTTTAGCCCGCAACGGATGTCCGCTGCATCGGGGAGGGCGGCTGTGAATCTGCTGATGGTGTGATTCAGTGGTGGTCGGGAACCGGCGGCGGCATTTCGGCCAGCATCAGCAGGCGATCTTCCAGCAAAGTGTCGTGCAGGCGGCGGTCGCTGACGCGCCGCCGGTTGCGGGTGATGATAAGACCTCCGCTGTCCATCAGTGGATATTCGGGGTGGATCCCCCGACGGCGTTTGCCTTGTGATCTTTTTTCCAGCATACGTCTCCTCATGAATAAAGGGTAGCCCATGGAAGCACGCGGGCGCCATATAAACCATGCGTTTTTCATGGTTGGTCCGGGTTATCAGGCGGGGCTTTCCTCCGGCGACGGCTGGTCGTGGTACAGCAGATACAGTACCAGCAGGACCGCAGGGACTCCGAGCAGCCCGGCGTACAGGAAGAAACTGGCATACCCTGTCAGGTCGACCATCCAGCCTGCAAAGCCACCGATGAACTTTGCCGGCAGCGTCATCAACGAGCTGAACAGGGCGTACTGGGTGGCGGTGTAGGCGGTATTGGTCAGACTGGACAGATAGGCAATGAATGCCGAGGTGGCAAATCCCCCGCTGAGATTGTCGGCGCTGACCACCACGGCCAGGGTGACCAGCCGGGGTTCATTCACCGCCAACCAGACAAATAGCAGATTGGTTGCGGCAACGAGTATTGCACCGGCCAGTAGCGGGCGCAGGATACCGAAGCGGGCCACGAGTATCCCTCCGAGTGCCGCACCCGCTATGGTCATGAAGAAGCCGAATAGCTTGGTAACACTGGCGATCTCGTCCAGGCTGAAGCCAAGGTCGATGTAAAACGGGTTTGCCATCACCCCCATGGTGATATCGCTGAGCTTGTAGCAAGCGATCAGCAGCAGTATAAATAAAGCGGTACCGCCATTGCGCTGGAAGAATTCCACGAACGGGCTGACTACCGCATCCGAGAGCCAGGCGAGCAGGTGTGCCCGCGAGCCGGCCTTGCCATACACGCCGGCGGAGACCTCCAGCCGGGTTTCCAGCTGCTGGACCCTGGCGTCGTGCACGTGTCGCGGTTCGCGGATGATCAGGGTCGTCAGCATGCCGATTCCCATCAGTCCGGCCATCGCCAGGTAGGTCAGGGCCCAGGAGGTGGTATTTGCCAGATGCAGGGCTCCGGCACCGGCGGTGAGCAGGGCCAGCCGGTAGCCGAGCACATAGGCGGCGGCCATCGCACCCTGCAGGTCGCGTTCCACGGCCTCGATACGCCAGGCATCGATGGTGATATCCTGGGTCGCAGAGCCGAATGCGACCAGCAACGCGAACAGGGCAAGTTGTGACAGACTGTTCCCGGGTGTGGTCATGGCCATGCCGGTGAGGCCGATGGCAATGGTCAGTTGTGCCGCCAGCATCCAGCTGCGGCGTTTGCCGAATACCTTTGTCAACAGCGGGAACGGAATACGGTCCACGACCGGTGCCCAGAATACCTTGATGGAATAGGTGATGCCGATCCAGCTGAAAAAACCAATGGTAGTCCGGTCGATCCCGCTCTTGGCGAGCCATGCGGACAGCGTGGAAAATACCAGCAGGAAAGGCAGGCCGGCGGAGAAACCGAGAAAGATCATCCCGACAACACGTGCCTTCAGATAGACCGCAAGGGCGTCGCTCCAGCTCTGTCCGCCGTCTTTATCGATGCTGGAAATATTCCCTCCCGCTATCCGGTGCTGGCGTGGTTACCGAGAAGTTCGCAAGCATCACGCCATACTCGCTGTGGTTCCCGCCCCCTTTGCAGGGGGCGGTACAGGGTGGGGATAGTATCACTCATCCTGTTTACTAATGGAGAACAAGACAGTCAATGTCCGCGCACCGTGCTCCCTATCAGTATGCTGCTGCAGGCAACTAATCATGCCGGCGCGGCCGGGTTGCCTGCTGGACGGGGAATCTTATCAGCGGGTGTAGAAATCCTGACTGAATTCGACATTGAAGGAATCACGCAACCCCTCAGGGCGGACGTTCACCTCGAATTTCAGTGTCTCTTCATTGGCCACACTGAATTCACCGATGTAATAAATGGCATTGCCTTCGCGAATTTCACGCATGCTGACACGACGAGCCTGGCCGGCAAGGTTTTTTGCCGAGGTCTCGACATGTGCATGGACCGGCTGGCCGGGGCTGCCAAGGACCTTCTTGAGGATGGTGATATTGATCATTCCCCGGTTCTGGCTGCGGGTGATGTGGTAGTCACGTGCGATTTCGGGTTGCAGCACATCGGTTGGCAGTGCGTTGAAGTGAACAACGTAGTCACCAAAATCCTCCGAGTTTTCAGCCTGGACGCTGAAAGCAGACAACAGCGAGAACATCAAGAAAATCGAAACAACGAGGCTTTTTGAACGCATTCTATTTTCTCCAAATTAACTGCCTAGTTTGACTATAGATTATTCCAGATGGAGGGGCCAACTTCAAAGACGCCAGCGAGCTTGCCGGAAATCCTGTTGTAATCGTGGAAGCCTGTAATTGTTTCATTTTGCCGATGATTTGCCAAACAGTGCACATAACACCCGTGAACGATCAATAAACCGGTTTCTGCCACGCTGTGCACAGGTTGGCCGTACCGGTTCCCGAAAGCATCTGTCTAAAACCAATCTCAAAATTCACATGCTCAAGCTGAACATGACATGGCCGGGTAGGACCCGCGCCCACGCGGGGAACGGATCGGGACCGGAAAGCCGGCTTATGTTCATTGGGATTGTCTATTCATTCCGTACGGGACGCTATGCCGGCGGGCAGCAGGCGAGGGTGCTGTATTCGCACCCGCTTGGCGCGACTGCTTTCACCGGAAAGCAACTGAACCTGACGTTTAGGGACCCCAAACTGCCTGGCCAGAAAGCGGATCAGCTGGCTGTTGGCCTTGCCGTCGACCGGAGGTGCGGTCAGTCTGATCTTCAGGCGTTCGCCATGACTGCCGTCAAGTGTGTCCAGGCTGGCCCGGGGCTGCACCTGCACGGCCAGTATCAGGTCATCTCCATCCCAGCGGTAAAAAGGTACGGACAACAGGAGCCTCTAAACCGGTCAACAACCGTTCAGCAAACAGATTGGTGAAGGAAGCAACGCATGATGAACGGTCAGCGAATTTTCAGGCAAGTGCATGGCTATCCGCCAATCAGCGGTTCGATCAGCATCCTGAGCACCTGCAGGCCAATGAGTGCAAACAAGGGCGACAGGTCGATACCGCCGACGGGGGGCAGGATGCGCTGGATCGGAGACAATACCGGGCTGGTGATGCTGTTCAGAAGGGCGCCGACCGGGGTATAGCTGCCTGGACTGATCCAGCTGAGGATCACCTGGATGATGATCGAGAATATGAAGACGTTGAGCAACAGCAGCACCAGTTCCGCGACCGAGAACCACAACAAGGCGAGGATACTGACGCCGCTGCCACGCAAGGCCACGATCAGGATCAGGGAAATGATTTGCAGCACCAGCATCAGCAGCAGCGAGGCAGTGTCATACCGCCCGAAGCTGGGAATGACCTTGCGCAGCGGCACCAGCACGGGGTTGGTGATGCGGACCAAAAACTGGCTGACGGGATTGTAGAAATCCGCGCGCACAGCGCCCAGGATAAAACGCAGCATGACGGCAAGTATATACAGGCTGAACAGCGTCGTTATCAGAAATTCCAGAGGATTGGTGATATAGGTATGGTTCACGAGCGGGCTCCAAACTCATCTGCCAGTTCACGCGATCTTCTCGCCGCTGCCTGCAGGGCGCGGCCGACCAGATTGTTGATGCCGCCTTCCTGCAATACGGCAACCGCACGTTCCGTCGTGCCGCCGGGAGAGGTGACCTGCTTTCTCAGGGCGGCGGCATCGTCGTTGCTTTCCAGTGCCATCTTCGCCGCACCGAATGCCGTTTGCAGTGTCAACAGGTGCGCCGTTTCCCGTGGCAGGCCCAGTTCGCAGCCGGCATTTTGCAACGCTTCCATGAACAGGAAGAAATAGGCGGGCCCGCTTCCTGACAGGGCCGTGACCGCGTCCATCAACGCCTCGTCATCGATCCAGATCACCAGGCCGACGGCGCGCAGCAGCGATTCGGCAGTGCTGCGCTGGGAATCCGTGACCGTGGGATTGGCATACAGGGCGGCAGCGCCACTCTGCACCATGGCAGGGGTGTTGGGCATGCTGCGGACAATCGCGGTCCCTTCACCCAGCCAGTCACGCAGCGCCGATTCCCGGATACCGGCGGCGATCGAAACCACCAGGGATTGCTGCCGGGCAACCGTGTCCGCCAGTTCCCGCGCGACGACAGCCGTTACCTGGGGCTTGATTGCAAGTACCACGACATCCGCACCCGATGCCGCCTGATTGTTATCTGAAAACGTCGATACCTGGAATGTGCCGGCAAGTTTTTCGAGCTGCCCCGGGTTTGTGTCGGCAACACGAATCCTGCCGGGGTCCCAGCCGTCGCCGATCAGGCCGCCAATCAGGCTGCCTGCCATGTTGCCGCCACCGATGAATGCGAGTGTGGTGTTTTTCATAGGGTGGACGATACAGGATGGTGCTGGCGCGCGACAAGCCGTGGAGCACGGGCATTGCTGGTGGTATGCATGCCGCTCGTGATTTCATTCCTGACCGATCAGTGTAACATTATGTGTCTGAAATATGACGTTATTTCGTTTCTGCCTGACGTGCCAATTCAGTCAGGCGCAGCATATGGGGCTGTCGTTCGGGAGCGGCGGTACAATGTCACTGCATGCAGACTGAAATTTTTGTTTTGATGTATCACGGCGTGCTGTATTGAATCCGCAAGTTGCCGATATGCAAGGTGGTTTTCAAGTATCGATCTGCTGCGTCGATAGCAGGTTGATGTATACCAATATAGAAGGGAGCAGGCATGGATATCGCTGAATTACTGACTTTCAGTGTCAAGAACGGTGCATCCGATTTGCATCTTTCCGCGGGGTTGCCACCCATGATCCGGGTCGATGGCGACATGCGCAAGATCAATGTACCGGCACTCGATCACAAGACGGTACACGGCCTGGTCTATGACATCATGAATGACAAGCAGCGCAAGGATTACGAGGAATTTTTCGAAACCGACTTCTCGTTTGAGATTCCCAACCTGGCCCGCTTCCGTGTCAATGCCTTTAACCAGAATCGCGGCGCCGGCGCGGTCTTCCGGACGATTCCCGAGGAAATTCTGGGTCTGGATGAGCTGGGAACGCCAGCGATTTTCAAAGAGATCGCGGATACCCCGCGCGGCCTGGTGTTGGTCACCGGTCCGACCGGCTCCGGCAAGTCCACCACACTCGCGGCGATGATCGACTATATCAACAACAAGCATTATGCCCACATCCTGACGATCGAAGACCCCATAGAATTCGTACATGAAAGCAAGAAATGCCTGGTAAACCAGCGCGAGGTACATCGGGATACCCTCGGATTCAACGAAGCCCTGCGTTCCGCACTGCGCGAAGACCCGGATATCGTACTGGTGGGCGAGATGCGGGATCTGGAAACCATTCGTCTGGCGTTGACCGCGGCCGAAACCGGACACCTGGTTTTCGGTACCCTGCACACCTCTTCGGCGGCGAAGACCATCGACCGCGTGATCGATGTCTTTCCAGCCGCGGAGAAGACCATGGTGCGCTCGATGCTGTCAGAGTCACTGCGGTCGGTCATTGCACAAACCCTGATGAAGAAAGTGGGGGGCGGACGAATCGCGGCCTGGGAGATCATGATCGGCACCCCCGCCATTCGCAACCTGATCCGCGAGGACAAGGTGGCGCAGATGTACTCCTCGATCCAGACCGGGCAGTCGGTGGGTATGATCACCCTCGACCAGTACCTGCAGGACCTGTTGTCCAAGGGGCTGATTACCAAGCAGGATGCGCGTGCCAAGGCCGTCCAGAAGGAAACCTTCAGATAACCGCCAGAACTCGGAGACAGGTTATGGAATTATCCGCACTCTTGAAGTTGATGCACGAGAAACAGGCTTCGGATCTGTTCATCACCGTGGGTATCGCCCCGACCATCAAGGTGGATGGCAAAACCGCCCCGGTATCCAAGGAACCGCTGTCTCCCGAGGATGCTATGCAAATGATCACCGGCATGATGTCGCCTGCCCAGCGTGATGAATTCGAGGCAACCCACGAATGCAACTTCGCGGTGAGTGAACCCGGGCTGGGACGCTTCCGTGCCAGTGCCTTCATCCAGCGCAATCATGCCGGCGCGGTATTGCGGCGTATCGAGACCTACATCCCCACGATCGAAGAACTGAATCTGCCGCCGATTCTCAAGAATCTGTCAATGACCAAGCGCGGGCTGATCATTTTCATCGGCGCCACCGGCACCGGCAAATCGACCTCGCTGGCCGCTATGCTCGGCTATCGCAACCAGCATGGCACCGGCCATATCATCACGATCGAAGATCCGATCGAGTTCGTACACAAGCATGCAGGTTGCATCGTCACACAAAGGGAAGTGGGTATCGATACGGAATCCTACGAGGTGGCGCTCAAGAACACCCTGCGCCAGGCGCCCGATGTCATCCTGATCGGCGAGGTCCGTGACCGCGACACCATGAACCACGCCATCGCCTTTGCCGAGACCGGCCATCTGTGCCTGGCAACCCTGCATGCCAACAACGCCAACCAGGCGATGGACCGTATCATCAACTTCTTCCCGGAGGATCGCAGGCCGCAGTTGTTCATGGACCTTTCCATGAACCTCAAGGCATTCCTGGCCCAACAGCTGATACCGCGCGCCGACGGCAAGGGCCGCCGCGTCTGCGTGGAAATCCTGCTCGGCACCCCGCTGGTACATGACGTGATCCGCAAGGGAGAGGTGCACAAGCTCAAGGAGATCATGAAGCAGTCCACCCAGCAGGGCATGACCACCTTCGACCAGGCGCTGTTCCAGCTCTACAAGTCCGGCGAGATCAGCTACGACGACGCCCTGCACTACGCCGATTCCGCCAACGAGGTACGTCTGATGGTCAAGCTGGACGAGGGTGATGTCGACCAGTACGCAAAGGCAATGGACAATATCTTCCTGCAGGAAACGGAATAATCACCCGCGGCCCGCGGAGTCTTTTGCCGACTCCGCGGTCCGAACTTGATCCACACCTTTCCGCCAATTCCCGGCGGGCGTCAACAGCCCCAGTCGACGGCACTGGCTTCGAACACCGGCCCGTCGACACACACCCGTTTCATTGCCGGGCCGTCAGGAGTGTTGATCCTGACCGCGCAGCCGGCACAGCCGCCAACGGCACAGGCCATGTACTCTTCCAGTGACACCTGGCAGGGCAGATCGTATTCCAGTGCCAGCTTCGCAGTGGCCGCCAGCATCGGCTGCGGGCCGCAGGCGAACAGGCTGACTTCAGCAAGCGCTTGTGGAGGCAATGCATTCAGCCAGTAGCGTGCCAGGTCGGTAATGTATCCCTCGTAGCAGCCAGGATATCCTTGCAGGCTCGCCAGCCGTGAGGGGATGCCCCAGTCTTCCAGCAGCGGCATCGCGGCGATGACCGCCTCCGGCATGCCGGGCACCAGGATGCGTGAGGGTTGAGCTGTAAAAGGGAAGGGGACCTCCGAACCCATCAGTACCAGCGGTTGCCAATGCCCGTCCTGTCGCAGCCGGTCCGCCAGGAATTCCATGGGCGGAATGCCCACACCTCCGCCAAGCAGCAGGGTGCGTGGCCTGGCCTGGTCCGGTTCGAACGGCATGCCGATCGGGCCGATGATGCTGACGGTATCCCCCGCTTCACGCCCGGCCAGGGCCCGGGTACCCCTGCCGACGACCTTGTAGAGGAAGTCCACCCAACCGGCTGCTGCATCGACCCGCATGATGGACAGGGGACGGCGCATGGGCAGGGCGGGGTCGCATTGCAGGTGCGCAAAACTGCCGGGCCTGGCGTGTGCCGCGCATTGCGGCGCCTGTAATCGCAGGAGATACTGCTCACCAGGCCAGGACTGCTGGTGAATGACGGGTGCATCCTCGACGAATATCGTATCACGGTGCTTGCGGTTGGCTGACGCGGGCATTGATCGGGTCCGATAGTGGAATCTATCTTAAATTGCGTACCCGGATCTCAGGTATCCAATGCAGGTAACGCGGTAGCGGGTAGGACCGGCGCCTCGCCGGGAAAATACCCGGGTTTCCAGCCAACTGCGTGTTCCCCGCGGGGCGCGGGTTCTACCTGAACAAAACGCATAATCAATAATTTTTCAATTTTGAGACAGGTCTAATTAATATGTCCGGTTGATTCTCTCGCGGGAATATAGCAAGGAGTCTCCCGGAGAGAAACCGGCGACCGTCAGTCCTCGAACAGCTTTCGCAATCCCACCTCGAGGCTTACCTCAGGTTGCCAGCCGAGCAGCGCCGCGGCCGTACCGATGTCGGCCCGGGAATGCTGGATGTCACCCTCCCGGGCGGGAAGGTACTGGGGGTCAAAGGGTTGGCCCCGGATGTCGCAGATGGCCTGCAGGAGTCCGTTGACCGTGATGGTGCCGCCGCTGGCGACATTGATCACCCTGGCAGGGGCATCCGCCGCCATGGCGGCAAGCATATTGGCCTCGACTACATCGGAGACATAAACAAAGTCACGGGTCTGTTCACCATCACCGAAAATGACGGGCTGTCTGCCTTGCCGCAGGCAATCTCTGAAGATCGAGATTACACCTGAATAGGGTGATGACGGATCCTGGCGGGGACCGAAGACATTGAAGTAGCGCAGCGAAACGGTTTCGAGCCCGTACAGCTGCCGGTACACCAGGCAGGCATGCTCGGAGGCCAGTTTGTCCACGGCATAGGGGGATAAGGGCATAACCGGCATGTTTTCATGCTTGGGCAGTTCCGGCAGGTTTCCATAGACCGCGGCCGAACACGCGAAGACCACCCGCCGGGTGCCGGCATGGCGTGCGGCTTCCAGGACATTGACGGTGCCGCGGTAGTTGACACGTTCGCTCGCCAGGGGGTTGCCGATGGTCTCCGGAACCGAGGCGATTGCCGCTTCATGAAAGACGATTGTGGCGTTCTCGGTGGCGGTACGAACGGTGTCCGTGTCACCGACATCCCCGCAGATCACCTCCATCAGCGGGGATTGCGGAATGTTCTCACGCTTGCCGGTTGAAAAGTTGTCCAGGATTCGGACACGGTAACCGTCCGCAAGCAGGCGTTCCGCGATGTGAGAGCCGATGAAACCCGCGCCGCCCGTGATCAGCGCCAGTTCACCGTTTGCTGTGTCGTTGTCTTGTGTCTGCATGGTTTCGAAACATCGGATGCCGGACCTGAATGATAACAAGAGCGGTGATTTTATGTTCGTTATTCAAAGCGCCACCTCTGCCAGACCTGCAAGCTGCCTGCTGCATATGAATCCATTCAATGCTTTCCCATTTGGATTAATAAATATTTCATCAAGTCCTTTATTGACTGCATCTTATACGCCAGTAAACAGTGGTCAGACATGAAAATGACACACAGCTGAAAAACATTGTCTCCCTTCTCCCTTCGGAGGGTATGGGACAGCAATGAAATCCATTTATTATATGGTCGGCTTGTATAATCCGCTTCAGATCAACTTCCCGGCTATCCTGTGTCCATGAAATCACGTGCAAGCCTCCCCGCGATCATCAACCGGCAGTTTAAGGTCGGGATCCCTGCGCAGTTGCGGGATGCGGTTGGGCATGCCTGGGAGGCGTTTCTCGAGTCGTCCCTGGAGGCGGGACTCGAAGTTTCGGGCAATCCGGAATTTGCAGCCGTCCTGCAACGCATCCTGGCCTGCAGCGAGTTCGCCGCACAGGCCTGTATCCTCGAACCCGGACTCCTGCATGATCTGCTGGAAAGCGGGGATCTCCTGTCCGACTACGCCGGCGGTGGGTATGCTCCCAAGTTGCAAAATGTCTTGAATAACGCCAGCGACGAAACGGAGCTGGGCCGTCGCCTGCGTGACTTTCGCCGCAGGGAGATGCTGCGCATCGCCTGTCGCGATCTGGCCGGCTGGGCACCGCTGCGGGAAGTGCTCGATGATCTTTCCGGGCTGGCCGATGCCTGCATCGCGCAGTCGCTCGCGAAACTTGGGGACTGGGCGGCGCGGCCGGCCGGTGCGCGTTCGAAAAGACTGTCACCTGCGCTGGTGGTTCTGGGGATGGGGAAACTGGGGGCGCGGGAATTGAATTTTTCCTCGGATATCGATCTGATCTTCGCCTACCCGCCGGTCGGCGGGGGATGGCCGCGCGGCATGCCGGAACCGGAGGAATTTTATCTGTATCTCTGCCGCCAGCTGATCCGGGTACTGGGTGACCGCACCGAGCATGGTTTCGTATTTCGCGTGGACATGCGCCTGCGGCCCTATGGCGACAGCGGCCCATTGGCGATGAACTTCGATGCCCTGGCGGAGTACTACCAGCTGCAGGGACGGGAATGGGAGCGCTACGCAATGATCAAGGCCCGTCCGGTGGCCGGTCCGGCACAGGCGGCGGAGCAGCTGATGGAACTGCTGCGTCCCTTCGTATATCGGCGCTACCTGGATTTCGGGGCCATCGAGTCGCTGCGCAATCTCAAGGAGCAGATCGCACGCGAGGTCGAGCGCAAGGGCATGCGCGATAACATCAAGCTGGGCCCGGGCGGGATTCGTGAGATCGAATTTATTGTGCAGGCCTTTCAGCTGGTGCGCGGCGGGCGCCAGGCGGCATTACAGCAGCGCCCGGTGCTGGATGTGCTGGGCGCGCTGGTGCGGCTGGGTTACCTCCCTGAGGAGGTCGCCCGGCAACTGGCGGCAGCCTATGTCTTCCTGCGGCGCACCGAGAATCGCCTGCAGGCCTATGACGACCAGCAGGTCCACGCCTTGCCAGAGGACGATAGCGGACGTGCGCGGCTGGCGTTTTCCATGGGTTACCCGGACTGGGAGGCGTTTGCCGTTGCACTTGGCGCACATAGAAAAGTGATACAGCAACAATTCGAACTGGTCTTCGCGCAACCCCGTGACAAGACGACGAATGAACAACGAAGCAGGATTCCCGACCTCGAGCACGTCTGGCGTGGTGTGGTGGATGCGAGTACCGCTCGCAAGCTACTGGCGCGGACGGGTTACCCCGACGCTGAAGAAACGCTGCAGTGGCTGCAGTCCTTTCGCAAGGGGGCGGTGACCCGCTTCCTGGGCGAGCAGGGACAGCAGCGGCTCAATGAACTCATGCCCCGGTTGCTGCATGACGCCGCTACGGAGCCCCAGCCCGACGAGGTGCTGCGACGCCTGGGTGAATTGCTGGAAGCCATCTCGGGCCGGACCACCTATCTATCCCTACTGGTGGAGCATCCGCCGGCACTGTTACAGCTGGTGCACCTGTGCAGCGCCAGTTCCTGGATTGCCGCACAGCTCGCACAACATCCGATCCTGCTGGATGAGTTGCTGGACCCGCGCTCGCTGTATGCGCCGCTGGACAAGGATGGGCTGCGGCAGCTGCTGGAATTGCGTGTGTCCGGGTTGCCGGCGCAGGACCTGGAGCAGCAAATGGACGGGTTGCGCCAGTTCCGCCAGGCCGCGGTGCTGCACGTCGCCGCCACCGACATCGTAACCGGCCTGCCGCTCGCCAGGGTGGGGGATCACCTCACCTGGATCGCCGAGGTCGTCCTGGAAAAGACCCTGCAGCTCGCCTGGAATCACCTGGTCGCGCGGCACGGCAGGCCGCTCTGCAGGCTGCAGGGCAGGATGCGGGAGGCGGGTTTCGCCATCGTGGCCTATGGCAAGCTGGGAGGCTACGAACTGGGCTATGGTTCCGATCTGGACGTCGTTTTTCTGCATGACAGCGCTGGAGAGGAACAGCAGACGAGCGGCCCCCGGGTGCTGGGCAACAACGAGTTCTTTACCCGTCTCAGCCAGCGCATCATCCATATCCTGAATACTTTTACCGCCGCCGGCATACTCTACGAAGTCGACATGCGGCTGCGCCCCAACGGCGCCTCTGGCATGCTGGTCAGCAGCCTCGAGGCCTTCGCGGATTACCAGCGCGGCAGCGCCTGGACCTGGGAGAACCAGGCGCTGGTACGCGCACGCGTGGTCTGCGGCGCTGCGCGGTTGGCGCGTGGTTTTGAACGGATACGCGCGGAGGTGCTGGCCCGGCCACGGGATGCCCGGCAACTTCGTGCGGAAGTGGTGGAAATGCGCCAGCGGATGCGTCGGGAACTGGACAACTCGGGTCCGGAGGGGCTCGATCTGAAACAGGGCAGGGGCGGTATCGTTGATGTTGAATTTATGGTTCAATGTGGCGTGCTGCTTTGGTCCGCCACACAGGCTGATCTGCTCAACTATACGGACAACCTGAACCTGCTGGATGCCTTCGCCCGGCACGGGATATTGCCCGGGGAGGACGTCAGGCAACTGGCGGAGGCCTATTGTGCGATTCGGCGTCGCATCAATCATCTGGCCCTGCAGGAAAAACCACCGCTTACCGGCACCGATGACCTTGTGATGCATACGGAGGCGGTCACCCGTATCTGGGACAGCTTCATGGGAACGGAATCGGCTGAGGCGCCCTGATCCGGGCCGGGCTGGCACCGCGGTTGTCTTGCCGCCATGAAGCGGAAGTGACAGGAGATATTTGGAGACTGGTGTATGTCAATGTCTGATCGAGACGGGGTCATCTGGATGGATGGCGAACTGGTACCGTGGCGCGAGGCAAAGGTGCATGTGCTGACCCATTCGCTGCACTACGGTATGGGTGTCTTCGAGGGTGTACGCGCCTACAAGACGGAACAGGGCACGGCGATCTTTCGCCTGCACGACCATACCCGACGGTTGTTCGGCTCGGCGCATATCATGCAGATGCCGGCACCGTTCGACCAGGAAACGATCAACGGGGCTCATGAATCCGTGGTACGCGAGAACAGCCTGGACAGCGCCTATATCCGACCCCTGTTTTTTTACGGTTCCGAGGGCATGGGTTTGCGCGCCGACAACCTCCAAGTCCATGCCATCGTCGCCGCCTGGGAGTGGGGGGCTTACCTGGGGGCCGAGAATATGGAGAAGGGGATACGCATCAAGACTTCTTCCTATACCCGCCACCACGTGAATATCACCATGTGCAAGGCCAAGGCCAGCGGTCATTACATCAATTCCATGCTGGCGCTGAACGAGGCGCTTAGATGCGGCTACGACGAGGCTATGCTGCTGGATGTAGACGGTTATGTAGCTGAAGGCAGCGGCGAAAATATCTTCATTGTCCGCGACGGTGTGTTGTACACGCCCGACCTGACATCTGCACTGGAAGGCATCACGCGCGATACCATACTGCGATTGGCCGCGGAGGTGGGACTCGAGGTGTGCGAAAAACGCATTACCCGCGACGAGGTATACCTGGCGGACGAGGCGTTCTTTACCGGTACTGCCGCCGAGGTTACGCCGATTCGCGAGGTGGACGACAGGATGATCGGAAAGGGCGGGCGCGGGCCGGTAACGGAACGCCTGCAATCGCTCTATTTCGACGTGGTGCACGGACGCAAGGCCAACACTGCCGATTGGTTGACTGTAGTATCGGGAACTCCTGATTAAGTGATGTCCCCCGTCATCGCGAGCGCGATGTACGAGGAGTTGCAAGTACCGCAGCAGGCATGCCGGGAGCGGCCGGCAAAGCAAGCGTTTGATTCATGGCTGATCGGCTGGAGATTGCTTCTTCACGGTGTTCCTTGCGTGATGAGTTGATCGGAGGTTCCCCGCCTTTCACGTGGACTGACAGATATCGGGGGGTATCTGTATGCGTTCCCTTATTGTCATCGCTCCTGCCAGAGTGGGCGACACGGTCTTGGCGCAGAGCCTGTTCAAGGTGCTGACGGCTGAAGCGCACGGGTGCGCAATCGAAGTACTGGCTCCTGGACGGACATTGACACTCTTGGTGCGCATGCCGGAAGTTCGCACAGCCATAGAGATTCCGCCGGGGCGTGGCGTACGTAATGCGGGTAACTATCATAGCCTGGCCGCGGGATTGCGTGAAAAGCACTACGAGCAGGCTATCGTTCTGTCCAATTCCCTGGAGTCCGCGTTGTTGCCAATCCAAGCCCGGATCCCATGGCGTACCGGTTATGGGGGGGTATGCGGCAGTGGTTATTGAATGACTGTCGCCGGCTGGACGGGCGACGTTTGCCACGGACCGTGCAACGCCTGGTGGCGCTGGGCCTTCCGGATGGCGCTGCACAGCCGGAGCTGGTTCCATACCCGGAACTGGTTTCGGCGCCGGAAGACCAGCATGCAACGGCGCAGCGGCTGGGCGTGAGCAATCACTTCCAGCCGGCCCTGGCCTTGTGTCCCGGCTCTGAATCCGGTCCGGTAAAACAGTGGCCCGCGGAATATTATGCGGAGATCGCGGGAAACTGGCTGGAGAATAACTGGCACGTATGGCTGTTTGGCTCCTCCGGCGACTGGCCGTTGTGCGAGCGGATCAACGCGCTGGCCGGTTATGGATGCAACAATCTCGCCGGGCACACCAGCCTTGGCGAGGCGATCGACCTGCTGGCGATGTCCGCCTTTGTCGTGAGCAACGATTCAGGCCTCATGCACGTTGCCGCCGCGTTGCAGCGGCCCATGGTCGCGATTTTCGGTTCCTCTGATCCAAACCTGGCACCCCCGCTTTCGGAAACCGCGCAGGTGGAACGCCTTGGGCTGGAGTGCAGCCCCTGTTGCAAGCGGGAATGTCCGCTGGGTCACCTGAATTGTCTCAAAACCCTTTCCCCGGACCGCATCATGGCCGCCATGGAAGAAGTGATGAAGCGCTGAGGAAAGCAGAGCGTTCGGATTGCATGAGCTGGTAGGAAAATATGACGATCCAATAAATGAGGCTTACAAAGGAAACTCTGATTAACTTGTATTCTGTCATTTCAAACGCAGGTGATAAATCTTCACCAACTGTATTTTCAAAGTGTTACGTGGTAGTAGATTTCTCCCTTCGGTCGAAATGACAATAAACCAGAGTTTTCTCGTTCCCACGCTCCGCGTGGGAACGCATGTCGCTTGTCCTTGGGCGCAGACTCATCGGTTCCCACGCAGAGCGCGGGAACCAGTATGTTCACCAGAAGTGGGATCCTGGCACCATCGCGTATGAGCGCCGTCCTCCGGCGCAATCGCGGCCAGGGGTCCGTTCCTGCACGAGGATTGATACAATGATTGATCAAAGGAACCTCTGATTAACGCGTATTCTGTCATTTCGAACGCAGGTGAGAAATCTTCACCAACTGTATTTTCAAAGTGTTACGTGGTAGTAGATTTCTCCCTTCGGTCGAAATGACAATAAACCAGAGTTTTCTCGTTCCCACGCTCCGCGTGGGAATGCATGTCGCTTGTCCTTGGGCGCAGACTCATCGGTTCCCACGCAGAGCGCGGGAACCAGTATGTTCACCAGAAGTGGGATCCTGGCACCATCGCGTATGAGCGCCGTCCTCCGGCGCAATCGCGGCCAGGGGTCCGTTCCTGCACGAGGATTGATACAATGATTGATCAAAGGAACCTCTGATTAACGCGTATTCTGTCATTTCGAACGCAGGTGAGAAATCTTCACCAACTGTATTTTCAAAGTGTTACGTGGTAGTAGATTTCTCCCTTTGGTCGAAATGACAATAAATCAGAGGTTCCTGAAGAGCGACGACGTAGCCCGGAGGTAGCGTAGCGAAACCCATGAATCATGCAGAAATTCCCCGGATTCCGGCCTTACGGGCCTGTACCCGGGCTATGCGGGACGTGTCAAAGATATACGAAAGGCTCAATAATCAGGGTACACCATAGATCAGGCCTGTTTTGCCCTGCTTGCCAGATGGATGACGTTCTGCGGTAGTTCTTTCTCGATATGGTGCAGTTCCGGCACCAGCTTGTTGATGCTGATCAGCAGGGTGTTCTGATCATAGCTGTCGCAGGCGGATTCCATGGTGGCGATGACCTCATTCAGGACCTGCCAATCCGTTTTCCTGTGCCGTGACAGCAGGATCTTTTCATGGCCGGTGCCCTCAAGCTTTTCCTTTTCATGGAACAGCTCCTCGAACAATTTCTCACCGGGGCGCAAGCCGGTGTAAACGATCTCGATGTCCCTGCCGGGCTCGTTGCCGGAGAGGCGGATCATTTGCTCGGCAAGATAGGTGATGCTGACCGGGTCACCCATGTCGAGTACGAAGATCTCACCGCCACTACCCATGGATTCCGCCTGCAGGATCAACTGGCAGGCCTCGGGGATGGTCATGAAGTAGCGCATCATCTCCGGATGCGTCACCGTCACCGGTCCACCGGCCATGATTTGTTTCCTGAACAGCGGCACCACGCTCCCATCCGAGCCGAGTACATTGCCGAAACGGACCGTGATAAAGCGGGTGTTGGAGTGCTGGCCGAGGTTCTGGCAAAAAATTTCCGCAACCCGCTTGCTGGCGCCCATGATGTTGGCCGGGTTCACTGCCTTGTCGGTCGAAATCAGGACGAAGGCGTCACAACCATGACGGTCCGCGGCCAGGGCCATGGTCCGGGTTCCCAGGACATTGTTGCGTACGGCTTCGCGCACCCGGGATTCCAACAATGGTACGTGCTTGAAGGCAGCGGCGTGGTAGACGATCTCAGGGTGCTGAGTGTGAAACAGAAACTCGACGGTAGCCGCATCGGCCACATCACCGAGGGCGGCATGGATTTCGGTCCCGGGAAAGCCCTGTCGCAGCTCGTTTTCGATCCGGAACAGGTTGTATTCGCTGTTATCCAGCAGAACCAGCCTGGCAGGATTCAGCCTGGCGACCTGGCGGCACAATTCCATACCGATGGAGCCGCCACCGCCGCTGATGAGAATACAGCGGCCGGACAGCTCCGCCTGGATCGCCTGCATGTCGAGCCGGATCGGATCGCGTCCCAGCAGGTCTTCGATGGAGACTTCCCGCAGGGTATTGACACTCACCCGTCCCGCAACCAGATCCTGCATACAGGGCAGTGTCCTGAACGGGATGCCGGTCGTCTCGCAGAGTTCCACCAGATGCCGCATCTGGCGCGAGTGAGCCGATGGTACCGCCAACAGAATCAGTTCCACATCCAGTTCTTCCGCCAGGTCCGAAATTCGGTCACAGGTACCCAGCACCCGTATCCCGTGGATCTCGAGCCCTTGTTTGCGAATGTCGTCATCCAGAAAGCCGACCGGTAACAGGCAGCGCTCCGGATCGCGCAGCAGGTCGCGGACCAGCATCTCGCCGGCTCGGCCGGCGCCCACGATCAATACCCGCTTGCCCTGGTTCAGGTAGTGTTTGCGATCCTTCAGCCAGCGATAGAAGAATCGCGGTGTACCCAACAGACCGATCAGCCCCATGCCATAGAATGGGAACACGATGCGTGGTACATGGTTGAGCCGGGTCGCGAGGGTGATGATGGTGAGGCAGATCAGTGTGCCGATCAAAACCGCCTTGATGATTCGCATCAAGTCAGGAAACGAGGCGAAACGCCAGTCGCCCCGATACAAGCCGAAGTAAATGAATGCCGCGGTTTGAGTCGCGATGGTCAGCGGCAGCCAGAGAATCGCTTCAGAGAGATATTCCGCCGGTATGCTGGAGAAATTGAAACAAATCCAGTAGCCGAAGAACCAGGCCAGCGGCACCATGAGCAGGTCATGCAGGAAGGCGATGGCCGGGCTGCGCAGCTTGATTGTCGGTTTCACTCAGGGGGATCCTTGTGCTCGTTGTTCCTGGCTGCGCGGTATGTAATCACCCTGAAAGAATCGCGCTATATCCTAACCGAACCCTGCGGTCAGCGCCATACGGAATACTATCAACGCTGCGGCTCATCCGCCTGCAGGGTATCATCCAGTCGTGAGGTGAACATAGCGAATCAGGAGTGCATATACTACAGACCACATGGCGACGAGCAAAATCTGCCACTCCCGTGGCAGGGTGGCGCCGGCCAATGCGGAACCACAGCAGGCCAGCATCAAGGCGTATTCCGCCAGTACGGTCCGATGATGCCCCCATCCAGCCTGGACAAGCATTTGATAATAATGTTTTTTATGCGGTTCCCAAAAACGCTCCCCTGACACTATACGGGTGGTGATCGTGACACTGGCATCCACGATAAACGGCGAGAATACCAGGATGCCCAGCCAGACCGGGAGTATGTCATCGCGATGGGATTGCAGGATGGTGACCCCCGCGAGCAGGCCCAGCACGGTTGAACCGACATCCCCCATGAACAATTTCGCCGGAGGATAATTGAGCAGCAGAAAACCTGTACAGGCAGCTGCCAGGGCGGCACAGCCCAGCGCGAGTTCAGCTTGTCCCGCCTGCCAGCCCAGAATGGCATAGGTGCCGAAACCGAAGATGGACATACCGCCGGCAAAACCGTCCATACCGTCCATGAAATTGTAGAGGTTGATCATCCACACCAGGAACAGCAGGGCAATCAGTTCCTGCGCCATTCCCAGCTCCGGCTTGCGGTACTGATAAATCAGGAATCCAGCAATTGCAAGCTGTACCAGCAGGCGCAGCCCGGCGCCAAGGCAGTAGCGGTCGTCGGCAAGAGAGAGGAGAGCCAGGGTCACGACGGATATGTATAAAGGCAAGGTCGCGATGGTGTGTCCCTGTTTCATCCACAGAACCAGCAGGCCGGCCATTGTGCCGAGCAGAATCGCGATGCCCCCGGTGCGCGGGGTCGGCCGGGTGTGCAGGGAGCGTTCATTGGGGATGTCCAGGGCCTGCCAGCCGCTACGGGAATGCGCCAGCTTCCAGGACAGCAGGCCGGAGAGGGCGGCAGCGGTAGCCAGTACAAGCAGGATCACCATTGTCGTTTCAGCATCCCCGATTCGTTCCGCTGGCGGGCTATCCTAACCCCCTTGTCGTGGCTTGTCCCGCATGAAAAGGCGGACGTGATAGTTCGGGAGCTAACCGGGCCTGGTTTTTCCAGGTATTGACATTGCTGTCCCGTTAACTCCCTCACCCTCAGGGAGAGGGTTGGGGTGAGGGGATAAGATAGGATAACTGATTGATTTTGAATCCTATCATACTGGCCTTCTCCCCGAGGAGGGTGTCGCAAAAGTTCCCTCTCCTGCGGGAGCACCCTGAAGGGCATAAAAGGGTTAGGGTGAGGGGATAAAACAGGATAAACGCCTGATTTTATATCCCCTCATCCCAGCCTCCGAAGGAAAAGGGGCTGCACCCTTTTACAACACCCTCCCGAGGGAGAAGGAATGGCTTCGATTAAACCGGGGCTCACAGAATCAGAAGCTTATCGAGGGTTGAGGTTAGGTTGACGGGACAGCAATGTTGTATTGAATATCACCTTCTTGCAGGAGCTGCCCCTACGCGATCGCGTCGGAGAGTATGCAGCGTGCATGCAGGTTGAACCAAGACCTCATTTGCGGAGCATCCAGCGCCAGTTACGCAACAGTCATTTCATCCTGTCGACCAGATCGCGAGGTTTAGTTCAGGCAGAAATTTTGGATGTCAATGAATTTACCCGGGTGGTTGCTTCAGTGTGAATTTCAGTGCGATGGGGGTGGGTCCTGTACAGCAGCCACCGGTTCGCGACAAGCTGCCAGCATCTCCGGGAGTGCATCCTCGAATCGATATACCGGCTGGAATCCCAGTACCTGCTGCGCAAGATCCGAACAGTAACAGGCGGAATCCAGCAGGCGCGAACACATGCGGCTGTTGAACGGGGCCGGGCGCCGCAGCAACCCCTCCCAGGCATCCCCCGCCTTGCCCAGGATGCGCAGCATCGAGACGGGTATGGTCCAGCATGGCACGGTTTTGCCCATTGCACCAAGGATGGCGGTGTAGATCCGGCGGGTGGAGTAGGCTTCGCCGTCCGTAATGATGAAGACCCTGCCAGCGGCCTCTGGTTGATCGACAGCGAGCAGGATTGCCCTGACAAGGTCGCGCACATCGATCATGGACCGGCGATTACCGGTATCGGGCACGGGCGGGAACCGGCCGCGATCGATCCGCTGCATCATGCTGAAAAGGTTGCCCTTGCAGCCTGGCCCATAGACCAGAGCGGGCCGCAGGATGCTGACATGCATGCCGGTGTTTTGTCCGGCCTCCAGGACCAGGTCCTCGGCCTCGCGGCGGGATAGGCCGTAGGCATCCTCAGGCATGTCCGTCTCGGTTTCATCAAGGCATTCGTCACCAGGGTCGGTCATCGCCTTGACGCTGCTGATGAATATGAATCGCCTGATGCCGTGTTTATCCGCCTCGTTGAGCAAATTGCGGGTGCCCTCGAGCGTGGTTTGCCGATGCACCTCGGCGTCGTCGCTCAGGGCATGAGCGTGGCCGGCAGCGTGGATGATGGTGTCCATGCCGGCGGCGACCCCATGGAGAGATGAAAGTTTTGTAATGTCCCCATAAAAAGGATTCATGTCCATGGTTGTCGCGTCAAGGATTGCATTTGCATCCCTTCTGAATAATCCGCGCACGTGAACGCCCTGCTTCAATAATGCCTGCAGAATATGTTTGCCGATGAAGCCGGTACTGCCAGCCAGAAGACAATGCCTTATTGCCATATTCGGAGGTGGTTAATGAATGTAACCGGGCAAGGATGCATGATTCTGCAAAATTGCTTCTGCAATCCCTTGTATATCGTAGATCGATCCAATAACATCCCGCGGTTATATATTGAGTCCATGGGTTGCCATTTCATGGCTGCAAATGCCGAACCCGCAGCAATATCCTGAAGATATCCCTGGTTACTGCTCGAATTACGGGTCCTCGGTTATGTGCGTATTATAACTAAATTGATCATTGAGTTTGAATTAGAGTGATGGCTGGGAAGATCATATTTCCTGAAATAATCGACATTGATCGGGCATCCGGGTCCATGGATGTTACACAGGCTCGCAAGCTGCTACCGGAAGAACACACAAACATCGTATACGATATTTCCCTCATTCTTCCAATGTACAATGTGGCACCTTTCCTGAAACGTTGTCTCGATTCAGTGTTTGGCCAGCAGGATATCAGTCTGCAGATCATCATCATCAATGATGGTTCTACTGATGAAAGCCTGGCTGTGGCGCTTGATTACTGCAATGACAGGGGACAAGCCAATGTCATCATTGTTGATCAGGCAAACCGGGGCTTGTCTGCTGCGAGAAATCTCGGTGTGACATTTGCTTTAGCCGAATACGTCGCTTACCTTGACACAGATGACTTCATGTCTCCGAATGCGTACACGACTCTGTACCGCTTTGCACTCGCCAACAAGCTGGATGTTGTTTTGTGTCGTTCACTGGTTTTTGACCAGGGAGATTTAAGCTTCTCTGAGTTTTACGATGCGCATATATGGGACAAAGTACTCAGGGGTAACAGTCAGATCATAACCAACGTATGGCGCGATCCCGATATTCTAATGCTGGAACCCAACGCCAATACGCGGATTGTGCGCCGCAGTCTGATTGATTCCAGGGGTCTATTGTACCCGGAAGGTTTGCACTTCGAGGATCTGCCTGTCCATCTGAGGACACTGTTATGTACTGAAAACATCGGTCTCCTTGGTGCCAGGCACTACATGTACAGAATCAACCGACCCGGGAAGATTACAGATCAAAAGAGCGAAATTCGATTTGATATCCTGCATATTTTTGACCAGACGATGCAGCTTGCAGAGGAATTCGAAGTTCCCCCTATACAAGGCGTGAACATACTTTTCTCGCTTCTTAGGATAACGTACTGGTGCGGAACACAAACATGCCTGTCCGATCGATACCGCTTCTTTTCAGAGCTTGGTAAACGGTTTTCTACAATACCCGGGGAGTGGGTCGAGCGGTTTAAACTTCAGAACCGGGATGATCTGAGGCAGTTGGTAATACTTTGGGCGCTCAGGCGCAAGGATACTAAACTGCTTTTTGCGATCAGCACAGGGACAAGACCGTTTTTCAGGTTTGCATATTACCTTCTCAATCAACGCAGGTTTGGAGTAATTTATCGCCAGGGGATGCTTGCCATGAAACATTTTGCGCGGATACTGCCTTAGTATTTTGCAGGATGCAAAGTGGATAAGCCGAACCTTTCACTTGTTCCGATCGAACGCCACCTGCCGCTGCTGATTTCAACGGAGAACGGCTGCCACTGGTTTTCAGCGGGGCTGCCTGTCGAAGTGCTGAAAGACGATCTGTGGCGGTTTACATCACGTTTCTATTCCCATGACCTGTTTTCGCCAGCCGGGAAAGCCATCATACTGGATATCGGTGCGCGCTCGGGCCTGTTCGCATTGCATTTCGCATCCCTGGGAGGTGCCATCAATGTCGTTGTCGTTGAACAGAACAAGGCACTGCTTAGTGCGTTGACCGATACGGTCAGGCAATCCGGTCTGGATAACATCAGTTGTTTCTCCAATCTTGGCGAAGCTGGTGGGTATATAAATACAATCAGCGGGGCAGCGGGTGGGTTCATCGATCTTGTAATTGTCGACAAAGATGAATTTAACTATCACGCGCTTGAAACACTTGCACGGGAATTCCGGTTCGGGCACCTCTGTGGTGAGTTTGACATGTCGGCCACTCGTGCTGTAGATCTTTTCCGTCTGTCGCAACGCGCCGCACAGACCTTTTTCTGGCGCAAGGGAACGCAACAGACACCAATGTCTGGCGAGGCAGGTACCGGAATTGAAGTGTCGATAGTCGTGCCGATGTACAATGTCGAAAAATACCTGGAAAAATGCCTGAAAAGTGTTGTCCAGCAGACCCTGGCAAGCAAGGAAATTATCCTTGTCGATGACGGCTCACCCGATGCCAGCGGCAGGATCGCGGATGAATGGGCTGCCCGTTATCCTGAAATACGAGTTATACATCAGGATAATGGTGGTTGTGCCGCGGCCAGATCTCGCGGACTGGCGGAAGCTCGTGGCGCATATGTTGCATTTGTGGATAGTGACGACTGGATCGATGCTCCAATGTTCGAGCGGTTGTACGATGCCGCAGTGACGAACAATGCCGAAGTGGCACAGTGTGGTTTCCGGGAAGTGTACGTGGATGACGGTGTTTCCATCCCGCGTTTCGAGGAATTCAGGGATGTGAGCGCCAGTATGGATGGTTGCATAATTGTCGATGTAAATGATCTAATGACATTGCAACCAACAATCTGGCGCCGGATCTACAAAACGAATTTCCTGCGGCACCATGGTATCGAATTCCCCCGCCATATCCCGCGTTATGATGATTTGCCCTTTCAGTTCGAGGTATTTATGCGCACAACCAGGATAGTGTGCATCCCCGAGATTTATTACAACTATCGCCTGGGAAGGGTTGGACAGGATGTCATGGCAAACGATGAACGGCTATATGTTCATTTTGATATTTTCGAAATTTTACGCGACAAGGTCGCTGAACTTGCTGATGCCGCTGTCGAACTGGAATTGATCAAGGTAAAGATCAATACGCATAGCTGGGGGTTCAAGAAGATAAACTGGAAGCTGAAATGGCGCTATGCGATGTGGGCGTCAAGGGATATCTTCGGTCGACGCCTTCTGGTTGGTCGCTGGACTGTTTTCAGGATAGCTTGGAAAGCATCCAGGATCAAAGCTGTGCTTGCGTTGCTGTTCGATTTGCTCCTTCCGGCTGGTATCGGAAAATTTGGCAGAGCACGAAAAGCGTGATATCTATGCGGGTTTTCTTTGGGGAAGATACATAGGAATGCTTGAGGAATATATCGTTCTTGCCAACTTGTTGATAAGGCCAAGTTGGCATGCATGAGTGTTGATGATTGATATCTATTAGGCGTATAAGTCTTGAAACGACTATCAGATTTCATTGGTGAATTGTAGAGTATACATCGATATTTATATCTATTTAGGGAGCCTCTGATTATTTCGTCATTGCGACGACTACAGGGATGTAGGAGGTAGATAACACATGGAGCAGTTATTGAGGAACGTAGTGACGAAGCAATCTCCAACCGACTGATTCCATAGTGGGAGATTGCTTCGCTGCGCTCGCAATGACGGGAATTTTCTATTTAATCAGAGGTTCCTTAGGACTTCATTGTTTGCAAAGTTTGTTCATGCGCTACTAGAATGCCGTCTCTCCTGTTCTTAATCTCGGCAGGCCATGGTTCTTATGGTGAAATGTAATATCAGTTTGATGTTTTTTTAAGAATTATTTTGCAGTTTCTTGCAATCAGATATAGTGGTTCAGAGGTCTCAAATGCTCAAGAATAAGTTTGTTGTTTTATCGCATGGGCGTACAGGTTCGACATTGTTTTGTAACCTACTATCACAGCATCACAATATCAAGTGCTACCATGAGCTTTTCCACGATGATCAAGAACAGCGCGATATAGTAAATGAAAATGTATACCAGGATGGCGAGGACGCTGTCGATTTCCTGGATAATGTTATTTTCAAGGATCCTAATGAGACAGGGAAAGTAAATGTTGGCTTCAAACTGTTCTTCTTTCATGCACGAAAGGATGCAAATGCATTCTCACTTTGGCCAAGACTTCTGTCAGCTATGGATATTAAAGTGGTGTTTCTGTTCCGCAGAAACCTGTTTGATGCGTTTGTAAGTAATTACAGGGCCAGCAAAACGAATGTATGGCAATTAAGTAATAAGCATACCGATCAGGATATTGATAAAAAGCTTGATGCCTACAACAGACCCATAAATATACCAGTATGGAAATGCAGGAACTATATGGAAGGTATCATGGCGGGTAGAGCGTGGCTGCTGGACAATTTTCACTCTCACCAAAGTATCTGCCTGTATTATGAAGATTTAATAGCTGACATACAGTCTTCCATGCAGCAGGTATTTAATTTTCTAGACGTGGCTCCAATTAATGCACGCATGAGCAATAAGAAGTTAAATCGTATATCACACGAGAAAGGAATCAAGAACTTCGATGAAATACAACAGCATTTCAAGTACTCAATATACCGGGACTTTTTTATTGATTGCGAAAGTCCGTCAGGAACTCAGTAAGGATATGGATAGATACTAAGGGAAACGGCGGGATCCGAAAGTTCGAGCGAGTACAATCCAGCCAGGCTGGAAATACCATGAATATGTCTAATATTGCTGACTTTCCGCCCTTGGTTTTGTGCGTGTAAATATTTAGTTGTTACCTGATTCTCATAATCTCTTGCTGATCAACAAAACATGCCTGTATCTGCTTCCGCGTTATGGTATTTAGGGAAATACTAATTCATTTGAACATATCAAGGCGCTTCCTATCAGAGCTGCGTACTAGAGGACCATTCCCTGAGTGAATCACTACCTTGAACTTATCTGGTACAAGACCTATGCAGACCTCCGGGTAGAGGCATCACGTGGATATTTGGGTATCTTCTGGTGGGGTCTGGAACCACTGCTTTATATGAGTGTTTTTTATATCGTATTCGGGATACTGTTTCAGCGTGGTGGTGAAGGTTATGTCCCTTTTCTCCTGGTGGGTTTGACGGCATGGCGCTGGTTTGAAAACACGATCAGAGTGGGTGCCAGCTCCCTGATTATAAACCAGGGACTGATGCAACAGGTCTATGTTCCGAAAATCATATTTCCGACTGTTACTGTCGTCACCAACACCATCAAATTCCTCATTGTACTTGCAGTTCTCCTGGTATTTCTGGTGCTTTACGGTATTGTGCCCAGCCTGACTTGGCTAATGCTTCCTGTGTTGCTCGGTGTGCAACTGCTGTTTATAGTTGCGCTCACGTGGCTGATTTCTGCGGTTGTCCCTTTTCTTCCGGATATCAGGGTGATTATCGATAGCGGACTGACGTTGCTATTTTTTATGTCCGGCATCTTCTTCGATCTGGAATCGCTTCCGGTGCGGACGGCTGCTTACCTGCGCATCAACCCCATGGCCATGCTGATCGAATCCTACCGCAAGGTCCTGATCCGGGACACCTGGCCAGACTGGGGGATTCTTGGCTCCGTGGCGGTGATCAGCGTGATAGTCCTTTATACCAGTTTCCAGTTGCATCGACGGTTTGACCGGCAATTTGCTAAGATCGGCCTGGCATGATATCCGCAAGAGAGCACGGCGAAAGATTGTTGCGACTGGAGAATGTAGGCGTCTCTTACAGGAGAAGGGGTGGCCTGAATCGTCGGTCGCTGTTCTGGGCGCTTGAAGATGTTTCATTTGAAATCTATCGAGGTGAAACGCTGGGTGTCATTGGCAGAAATGGAGTCGGCAAAAGCACCCTGCTCCGATTGCTGGCTGGAATCATTCAGCCGGATCTGGGGACCATACGGTTCGATTACCCGTGCCACATCTCCCTGTTGTCCCTGCAGGTCGGTTTTATACCCCAGCTTACCGGCAGGGAAAACGCGGTGCTCAGCGGCATGCTCCTGGGTATGCGGCGCAAGGAAATCGAGGAGCGCATGGGCGAGATCATTGCCTTCGCGGAGCTGGAAGATTTTATCGACCAACCCATCAGCACCTATTCGACGGGGATGCGGGCACGGCTGGGTTTCTCGGTAGCATTCCAGGCTGATCCCGACATACTGCTGGTAGACGAAGTGCTCGGGGTCGGGGATGCCGAGTTCCGGGAAAAATCAGCGCAAGCCATGCGCCAAAAGATCCGTTCCAACAGGACCGTGGTGCTGGTTTCCCATAATCAGCAGACCATTCGCAATCTGTGCGATCGGGCGCTATGGATCGAAAAGGGTTGCACCCGCCTCGAGAGTGATCCAGACAGTGTGCTCAAGGCCTACTCGGGTTCGTTGAAGCCCGCGTGAACAATTCAGACCTTGGCTGGTCCTCTTGTCCTGGATTTGCTGTTCGATGCGAAATAGACAGCCTGTGTCACCGGCATCGGGATGGATTGCGTTCTGCAATCAAAGGTGTGCTTAAGGGGAAGTGGAAAGGTCGAGGCGATAGTAAGGTTCATCAATTAGGCCACACGGCCTTTTCATTACCAGGACGGTGTGTTTTCAGGGAGCGGCCAGCATACCTGGTGGGGTGTTGATCTGGCCGCCCGATGCCGGTAAGCATGGTTCCTGATTTACCCATTAGAGTACAATAGGCCTTCTGGCCCCAGGGCACTAGAAGGCCTATTGTTGCGGTATCACGTCGCCCCCTTAAGGTGCTTCAATGCCTGCATTCTGGATTACCTGCGCGGGAGTCCACGCCGGCGGGTTCGTCATCTGGATAAGGACATTCGCGTTTGCCGAAATCGCTGTCAACAAGACGGCGAGCACTTTGTTGGCGCCCTTATCGCTGTTCGAAATAATGCCGCGGGCTGCACCTGTGAAAGCGGTTTCATTGCTGCCATTAGGCTTCTTGCCGGGTAATACCTGTACGAAAGTGTCCCCGCTTACCGATGCCGGTGCTACATTTTTTACCTTGACCCAGTACCAGCCGGCATGTGCATTGGCGGTTAAAAACAGGCCAAGAGAGAATATGCTGAGTGTGTACCCCAAGGCCTTGAATAGATTACTGATTTTCATAGTGCATCTCCTTTTTCAACAGTAGGTTCTAATGAATCTGCCATATAAGATTGGTATCGTTTATTTCCCCTCATCCTCCCTTTGCAAGTTTTGTCTATTCCCGTATGTTCCGGCCTTGATGGTTTTAACTTCCCCAACCGTAAGACCCGGGCCATATTCTGATGGAGGTGCTACAAGTGTAGCATCCGACAGCGGTCTTTCTTCATGCTGCTGTTTGATGGTGTTCAGTTCTCCTAGCGTCAATCCGGGGCCGTTCTCAGAGGAGGGGGAGACGATGCTTTCCGGTCCTTGCGATTTGCTCCGCTTTTCATGTAATGCCTTGATCCTGCTCAGTTCTAACGCGGTCATCCCTCTTCCAAGATCCGACGGAGGCGAAACAAAGGTATTCTCGTCCTGATCCTGGAGAGTGATATCAAAGGTCCTCTTGATATCCTCGAGTTCGTCGATAGTCAAGCCCGGTCCATATTCTGATGAGGGCGAAATTTCAGTATCACCGGTTTGGCTGAGTAGCTGTGCCCTATGTTCATCCTTGATTGCGGCCAATTGGCTTCGGGTTAATCCAGGTTCACCATCAGGCGAAGGAGGGCTGACGGCTTCATCCTCCACTTGCTGGTTTGCAGTTTCGGCGCCTGTATCTGCGCCTTCCGGCGTCGGAAGCGATTCGTAGGTGCCGGATATATCGGGATCCAGGCCTTCCTGAAACCTGACAATCCTTATCTTCTTTGTGCTGTTATCGAAAACCAGAGCGTGGCTGATCGATCCGAGTTCCTTGATGATGCGCTTCAGGCCGTCTTCCAAAGATACACCCTGCATTTTTACATTTATAGCGTTGTCCGGCCATTCACCGACCAGCTCGATCTGATAGCCTGTATTGATGGAGATTTTCTCCAACAAATCCCGGAATGGTAGTCCTGTTTCATCTATATACAAGACGGTGGATTCCTCCCCCTGCCCGCATAGCCCCGAAGCGGCCATGAGCAGTAACAGGCAGCCCAGCACCGCTTGCGCAATAGAATGGCTGGCTTTGGCTGCTGGCTGTTTCTGCACAATCGTCATGTCTGGTCTTCGTCCGGCAATAGTGCAGCAAGCGCTGGCGTTTTCATGGATCTATGGGAGGGGGTGCCGCCACAGCGGGTTAGATGCATTTGACTGAATGTATTTACCTTGTGTGGTTCCATGTGAAATTCCGCTCACAGCATTGCCCTAATTATTATCCTGAATAACGCAATTTAACCATCTTGTATGCCATACGGCAACCTTGTCCTGCAGCCTTATTGCCGGCGGTGCCGGTACATCGGGGGGGGTACAGCGACGGCATCATCCTGGTTGCAGGAGTTGCTCACCGCTTCTGAGAACCCAATCCGAACCCGATCCCTGCTTGGTCATCCGTGGCGCTGCCTGCGATTTCCACGATTTGGTCGGGCCAGTGCATGTCCGGTTTGATTGGATATCACGGTAGTGATGACGATTGTCGTGACCGCGGCTACCCGCCTCTCGAAGATGCCGGAAACCCTGTCCTCCCTGCCTGTTAACGACTCTTTGGCATTTGCCAGGCGCAGGGTGATTGTTTGCGGTCCGTACAGAGTGAGAGTTTGTATTAAACGGGTGATATCGAGCTTGCCAGAAGGCAATGTATCTTTTTGGTGCAGAAAGGAACAGCAGTCGACTGGTTGCGCTGGTATGGGGTATGGCCGGCGATATGGTGTGTGCCGGCAGGAACTGGCAACACGGTTGGAAGAACTTAACGCTACCTTAACACAAGCTTACCGCTGTCTTAATGCTTCGTAAATCGCGCGTTCAATGCTGGTTGCCGTGTAATGCAAACATAATATTTGGCATATATGCCATCAACCTTATGGTCGATTTGATATCAATCACTGCGAATATCCGACAGGGCCCTGGCCATGATCCGTCAGGGTGAACGTGTTTTCCGGTGCTATGGTTGAAGTAGTGTCGGTATGGTGCTATAAAATCCCTCGGAGCTGGAAAATTGTGTCGGATTCATGGGGCTGGGGCATTTGCCCGGAATGCACCAGAAACGAATAACAATATACCAAACCAAAATAACGAAATGGATTAACCTTTGCGATACACGATAATTATGCTGGTCACTTCCTGCAATGCTTCGGTTTACTGGGGTATTCCCGTTCGCCGTCCGAGTACCAAATTCCGAGTGGGTCTTCTCTACCGAATTGCGCTTCTTCTCCGGCATCACAGGATGCACCTCATCAAGTGTAACGCACAGGATGATGGGAAACACATTCAAGTAATTTACTCAGCCTGAGGGAACAGAAGCAGTGAAAAAATTCCTGATACCGCTCTATCTCGCAATGTTCAGTAAGCATACAAAAATTAGGTTTCCACTCCCATCGTTGGCCGCCCAATCTTGGCACGAAATTACTATCCGTAAGCTCTGCTTGTAAGGAGTATTGTTGAATGGTTACCCGTCTCGCACATCGCTTCACAGTATTCTTCTTCGCTCTTCTATTTGCACCCGCGGCTTTAGCAGCCATCGATGTTGCAGTAAAGCTGGATCCAGTTACTGCTGCACCTGGTTCCCTGATATTTGTCGAAATACAGGTGTCGAACAACGGCAACTCTCCCGAAGGTAATCTGGTACTGGAATTGCCGTATCCAGACGGCATGGCGGTTATGAACGAGTCCCAGGCAAGCGGCTTGACCGATTGCGTTGGAGATATCGGCTTTGCGACACAATGCAGCCCGGGCGAGATCGCCACCTGGAATATCGGCACCCTTGGCGCCGGAGAGGCGCGGACCTTTTTCCTGTCACCGACCATTGCCGAGACTACAGCGGATGGGACCAACATCGACTGGGATGCCAGCGTTAAAAACACAACCACCACACTGGCAACCGATACCAAGACCCTGATTGCCGATACCTCTGAACCATTACGGTTAGCGGTGGACGAGGATCGGGACCCGATTGCAGCCGGGGGCCGGATGACCTATACGCTGATCTACGGCAACACGGACGGGGCGAACTCGACGGGCACGGCGCTGACATTCCCGTTGCCGGCGGGCAGCACGTTTGTGTCGGCCACCGACGGGGGGGCTCTCATTACGGGCAATGTGCGGTGGGATCTGGGCACGCTGCTGGCGGGAGCGTCTGGTCAGGTGCAGGTGGTCGTCGATATGGGCGGCGGGCTGGCCGCGGGCACGCTGGTGGAGGTGGATGCGGCGGAGCTGACGGGGACGATCAGCGGTCTGTCGGAGAGTCAGCAGGCCACGAGCGTTGCCTATATCGACAACACGGCCAATGATCTGCAGTTGGCCGTGCAGGTCCATTCCAATCCAGCGGCCGCGGGCCAGCGTCTGGATGTCGAGCTGACGGTGAGCAATACCTCGGCGTTTCCGGTCACGGGGGCGCAGCTGCGGCTGCAGTTTCCGACAGGTATCAGCGTTACCGATGTAACCAATGTCACTGGCCTGACCGATTGCGAGGGCGGTGTCGGTTTTGCATCTCAATGCAGCCCTGGCGAGATTGCTTTCTGGGATCTTGGCGCGCTGGCGGCGGGCGAGGAGCGCACGCTGTACCTGCCACCGGTCACGGCGAGTGCGGACAATCTGCCCAGCGGTTCGCTGATCAACTGGGACGCGACTTTGTCGGCGGACAACGGGGATTTCATCACCGAGTCGAGGACGCTGCGGATCGAAGGGGACGTACCGCTGCGGCTGATGGTGGATGCGGATCGGGACCCGATTGCGGTCGGGGGTCGGATGACCTATACGCTGACCTACGGCAACACGGACGGGGCGAACTCGACGGGCACGTCGCTGGCATTCCCGTTGCCGGCGGGCAGCACGTTTGTGTCGGCCACCGACGGGGGCAGTTTCGGATCCGGTCAGGTGCAGTGGAATCTGGGCACGCTGCTGGCGGGGGCGTCGGGGCAGGTGCAGGTCGTTGTCGATCTCCCTGGCGGGCTGGACTCGGGCACGCTGGTGGAGGTGGATGCGGCGGAGCTGACGGGGACGATCAGCGGTCAGTCGGAGAGTCAGCAGGCCACAAGCGTTGCCTATATCGACAACACGGCCAATGACCTGCAGTTGGCCGTGCAGGTCCTTTCCAACCCGGCGGCCGCGAACCAGCGTCTGGATGTCGAGCTGAAGGTGAGTAATACCTCGGCGTTTCCGGTCACGGGGGCACAGCTGCGGCTGCAGTTTCCGACAGGTATCAACGTTACCGATGAAACCAATGTCACTGGCCTGACCGATTGCGAGGGCGATATCGGTTTTGCATCTCAATGCAGTCCTGGTGAGGTCGCCTTCTGGGATCTTGGCACGCTGGCGGCGGGCGAGGCCCGGACGCTGTACCTGCCGCCGATCGCGGCGAGTGCGGCCAATCTGCCCAGCGGTTCGCTGATCAACTGGGACGCGACTTTGTCGGCGGACAACGGGGATTACATCACCGAGTCGCGGACGACGCGGATCGAGGGGGATGTGCCACTGCGGCTGCTGGTGGATGCGGACCAGGACCCGGTGGCGGCGGGAGGTCGGATGACCTATACGCTGACCTACGGCAACACGGACGGGGCGAACTCGACGGGCACGTCGCTGGCATTCCCGTTGCCGGCGGGCAGCACGTTTGTGTCGGCCACCGACGGGGGCACTTCCAGTGCGGGCGAGGTGACCTGGAACCTGGGCGCACTGCTGGCGGGGACGTCGGGTCAGGTGCAGGTCGTTGTCGATCTCCCTGGCGGGCTGGACTCGGGCACGCTGGTGGAGGTGGATGCGGCGGAGCTGACGGGGACGATCAGCGGTCTGTCGGAGAGTCAGCAGGCCACAAGCGTTGCCTATATCGACAACACGGCCAATGACCTGCAGTTGGCCGTTCAGGTCCTTTCCAACCCGGCGGCCGCGAACCAGCGTCTGGATGTCGAGCTGAAGGTGAGTAATACCTCGGCGTTTCCGGTCACGGGGGCACAGCTGCGGCTGCAGTTTCCGACAGGTATCAGCGTTACCGATGAAACCAATGTCACTGGCCTGACCGATTGCGAGGGCGATATCGGTTTTGCATCTCAATGCAGTCCTGGTGAGGTCGCCTTCTGGGATCTTGGCACGCTGGCGGCGGGCGAGGCCCGGACGCTGTACCTGCCGCCGATCGCGGCGAGTGCGGCCAATCTGCCCAGCGGTTCGCTGATCAACTGGGACGCGACTTTGTCGGCGGACAACGGTGATTACATCACCGAGTCGCGGACGACGCGGATCGAGGGGGATGTGCCACTGCGGCTGATGGTGGATGCGGATCGGGACCCGATTGCGGTCGGGGGTCGGATGACCTATACGCTGACCTACGGCAACACGGACGGGGCGAACTCGACGGGCACGTCGCTGGCATTCCCGTTGCCGGCGGGCAGCACGTTTGTGTCGGCCACCGACGGGGGTAGTTTCAATCCGGGCGCGGGCGAGGTGGAGTGGAACCTGAGCACACTGCAGCCTGGCGCGATCGGGCGCGTCAAGGTCCAGGCAGATCTCCCCGGCGGGCTGGATTCGGGCGCCCTGGTGGAAGTGGATGCGGCCGAACTGACGGGGACGATCGGTGGTTTATCGAAGGACCAGCAGGCCACGAATGTTGCCTATATCGACAACACGGCCAATGATTTGCAGTTGTCGCTTACGGCACTGACCAACCCGGCCGCACCGAACACGCAGGTCACCGTCCAACTGAAAGTGACGAATACCTCGGGCTCGCCCGTCACGGGCACAAAATTGCGCTTGCAGGTGCCGGTCGGGCTGAATGTATTCAATGAATCCATTGTCACAGACCTGACCGATTGTGAGGGCGGTATCGGTTTTGCGTCTCAATGCAGTCCCGGAGAGGTCGCCTTCTGGAATCTCGATGTGCTCGCCGCTGGTGCAACGAGAACCCTTTCGTTAGCGCCGACAATCGCAAGCGCGCTGGATAGCGGTTCACTGATCAACTGGCAGGCGATTCTATCCGCGGACAATGGAGATGCAATAACGCAAGAAACGACCACAATGGTTTCGGATAGTGCATTCTCAGACACGGATGCCGATGGAATTATGGATCCCTTTGATAATTGTTCGGGTGTATCGAATGTATTCCAAGAAGATTATCATGTGGATAATGCCGGGGATGTCTGCGATAACGACGATGACAACGACGGAATCCCGGATAGCTATGAAAATATGTATGCGTTCCTGGACCCGTTCAATGAGTCGGATGCCGGCGAGGATCAGGATAATGATGGTTTGAGCAATCTGGAGGAATACCGCAAGGGTACCAAGCCGAATGATGACGATACCGACAGTGACGGCTTGCTCGATGGCACAGACAATTGCCCGGTTACGTTCAATCCTGATCAGAAGGACACGGACGGTGACGGGGTCGGTGATGCATGTCCTGAAAGCAGCGAGGAGGGACTGTGCTTCCCGGTCAAGACCGCTAAAGGGAAGATAGGAATTGTTTGTTTGTGACTGCCAATACCTACTAACGAAGTTTTAACCCGGATTTCTCACCGGTATCCCGGTGAGAAATTCGACCCATATTCTTTGATCAAGCGGCGTGTGAAGGGGTTGGCACCGGGCTATGAAGACCTCAATGACCACAATACATTGTGGCAGTCCCGAGCTGGCAGTGTTCAGCGATGCGGCTGGCCGACAGGGCAGGGTCGACGCCGTGATCAGTGCAACGGCTGTGACATGGCGGGCAAGAGCACACTCAAGCGTCTGAAGTTAACCCGGCAGTTGTATAAATTACGATCTGCGGGATGCAACGGGTATTTTGCCCAATTTCCGGAATTCACCGATAGTGAAGTTCTGACTCACTCCTGTAGGAGCGCCGCCCTCCGGCGCGGTCGCGGCGGTGGCCGCCCCTACAGAAAGATTTTTACAATGATCGGGTTCCCGATTGTTGCATAAATTCGCGGTGCCGGGCTCACAAACGCCGAGAGACTTGAGCAGTCCGAGGGGATGCTCGAGAGTCTCTGATTAGTCAGAAGTTCCATAGTGCGTTTTCCCGCTTTGTGTTGCAACTCATGTCATTCAGGAAATTCCAGCGGATGACAAGTACTTCAGTTTAAGCAGTCATTGAGGATACAGCGAAGTCTGGCGCGTTCAGTGAGAGTCAATCCCACCCGGTAACAGGCTGGAGCCCACCATACCAGCCACACGCCGGCTCTTAACCCGGTTCAGGAATTTGCTGGGCTGGTATCCTATACCGCCATGCTCCTGACGCGTTCATGATTTGTGTCCAGTCATCGAAAGGAATGAAAATATGATATAAAATTCGCACGGTGGAAATTCTCAATGATGTTTACCATGATTAGCAATTTGCAGTCGGGGCTGGCTATGTACTTCAAGAAAATTTACCCTGAGCATCAACAAAGTCCAGGCGTGATACGAGATAGAACCAGAACTCATGGAAATACCACAGCTAAATGTCCAAGCTCAGTTGCCGGCCTTCGATCCCGTGACCTTTATAACGTTTCGCACGACAAGGCATGAGGTATTGTATGATTAACAAATTCCTTACGGCTATTTTTTGGGCCGTCCTGGCTACCGGTCTGGTACCCCATGCAGTCGCTGCTGCCACAAATTTCAGCGGAACCTGGGTGGGCAGTTGGTTTAGCAGTGTGTTTGGGGACAGAGGTGATCTCGAAGTCAGAATTTCACAGTCCGGGAGTGCTCTCACTGGGGAGCTTATTGCCCCAAATGCTACTGATTGCGGAGGGTCGCTGGATTTTCCACTGGAAGGTACGTTGAGCGGTGATGGTAATACGGCTATTTTCACAAACAATGAATTCACTGATCCCTGTTTACCTACAGAACCACAGAGACTTTCGTTAACCGCGACACGGTCCGGGGATTACCTGAGCGGTGATTTCACAGCCGAATATTTCGAAAATGATAGCTGGATTATCGGGGATAGTGGCACGTTTTCACTCAACCGGATCTGTTGTACGATTACCGCCAGTGCCGGAACCGGCGGCAGCATGGACCCTTCCGGAAAACTCGAGCTTGCCCCGGAATCCAGTATAACCTTCACGATAACGGCGGACAAAGGATTTACGGTCGATGATGTAATCGTTGATGGTGGTTCAAAAGGTGCGCTGCCAGGCTATACCTTTAACAACATAACGGCTGATCACATTATATCAGCAACGTTCGCCGAATCGAAGAAGCTGATGCCATTCCTTCAACTATTGCTGGACGAAGAATAGAGAACATCTGTCTCGCGCCGGCATTGGTTTAAGGTAACGAAACAGGGCGTTCAGATTGAAACTACCGTAACCCTTACTGCTGCAAAAGATTTCGGTATGAACGGCGAAATGTGCTTGTATAACCGGGCTGCATGATGTCTGACAGGTGATTCTGAAGTTCACTCACTGTGAATTTAAGAAAACAGAACCCCCCTCCCGGTGGAGGGTGTTGTAAAAGGTTGCATCCCCTTCTCCCTCCGAAGGAAGAAGACTGGGATGAGGGGATATAAAACATGCGTTTATCCTGTTTTATCCCCTCACCCTAACCCTTTTATGCCCTACGGGGTGTTCCCGCAGGGAGAGGGGATTGTTGCAAGGCTGGGGTAAACTCTTGATCAAGGCTGGATGATGGAAAGGAAATCGAAGTTAATGAAGGATTATCGAATGCAGGCCCTTATCGGTCTGGTGGCTTTGATATTTCCATTATGCGGTCATGCTCTTGGTGAATTTGCGGGAATCTATTTCGGGACCTTTATGGGTACCGGCTCTGGTCATTTCGCCGCTCTGGTACGCGCGAACAATACTGCAGTGATTTCTTTCTATGATCAGCTTGACGAACAAGGTGCGATCGTAAAAGCGATACCGGTTAACACGGGTGGAACTTTTAGCTTTCCGCTGGAAGCTGACACTGTTGCAGGAATCTTCACTGAAACTGGTGTTTCCGGTACCAGTCAAGGTCCTGGTACGAATGTGACATTTTCCGGCACAAAGGCGCCTTTTACCGGTCCATTGGAGGCCGCCGGCGGCTATTTTTCGGGGTCCAAGCTGCAAGGGACTGTCACCTGCGGTGGAGTGCCGCAGGGTACCGTTGTATCGGGCACTATTGATCTTCTCGTGGCCGCAGACGGTATGGCCTATATGTTCGGAGTCACAAACCTCGATGGAGCATTATTGGGTGTGGAGGGTGGCTTCTTCGATGTGAGTGACAATGGAATCATCAGCGGTACCCTGTTGGATGGCACAAAGATTACCGGCCTGGTGAACCTTGGTGTGCCAGGCGCAACGGGTGAGTTGCTTTTCAACGACGGGTATTGTACTGCGCAGGGAGATTGGGTGGCGCCAAGGGTGGAAGTCCTGCCACAAGCTCCAACCAGTTCACCAGCAGTTAGCTTTATGCCCTGGTTACCCTTATTGCTGGAGTAGGTGACGGCAATCGAGTGAATTGCCGTGTCATATTTGCCGTGAGTTGTTAATTGTCATGCTGGACGGGTGCGGTATTGCCTTCAAAGGGAGAACTACTGCAACAAGCGGCAACGTCGATGAGGCTCAACCTGTTAGCGAAAGCTACGGAGGCAATGCAATCATCCTGAAACCGGCACCCTACTGATCAGAACCAAAGAGCAGCATATATATGGATGTAATGGGAACAACCTGTTCCCTTACCGTGATCTTTACACCATTTGAGCAGTTGTTTGTGATTGGTGCTTCCCGGCTGACGGGATCGACACAAGCACCGATCCAGAAGTTGCCCGTCGGTACAATCGACACCGCTTTGCTTTTGGCGGAAGACCCGCCCGGCCCAAGGGCCGGAACAGCATCCGTAGCAATCTGGGTGTCACCCGTGGTAATGGTCGCGTCCGCCGAGCGGTAGTAACGCAGCGTGGTGCTGTCAGCACTGAATTGTCCCTGGTTTTTAACGGTCGCATTGATGGTGAATGTCCGGTCCGTGATCGGCTTGTCGTTTGACACGCCTACAGCGGAAACGACCAGATCAGATGTGTCTCTGGTGAAAGTGCCGGAGGTGGTCGCTGTACAGGTTTCCGTAGCGCCACCCAGGCTGCCCGAAGCACTGCCTTCACCGGTAAATGAGATCAAACCGGCATTCACGAGAGTACCGTTTATGGTGAGATTGTTTTCATGCTCAGTCACACCTTCGTTAAAAATAACCAATTTCCCGGACATCGTCAGACTGCCATCCTCACGGATGACCCCGCTTCTGAGCACGCTATATTGTCCAATATTACGCATGTAGGAAATATTGCATCCCGTCTGATTCATTGTGATGTAGTCATAGGCAGATTGATTGATAGGACCCGTGCTCGTGCAGTTTATATCAGCCGTCTCGTCAACCAGCCATCGCCCGGATATATCTGTACAGGCGTATGCCTGAATGATGGCGGTCGCCGCGACGCCCGTTACCAGGTACATGACCAGAATGTTTACAGCGGTAAACAGGAAGCGTAGTTTCATGTGAAATCCCTATATTAGTCCTAACCCGGTAATTAAGTGCTTTCACCTTGGCGCGGTATAAGTAACCTCCGGATACCTGAGAAAGCTCGCCACGCGGGTCCGCAACTGCTTTAACATGCGCATATGGCCGATATACCGGATATTCTGTTCCCGGGCACTGGTTTTCCCTGGATGCCTTTTTAAGTCGCAAATAAGATATCCATCCTGATGTAACTCAGATGAGCAGGCTGGAGGATACATGCGTTGATCTTACAGGATCGATTACCCGGCTATGCCTCACCCTTTCCGGCTGTTTATACTTTAGAGTCTACATATTCGTATCTGTATCAGCAACAGGGAATCGGTTCCTGTTGTTCAACAAACCTGCAATGAATTCTCCATTATTCTTCAGCCGGCTTGCTTGTGGATATAACGATTCCAGCGTCATACATCAGCCGATTACAATTCCGAATCTGCAGTTTATGTGTGGATGGAACTGCGTGAAGTATGTACTACTTGGCAGGTCTGTTCGTACAGACCTGCGCTAAATTCAGCCGTAGTGATTCTCAATAATGCGGGTTTCGGTAGAACTGCAATCGATATCTGCTCTCCCGCCGATATGGCTGTGGCATTGTATCTGGTGGTATTGGACCGAGCCTTAAACTGATAAGATTGCTCGAGTTAGCCGGTCGGGATCAACCTTTTTCTCCTGTAGATCTGGACGGCAGTAGACGGACTGAGATACCTCTATGGCAACCGCTGAAAAGGATAATGTCACTACGGTAATCGTGACTACTGACCGTCCCGACGACTTGTTCATTACCCTCCAAAAGGTTGCCGGTCAGAGTCGGAAGATTGAAAAAATCGTTGTTGTCGATACAGGTAACAATCCGAAAACGCGTGAAGTAATCGCCGGTTTTCCTCTTGCCGAACATTTTCACAGCCTGATCAACCTGGGGGGAGCCGGCGGGTTTGCTTTCGGTGTCATGCTGGCCATTTCGAAAGGTGCAGACTGGATCTGGCTGATGGATGACGATGGTTACCCGGAGACCGTCTCATGCCTCGAGCAGCTGATCGATACGGCGGATAATCGTAGGCTCGACGTCGTTGCTCCGCTGGTGATTGATCCAGAAGACCCGGAGCGACTGTCATTCCCGCATCGTTTCAACGGGCGCTATCAATACGCGCGCGCCCATGTCGAGGAAACCGAGGTGATAGAAAATTTCACTCATCTTTTCAACGGCGCACTGTTCAGAAAAGCCGTCTTCTTCCGTGCCGGTTTACCCGATATGCGGCTGTTTATCAGGGGAGACGAGGTCGAATTCATGCACCGCATGCGGCAAGCGAAAATAAGACTTGGTACGGCCACTCGCATCGGTTTCATGCATCCCTCCGGCTGGCCGGAAACCGTACCTCTTGTCGCAGGGTATTTCCATGCTGTGGTGCCGAACTCGGATATAAAAAAATATTGTTTCTTCCGGAACAGGGGATACATTTTCCGGCGCTATGGGCTATTTAGACTTTTCATGTACGACATGTTCAGGTACCCCTATTACTTCATTGTAAAAAACCGGGGTGACTGGAAGGGCCTGAAACTGTTTTATTCGGCTATGTGGGACGGCCTTAGAAGTCGCTTCAAATATCCAATATTATAGGCTGCCGGCATATAAGCGGACCATCTGTGTGCACATCCTCGGCTTCTATTACTGCAAATTAGTAGAACTGAACGCTGGCAAGAGTTGGTGTGCGGCAAGGATTCCAATGGTGGTGGTGGGGGGCAATTTCCGCGTCCGTACCGGTCCGGTCACAACGGGTTGATAAAAAAAACAGGTTGCCGGATGCCTTTCTGGTCATTTTTTAAAAAGCTTCGTGCCACATCGAGTGCCTCCCGAATTGTCACGTCCATGTCCAGATAGCGGTAGGTCCCCAGTCTTCCGATAAATGTAATTCCTGCCAGCCTGTTGGCAGCGTCTATATATTGCGAAAGTAATTTTTTCTCAGTTACAAGCCTGATGGGGTAGAAGGGGATGTCTCCCTGTCGATAGTCGCGGCTGTATTCCCTGTAGCAGATGGTGCGGTCAAATGATTCCCACGGTGAAAAGTATTTGTGCTCGGTGATCCTGGTATAGGGAATATCCGCATCGCAATAATTGATAACGGCATTGCCTTGATGGTCGCCGTCTTCGATAAATGATTCGAAATCAAGAGTCCGGTAGCCCAGCAAGCCATATTCGTAATCGAAGTACCCGTCGATCTGGCCGCTATAGAACACGTGCTCGAATTCTATGTCGCGTTCGCGTGTGTATTCTTCGTTAAGTGATACCTTGACGCCCGGGTGATCCAGGATGTTTCCGATGAGGGTGGTGTAGCCATCTTTCGGCATTCCCTGGTACTTGTGATTGAAATAGTTGTCATCATAATTGAACCGTACTGGCAGGCGCTTTAATATCTCGGCGGGCAATTTACTGGGATGCACACCCCATTGTTTCTGAGTGTACCCCTTGAAGAATGCTTCATATATCTCGGGGCCCACGAAACGCAACGCCTGTTCTTCGAACGTTCTTGGTGTGCCAATCGATTTGTCGGCCTTGCTGTCGATGAGTTTTCTTGCAGCTTCAGGCCCAAGTACCGTGCCGAAAAACTGGTTGATGGTTTGCAGGTTGACGGGGAGCGAGTACACCCTGTTGTTGGCAACCGCCTTGACACGATTGGTGTACGGCTTGAATTCGGAGAATCGGTTGACATAATCCCAAACCTCCTGGTCATCGGTATGAAAGATATGCGGGCCATACGTGTGAACCATGATGCCGGTTTCCGTGTTGCGACAGGTGTGGCAGTTTCCCCCGATATGATCCCTGGATTCGATGATCTCTACGTCAAATCCTGCAGTTGCGAGTGCCCTCGCAATCACGGCACCGGAAAATCCAGCGCCGACGATACCTATTTTACGGGTGTTCCTGTCGATCTTACTCATGGCTGATTTTGTCTCACGATATGCTGCGGCGATTATGGCAAAATAAGCAACCCTGTTCTACCTGTTGACTGTTGGTAAAAAATCAGGTGCGGCTGATACCTGGACTGCTGATTGTCCCGGGGGAGACAATCGAAAGTACGGCACGCTGCAGGTATAAGTGGGACGCGAGCGATCGGCATATTGAATTAACTGGCATTTGTGACGGATAACCTGGAATGGCTGAGTATACTGACACCAATAATAGTCGCCGACTGCTCTATGTAGTCAATGTGGACTGGTATTTTCTATTACACTGGGTGGACAGAGCGTTGGCTGCGCAGGATGCCGGATTCGATGTCTGCATTGCTACGAATATCAGCAGTGCAGCGAATGAACAAAAACTCAGTGATTATGGGTTCAAGGTATATCACGTGCCGTTTACGCGCAATAGCATGAATCCATTACGCGATATATACAGTTTTCTTTATTTGTGGAATGCAATCGTAAATGTGCATCCTGCGATCGTACATTGCGTAACTATAAAACCGGTAGTCTACGGTGGCCTGCTCAGCAGGATTCGGGTGATACCCTGTGTGGCAAGTATCGTAGGGCTCGGGTCTGTCTTTATAGACAAGTCAGCATCATCCAGAACGGTATGGTGGTTATTGTCACGTGCCATGATGATTGCGATGAAGACCGATCGCAGTTTGGTGACGTTCGAAAATAGTCACGACCGTGATGTGCTTGTGCAACGAAGTGGAATTGAACTCGACAGGACAGTGATCCTGCCGGGTGCCGGTGTGGATCTGGACCGGTTTAAGTTTATACCGGAAACAATAAACGGAACATTCAGAATATTCTTTGCATCAAGGCTGTTAAGAAGCAAGGGGCTGGAAATACTTGTCGATGCGACTGAGCACCTGAACACAGCAGGAATTCCCACTGAGTTGCATGTTGCCGGGATCCAGGATCTTGACGCCAGGGATCCGATTCCACTTTCAACAATTGATACCTGGGTGTCGCAGGGTAAGCTGGTCTGGCACGGCAACATGCAGGATGTTGAGAGGATGATTGCATCGAGTAATGTTGTGTGTTTACCGACAACCTATGGCGAAGGTATTCCGCGTATTCTCATCGAGGCCGCTGCCTGTGGCCGTGCCGTTGTCAGCACTTTTGTTCCGGGTTGCAGGGAGTTTGTCAACAATGATGTTGACGGTTTATTGGTTGCACCAGATGATGTGGACGCCCTTACCATGGCCCTGAAACGGCTGGTCGCAGACCCGGCGACGCGGGAGAGGATGGGGCTGGCTGGCAGGAGCAAAGTTGAAAGATTTTACAGTAATGCCGTGGTTACTGAACATACCCTGGAGTGTTATTTCAGAGTGCTGGATGGCCTTTCGAAATGAGCCGGAATTATAACCAGTCGCTGGATATGGCTTTTTCCAGTGGCCTTGCCGTACTGCGTCCTGCATGGTGGTGCATGGATAAACACTATCCTCGCGTAGTCCGGAGTCGATGCCGGGTGGTGGTGAATACCGCTGTCTGCACCACGCAGTTTATTACCGGACTGGAGGTCAGGTTTATGGTATCCGAAGCCAGGTCAGGCGAGAGGATTAGCTTATTTCGTTACAGGAGTATATCTATTTCCGTGTTGCGACTTGTATGGCAGCTTCACCTGATATGATCTCTGGATTCCATGATCGCCACTTCAAACACCGTACTCGCGAGTTCCCTGGCAATTACAGCACCGGAGCATCCTGCGCCGACTATACCAATTTTGCTGGATTTTTCTGTCAAAATTGCTCACGGCTGATGATGTTCCGCGTTATGCTGTGACGATTGTGGCAAAATCAGCAACCATGTTCTACCGGTTGAACGCCGGTGAATAATCAGGCGTTGACTGAAACCTGGAATGCGGGAGCTATTGGAATTTCCCTTGTTTCCTCCATGGCGGTAATACTGGGAGGGGCAACCGTTTCCGTGCAGACAGCCTTTAATGTTTGGTGCACTATGCGGGCTGGCCAGGAGGATCTTTACCGCTTCATGTTTGTGCGAAATACGATACTGGCAACAATACAGGGGTGTGGCCCGGCAGGTTCTTATTCTTGTATGCGAATACGGCCATGACTTCAAGGTAATTGTACTGTCCACCCGGAATGGGTGCATTATCTGGAGGTACACTGGTACTTACTCAAATCGCAGTGGTTTTCCCCGGCGCTAGTACTCCTTCAACATGATAATTGCGGTTTCAGCGTTCCTGTGGTGTTTCGCTACAAGGCGCAGTGCGCAGGCAATGGCTTGAGTCCTTGTCAAGCACTGCAACGCGGTAGCGGGACACCACAGGAACGCCCGAAGGGTTGGTCTGTCAGCGCCCATGGCGGCGTTGCAGCTCTTGCTAAGGGCGACGGCCATTAACTGCGAGCTGCGCCTTGCCCTGTGCGATGACAGACCAACTGAATCCGTAATTATCATGTTGAAGGAGTACTAGGTGGCGTTTTTTTCATTCAGGTGCTGTATATTTCCCGGGACGAGCCTTCTGCCAGAAGCGCCTGTCTGCATTCCAGGCATTATGAGTAACTCATAATCTCAACTCCGATTGTCATTAATCACAAATTACCCCCTTTGATGAACAGGTCTTTCCAGCATTTGTTTCGTTGGTGGTCACGCAAGACCACAGGTCTCCCGGGCAAACCGGTTTTTCAGCGTAACATTATAATGTTCCATATAGGACGCAGTGGCAGCGTGGTATTAAGCACCATGTTGAAGCAGAATAATGAGATCAACTGGGAACATGAGGTATTCAGGCCGGATCTGAAAGAAAAGTATTTCGAGGAATATCGCACGGATGACCCCGCCAGGGTTCTGCGAAATCTTATGGAAAAATCGAAGCAGAAGGAACCGGAAGGAATCTACTTCGGCTTCGAATCGCAATTGCCCCAGATCGCTGCACTGGGTATGAGCCTTGACGGGTATATCAATCTGCTAAGAAGCTTGAATTTCAACTTCATCATCATATTAAAGCGGCAAAACCATCTTCGGAGGATCGTTTCCAGTATCGCAGGACATTTAACATCCCACTGGCATCGAAATATTGACCGGAACTTGCCGGTTACGCGTTTCGAGATGGATCTGGATAATCTGGAACATCGCGGGGTAAGACAATCCTTGCTGGAGCATCTGCTGCGGGAACAACGATATTTTCAAATCCTTGAAGATATCTCGGGTGGCGGAAATTTATTACAAATGACCTATGAAGATGATATCGAGAAGGATCCCATGAAGGGATACAATCGCATATGCGAGTTTATCGGTGTCGAACCCGCTGACGTAAAAATCAGATTCGGAAGGACAAACCCACATAAGTTGGAGGAGATGATCATTAATTTCGAGGAACTTGAAAATTACCTCAAGGAGACCCCGTTCAACTGGATGGTGCATGAATGAAGTGCATAAATCTTTCATCCAATAACAACCTTATCTTTTTTCGTCTGTCATGCTGAACCGGTAACACTTCAATCACCTGGCAGGCGTGGGCGTGCTGGAAGAACTGGTTGGTGGGCTAATACACTGACACCGAGAAGCTGGGATGGCTCAAGCCTGGCGCAGTTCGTAGCTGGACTGGAGGTCCGATTTATGGTATTCAAGGCAGGTTGCACGAGAGGAAAAGCGTCATCCGGAAATGGGTTATGTCATTACGGAGTGGGGTGCAAGGCTCTGGTACCCCGGGTCACACGCAGTCGCAATGGACTACGTCAAAGCTGACAATATTATGTCATCAGGGAGCCTGTAGATTCGGTTATCCACTGTGATTGACGAATCGAAATGTCGTGACGATTCCTCCTCGATCTTACTACTGCCACAGTGAGGCTGGGCGGGGGAGTCAAGGTTCAGGATCAAGCGTGCGATACAGGGCAGCAACAGAGTCAGCAGTTGCGTCTCCCCGGAACAATTCACACGTCGTGGTTGTGTCGCTCAGGGCGCTGCTTCACTGGAACAGCAGGCACGAGAGTATTTACACGAAACGTCTCTGATTAATTCGTCATTGCGATGACTACGGAGAAGGTGAGACCAGGGACCGGTCGAGAGGCTGGCCAGGGCCATGTAGGTGGTAGGGTACCAACAGTAGGCGCCTGTAGGCGAGGCATGGAACAGTTACCGATGACTACAGGGATTTAGGAGGTAGATAATGCAGGAGCAATTATCGACGACTACAAGGATGTAGGAGGTAGATAATGCAGGAGCAATTATCGACGACTACAAGGATGTAGGAGGTAGATAATGCAGGAGCAATTATCGAGGAACGCAGTGACGAAGCAATCTTCAACAGACTGATTCCTTAGTGGGAGATTGCTTCGCTTCGCTCGAAATGACGGGAACTATTTAATTAATCAGAGGGTCTTTAGTGTTGCCACCGCGCGTGTCTATATCGATTCTTGCAATTATTTGACCGGTGCCGATTGCGGTGACCGGTTATCATGTTACTTGGTGCAGGGTTATTCGACGTGTCACGGTATGCAGATATCAATCCCGACGTGGTCTGTGGTTGCGTGGATCCAGTCTGTAGCCGGTTCGCCAATGGATGGCATGAGGATCTGAATCCCGATTTTCTTTTCGATGACGGGCTGTGCCAGAAGAGCAATCCGTATGCACCCGGAACGGAGATTAAACATTTACCGCATTCACCGTCCATCCTGAGCGAGCGGGACTCGTTGCAGATGGTCCCTGAAGGCATTGGGTGCGAGCGTTTGGCCGAAAGTGGAGAAGGGTCCGCAGGTCACTGTAACCTGTGAAGACTATGAGCAAACGCGTTCGCAACTACGCACGGTCATTACGGGGGCTGTGGCGCTCCACACTGCGGTATGTCGCAGCAGCTCCGGGAAGGCTGTGGCACCTTGCACGCCGCGTTGGCAAATCGATTAGGGTTGCCTGGATTTATCAAAACCATTCGCGTCGTGGCAGAAGACTTGAAACCGTTACACAAGCGGCGGAGTTTGATCCTGGTGTTGCATGGCCAACTGGGTCCATGGGCCTCTTGATCGAGGCTGCCTATCATGTTGATCTGAATATCTCCCGGCAAAAGTGGAGATGTTGGAAAGAGAATAATCCGGATCTGGACGCGATCGACTGGCAGTCAGCAAGAGTGATTTCCCAGGTAGCACCGACATTGTACAGTCGCGGTATTGAGTCGACAAACCTGGCGGCACGGCAAGGGGTAAGACAGTTTGAGTGGGCGCTTTTCGAAAACCACCTTGCCAATTTCCACCCGTTCCTGAGCGCTTTAGTCGAGGCTGAAATTCCCATCATGATGAGCAAGGGGGCAGCGATCCACCTTTCTGGAATTTACAACGAAGGCACACGCCTCATGGCCGATCTCGATATTCTTGTCGAACCCGCACAAATTGATAATGTCATGGATGTGGCGGAACGCCTTGGATGGAAATGCAAATGGGATATGCCTCGAATAGAGTTAAGGGACTGCCTGCAGTCGTCCCGGCATTCGGTGCCTCTGAGCAATGGGGAAAAATGGGAAATTGACCTGCACACATCTGCGTTCTTATTGAACCGTTGTCCTGACCATGATGCATCGATGTGGACTCGCGGTAAGAAGGTGCGGATAGGCGATGTGGAAGTGTTAGTGTCAAGCACGGTGGATATGCTGGCAGTGACGCTTGGACACGGCCTGCTCTTTAATCCCCGGCCCATAGGTATCTGGGTGTGCGATGCGGTAGCGTTAATCGAGAATGGTGCCATAGACTGGGACCTATTCCTGGATGTGATCGAACATCGCGATATCGCGGTGTTTGCATATGCTGGTCTTGCCTATATCAGTCAGGTTCTGGGGCGGTCGGTACCCGGGTATGTTCTGACGAGGCTCGCATCCCGGCTTTGCGAGCCGTTCCTGGGCGAATTCCTTGGGCATGTAAAATCCTGGGATGCGACGTCAAGAACCATTCGGCAAAGTTGGGGCGCCGCTGCTGCGATTCGTGCGACGAAATGGCAGTCAAGAATGACATCACCATGGCGTGCATTTCTCGCGGCGATATCACGTTCCTGGATAACAACCAGGTGGCAAGACGCTGATCACCAGTCTTCGACAAGGTTTATCATTGAAATCCCTGATGAATTGCACAATTTGAAGGCGCAAAGTGTCCTCGAAATCAAATTTATTCCTGACCGGCCTGATATCAAGAATCAGCTTAGTCTCGCGCTAACCTGTTTTGATCATCATATATGTGAACTGGACCATCGGGATTATCCGACCGATTATCCGGCAGATGAAAAATCCCTGGCGGGCCGGTATTTCCGGTTTCGTGTAGATACTGCGATAATTCAGGCTTATTCACTGCGGAGTCTGGGACTCGAACTGCTGGTGCCCGGTACACTGGATGCGTCTCCCGTTAGTGCCAATGCCGTGAGTTATCGTTGGTGCACATAAATTAAACATCGCGGTTGTTGGCAGGCTTAACAGGGCAATCACTACCATACAAGTGCCGTCCTCCGGCGCGCTGGCTTGAGGATGTTATCGCGGTGAGGGGGCCGCTCCTGCAACACAACAGATGCACTCTGGGAACACGCCAGCGCGATTGTCAAGACATCCATGGCGGTCAGGAGCCGCTGTAAACCCCTTGAATTGCTGCGATACAAACGCCTTGGTGCTCTCGTTCAGCGAGCACGGCGTTTGCTGGCCATCGAACTTTTGAATGAGTCGCTCAACAGCCGGTTTATGCGCCGAGCACGAACGGATGGATGATGACTTTTTGCGGCGCTACCCGCCCGTTATCTCGAACCGGTAACCCAGCGCCTCGATATCGCGCCTGAAATAATCCCCCACCAGCTCTGCCAATTTATCGCTGTAGTAGCCGCGAAAATCCTTTTTACGGTCGGTGGCTTTACGCTTGTGGGGCAGGCGCCGCTCGCCCACGCCGATGGTCCGGCAGATATGTTCGAAATCCTGCTGCAGGTTTTCGTAGCGTCCGATGTAGTCCACCAGCAGTTTGCCGTGCAGGTCGACGAGGTAGTCGAGCTGTGACTCGATGGATGTGTCGACGTGAAACTGGTAGGGGCGTTCCGGGTCCAGTTTCCAGCGGATGAAGTGGTCGAAGTCCCGGATGTGACCGATCAGGTGGGGGCGTTCGCGGCGAATGTGGTGATAGGAGCTGACCTGCAGGTCCCAGGGGTTGCGCACAATGGCGAACTTGAACAGCTTCCGGAAAAACTCCTCCGGCAGCATCTCGTGGGCCGCGACGATGCGGGCATGGCGGGGAAACTTGCTGCCGAGCCGGTGCCCGGCGAGGTGGCTCAGTCGCGAGCAGAGAAACTGCGGGTAGTACCAGGGGTCGCGCCAGCGCAGCGGCTGGAGGGCGGCGCGCACGCTGGTGCCGCCGGTCTTGGCGATGTGCACGAACAGGAAGTTATATTTAATCGACAGCAGCATCGGATGGTTCCCGGGCTATTCCGAGGATCTCCAGATAGCGTGAAGCACTCTTCTCTGCCGTGTATTCTCGCACGGCTTCGCGCAGGCTGTCGCCGTCAGGAGGCGCGTCCAGGACTTGCCGCATGGCCGCGGCCAGGCCCTGCCAGTCGCCGACCGGCACCAGCGGGCCGTGACGTCCATCCGCCAGGATCTCCCGCGGCCCGCTCGGGCAGTCGGTGGCGACCACCGGTGTGCCCAGGGCCATGGCTTCGGTGAGGACGTTGGGGGATCCCTCCCAGCGGGAGGAGAGCACGAACAGGTCGGCACGGACCATGTAGGCATAGGGATTGTCGCTGAAGCCGGGGAAACCGACCCGGTCCGTGACACCCAGTTCACCGGCCAGCGATCTGAGACTGGTTTCCTGCCGGCCTTCGCCAAGGATGATCAGGCGGCAAGGTTTGTCCTCGTTGAGTCGTGCAAAGGCGCGGATCAGGGTGGCGAAATCCTTCTGTACGGTAAGGCGGCCAGCCCCCAGGATGACCGGGGTATGCGCATCCTCGAACCAGGGATGCGGCGCGGGCGCTCGCGCAAGGTCCAGCAATCGCGGGGTGATGACCGGGTTGCGGACCACTTCGATGCGCGCCGGGTCGATCCCGGCGATCGCGAGGGTGTCCTGCCTGACGCCCTCCGATACAGCGATGATGCGGTCGATGCGGGGATAGAGCAGTCGGATCGGGGCGCGGCGCAGCCAGAGCTTGAGTCCGGAACGGTGGGCCAGGGCCGCGGAGAGGTTGGTGCCGAGGCGAACGACCAGCCGGGTGGGTGTAGCTGCGAGCAGGCGCGCCAGAACCGCCAGCCGTCCCGCCCGGTCCTTCGCCACCAGCAGGCACTGCGGGCGAAAGTTACGCAAATAGCGGATCAGTGGCAGTAGGCTGGTGGCGGTATGGCTGCCGCCGAGTTCGATCACCCGGATCGCCGGATGCAGCTCGCCCAGGTGCCGGCTGCGGGTCTTGATCAGCAACAGGTGCACCGCCAGGTCGCGGCCGGCAAAGGTGTTCACCAGGTTCAACAGCATGCGCTCAACGCCGCCCTCGCCGGAGAATGAGGCAAGCACGGCGACATCCGGCGGCAATGATGGCATGTCAGCTGATCCAGTCGAGGGGATCTTCCTCGGTAGCGGGAATGTGGCCCGGTTCCTCGATAAACAGCCTGTGCCAGATGGCGAACTGCATCAATCCCCAGATCTCCCGGCTGGCATGCCTGCCTCTGCGGTGTGCGTTCAGCATTTGCCGGACGCCCGCTGCCTGAAACCAGTCGTTTACCGCCTCATTGCGGGTGAGTTTTTCCAATAACCGCTGAAAAAAACCGCCTTGCAGCCAGTCACCTACAGGAACGTGAAAACCGCGTTTGTGCCGGTACAAGTGGTCCCGGGGCAGATACCGTTCCGCCCATTGTTTCAGGAACAGCTTGCCCTGGCCCGGCCTGACCTTCAGGTGATCCGGCAGGGAAAGCCCGAATTCCACGATCCGGTGATCCAGGAATGGCACCCGGCCTTCGAGTCCAAAGGCCATGAGCATGCGATCGGCCTTGACCAGCAGGTTATCGGGCAGGGCGGTGATGATATCGGTGTACTGTCTGCGTTGAATGTCACTCCAGTTGCCGGGGGTTGCCTGCCAGGCCTCGATGAAGGGTTGGCGGATGGAGCCGCTGGCGGTTTTCAACCGCGCACCGAATACCTTCCCTGGCCATGGCCTGCGCCAGTGGCCACGGGTGCGGAATCCTCCGGAACCCGGAGCGATGAGGTTTTTAAACCAGCATTGCAAGCCGCTTTCCCGGTAGCGGCCATAGCCGGCGAACACTTCATCTCCGCCTTCGCCGCTGAACACCACCCTGAGTTCCTGACTGGCGCGCCGGGCCAGCAGCGCTGTCGGGAGGCTGGCGTAATCACGCATCAGGTCATCAGCGGCCCATATGGTGTGGACCAGGCTATGGAAGATTGTGTCCTTATCCAGCATGAGTGGCGTGTGCTCGGCGTGAAACTGTCTGGCAATGCGCTCGGCGTCGTCCAATTCGTTCGCCATGCGGGTCTCCGAGTAACCGACAGAGAAGCTGCGTACCGCCTTGTCCTGAAAACGGTCGAGCATGGCCAGCAGGATCGCGGAATCCACACCACCCGAGAGAAACAGGCCATAAGGTACGTCCGAACGCATGTGTTCGCGCATCACGCAATCGATGAGATCATCGAACTCGCGTGCCGCAGTGGTGAAATCACATTCCCGGGACTCGACGTCCAGGGCCGACCAGTACCGCCGGCGCTCTATCCCGCCCGCCGCGTCGATCTGCATGGCCTCCCCGGGTGGGAGGCGGAAAATCCCCTTGATGATGGTCTCTTCGCCGGTATTGAACTGGTTCTGGAGAAATTGGGCCAGGGCCCCGGGATTGATCTCCGGCGCCTTGTTCAGCAGGGGGAGCAGCGTCTTGATCTCCGAAGCAAAGGCGATACCATCGGATAATTCTGCATAAAAAAGGGGCTTGATGCCTAGCCGGTCACGTGCAAGGGTCAATGTCCGGGTCGTCTTGTCATAGAGCGCGAAAGCGAACATGCCGTGCAGGCGGGTGAGGAAGTCTCGCCCATACAGGGCGTAGGCATGCAGTATGGTTTCGCAGTCGGAATGGCTGGCGAAGCGGCAGCCTGAATCGATGAGTGTTTCACGCAGTTCGATGTAGTTGTATATCTCGCCGTTGGCCACCAGCGCCAGCTGGCCGTCCTGGCTGAACAGGGGCTGATGACCACCGCTGAGATCGATGATGGAGAGCCGGGTGTGCGCCAGGCCGAGCCGGTCGTCGATGCAGGTACCGCTGTCGTTGGGTCCACGGTGGCGCAGCGTATCCGCCATAGCCCGGAGGGTCCGGCTCGAGACGGCCTGTTTGCTTGAATAATAACCGGCTATGCCACACATACGGCGACTCGGATTCCCGCGGAATAATTCCGTGTAATGATAGCAACTAACCCTGCGCCAGGAGGAGATTGGATTGCAGATAAAGGGTAGTATGTGCAGCTTGCCGTCTTCGGGCGCATGCGGATATCGACAGGCACCTGTACCCTTGGCGGCGAAGCTTGTTGCTCAACGGGGTTCGCGTTGAATCCGGGCTGGGGCCGTGGGGAGTCTATGGCCGTGTGGCGGTTTCGTCATGGCCAGGAACCTGAACGGACAATTCGCCGGAGAATGCTGTTGATGACTTGGTGATGCAATGGAGAGTCGAAATCCGCCTTTCTTTACGATTTTCATACCGACGTTCAACCGGGCGAAACTTCTCCCCAGGGCGCTGGACAGCGTAAGGAGGCAGACCTTTAAGGATTTTGATGTCGTCATCGTGGATGACGGCTCAACGGATGAAACTCGTGATGTCGTGGATGCCTGGAGAAGAACGGTCGACTTCCCCGTCATGTATCGCTGGCAGGAAAACGCCGGAAAGATCGCGGCATATAACAATGCGATGCCCTGCATCAAAGGCTTTCTGATGGTCTTGCTCGATTCCGATGACGTGCTTGTCCCGAGGGCGCTGGAGCTTTTTTATTCTTACTGGAACCGGATCCCGCAGGATGAGCGGATGCGCTACGCCGGCGTTGAAGGGCTTTCGGTGGTGATGCCATCGGGAAAGATTGCCGGTGACCGGTTTCCGGAAAGTCCTATGGCGTCCACCTATCCGGAAATTCGATACAAGTATGGAATTTCCGGCGACAAGCGCCATGCGCTGCGAAGTTCCGTCATGCGGGAATTCCCGTTTCCGCTCTTTCCGGGGGAGAAGCATAACCGGGAGTCCATACTCTGGTGCCGCATGGCGAAAAAATACCTGTTCCTCTACTTCAACGAAGTCGTCCAGAAGATCTATTATCAATCCGACGGGCTGTCCGCGATCACATCTCTTCGAAGGCGGCAAAGCCCCCGGGGATTCGCCCTGGCTTTCCTGGAAATGGTCAATGACCACGCGGAGGTCATTCCGCCCGGGCAATTACGGCGGGATGCCTCGAATTATGTCAGGTATGCAATGCATGCAGGTACGTCTCCGCTGGCGCAGTATAAAAACATGAGAGACAAGAGATTGTGGTGGCGTGTGGCACCGGGTGGTTTGCTGCATTGGCTTGCGGACTGGTTACAGAGCAGATTTCAAACAGCCTGAAGATCGTGATAAACGTCAGAAGGATTGCCTGCTTTTTCTCTACCTCCGGCCATAGCGGTGTCGACCGTGCAATGCAGAATCTGATTCCCGCGCTGGCCGGGCGCGGGTATGAGGTTGACCTGCTTCACGTGCGCAACCATGGGCCCTATTTGAAAGAGTTGCCTGATCGGGTTCGTGTCATTGAACTGGGCACCACAAGCACCTATCCCAGCCTGTTCCCGCTGGTGCGCTACGTGCGCCGGGAGCGTCCGGTCGTATTGCTGGCGGACAAGGACAGGGTGAACCGGACGGCCTTGCTGGCCCGTTATCTCTCCGGCGTCGAATCGCGTCTCGTGCTGAGTTCGGGAACTACGATATCCATCGATCTTGCCAGCCGGGGAGCCTTCGAGCGCTGGCTGCAGCGTGTTTCAATGGGTAGATTGTATCCCTTTGCCGATCAGGTCATTGTGACCTCGCAGGGGGTGGCGGACGATATGGCGGCTTATACCGGGCTGGCGCGGGAGAAGATCAAGGTGGTGCCCAGCCCCGTGATACCGGACGAGGCGTTCAATCGAAGTTTCCCACGGCCGGAACACCCCTGGTTCCAACCCGGTCAGCAGCCAGTGGTACTGGGTGTCGGAGAACTGTGCATGCGCAAGGATTTCTCCACCCTGATCCGCGCCTTCGCCAGGGTGCGCGAGCAAAGGGAATGCCGTCTGGTAATCATAGGAAAAGGCAGGCAGGAGCAGGAGTTGAACCAGCTTGCGGCGACGCTCGGGGTTGCCGGGGACACGGCGCTGCTCGGCTTTAAATCCAATCCCTACGACTACCTGGCGAATGCCGCTCTGTTTGCGTTTACCTCCCGCTGGGAGGGGCTGGGTTTTGTTTTGATCGAGGCGCTGGCCATGGGAACTCCCGTGGTTTCGGTCGACTGTCCCAGCGGTCCGAGAGAGATCCTTCAGAATGGAAAGTATGGGCATCTGGTGGAGGTCGGGGATGAGGAGGTGCTGAGTCGTTCGATCATGAATACACTGGATGATCCCTTGCCGCGGGATGTGCTGCAGCAGGCGGCCCGGCCCTATTCCGTTTCCGTCGCCACAACGGCCTATCTGGAGTCGTTCGGCTTGCCTGCGGAGTATGTTCAGGCAAGCCTGGAATAAGTATGCCACTTATATTTGAATTACAGTCCGAACCCGGTAATTGCAATCAAACTTGCTGTAGACACCGCCCTCCGGCGCGATTACCAACAGGTAGCCCGGATGCAGCGGACGCCTACAGGGATATAGCTGGTAGGGCAATGCAGGAGCAATTGCCGAGTGGAATCCGGGGATCACGGCCAACGATCTCGGCAATCTCAGCCTGAATATGGCCTGCTTTCTTGAGCGCATAAATTTGGTATCGTTCCTCTTGGGTAAGCTGCGTGTAGCTCATCGGTGCTCCTCTTGCTTGGCGGTGAGATCAGCTGCGATCCTACCGCAGCTTGCCCTCATACCGACAGGTAGAGTTGCACTTACAAATTGAATTCACGTAACAGCAGTGCTCAAAATTGAAAAATTATTGTTGATGCGTATTTCAGGTAGGACCGGCGCCTCGCCGGGAAACACTGTTGGCCGAAAATCCGGCGATCTTCCCGGCGAGGCGCCGGCCCTACATACTCCCGCGTTACCTGCATTGGATGCCTGAGATCAGAGTACGCAATTTTGAGATAGGTTCTAAGCCATGCGCTGGGTCTCTTGCCGTGGCAGCTGTAGGGCGGATTCAACGGGCCAACTCCTCGATCACGCTTTCCAGGGTCACGGAGGGCGATTCACCCATGATCTCCCTGCGCAATGTCTGCAGTTCGTTTCTGCGCATCGCAAACTGCAGCAGGGCCGCCAGGTAATTGGTATCCAGGCGCACCAGGCCGGTGAGGGAACGCAGCAGGATCCAGGGTAGATAGCGACGCGCGAAACGTCCGGGGGCACTGTAGAGATAGAAGAAATAAAGACGGTTGCGCAACTGGATGGTGCGCACCTTCTTGTGTTTGTGCAGGCGCTTGATGGTGCCTGTTCCGGCGTGCATCACACGGCTCTCTGGAACAAAGCGGTTTTCCCAGCCATGCAGCCAGGCGCGCATGCCCAGATCCACGTCCTCCCAATAGTAAGGTTCGTAGATCGAGAGGAAGCCGCCCAATTCCAGGAAGCGGGATCTGCGCAGGGCGATGGACCCGCCTGATGCGTACAGGGTCCGCAAGGGCAACCCATCTGCGCGGCGGCGTTCCACTTCCTGCAGGTCCCAGGCATGGTTCCTGAACTTGCCACGGTGGACCGTATAACGTGACCACGACAGGAACAGGGGCTGGCCCCGGTCGTCGGTGACCATCGGCGAGGCGGAAAAGACCGCCGGGTCCTCGATGGCGGCCAGCAGCGGGGCGATGAAATGCGGGTCGGGATGCACATCCGAGTTGAGCAGGATCAGGGATTCGTGGTTGGCGGCCTGTATGCCAGTATGAATGGCTCCTGCGAATCCCTGATTGTCTGCATGGCGGATGAGCCGGACCCGGGGAAAAGCGGATTCGATGAGCGCTACGCTGCGATCTGTGGACGCGTCGTCCACCACCAGGATCTCGCACTCCCCGCGATAGTCCCCTGCAGCGGCCACCACCCTTCCCAGGGTCGCGGCGATGATTGGCTCGCCGTTGTAGTTCGGGATGAGGATGCTGACGGCGGGCGGGGTCATGATGGCGAACGGGCCATGGGTCGTGCGGCACGTCCTGCCAGGGCCAGATAGACGCCTATGATGAAACCCAGGGGGTAGAGGGTATAGGTTGAATAAAGGCCGAAGGCCAGGTTGCTGAATGCGAACCAGATGATGAATGCCGCCAGATTGGCCAGGGAGGTTCGCCGCAGGCCAGAGCTGGCCGTCCGTGCATACAACCGTATGGAATGTAGCAACATCCCCGACAGGGCGAGCAGCATCAGCGCCGAACCGAAGATGCCGTTCTCGTACAGGGCCTGCAGCAGATGATTGTGGGGAATGCTCAGGTAGGCATAGGTGGCAACGGATACGCCGGAAAAGTCATTCGCGAAACTACCCAGGCCGTGACCTGTAATCCGGCTCATCCAGGGGCTGCTGAAGCTCATCCGCAGGCTGTCCGCCCAGATCTGCATGCGTTCATCCTCGAGGATGAAAGCCGTGACTCGTGTTTGCATCAGCAGAATCGTGGCCAGGACGAGAAAGCTGGCGGTGAGGGTCCAGCGCTTCCAGCCATTGAGGGTCAACAGCAGGCAGAGTAACAGTGCACCGCCCAGGGAGAGCAAGGGCAGCGCCGGTTTTGAGAAGTTATTTGCGACCAGGCTCAGATCCAGCAACAGCACGGTCAGGAGCAGGTAACGCCAGGATCGCTGCATGCGGGATATCAGGAGTAGCAGCAGGGGTATCAGCAGGGCCGAGAAGTAGCTCAGGTAGTGGGGGTTGTCGAAGGCACCGTCGGGAGAGCCGAGACCATAGAGGGCTATGAAGTGCCAGAACACCACCAGGGAGCAGAGCCCCGCAAGCGCCGGCTCCAGCATCCGGCCGGTCTGCGACCTGTCGAGGCACCAAACGCCGATTGCGATGATGAGGCATTTCACCAGGCGGATACTGCGGTGGGTGTCCGTCATCTCAAATGCACAGGTCCAGCTCAGCAGCAGGAGCAGGGCAATCAGCAGCAGCAGGACGTAACCCGGAACCGGCAACTCACGCGGGCTGCAGCGCCCCCGCAGCAGTTGCAGAAGAAAAAATATCAGGACCAGCCAGATGGTGATCTCCATGAGACCGCTATTCAGAGCGAACTGGTAAAAGACGGTTGCGATCAACGCGCCCAGCAGCCAGAGGTCATTGCGCACAGGCACTGATTTCCAGGAACGGTTCAAGGGTTGCTCCGCGTGCCTTGCAATCCCGGGCCGGATGCGGGCCGCCAATCCTGCCTCATGAACCGGCCGCAGCACGCAGGCCGCCGGCGGCCCATGCCGCTGAACCGTCGCGGGGGATTGGCCGTGTTATACCTCATGATCTTCTTCCTTGCGGGAAACTCAGCGTGAAACAGCCTGCCAGTTTGGCGGCAAGGGAAAAATGAATCAATCACTAACCATTCGCGTGAGCTGGAGCAAACTGCCTGTATGGGGAGAGGAGAAGGCAGGTACAATACCGTGACAGAGTCTGTGAACTTCAGTTTCCTCAATGACGGAGCGCTGACAGCGCGCGCAGGTATAACACAATCGTGCCGGCCGGGAGCAACAATACGCTCAGCATTCTCGTCGTTCGCCTCAGTGCGATCGGAGACATCGTCTTTGCTTCACCCCTGATCGCGGCCCTGCGCGGCCGCTACCCCGGGGCGAGGATTGCCTGGATGGTGCAGCCCGAATCCCAGTCGCTCCTGCAGCACCATCCGGGTCTCGACGAGGTGATCGTCTGGCCGCGGAATGAATGGCGCCGGCTGGCGCGCGAGCACCACTGGCGGGCCCTGTGGACGGAGATCGTACGGTTCCGGCAACTGTTGAGAGACTATCGGTTCGACCTGGCCATCGATGCCCAGGGCCTGCTGAAGAGCGGGGTCCTGCTGTGGCTTTCAGGTGCGAGGGAAAGAATCGGCCTCGGTTCCCGTGAAGGCAGCCGGTGGCTGATGACGCGGGTGTTCGACAAGGGGGAGGATTCCAAGCGTATCGGTTCGGAGTATCTTCTTCTCGCGCGGGAACTGGGTCTGCCCATCGATGATTTCGATATGGAGGTGGTACTGGGCGAGGCCGACGAGGACTTCGCCGCAAAGCTGATCGGGGAACGCGGTCTGCGGGACGGTTATGCCGTCATCTGCCCCTTTACAACGCGCCCGCAGAAGCACTGGTTCGAGTCGAGCTGGAGTGAACTGGTGCCGCGGTTGCAACAGCAGTTCGGTCTGCCGGTCGTGCTGCTGGGCGGGCCGGGCGACCGCGAGGCGGCGGCGCGCCTCCTGGCAGGTGCCGGCACGGCCCTGACCAGCCTCGCCGGCGAGACCAGCCTGACCCAGGCGGCGGCGCTGGTCAAACATGCCTCTCTGGTGATCGGCGTCGATACCGGCCTGACGCACATGGGGATCGCCTTCAATTGCCCCACTATTTGTCTGTTCGGTTCCACCTGCCCGTATCTCGATACCGGGCATGACAATGCCGTGGTGCTCTACCACAAGCTGGCATGTTCCCCCTGTAAACGCCATCCCACCTGTCACGGCCGCTTCGACTGCATGCGGGCGATTACGGTCGAAGAGGTGCTGGACGTGGCGACCCGCCTGCTGAAGGCCGAAAGCGGGATGCCGTGAAGGTACTGCATGTGGAAGCGGGCAGGCACCTCTACGGAGGCGGGCTGCAGGTGGTCTGGCTGCTGGAGGGTCTGAGCCGGAAGGGTGTCGAATCGGTGCTGGTCTGTCCCCGGGGCAGCGCCATTGCCGGGAAACTGCAGGGGTGGAGCGGCTGTGTCCATGAGATCCCCATGTTGGGCGACCTCGACCTGGGGCTGATCTGGCGATTGCGGCATATCATCCGCAGGGAGCGGCCGGATATCGTGCACCTGCACAGCCGCCGGGGCGCGGATCTGCTGGGCGGTGTCGTGGCCCGCCTGGCCGGTGTGAAGACGGTCCTGACAAGACGGGTGGACAATCCGGAAGCGTCCTTTGTGGCGCGCTGGAAGTACCGCCTCTACGACCGGGTCGTTACCATCTCTGAAGGCATCCGGCAGGTGCTCCTGGCAGAAGGCGTGGCAGCGGACAGGCTCGTGTGCGTGCGCAGTGCGGTGAGTCCAGATTCCTTTCGCACGGACTGCGAGCAGGGCTGGTTCCGGCAAGCCTTCGGTCTTGCTCGAGACGCAACGGTGCTCGCCGTCATCGCCCAGCTGATTCCGCGCAAGGGCCATCGCTTTCTGTTGCGGGCCCTGCCCGGCCTGGTTACCGAATTCCCGGGGATTCGGGTGATCTTCTTCGGCCAGGGGGAACTGGAGTCCCGGCTGCGGCAACAGGTCGGCGAGGCGGGCCTGGCCGACCGGGTGCTGTTTGCCGGTTTTCGCACCGACCTGCCACGCATCCTGCCCTGCCTGGACATGGTGGTGCATCCCGCGCTGATGGAAGGACTGGGCATTGCCCTGTTGCAGGCCGCGGGTGCCGGGGTGCCGATCGTGGCGGTGAATGCCGGCGGCATGCCGGAGATCGTGCGTGACGGCAACAACGGTCTGCTGGTTCCGCCGGGGGACAGCGCCGCATTGGCCGCCGCCATCCTCCGATTGTTGTCGGACCGCCCGCTGATGCAGCGCATGGGACAGGCCGGCAGGGCGCTGGTGGAAAGCGAGTTTTCCATCGATCGCATGGTGGAGGGAAACCTGCAGGTCTACCGGGGGCTTTGCGCCACCTATGGATAAGATCCACAGCCTGCAGATCATCGGCAGCAAGACGTTCGGGGGTGCCGAGCGCTGGTTGCAGCGCTTCTCGCTGGGACTGGCGGCGCTGGGGCATCCCACCGAACTGGTGGTGCGCAAGGGCTATGAGCTGGACGCCGATCGCTGGCAGCCGTTGCAGCATCATGCACTGCCCATGCGCACCGTCCGGGATCCGCTTTCCCGCTGGGAGGTGAGCCGCCTGATCCGGCGGCTCCGGCCGGACGTGGTGCAGACCTACATGGGCCGTGCAACCCGCCTGACCCGGCTGCCAGCAGGGAAGGGGCCGGTGCACATCGCCCGCATCGGCGGATATTACAAGCTCGACGGCTTTCGCCATGCCCATGCCTGGATTGGCAATACCCTGGGGGTCTGCGATTATCTGCGGGACAACGGCTTCCCCGCAGACCGGGTATATCATATCTACAACTTCTTCGAACCAGCACCGCGGCCGGGCGCAGCCGCAAAGCGGGCCGACTGGGGGATCCCTGAAACGGCGCGTGTATTGTTGACTCCCGGCCGGCTCGTGCCGGTCAAGGGCCAGCAATACTTGTTAAAGGCCTTGAGCCTGTTGCCGCGGGAACCCGCCGGCCGGCCCCTCTGGCTCGTGGTTCTGGGGGATGGACCACTCGGCAATGCATTGCGGGCACAGGCGCAGGAACTCGGCATTGCCGAGAGGGTGGTCTGGGCGGGTTGGCAGCATGATCCGGCTCCTTTCTACCGCATGGCGGACTGCGTCGTCTTTCCTTCACTGGAGGAAGAGACCTTCGGCAACGTGATCCTCGAAGCATGGGGATTCGACAGGCCGCTCGCCATTACGGCCTTTCGCGGCGCACGTGAGTATGTCCGACAAGGCGAGGACGCCCTGATGAGCGCATGTGCGGATCCACCTTCACTGGCGGCTTCCATCCGGCGGCTGTGCGAAGATGCGGATCTGGCCGGTTCACTGATTGCGGCGGGCAGACAGCGGCTGAGCCGGGACTTCTCGAAACCCGTCATCCTGCAGCAATATATCGAGCTCTATCAGAAGCTGGTGGCCGGATAATCTACGAGGCGGGCTGATGGTGAAGCAAAACACGATCTCCATCCTCATGTACCACCAGGTGGGCGATTTCGTCCCCATGCGGGCACACCGCTCCACTTATTGCCACTATCGTCGGTTCCAGCGGCAGATGGGATTTCTCCGGCGCTTCCGCTTCAATGTGCTACGCCTGGACGAGGCGCTGGCCTGTCTGTCCGGGAAACGGCCGATCCCGCCACGGGCCGTGGTGCTGACCTTCGACGATGGTTATGAGAATTTTTACGAATACGCCTGGCCGGTGCTCGATCGCTGTGGTTTTCCCGCCATGGTCTACCTGCTTTCGGGATTCCTGGGTCGGCCTTCGGACTGGTTTGCGCGGGACGGCAGGGAAACCCCGGCGTTGATGAACCGCGATCGTATCCTGCAGCTGCGTGAGCTCGGTGTGGATTTCGGCTCGCATGGCGTCAGCCATGTCCGGCTGGCCGAGGTGGACGCGCAGACGGTGCAGCGGGAAGTGACCGAGAGCAAGGCGCAGCTCGAGGAATTGCTGGGCGGGGAGGTGCGCCATTTCTGCTACCCCTATGGCAGCCATGACCGCACGGCGGTGGATGCCGTGCGCGCGGCAGGCTACACCTCGGCCGTCACCTGTCTGCGGGCGGCCGCTACCCCGGCTTTTGATCCGCTGCTGCTGCCGCGCAAGGCCATTTCCTATGGCGACAATCTGGCCGGTTATTTCTGGAAACTGGCGATGAAGGACCGGCCGAAGCAGGCGCCTCTGCAATGGCGCTGACAGAGAATCAATTGCTCCGGGTTCAACGAGAACCTGTCTCAACATTACAGGATCGAATATTTCAGGATGAAGTATCGAGGATGCAGCAGGAGGTAGGACCGGCGCCACGCCGGGAATGAGCTGGTTTTCAGGCAATCAAGCGTTCCCCGCGGGGCGCTGGTCCTACATATACAGGGCGCATGATCGGGAAAATGAATTTTGTGGCAGGTTCGAGTATGTTTTTATTTTTTCCGGCGCCGGGGTTCCGGTGGATACAGCTTTGACTCACCGCTTGGCAGGACTTTGAAGCGCCGGTGTATCCAGAGATATTGCTCCGGATGGTCGCGTATCTGGGCTTCCAGCAAGGTGTTGAAGCGGGTGGCGTCCTCGACTTCGTTTTCACCCGGAAAATTCTCCAGGGCCGGTCGAATCTCCAGTGCATATCCGCGGGCATCGGGCAGTCGCCGTATATCGAAGGGAAGCACGGCGGCACCGGTCATCCTGGCCAGTCTCGTCGTTGCCTTGAGGGTGCTGGCCGGGATGCCGAAGAACGGTGCAAACACCCCCCTTTTGATTCCCTGGCTCTGGTCGGGCGCATACCAGACGACTTCGCCGGATTTGAGTGCATCAATGAAGGTGCGCAGGTCGTAGCGATGGATCAGTATTCTGCAATTTTTTTCGCGGGCCTTTTTCACAATCCGGTCGGACAATTCGTTACGGAGTTCCCGGTAGGTGAAACAGGATGGATAATGGCGCATGAGTATCCTGCCGGCAAAATCCAGCGATCCGAAATGACCGCTCAACAACAGGACCCCTTTCCCCTGCCGGCGGGCGGTTTCGATATGTTCGAGGCCCTTGAGTGTACCCAGGTTTTCGAAATAGGCGTCGCGCCTCCACAGGCCGGTGGCCGTTTCGATGAGCGACATGCCCAGGGATTCGAAGAAGCGGTCTTCGAGCCGTCTTCTTGCCTCGTTGTCCAGTTCCGGGAAACAGATTTCGAGGTTGGTCCTGACGATGCTGCGCCGGTAGCCGGTAAACCGCTGGTAGAGCCTTCCGAGCACGCGCCCCACGGCGAGCTGCAGTCGATAGGGCGGCAGGATGACAAGCCGTGCCAGTCCGAAGGCCAGCCAGGTGGGCCAGTATCGCGGGGCAATCAGGTGGTAGCCGGATACGGGTTTGTCATTATCCGCCATGGTATTCAGGGTTGGGGTTCGATCTGGGTCTTGTAGAGCCTCGCATAAACACCATCGAGCTGCAGGAGCGCACTGTGGGTTCCCGACTCCACGATACTGCCGTCCTGCATGGCCAGGATCCGGTCTGCATTTTGGATCGTGGAAAGACGGTGGGCGATGATCAGCGAGGTCCTGCCGATATTCAGCGCCTCCAGGGCCAGCTGCACGATTTTCTCCGATTCCGTGTCCAGCGCGGAGGTCGCTTCATCCAGGATCAGGATCGGGGCATCCTTGATCAGTGCACGGGCGATTGCGATCCGCTGGCGCTGCCCGGCCGACAGCCGCACTCCGTTCTCACCGACCAGGGTGTCGAAGCCGTCCGGCAGCTTTTCGATGAATTCCAGGGCATGCGCTTTCACCGCGGCATCCCGGATTTCCGCTTCATCGGGTTTCCGTCCCTGTGCCCCGTAGGCGATATTGGCAGCCACGGTGTCATTGAACAGGATGATGTGCTGCCCCACATAGGCGATCTGCTTGCGCAGGCTGGCGAGCATCAGGTCCTGGGTGTCGGTGCCGTCCAGCAGGATGGTACCGGTCGAGGGATTGTAGAAACGCGGCAGCAGACTGGCGAGTGTGGTCTTGCCGCCGCCGGACGGACCGACCAGGGCAATGGTTTCCCCGGCTGCGATGCGCAGATTGATGTCCCGCAGGACCGGGCCCTTGCTGCCGAGGTGTGTATAGGAGACATGTCTGAACTCGATATCGCCACGCGCGCGATCGATCACGGTCACTCCCAGGTCGGCTTCAGGCATTTCATCTATGAGGCTGAAAACGCTTTCCGCGGCAGCCAGGCCGCTTTGCAACTGAACATTGATCTTGGTCAACCGCCGCATCGGAGACGACAGCAGGGCCAACGCGGTAATCAGCGACACGAATTCGCCGACCGTGATATCCCCGCTCTGGGATTGCATGGCGGCGAAGTAAACGACGATCGACAGTGCCGTGACGGTGAGGATCTGCACGACCGGCACATTGACTTCGGAAGCGACGGCTACCTTCATGTGATAGCGCCTGATCCAGTTGTTAAAATGATGGAAGCGCCCCTTCTCGTAATCCTCGCTGCCGAATATACGGATCTCGCGGTTGCCGTTGATGGCCTCCTGCAAGACCCGGGTGAGTTCGCCGACCGAGTCCTGCAGCGAGCGGCTCAGGCGGCGCATGCGCCCGCTGAAGTAGCGGATGATCAGCGCTGTCGGCGGCGCGATGGCGAACACGATCAACGACAGTTGCCAGTTGATGTACAGCGCATAGGCGAGCAGTCCGAGAATGGTCAGGCTGTCTTTGACCAGGGTCACGACCACGTCGGTTGCGGCATTCATGACCCGCGAGACGTTGAAGGTATGCCTGGATATGATGTTGCCGGAGGAGTGGTTGTCGAAATAGGGGATCGGAAGCGTCTGCAGCCGGTCGAACATCTCCCTGCGCAGGTCCATGACGACGCGGGTCGAGATCCATTGCATGCCGAAGCCGCTGATGAAACCGGCGATACCCCGTGCCAGGAACAGCAGTATCAGCAGGAGCGGCAGGACGACCAGGGTGTCCGCATTTTTCTCGACGAAGGTCTCGTCCAGCAGCGGTTTCATCAGCGCCGGCATGGCGGGTTCCGTCGCCGCGAAGGCAACGGTCCCCAGCAGCGAGAACAGGAACATCTTCCGGTAGGGAATTACATAGCGCAGCAGTCGGAAGTATAGGTCTTTGCTGTTCATGTACGCGTGACGGTTTACCGGGGATTCGGTTGCAGAGCCCGGCCTGAGGCTGGATGCTGCGCGTAGATGTTACAGGATGTCGTTGAAAAAGTGGTTATTTAGGCTTTTGCCCAGAGGCCCGGACATGGCGGAGGGTGTGCGGCTCGGGAACCCGGCAAGTATGCATCGGTGCAAAACAATTATGTATAATGCCCGCTGAAAAAATCCGGTGGCCAAGCCGGAAATATCCGTCTGAAAATAATCAGTTCGAGGTCTATGCGTGCCTAATCCCGACACAGCGGCAACTGCCGGCAACAACAGGCTCATCCAGCCGAATGCGTCCAACCACTACGAGGTTACCCGTGAGGATCTGCCGCTGCACTGTCCCATGGATGGGATGAGCCTGTGGAATTCGCACCCGCGGGTCTTTCTTCCGATCGAGAAGACCGGGAAGGCCAAATGCCCCTACTGCGGCGCCGACTTCACCCTGAAGTCCTGACTGGACGCGCTGCGCCCGCCGTTGCGCCACGGCGCCAGGCCGAATCGTCACGGGTGCTCTGGCGTATCAGCGATGGCAAACCCGGCCACGACAACCAGAGCCTGGGGCTGGTCGAAGCCCTGCAACGGCGCCTCCCGATAAGCTGTTATGACGTCCCCGTGCAGCAGGGCGGCAGCATGCTGCACTGGCTGCAGGGCCGCTTTCCGGCCGGCGAGCTGTTGCCCGACCCCTGGTTGATCGTCGGTGCGGGCCACGCAACACATCTGCCGATGCTGTCGGCACGCCGCGCCCGCGGCGGCAGAGCGGCCGTTCTCATGACGCCGGATCTGCCGAAATCCCTTTTCGATCTCTGTGTGATCCCGGAGCATGATCGGCCGCGTTCCGCCGTCAATGTCCTGGTGACCCTGGGTTCCCTGAACCGGATGCAGAGCATCCGGGTCCGGGACCGGGACCGCGGTCTGCTGATGGTGGGTGGTCCGTCCCGGCACTACCACTGGTACCACGACGGCATCGTGGATCAGATCCTGCGGGTGATTCGTTATTCACCGGTGCGGCACTGGGTGCTGACCACCTCGCGGCGCACGCCGCCGGGATTCGCGGAGCGCATCCGGCAGGCGCTCTTCAATCAAAACCTGAAACTGACCATCGTGAACTGGCGCGATACCGCCGACCAGTGGCTGGTCGGGCAGTTGCGGCGCTCCTGCTGCGCCTGGGTCACCGAGGACAGTGTGTCCATGATCTACGAGGTGCTTACCGCTGGCCTGCCCGCCGGTGTCCTGTCGGTGCCGGCACGCAACCGCAACCGGATCGTCAGCGGTGTGCGCAAGCTGGCAGACTCGGGCAACGTGATGATGTTTCATGACTGGAGCAAGGGACATCCGCTGCCCCGGCCCAGGCAGGTTTTCGATGAGGCCAACCGCGTGGCCGGCTGGATCTGCCGGCAATGGGGGAGCGAGTAGACCGGCCGCTGACAGTCCTGCAGGTATTGCCCGCACTCAACGCCGGCGGGGTCGAGCGCAGTACACTGGAAGTCGCGGCGGAGTTGGCGCGCCGGGGACACCGCTCGCTGGTGATCTCCGCGGGCGGCCGCCTGGTGCCGCAGCTGCTGGCTGCCGGTTCCACACATATCAATTGGCCGATCGGCCGCAAATCTCCGTTGACACTGCACCGGGTATGGCGATTGCGCCGGTTGCTGCAGGAGGAAGGCGTGGATATCCTGCATGCCCGTTCCCGCCTGCCGGCCTGGGTTGCCTGGCTGGCCTGGCGGGGCATGCAAGCGACGCTACGACCCCGCTTCGTTACCACGGTGCACGGTCTGAATTCCGTGAATGCCTACAGTGCCGTCATGCTCAAGGGGGAACGGGTCATCGCCGTGTCGGCGGCGGCGCGTGACTATGTGCTGCGGCATTACCCCGGGGTGGAACCAGCGCGCATCCACGTCATCCATCGCGGGGTGGACCCGGCAGGGTTTCCGCCCGGCTACCGTCCGCAGCCGGAATGGTACCGTGACTGGTACCACCGCTATCCGCAGCTGCGCAACCGCTTTGTTCTAACCCTGGCGGGCAGGATCAGTCGCCGGAAGGGGATCGAGGATTTCATCGGGATCATTGCCGGCCTGCAGGCGCATGATATTCCGGTGCAGGGTCTGCTCGTCGGGGAGTTGCCACTCGGGCGGCGGGGTGCGCAGGAGACGCTGCATGCACGGCTGGCGGTGGCCGGGGTGGCGGAATCGGTGACCTGCACCGGCTACCGCGCGGACATGCGCGAGGTTCTTGCCGCCTCCAGCGTGGTGCTGTCGCTGTCCCGGCAGCCCGAGGCCTTCGGCCGTACCGTTAATGAGGCGCTGAGCCTGCAGGTGCCGGTTGCCGGTTATGATCACGGGGGGGTCGGTGAGCAGTTGCGACAGCACTTCCCCGCCGGGGCGATTCCGCCCGGAGATGCCGGTGCAATGATCGAGCGCTTACGGCAGTGGTACCAGGCGCCCCCCGCAATGCAGGGGGTGATCCCCTATACCCTGCGGGATATGCTGGCGCACACCCTGGCGCTGTATCACGAGCTGCGGGACGGGGACCGCCCGGATGTGTGATGGTGACTGACGGAAAATCTTCCGACCTGCTTGTCATCAAGCTGGGTGCACTGGGCGACGTGGTCCTCGCCCTCCCTTATGTCGCCCGAATTCAGGCTGCCTGGCCGCGACACCGTATCACGGTGCTGACCGCACCGCAGTATGCGGGCCTGGTGGGGCTGCTACCGGGTGTCGAGGTCGTCGCCTTTCCGCGCAAGGGCTTCGTGGCGATGTCGCGCTTGTCCTGCTGGTTGCTCGGCCGGCGCCCCGCCATCGTATTCGACCTGCAGGGTTCGCTGCGCAGCCGCATCATGACCCTGCTGTCGCGGGCCGGGATGCGGGTCGGACGCAGAGCGTCTCCGGCCTACACCCACGCACCCGCCGGTGGACACACCGGTGTGCATGCCTGTGACTGGCTGAACGGTGTGCTCGTGGCAGGGGGTGTCGGGGCGATCGACCCGGGCTGGCGCCTGCCGGTCACGCAGGCCGTGCGGGCCAGGGTACGCGACTGGCTGCAGGCACACGCTCTGTTGCGGGACTCGCTGGTACTGCTGCACGCCGGCAGCAGTCCCAGCTGGCCGTCGAAACGCTGGCCGGCGGAATATTTCCAGGCGCTGTCGCGGGCCCTGGCCGAACATGGCCTGCAGGTCATCTGGCTGGGCGGCGCGGAGGAGCGCGACCATAACCGGGTACTCGCCGAGGGCACGGGTACCGATGCCAGCGGGGAATTCAGTTACCCCGAACTGGCCGCACTGGCGGAACATGCCGTATTCGCCCTCACCAATGATTCCGGTCCCATGCATATTCTTGCCGCGGCCGGTCTGCCGGTGTACGCCTTTTTCGGGCCCACGGACTGGCGCCGCAGCCATGCGCCGGGACAGGCGGACAGGGTCCTGCACGGTCAGGCCCCCTGCAGCCCTTGCCGGCTGCGGGTCTGTCCACCGCAGCGGCGGCATATCTGTATGCGGGAGCTGACGCCGGAGCATGTAATTGCCCGCCTGCAGGCGGACAGCATGATTGATTGAGCCTAGAGGATCCTTTTGTAGCCCGGATGAAAGCCGTCAGGCTGTAATCCGGGGATGCCGGCTGAATTCAGTTTGCCGGGTTGTCTTGAAAGGAATCGAGAAGGGTCACCACCTCATTCGTCACCATCGCTAAATCCACATCCTCGATACGGTCGGTAGGACTTTGCACCCACCGCGCCAGCGGGTGCCAGGGGTGGTAACGCCGCGGGTCGCCGGGACCGAATACCGTGACCGTCGGGGTGCCGGCGGCCGCGGCAAGATGCCCGAGTCCGGAATCGTTGCCCACGAAGACTTGCGCCAGAGCCAGCACCGCGGTGGCCTGCAGCAGTCCGGTCCTGCCGGCGAGGTCGAGGCAGGGCAGGGGCAGGGAATCGGCGACCTCGCGACAGGCAGCGGCATCGGCCTCGCTGCCGAGCAGGACACAGGCATCGAAGCGCGACTGCAGTTGCCGGACGAGCCCGCCGAAACGCACCGCCGGCCAGCACTTCGGCGGCCAGCGCGCGCCCGGTCCCAGCGCCAGCCAGCGCCGCCCCGGCAGTTCCTGCAGTGCCTGCCGGGCAAAATCCCGTTCGGCGGCCGACAGCCATACGCATGGTGGCGGGATGTCCGCCAACCTTTCGCGCTGCCGGATGACCGCGAAATGGCGCTCCACCGCGTGACCGGTGTCCGCACGGACAAGGCCGCGGCCGAGACGCCGGCGGGCGCGCAGCAGCCAGGTCAGTCCGTCGGTGCGCAGGTCCACGGCCAGGTCGTAGCGGGTGGTGCGCAGTTGCTTGATCAACGGGAGCAGGCCGCGCCAACCCGCCTGCTTGTCCTTCAGCAGGAGTTCACGCCGGTAGGGGCAGTGGCTGAACAGCGGTACGGCGCGGGCATCGGTGACGATGTCCATGACCGCCTGGGGATACTTCGCGTGCAGGGCCTGCATCACCGGTGTGGTCATCACGGTATCCCCGATGTTGCTGAGCGTGATCAGCAGGATGTTGTTTGTAGATTCGGGTGCTGGCGGCTGCACTTCAGTAGACCCCGGGTTCACCCGGCGGCCGGGTCTTGAAGCGGCGATGCACCCAGAGGTACTGGGCCGGCTGTTCCCGGATGCGTGCCTCCAGCAGTGCGTTGATGCGCCGGGTGTCCGCCTCCGGAGATTCTCCGGGAAATTCCTCGAGAGCCGGGTAGAGCCGGAGACGGTAGCCGCCAGCGTCCGGCAGGCGCGTCGGAATGAACGGTATCACCGCCGCACCGCTGAGCCGGGCCAGCCGCGAGGTGGAGATGAGCGTGGCGGCCGGGATACCGAAGAACGGCACGAATACCCCATGCTCGATGCCGTGGTCCTGGTCGGGCGCATACCATACCGGCATATTCTCCCGCAGGCTGTGCAGCATGGTGCGCAGGTCCTGCCTCGGGATTGCCTTGTCGTAATGGCGGGTCCGGGCGTTGCGCATGACCCGTTCGATGACGGGATTCTTGTGCTCGCGGTAGAGGACATGAAACGGTGCGCTCAGTGCCAACAGGCGACCGCCGATTTCCAGGGTAGTGAAATGCGCGCTCAGCAGGATTACTCCACGCCCCTGTGCAAGTGCGTGCTGCAGGTGCTCGAACCCGTCCAGCTTTACGAGCCGTTGCAGCCGCCGCCTGCTTTCCCAACAGGCCATGGCCGTTTCGACGAGGCCGATGCCGAGTGATGCGAAGTGCGCGTGCAGCAATCGCCTCCGTGCACCTGCATCCAGGTCCGGAAGACACAGCGACAGATTCATCTCCGCCACCCGCCGGCGGTGGTGTGCCACCCTCAGGAACAACAGGCCGAGGCTGCGCCCAATCGACAGTTGTACGCGATAGGGCAGCCACACCATGACGCGCAGCAGGCCGAGGCCCAGCCAGGTCGGCCAGAAGCGGGGTGCATAGAGGTGGGCGTTCATGTGATTGCACTGGATTGTAGCGGTTGGCGCACACGGCCAACAATTGCCGGGCTGTTGCCTGTGCTATTATCGCGAGCGTCGCTCGATGGCGACTGTAACGCAGCGTAAGTATGAAAATACGGATTCCATCCTTCGAGAATGCCAGGGTGCTGGTGGCCGGCGACATCATGCTGGATCGCTACTGGCATGGCGCGACCTCCAGGATCTCGCCCGAGGCGCCGGTTCCGGTCGTCCATGTCGGACAGGTCGAGGAACGCGCCGGGGGGGCCGCCAACGTGGCCTTGAATATTGCATCGCTGGGCGCGCGCGTCCAATTGCTGGGCCTGACCGGCGACGATGCTGCTGCCGTCTCGCTGGAAGCCTTGCTGAGCAGTGCCGGTATCGACTGCGATTTCCGGAAGATCACGGGCATCCCCACGGTCACCAAGCTGCGGGTAATCAGCCGTCACCAGCAATTGATCCGGCTGGACTTCGAGGACGGATTCGCGGCCGGCGATGCCGCGCAACTGTTGAACGCCTACCTGCGCGGGTTGGAGCTGTGTGACGTCGTCGTCCTGTCCGACTACGGCAAGGGTACGCTCGCGCAGGTCGGGCAATTGATTGCGGCGGCCCGTGCCGCCGGCAAACCCGTGCTGGTCGATCCCAAGGTGCAGGACTTCAACCGCTATGACGGCGCTACGGTGATTACTCCCAACCTGGCGGAGTTCGAGCAGGTGGCCGGCCCCTGCGGATCTGAACAGACCCTGGTGGAGAAGGGCTGCCGGCTGCTGAAACAGCATGATCTGGAGGCACTGCTGGTCACGCGCGGCGAGCACGGCATGACCCTGCTGCGCCGCGATGCACCCGAGTTCCACCTGCCCGCACAGGCTCGCGAGGTGTTCGATGTCACCGGTGCCGGAGACACGGTCATTTCCGTGCTGGCGGCAGCGCTGGCCGCGGGCGAGAAACTGCCGGCCGCCACCGCGCTGGCCAATCTCGCGGCCGGTATCGTGGTCGGCAAGCTGGGCACCGCCAGTGTTTCGGTACCGGAGCTGCGCCGCGCGGTCCACCGCGACCGGGATGCGGGGTTCGGGGAAATGAACGAGGCGCAGCTGCGGGTCGCTGTGGAGGACGCCCGCGCCCATGGCGAACGTATCGTCATGACCAATGGTTGCTTCGATATCCTGCATGCGGGCCACGTCACCTACCTGAGCGAGTCGCGGCGTCTCGGTGACCGTCTGATCGTGGCGGTGAACGATGACGCCTCGGTACGACGTCTCAAGGGCGCGGGGCGGCCGGTCAATCCCGTGGACCGGCGCATGGCGGTGCTGGCCGCGCTGGAAAGCGTCGACTGGGTGGTGCCGTTTTCCGAGGATACACCGGAGCGTCTGATCTGCGAGATCGGCCCCGATCTGCTGGTCAAGGGCGGGGACTACCGGCCCGAGGACATCGCCGGTTTCGAATGCGTGAAACGCCGCGGGGGTGATGTCGTCGTGCTGGGCTACGAAGACGGTTGTTCCACCAGCGGGATCATCGATGCCATACGCCTGTGGGAATGACGCCCGCATGGCGGTCACCGGGGACGAATGGTAGACCAGCCTGGAATGATTCGTACCTATCTCAAAATTACGGGATCGGACATTTCGAGATCCTGTGCCGATTGCTTGGTACGGGTAGGACCGGCGTCCCGCCGGGAATAAGCCGGTATTCGGGTCCCGATCCGATCCCCGCGGGGGCGCGGGTCCTACATGCACAGGACGAACCAGCGGATAATGAATTTTGAGATAGGTTATTGTTTGTTTACTTTACGGTTTCCTGAGTACGGATCATGATCGTCGTGACGGGTGGTGCCGGTTTTATCGGCAGCAACATAGTCAAGGGCCTGAACGAGCGGGGCCGTGAGGACATCCTTGTGGTGGACGATCTCAGGGACGGCACCAAGTTCCTCAACCTGGTGGACTGCGAAATCCTGGACTACCTCGACAAGGACGATTTCATCGCACGGGTACGCAGTGATGCCGATCTCGGTGCGCCGGTCGAGGCGATCTTTCACGAAGGCGCCTGTTCCAGCACCACGGAATGGGACGGCGTCTACATGATGGGCAACAACTATGAATATTCGAAGACCCTGCTGCACTACTGCCTGGAGAAGTGCGCTGCTTTCCTGTATGCCTCATCGGCCTCAGTCTACGGCGGCGGGAAGGTATTCAGCGAGACCCGGGAGCACGAGTCCCCGTTGAATGTCTACGGCTATTCAAAGTACCTGTTCGACCAGTACGTGCGCCGCATCCTGCCGCGGACCGGCAGCCAGGTCGCCGGTTTTCGCTACTTCAACGTCTACGGGCCGCGCGAGCAACACAAGGGCGGTATGGCCAGCGTGGCATACCACCTCAGCCAGCAGCTCAGTGCCGGAGAGAATCCGCGGCTGTTCGCAGGCTGCGAGGGATACGGCGACGGCGAGCAACGCCGCGACTTCATCTACGTCGACGACGTGGTGGATGTGAATCTGTGGTTTCTGGACAATCCCGACAAGTCAGGGATCGTCAACCTCGGCACCGGCCGAAGCCAGACCTTCAGGGAGGTCGCCACCGCGGTCATTGTCTGGTTCGGGCGCGGCGAGATCGAGTACATCCCCTTTCCCGAGCATCTGCGCGGGCGCTACCAGAGTTTCACCGAGGCCGATATGTCGGCCCTGCGCAAGTTCGGTTATACACGCTCCTTCCGCAGCGTAGAGGAAGGTGTGCCGCTATACCTGGACTGGCTGCAGGCACGCGGGCGCGTTCAGGCCTGATACGCCTGCTGCGGTATTTTGGTCTTGAGAACGGTTTACACCCTGCTGCTCTACCTGCTGGCACCGCTGGTGCTGCTGCGCCTCGCCTGGCGCGGCTTGCGCGCCCCGGATTACCGGCGCCGCTGGGGGGAGCGCTTCGGTATCATCGAGCCGCCCCTTGGGGAGCGGGTGATCTGGGTTCACGCGGTATCGGTCGGAGAGGTGCAGGCGGCCGAGCCCCTGGTGCGCGCGCTGCTGGAAAAATACAACAAATACTCGCTGCTGCTCACCACCGTCACCCCTACCGGCTCCGCACGGGTGACGACGCTGTTCGGCAACGAACTCGCGCATGTCTATGCGCCGTACGATCTTCCCGGTGCGGTGAAGCGGTTTTTCCTGCGGGTGCGGCCGCATCTCGCGATCGTCATGGAGACCGAACTCTGGCCGAACCTGTTCCACGCCTGCCACAAAGACGGAGTACCGCTGCTGCTGGTCAATGCGCGCCTGTCGGCGAAGTCCCTGGCCGGTTACCTGCGCGTGCGGCCGTTGGCGGCGCAAACCCTGGGATACACCAGCGCAATCGCCGCGCAGGGCGAAACGGATGCGGCGCGCTTCATGCGTCTGGGTGCGCCGCACGAACGTATTACCGTGACCGGCAACCTGAAGTTCGAACAGCGCATACCGCCGAGCCTGCGGGAGCGGGCCGAGGTCGTGCGGCGCGACTGGGGGACGGGTCGTCCGGTCTGGGTTGCGGCCAGTACCCATGAAGGAGAGGACGAACTGTTGCTGGATGTGTTCCAGCAACTGCGCCGGCGGTTTGCCGATTGCCTGCTGGTACTGGTGCCACGCCACCCGGAACGCTTCGATACGGTGGCCAGGCTGTGCCGCCAGCGTGGGCTGGAGATCGTCCTGCGCAGCGAAAACCGCCCCTGCGTTGCTGCGACCCAGGTATTCATCGGCGACTCGATGGGGGAATTGCCGCTGTTCCTGGCGGCCGCGGATGTCGCCTTCGTCGGCGGCAGCCTGGTGCCGCACGGCGGTCATAACCTGCTTGAGCCGGCCGCGCTGGGCGTCCCAGTCGTGACCGGACCGCACGTGTTCAACTTCACCGAGATCTGCGAACTGCTGCTGGAGGCCGGTGCCTGCGAAAAGGTGAACAACACCGGCGAACTCGCCGCCACCCTGAACCGCTGGCTGGAGGATGCCAACGAGCGTCATCGCGTCGGTGAACGCGGCCGGCAGGTGGTGGAAAAGAACCGCGGCGCCCTGCAGACAGTGCTGGAGATGGTGGACCGGCACCTGCGTGAGCAACAGGACCGGGATTAAGTCGTTGATCGTTTGACCCGATTCTCGTAGTCCTGTTTATGCGCGGTTCCTGACCGTGATGGGGATTTGCAACAATCGTGTCGATAAGCGGCGCACCTGTGCAAAGGTTATTTCAGCGAACGGAATTGTGCCAGATGTGCGCATTGACAGTTTACCCTGTCGTGAACCGCACTCCCCGTCGTTGCGCCATGGCTTCACCGATATAGCCCAGTTCTTTCCGGCTCACACTGCTCGAGATCAGCGGCAGAAGTTCCATGTTCTCGCGGTTCACGTGCGCCCGGCACAGTACGCAGAAACGGCCGGCCGCCCCCAGGAAGGTGTCGCTGAAACCGTCTGCCGGCATGCGTCGCAGTTCGGGCAGGATCGACTCCAGCAAGGTATCCAGTTCCCGGTGTTCCTTCTTCAGGATGTGCACCAGATCGGCGGTGCGCAGCGACTGCCGGTTGATGCGCGGGAACAGATCCTCCTCCTCGTCGCGATGATGCAAAGGTGCACTGCTGGAGAAGTAGCGGGTAATATCCTGTGCGGCCTTGCAGGCTGCATCATCGAGTTCGCTTGTGCGTGCTTGTGCGACCAGGTTCTCCAGCAAATCGCAATGCGCCAGCATCCTGGTGTGACAGGCGCGCAGCAGACCCAGGGGGTCGTCGAAGCCGGGCAATGGTTCCGGCAGGCCTTGTTCGCTCATGATCGCTGATCCACTCGTCCGGTTGCGCCCGCAACGGCTGGCGGGAACAAGCTGGAATTATAGCGGGATACGGATATAGACTCACGTGCATGTGCAAACACACCCGTATGCGTTATGCAATCCCGCTCGCCGCGATGCTAACCGTGGTGGTTTTATGGTCCTGTTCCACCAGCCCGCCACGCGATCTCCATGACAGCTGCGAGATCTTCGACGACAAGGGCGGCTGGTACAAGGATGCCAAGCGCGCCTACGAACGCTGGGGGGTGCCGATTCATGTGCAGCTTGCGATCATCTACCAGGAATCGAAATTCGTCGATGACGCCAAGCCGCCGCGCGACTACCTGCTGTGGGTCATCCCCTGGGGGCGGGTGTCATCCGCCTACGGCTATGCCCAGGCCAAGGACGACACCTGGGACTGGTACCGGGAGAAATCCGGCAATCGCTTCGCAGACCGCGATGACTTCGCCGACGCCGTGGACTTCATCGCCTGGTACGGCAACATGAGCCACAGCATGCTGGGCATTTCCAAGTGGGACGCCTATAGTCAGTATCTCGCCTACCACGAGGGGCAGGGCGGTTATAAAAAGAAGACCTACAAAAAGAAACCCTGGCTGCTCAAGGTCGCGCGCCAGGTGGATAACCGCGCCAAACGCTACCACACCCAACTTGCACGCTGCGAGGACGAACTCGACAGCGGCTGGAGCCTGTGGCCGTTTTGATGAACTGGTTCACTGTCCGTGGGTGCAGGAAAAATGGGGTCAGACGGGAAAGGAAATGCAGATTGCCTGCCAATTAGCAACCTGGGAGCGAGGTTTGTTATTTCCTTTCGGCCGTGCTATATGAAGCTAACTCGTTGAATCAAGGACGATCGACTTTTAAAAATGACCTAAATGTCGTAAGACCAATCTGACTTTTAGGCCTTCGATATAGTAGTTAGCCATAAGAACGATAACGATGAAATGCCGTGCAAAGACATATGACGCGGAATCAGGGCGTGGAACGTGCCAGGAGAAATTCGTCCGTGTACTTCTCACTAGCCCAAACGACATACTCGAAGCAAAAGATAACCTTGTTCTGAGCTGTCTTAGTGAAGCGGAAGTATCGTCATCACTTGGGATTTATTTCTATCGCTTCAAGAATACGGCTAGTCCGTTTATAAAAATCGGAGAATGCACAAGAAAAGATGGCATATCAGTTCGTTTTAAGCGTGGATGGCATGGTACAGAAACCTACCCAGATACATACCACAAAAAAAGAAAAATGGAAAATACGAAAAAAGCGAGTTCCTTCTTGAGATAAAGAAAATATCAAAAGAAAATCCCGCATACTTCGTATTCTATGAGCAATCAACTATTGGCTCACACCCAAAGATAGACGAGGTGTTCGCCTATAGAATGCACAAAAGGCTATTCAAGTGTGGAACAAAAAGCCCCGAGCGCATGATCAGTAATCCGCTACTTGCTCGGCGGTTAGTGTGGCACAAGTCAGCCTTTTCAGAGGTCGTCAGTGGCGTATTCCCTGACGGTACAAAATATGGCTAACAAGGCCGTAAACGCGGACGCATTTTTCGTTCGCTCGGCTCACTACAAATACGCCGGTTACGGCCGGCGTTATACATATTGATAAGGAAGCAATATGAGAATAAAACGACTCGACCACGTTGGCATCCGAGTAATGGAATTTGAAAGATCTATCGATTTCTATGAGAAGCTAGGATTTTCCGTAATTAGGCGAGATGTTAAAGAACATGTGGTAGTGCTAAGGCATAATAATGGCGTTGAGATTAACCTCCTCGATAGCGGCAACGACGACAATGAGCAGAAGAATATTTTGATGGATGTCGACAGAAAATATCCAGGATATACACATTATGCGATTGAAGTTAATTCAGCCGAGAAAGCAAAACAACACCTGGAAGCACTCGGAATTTCAATTACAGAAGGCCCGGTTACCTTCGGGGATGGTAAGAGATCTATATTTATTCGAGATCCAGATAAAAACGTCATTGAGCTCACCCAGCTCCCGAAGGTATAACGAATAAGGTTGGATTGTGAGAGCGGGTAGTGGGGCCTGGTCTTTGATTTATGATGCCTGACAATCCTGCTCACCGTGGAATAGTGTAATCCGAAATGGTCTCCAATCTGCTTCAGCTTATACCCGCCGCTTTGATCTGCTTCGATGATGGCATGGTTTCGCGTCGGTTTATGCTGGTCGTAATACTCCAGTGATTTTGGTGGCCGCCTTCTTTGGGATACCGGTATTTCGCTGAGTTCCTGGTCGGCACCGATGTGCGTCTGGACGTTTTCGACAAAGGCTTCACTGCCAAGGTATACCTGATGGCGTAGTTCCGTCCAGGGAGATGGATGTCCTTTGCCTTCCTGTACAAATTGTTTGTAATGCTCGACGGCGTCACTTTTTCGGCTGCAAAAGGCCGCCAGCAGCCAGTCGGTCATCAGGCAGTTCGGCGGGTCGCATTGCGCAGCTGTCGCCCGGTAACTGCTCCACGGCCATTCCTTGGCCGTTCGCACCATTTGCGCCCGAACCGGGTTCAGTACGATATAGCGCGCCACTTCAAGCAGATAACTCTTTTTTTTCCACCAACACCGTCTTGCACCATCCCCGGAACACATGACCCACCCGTTGTGGATTTGATTGAAGTTCTGCGTGTACATTCCGTTGAGTTGCCGCATACCCTTGCTGAGGTTTGCGTCGGGTGTTTCGACAAGGAGGTGATAATGGTTGCCCATCAGGCAGTAGGCATGGCAAAGCCAGTTATGGATGTCGCATACCTGGTCCAATAATGACATGAACAACCTGCGATCGGCATCGTCTTCATAGACGGCTTCCCGGCGGTTTCCCCGGGATGTGACGTGATAAAGCGCTCCGGCAAATACGAGTCTCAAAGGCCTTGCCATTTCATGACTTCCTTGTCGATAATCCAGAGAATCCATAAGACAGGGCATCACAAATCAAAGACCTGACCCACTTACCCGTTACCGAGATGTCAAAAACTACTGAAACATATTGGAATCCTTTGCTCTTGGCAAACTCACATCGCTGGAAGCCGATTGGTGGCATGGAGGGTATTGCTGAAGAAGTGACTCTCGCAATTGATGAAGTAACAGGAGATTACACAAGGCTTACCCGTTTTACGCCTGGGGCAGATACATCTTCTTTTGGCTCCAAGAGTCATGAATATCCTGAAGAAATAATGGTAATTGAAGGACGGCTTTACGATGCAGCCTTTGATAAATGGCTCGAAGCCGGAGATTATGCGAGCAGACCGCCAGGTGAAGTGCACGGTCCGTTCAAGACTGACAGAGGATGTGTTGTTTTAGAGATGTCATTCCCAAGTCAGTCGGTTATTCAGGATAATGGCACATAAGTCACTCCTGCCGACCGCCTTCACCGTTGTCGCTACTCCGGTAGCGGCAGAGTTCAAATGCTAGAGCCCAATTGAAGTCCTGATAACGCTTGACGGTAATACAAGGGCAACGGGGTCAGGTCTTTGATTTATGATGCCTGACAATCCCGTTCACCGTGGAATAGCGTAATACGGTTTCCAAGGTATGTGACGTAATAAAGCACTCCGGCAAATACGACTCTCAGGGGTCTTGCCATATCATGACTTCCTTGTCGATAATCCCGGGAATCCGTCAGACAGGGTATCACAAATCAAAGACCTGACCCCGTTACCATTGTCACAGTCGGGCATTGTACTATGCATTTCCGACAGGGTACTTAAGGGACTTGGGGTTGCCGGAGTTGGCAGCGCGATGAACTCAACGATTGAACCGCCGTGGTACGTGATCCGTATGCCCGGCGGTGTGGGAGGGGGGAACCGTAAGGTTTCTCCCTATCCCGATTAGATTTTGCAGAGAGAGTTCGTTATGAAAGTTATGGTACCGATTGTCAACGCATTCGTTGATGAGGGGGCAGGAGGAAATCCTGCTGGTGTGGTGCTTAATGCCGATCAGTACACTCAAGATGAAAAACAACGTATAGCCGCTGTCGTAAAACTTTCAGAAACGGCATTCGTCTCTCAATCGTCTAAGGCGGATTTTAAGCTTGAGTTTTTTACTCCTACCCGCCAAATTGCTCATTGTGGCCATGCCACAATCGCAACATTTTGTTATCTATGGCAGATGAATCAATTGTCAAACGAACACACTTCTAAGGAAATTATTGACGGTCGTCGAGAAAATCTTATGAAAGGCGATTCTGCTTTCATGGAACAATTAGCGCCCAAATATATGGAATTAGGTCAAGGAGATCAGCTTCGCTCACTGGAAGCATTAGGTATTAATAAATTGTCATATCAATCGAGTCTGACCCCAAAAATGCACGAAGGGTCGTCCTGCACGACGAGCATGCTGAAGCCGACCTGCCGTAAGTCGTGCCCGTAGTCGATCACGGGCCGGTAATACGCGGTGATGGGAGTTTTGCAGTGTTTTGCGAATTCGCCGAGTGGGGAGCCAGGCTGACTCATCGCTCGCAGATTTTCGCAGGTGTAATGCACTTCGAGGGGCAGAACATCGGACGCTGTCTCGAGCATCGCCATCCGGTCCGCTGGCAATGCGAGCTCTTCCATCTCCAGGCCCGACGCCGCCACTTTCAGGCCGGTTGTGTCGAATACGGCGGCTCCAATCCCGCCATTGTCGCGCGCGATGGCCCCGAGGAGATGGGAAAACTCGGTCTCGATGAGGTCGGCGGAAGGCGGTTTGAGGGACTCGGTGCTTTCTGCCGCGGCTCGCTCGCTACGCTCGATAGCCCGGGTGTATGCCTCGGAGCCGGGGTTCTCGCGCAGGTAATCGACAATCGGGTAGTAGTGGTAGTCGGTGACGCCGTCGCCGAGATACCTATGCAGAGCCTGTATGGTGGTGGAACAGTCTCCTCCCCCGGGGCCGGGTCCGGGAGCAACGCTATGCTTGACACGGATGGAGGCGCAGCCGGCTACAACGCCGAGAAAGCAACACCCCACGATTCGCCGCCAGGACATGGAAATCAATTTTGCACCAAAAATATGGGGTCGGATACATTTAATTGGTCTTTGTTATTCCCGGGTCTACCGCATTGCCCCGTTCCCGGCCTGGCTGACAGGGCGCTTTCGATTTCACGCCTGAACCGTTTATTGCCGGTCGGCAGGCCCGTGTTCATGCTGTGTCGGATACGCGCGATATATGGCGGCGTGTACAGCACGAGCGGATCCAGGCGGGCGAGACCGTAGCCGCGGACGATGAGCACCAGCCCGGCAAGCGCGACGAGGCTATACACCCCTGTCCAGGTCCATTCCCCCAGCCGGTCCGCCATACATACGCGCCAGCGCTCGTTGACAACGGAGATGGAATGGACTGCGAGAAAGATGACTAGGCCCCCAACCGGTTATGGGTGGCCATGGTAGAGGGAGGATCGGGGTCAAAGAACAATTTCCGCGTATTTTATAAATGCTTGCTCTCTGGCCCGATTGGACTCCAGAGTGCATCTGCTGCCTGCCGGCGCTAAATATGTTCGCCCCTTTTGTCGACAAGGTGTTCAGGCATAAGCAAGAGGGCGAAATCATGACGCTTCTGGACCTCAAAAGGATGTGGGCTCAAACGGAAAAAATGCCCATAAAAGAGCGGAGAAAAGCGTACCGATCTGCGAGTCACCATGCAGTTGAATTGGGGTTGAATGCCAGTCTGGAACTGCAAGATATCGATTTCTGCATCGATGTGATCAAAACCTGTCTTCCTGTACTGAGTTATCCGACGGCAACGCAAAACAAACTGACAAAGATTTATCGAAGGAAGCTTGAATCAATGGGGGTTGATGATCCTGAGCCCGTTGTTATATCCAAGACATCCGGAAACGCAGGTATCGACTCCGGTACCTTGATGATTGCGGACACGAGCTTATTGGATGACAAGATTGAAGATTACACTCAATGGCCACAGATAGCGTCCGAAGGAAGTGCCTATTTCATTTCCACCGGCGGAGATGGCCTTGCAGCAGCCCAGGTCAGGGTGATCGACTTTCCTTTTCCTGCGCTTTCGGTCAAGGAAACCCGATTTGGAAGGGACCAGTCGGATACCCGGGTTATTCATGTTCCTTCGGGGAATGTTGTCGTGTCCGATCCAGTGTATTGGGATATGCCGGATTTGTCCATGGCTGCCACCGTGGAGCCGGGATATTATCAGGTCTCGGTATTTGTCTTTGAAATCCCGAACAGAATATTCAGCTACTACTTTGTGATGTGCCAATCTGATGGTCCCCACACGAATACCGTACAAGAGATACAGGCGTTGTACTGAGGGTCAAGGGTCAATGGGGTCAAGGGTCAATGGGGTCAGGGTCAATGGGGTCAGACTCGATTGATTCGTCAAAGAGTTAACGTCTGACTGTCCACAGGAGTGTTACGCGGTAATGTTCCGTCCTAGGGCCGGTATCCGGGCCGGGAGAACGGAGGCTACAGTGGCGCGTCAACCGCGATTTGTCCTGCCGGGTTACCCGCAGCATGTCATCCAGCGGGGCAACAATCATCATGTGATATTCGCGGATGATGCGGACCGGAATTTCTACCGTGAGCTGCTGGGCGATGCCTGTGCCCGGTTCGGTTGCCGGGTGCATGCCTGGGTATTCATGACCAATCACGTGCACCTGCTGATGACCCCGGACGATCAGGGAGGCATCGGCAAGGCCATGCAGTCTCTGGGCCGTCGATACGTGCAGTATTTCAACACGCGTTACCGGCGCACCGGTACGCTCTGGGAGGGGCGTTACCGGGCGGCCCTGCTGGATTCTGACGCCTACCTGTTGAGCTGCATGCGCTATATCGAGCTCAATCCGGTGCGGGCCGGGATGGTGTCCGCGCCCGGCGCGTATCGCTGGTCGAGCTATCGATGTAACGCGCTGGGTGAGCCGGACGGGCTGGTGAAGGTGCATGACCTGTACCGGCAACTGGGCAGCTCAGCCGACTCCCGCCAGCAGGCATATCGTACATTGTTCGAAGATGTGCTTGACGAAGACGCGCTGCTGTCCATCCGTGAGGCGACCAACAAGGCCTGGGTGCTGGGTAATGACCGCTTCCGTTTCGTGATCGAGGATTTGATCCGGCGCCAGAGTTCGCCGCGGGCCAGGGGTGGAGATCGGAAGTCGCTGGAATTCAAGTCTGGGACTTGATGTTGCGGGTGCTCAATGTGCCACGATTTCGACGGATCAATCGAGTCTGACCCCATTGATTTTGCCAATCACAAGTTAATCGAGTACTCTTTCGGCGATCGTGCAGCGCGGGTTGAATGGCATTGCGGTGCATGTAACCTTCGGCAGTGAGCCAACCCATTCGATCTAACAACAGCGCGACGGGTGGCAGGCCAATTTCAACAAATTCAACCGCCATGTCGAGCCAAGCCGGTAAATTCCCGTTACAGTAATAGCAGCTTTCAAGGCTGCACAATCAGGACGCATCTGTTGTCGCGCCTGTTAACTGCAAGGTTATGGAGCATATGATATGACTGGAGAAGAAACTGAAATAATAATCCAGGGGCTTTGCATTATGAAAATGACGGCTGAGGGCTAAGTGATGAACGAAGGGTCGGGAGCTCTTGTGTCCTGGATTCTCGTTCCACTATTTGGGGCGGTTGGCCTGTACTTGATTTGGTACTCACGTCGCCGGAAGAAAATGCTCGAAGCGTTTGCGAAAACGCATCACCTCAGAATCAGGCCAGGATACGAGAAAACGGTACAAAAGACACTTGATAGCTGTTTTTCAATAAAGGACGAGGGTCTGGTACGGAGTTTTGCTCAAATATCGAGCGTCGTCGTCGGAGAATCAATATGGCTCTTTCGGGCGGTCGAGCTACTTGACCTCGACCCGTACGCTCAGTCGTACTCAACGCACTTTCCCCGGATCATTGCTTTATTCGACATCTCGACAGACCATGAAGAGTATTTCGTTCTGGACAAGTCCATGCAGGCATGTCAGAGACTGCCCGGGTCACAAACACCCAATCCCAATGTAACAGAGATTGCCAAACGGATAGCAGCATCATGTAAGGTCCGCCATCCACTGTCGATGACGCTCGTGCGCGGGCACGGGCTGATCTATTTAGAACCTTTGGTGACAGGTGGAGAAACCATGAGTGATATTAATTCTTTATACTGTATTGCCAGGAACATGTCTGAGAAGTTGTCCGGGGACGTATAACGGAATCATGGGGCGGAACACATGATATTTGTGCAGGGAGTTCATGGAATGAGCAAGTGATCTGACCCGTTGATCAACCCCAATAAACTAGCCCAAAGGCAATACGTATCATACTATATTGACCACAGTGCCATTCGGGTGAATAAAGAACCGTTTATTATTAAACACCTGCAGGGGTTTGTTTTTCCAGACAGGAGAGGGCTTGTGAAAGATATAGTTTGGAGTCACATACTAAGTGTCGGGGTCGATGAGATCGATGAAGATCACCATAAGCTGGTGAATATTTTTAATATTCTCAATCATTCTGTAAAAGACGGGGAATCTCCAAATTATCTTGAGGCGGTACTGGAAGAGCTGATTAATTGCACGGTCTGGCATTTCAGTCATGAGGAGCGGTTGATGTTGAAGTATGGATACGAGGATAGTGAAGAACACAAGGAGAGACACCGGGAATTGGTTAAAAGCGCCAGGGACTTGAAGCAGAGAATCCTTCAGGCAGACAATCCTTTTGCGGATGAACATATCGAGTTTCTGGAGCGCTGGTTAACCGAGCATATCCTCACTGCTGATATGCGATTGGGTTCTTATCTCTCTCAAGTGATGTAGAGGTCGCTTGTGAATTACCTCCGATTTCTGTTTGCAATATCATTCTGATACCAACGCACAAGAAGATGCCAGGAAGGCAGGGAAGCACGAATGGGGTCTGCACCGAATGGCACTTACTTAAGCTCAAATGATTGGGAAGACCTTTATTCCCGAGATACGAGTAGGTCGGGCTGAACAACGTGAAGCCCAACATGACGTGACCACGGGGCCCTCTGCTCGTTGGGCTTCGCAAGCTCAACCCAACCTGCCACTACAGGATTCCGGGGCTTCGCTACGTGTTCACAAGGAATACAGGAAATTCAGAAGTAAGCAAGTACCATTTCGCGCCGAGCAAAGCTCGTCGCATCTTGCGGGGTGAAAGTCCCCGTCGGGTAAGGGTTAGCCACCCGCCCGTATCGAGTCTTGCGTCCGTGGCGGAGCCAAAGGAATGGCGAACAAGGCGGGCGAAGCGTAGA